>Ga0302046_10003982_pt1 | contig 13230 bp, 13 predicted proteins | sample RVTome_11_FD_200261 | JGI IMG/M metagenome (GOLD analysis project Ga0302046, IMG submission 200261) | Soil microbial communities from uranium-contaminated site in the Upper Colorado River Basin, Wyoming, United States - RVT147D111 (version 2) ...
CGAGGCGGAGATCGTGGGACGCGACCCGACAACGGACATCGCGATGATCCGGATCCCGGCGCGCGATCTGCCCGCGCTCGCGCTCGGCGACTCGGACAGCGCGCGCGTCGGCGAGTGGGTGATCGCGATCGGCAACCCCGGCTTCGCGGACGAGAGCACGCTCGACTTCACCGTGACGAGCGGCATCATCAGTGCGAAGGGCCGACCGCTCAACCTGATCCCGCAGGGTTTCGAGTACATGGACCCGGCGGGCGCGACGTACGCGATCGAGGATTTCATCCAGACGGATGCCGTGATCAACCCGGGCAACTCGGGCGGCCCGCTCGTCGACCTCGAGGGCATGGTGATCGGACTGAACACGGCGATCGCGAGTTCGACCGGGTTCAGCCAGGGCTACGGCTTCGCGATCCCCGCGAACCTCGTGCGACGCGTGATCAAGGACCTCGTCGCGTACGGTCACGTCCGGCGTCCGCTCCTCGGCGTAGCGATCGTCGATGTGACGCCGGAGTCCGCAGAGGCGTACCGCCTCGAACGGATCGCGGGCGTCGTCGTCGAGGATTTCCACGAGGCCTCGCCCGGTCGCGATGCGGGCCTGCGCCGGCACGACGTCATCACCGCGGTGGACGGCCGGCCGGTCGAACGCGTGGGCCAGCTCCAGCGCCTGATCGCGCTGAACGATCCGGGTCAGTCCGTCGTCCTCTCCATCAGCCGCTGGGGTGAGCCGCGCGAGGTGCGTGTCCGTCTGGGCCAGGCGCCGGTGCCGGAGCTTCCCGAGACACCGCGCAGACCCGATGCCGACGAGGATCACCCTCTGGGTTTCGAGGTGGCCGACCTCGATGCGACGGCGGCGAGGCGCTATGCGTTCCAGCGGCCGGGCGGCGTCGTGATCGCGAGTGTGCAACCCTACGGGCCTGCGGATCGCAAACGCGTCGTCGAAGGACTTCGCCTCGTCGCGATCGATCGGACCGAAGTCCGCTCTGCGCGTGAGGCGAGGACGCTGCTCCGGGCCATCGAGCGCGGCCAGGTGGTCACGCTTCTGCTCGAAGGACCCGACGGCAGGACCGTGATCGCCACCCTGCGCCACCCCTGATCTGTCAAATCTGCTCGCCAGAATGCGTTATCCGCGGCGCCGGCACTTGCGCCAGGTTCAGCGCGTCTGTTGATCCTGCGCGCCGGTCGCCGTTAGATTTTTCGCAACCGTCGCGAAAGTGGCGGAACTGGTAGACGCGCGAGACTTAGGATCTCGTGGGCGCAGCCCTTGGGGGTTCGAGTCCCCCCTTTCGCATACCTTCTGACCTCAGACGGCAACGGGATGGCCCTGCAAGCCGCCGACCTCAAGATCACCGTGGAATCGCCCGCCGCATGGGCGCGCCGCCTGCGCATCACGGTGCCCGCCAGTCGGGTCGAGGCGGAGCGCAAGGCGGCGACGCAGAAGCTGGCCGGCCAGGTCCGTCTGCCCGGGTTCCGCAAGGGCAAGGTTCCGACGAGCGTCATGCAGAAGAAGTTCGGCGCCGCGATCGAGCAGCAGGCCATCGAGCGCGTGATGGGCGATGCCTATCGCGCCGCGATCCAGCAGGAGGGCCTGCAGCCCATCACGGACGGTTCGATCGACAACGTGAACTACCAAGCCGGCGCGGATCTCACGTTCGACGTGGGTTTCGAGATCCGTCCGGTCGTCGAGCTGAACCGACTGGGCGGCTTCAGGGTGCGGCGGCCCGTGGTCGCGATCGCTGATCAGCAGATCGATGAGGTCGTCGATCGGCTGCGTGAAGAGCAGGCGGTCTGGCAACCGCTCGAGGAGGGCATGGCACCGGCCGATCGGGACGCGGTCACCGTCGAGCTCACGCCCCTGGATGACGAGGACGGATCGGCGAAGCCCCGCAGCTACGACATCTTTCTGGGCGACGGCCAGACGCTGCCGGCCGTCGAAGCGGTCGTCCGTACCCTGCGGCCCGGTCAGGAGGGTGAGTTCACCGTCGATCTGCCCGAGCGGCCCGATGACCCCGACAGCCCCACGAAGTCGCACCGCCTCCACATTCGCATGACAGAAGCCAGGCGCCCCGAGTTACCCGTCGCCGACGACGCGTTCGCCCGCTCGCTCGGCGAGTTCGAGGACCTGGCTTCGCTGCGCTCGCGCGTCCGCGCAGACCTCGAGATGGAGGCCGAGCGCGAGGCCGAGCGCGCGGTCCGCCAGCAGCTCGCCGAGTCCATCGTCGATGCCAACCCATTCGAGGTTCCGCACTCGATGGTCGACACCTATGTGAAGCAGCTCGTGCCGGACCGGGAGGGCGCCGACCCCGACCGCCTGGCCGAGATCCGGCAGTCCGCGCATGCGCCGGCCGAACGCGCGATCCGCCGCATGCTCGCGATCGATCGCATTGCCGACATGGAATCGCTCGCGGTCACGCCGCCGGAAATCGACGAGAAGGTCTCGGTCATCGCGGAGCGCCTGGGCCGCAGTCCGGCGGAGGTGAAGGCGCAGCTGCGCAAGAACGGGCGCCTGGACGAGCTGGCGCACGAGATCACGGAGAACAAGGTGTTCGAGTACCTGAAACCCCTGTCCACGATCGAGAACGAGGCCTGATGCCCGTCTATCCACCATACGTCATCGAGCGCGGCAGTCGCGGCGAGCGCAGCTACGACATCTTCAGCCGCCTGCTCATGGACCGCATCATTTTCATGGGTTCCGCCGTTGACGACAACGTGGCGAACATCATCATCGCGCAGCTGCTGTTCCTGGAAGCGGACGATCCCGGCAAGGACATATTCCTGTACATCAACTCGCCCGGCGGCGCGGTGTACAGCGGTCTCGCCATCTACGACACGATCCAGTACATGCAGAGCCCGGTGAACACGATGTGCATGGGCATGGCCGCGTCCATGGGCGCGCTCCTGCTCGCGACCGGTACGAAGGGCAAGCGCAGCGCGCTGCCCAACTCGCGCATCATGATCCACCAGCCGTCGGGCGGCAGTCAGGGCACCGCTTCCGACATCGAGATCCAGGCCAGGGAAATCCTGTACGCGCGCGAACGGCTCAACCAGATCCTGGCAAAGCACACGGGCCAGACCGTCGAGCAGATCGCCGATGACGTCGACCGCGACCGCTTCATGAGCCCGGAAGAAGCCGTCCAGTACGGCCTCATCGACCAGATCGTCACGCACCGGGGCGATGTCGTGGCGAACGATGTGAAGGACAACAAGCGGGAACGCTGATCCGGCCCGGGGGCCCGATCAACGTACCGCCCTGAACTGTCTGACATGGCAAGCGAAAAACACCTGCGCTGCTCGTTCTGCGGAAAGTCGAAGGACTCCGTGAAGAAGTTCATCTCGGGGCCCTCCGTCTACATCTGCAATGAGTGCGTCTCCCTCTGCAACGAGATCCTGGCGGAGGAAGAGGAACGGGAAGCCGCGGAAGCCGTTCCGCGCATTCCCACGCCGCGCGAGATCAAGGATGTCCTGGACGAGTACGTCATCGGCCAGGAAGACGCCAAGAAGTCGCTGGCCGTGGCCGTCTACAACCATTACAAGCGCGTGAACCATCACGGCGTACTGGATGACGTCGAGATCGAGAAGTCGAACATCCTGCTCATCGGCCCCACCGGCGTGGGCAAGACGCTGCTCGCGCAGACGCTCGCACGCGTGCTGCAGGTGCCGTTCACGATCGCGGATGCGACGACGCTGACCGAAGCCGGCTACGTGGGCGAGGACGTCGAGAACATTCTCGTGCGGCTGCTCCAGGCCAGCGACTTCAATATCGCGGAGTGCGAGCGCGGCATCGTCTACATCGACGAGATCGACAAGATCGCGCGCAAGTCGGAGAACCCGAGCATCACGCGCGACGTGTCGGGCGAAGGCGTGCAGCAGGCGCTCCTAAAGATCCTCGAAGGCACCGTCGCCTCGGTGCCGCCGCAGGGTGGCCGCAAGCACCCGCAGCAGGAATACATCCAGATCAACACGAGGAACATCCTGTTCATCTGCGGCGGCGCGTTCGACGGCCTGGACCGCATCATCGACCAGCGCACGGGCAACCGCAGGATCGGGTTCGGCGGCGAGAACTCCGCCGAGGAGCGGATGAACCCGTTCGCAGAGGTCGAGCCGGACGATCTGCTCCGCTTCGGCATGATTCCAGAGCTGGTGGGCCGTCTGCCCGTGCTCGTCACGCTCGACTCGCTGGACGAGGAATCGCTCGTCCGCATCCTGCGCGAACCGCGCAACGCGCTGCTCAAGCAGTACGACAAGATGTTCGAGCTGGAGGGCATCCACCTCACGTTCGACGCGGAGGCCATCACGTCCGTCGCGCAACGCGCGCTCGACCGCGGCACCGGCGCGCGCGGCCTGCGCGCCGTGCTCGAGGGCATCATGCGCGACGTGATGTTCGACATCCCATCGCGCGATGACGTGCGCGAGGTCGTCGTCACGGCCGAGTGCGTGCTGAACGGGATCCCGCCGCTCCTCGTGCTGCATCCGGAGCAGAAGAAGAAGGAAGCCTGAGCGCGGACCGCGTCGGCGTAGTGCGCATCCGTTCCGTCGAATTCGCTGGTGCCGTCGCGCGGCCCGGCGCGCCTGCACCCGGCGACCTGCCGCAGATCGCGTTCTCCGGCCGCTCGAACGTCGGCAAGTCCAGCCTGATCAACCGCCTGCTCGGCCGTACGCGCACCCCCATCGCGCGTGTATCCGCCTCGCCCGGCAAGACGCAGGAGATCAACTTCTACCGCGTCGATGCGGATCTTTCGGCCGGCAGGAGGACACAGTTCTTCCTCGTCGATCTGCCGGGGTACGGCTATGCGCGCGCGCCCGAGGCCGTGCGCCGGAAATGGCGGCCGCTCATCGAGGGGTACCTGTCGTCCGGGCGCGGGGTACTGGGAGTGGTGCAACTGCTCGATGCGCGCCACGACCCGACCGCGGACGATCGCAGGATGCTCGAGTATCTTGCCGGGCTGGAGCTGCCGACGCTCGTCGTGCTGACGAAGACGGACAAGCTCGCGAGCAGCAGGCGCGAGGCGCGCGTGGCGCAGCTCACGGAAGCGCTTCCGCTCGACGACGCGCAGGTGCTCGGCTTCTCGTCGAGGACCGGCGAAGGAAGAGAGGAACTGCTGGCGAGCCTGGAATCGCTGCTCACGGAGGACGACACGTGATCCGCGCGTGCACCATCGCGCTCATGCTCTCGGTCGCGCCGCTCATGGCTCGCGCGCAGGCGCAGCGCGGCGCCGCGGAGCTGCCGCCCGGATTCGGCTCGCTGCGCCAGGACCAGATCACGGTCGCCCTCCAGAGCGGCGACCTGCTCGTGAAGGTGACGCCGCTCGCGGAATCGGTGATCCGGCTGCTCGCGCCGGATACCTACCGCCGGCTGCACGCGCTCGCGGAGCGCTACGCGAAGCCCGATGCGCCCGAGCCCCGTGCGCTCTTCGCCGTCGAGTTCTTCAGCTACGAACAGAACGTGGCATTCACACCGGAGGACGTGCGCATCACGCACCAGGCACGCCAGCTCACCGCCGCCGCGATCCACCCCGTCACCTCCGGCTTCGGCCGCCAGCAGCTCCAGCAGCAGCAGCCCCAGATGGCGGTGTACGTGTTCGAGGCGCAGTTCGCATACGAGCTGCCGATCATCGTACACTATGGACTTCAGCAGTCCGACGAATGGACGCGCATCCTGCCGCGGCTGGAGGAGGAACGCGCGAAGGCGCGGGCGCGGGCAGGGATCGGAGGGTAGCCCGGGTCACGTGTGCGCGTCCGCGTGCGGTCACGTTCCCGTGCACGGACCGTCTCACGGAGGACTGCTCATCAGATCGGAGCGGACCGGGCGCGGGTGCACTGCTGGCTGGTCCTGAATCAGAGCGGTATCTCGTACTGCTTGATCTTCCTGTAGAGCGTGCGCTCCCCCATCCCGAGCATGTCGGCGGCCTTGCGGCGGTTGCCGGCGACCTCCTTGAGCGCGGCGGTGATGGCAGCCCTCTCCATGTCCTCCATGGTCATGCCGGACCGGTAGACGACGACCTCGTGCTCGTCGGTCTCGTCCTCAGGCACCTCGGGCACATCGTGAATGAACGGCATGCGTGCCGGAATGCCGGGCGACGGCAGCTGGGTGCCGAGCGCTGGGAAGTATTCGTGCGTGAGCTCGGGATGCTGCGTGCGGTACTGCTCGAACTCGCGGCGCAGGTCTTCGACGTCCATGCGCAGCTGCAGCAGCGTGTGGAAGATGAATTCGAGCTCGGGCGGCGCCGTGCCGCCCCGGTCCGGGATGTGCGGAACGGGGACCGGCAGCAGTCTCCTCCCGGCGGTGCCCTCGCGGATCTCGGTCGGGATGTCCTCCGGGCGGATGACCGTACCGGGTGAGAGCACGACCATCGACTCGATGAGGTTCTTCAGCTCCCGCACGTTGCCGGGCCATTCGTAGCGAACGAGGATCTCGAGCGCATCGGGCGAGATCTGGATGCCCGGCCTGTCATGTTCCGCGCTCATCGTGCTGATGAAGTGGTTCACGAGGAGCAGAATGTCCGCGCGCCGCTCGCGCAGCGGCGGAAGATGGATGTGCAGCACGTTGAGCCGGTAATACAGATCTCTGCGGAACCGGCCGGTCTCGACGGCGGCGCGGATGACCTGGTTCGTCGCGGCGATCACGCGGACATCGACGGTGATCGGCTCTTCGGCGCCGAGGCGCATGAACTCTCGCTCTTCTAGGACGCGGAGCAGCTTGGTCTGCGTGGCGGCGGGCATCTCGCCGATCTCGTCGAGGAAAAGGGTGGAGCGGTGGGCCAGCTCGAAGAGGCCCTTGCGCTGGCCGATGGCGCCGGTGAACGCGCCCTTCTCGTGACCGAACAGCTCCGATTCTAGCAGTGTCTCGGGTAGTGCGGCGACGTTTGCGGCAATGAACGGGCGGTGACGTCGCGGCGAGAGCGCGTGGATGCCGCGTGCGACGCGCTCCTTGCCGGTCCCGCTCTCGCCCGTGAGCAGCACGGTCGAGCTGACGGGCGCGATCTGGACGGCGCGCTCGAGCACCTCGATCATCGCGTCGGTCTCACCGATGATGCCGGTGACCTCACGCAGGCGACGGCGCTCGATCAGACGGCGCCCGGTGGCAACGGCCTCGACGATGTCAATCGGCTTGACGAACGCGTCGGACGCGCCGAGCCGCCAGCGCGCGGCTGCCGTGTTGGCGCTGGCGTCGTCGAAGAGCGCGATGAGCGGCAGGCGGTCGTGCTCGGCGGCCTCGCGCGCGAGTCTGCGCGACTGTTTCTCCTCGAGTGCGCCGGTCAGGATGAGCAGGACCGGATCGGCGACATCGGCGACGCGCTCGCCGGGCGTGATCAGCTCGACGGCGTAGCCTGCCTCGACGAACCCATCGCGCAGGCGGACGGCGGGTTCCAGGTCCTGCGTCGTGATGAGGACCGTGGCCATTCGCGTCAGCTTGCGGGGTGTCGGTCGGTTTCGACGCCGCGGAGCAGCTGGACGGCGTGGGGCAGCAGACGATCGAGAACGGCCATGCCGTCGCGCACGCCGCCCTCGCTGCCGGGCAGATTCACGATGAGCGTGCGTCCGCGGATGCCCGCCACCGCGCGTGACAGCCAGGCATGGCTCGTCTTGTGTGCGCCATGCGCGCGGATCGCCTCGGCAATGCCGGGCGCGTGCCGTTCGATCACGGCGCGTGTGGCTTCCGGTGTCACGTCGCGCGCCGTGAGCCCCGTCCCGCCCGTCGTCAGGACGACGTCCGCGACGCCATCGTCGGCAAGCGCACGCAGCGTCGCCGCGATGCGGTCGTGGTCGTCGGGGATGCGCTCATGCGCAGCGATGACGTGGGCCTCGCGCTCGGCCCACACGGTGAGCGCGGCGCCGCTCCTGTCCTCGCGCGTGCCCGCGACGACGCCGTCCGAAATCGTCAGAATGGCCAGACGGATGGGGTCCACGATCACGATCGGCGGATGGATCCTTCCTTGTAGAACGGTGGGCGCACGACCTCTGCGCCGAGCGCGCGGTCACGGACCACGATCTCCACACGGGTGCCGGTCTTCGCGGCGCTCGCCTCGACGTAAGCCATGCCGATGCCCTGCCCCGTCGATGGGCTGACGATGCCGCTCGTCACGTCGCCGACAGTCCGGCCGTCGATGCGGACCACGTAGCCGTGACGCGGGAATCCGCGCTCCACAAGCTGGAAGCCGATGAGTCTGCGGTCGACGCCATTCTCCCTGGCACGGCGCAGCGCATCGCTGCCGAAGAAATCGCCCTTGTCGAGCTTGACCACCCAGCCCAGACCCGCCTCGAGCGGGTGGTGCGTCTCGTCCAGATCGTTGCCGTAGAGGGCGTAGCCCATCTCGAGACGGAGCGAGTCGCGCGCGCCGAGACCGACCGGCACGAGCCCATCGGTCTCGCCAGCCACGAGCAGCGCGCGCCACAGCGCCGCGCCGGATGCCGCCGCGACGTACAGCTCGAAGCCGTCCTCGCCTGTGTAGCCCGTGCGGCTGATCAGCGCATCGATGCCTGCGACGCGGCCAGGCGCGAAGTGGTAGTACGCGATGGCGTCCAGGTCCGTGTCGGTCAGACGGGACAGGATGTCCTGCGCCTTCGGCCCCTGCAGCGCCAGCAGTGCGATCTGATCCGAGCGGTCTTCGACCTCGACGTCGAACGACTCGGCGTGCGCCCAGATCCAGTCGCGGTCCTTGTCGCGGTTGGCAGCGTTGACGACGATCATCCAGCGATCCGCCATGCGGTAGACGATGCAGTCGTCGAGCATGCCGCCATCGTCCCGGCATAGCACGGCGTACTGCGCCTGGCCGACCGCCAGCGTCGACGCGTCGTTCGTCGTCACGAGCTGCACGAGCGCGAGCGCATCGGGGCCGCGGATCTCGAGCTCGCCCATGTGCGAGACATCGAACAGCCCCGCGTTCGTGCGGACCGCGCGGTGTTCCTCGAGGATGCCGGTGCGATACTGCACGGGCATCTCGTAGCCTGCGAACGGGACGAGCTTCGCCCCGAGCGCCATGTGTTCCTCGTGGATTGGCGTGCGCTTCAGTGTCTCAGCCACGCGTCCCCTCCCCGGCCGCCGCCATGAGTGTGAGCAGGATCGCCTTCTGTACGTGCAGCCGGTTCTCCGCCTCGTCGAACACGCGCGAGGCGGGTCCCTCGATCACGGATTCCGATACCTCTTCGCCGCGGTGCGCGGGCAGGCAGTGAAGGAAGATGGCACGGTCCGCAGCGCGCGCCATCAGCGCATCGTCGACATGGTATCCCTCGAACGCGCGCTGGCGCGCCTCCGTCTCCGACTCCTGCCCCATCGAGGTCCAGACGTCCGTGTTGACGACGTCTGCGCCGGCCACGGCTTCGGCGGGATCCGTCGTGAGCAGCACACGCGTTGCGCCGCAGGCGCGCTCGAGGATCTGCGGATCCGGGCGGTAGCCGTCCGGACACGCGAGCCGCAGTTCGAAGCCGAACCGGTACGCCGCGTTCAGCCACGAGTTCGCCATGTTGTTGCCATCGCCTACCCACGCGATCCGGCGCGGACGCAGGTCGTCGCCGAAGTTCTCCTGGATCGTGAGCACGTCCGCCATGATCTGGCACGGGTGCAGCAGGTCGGTCAGGCCGTTGATCACCGGGACCGTCGCCCAGCGCGCAAGCTCCCTCAGCGTCTCGTGCGCGAACGTGCGGATCATGATCGCATCGACGTAGCGCGACAGCACGCGCGCCGTATCCGCGATGATCTCGCCGCGCCCGATCTGGATGTCGCGCGAGGAGAGGAACAGCGCGTGCGCGCCCAGCTGGTACGCGCCCACCTCGAATGATACGCGCGTGCGCGTAGAGCTCTTCTCGAAGATCATCGCCAGCGTACGGCCCGCGAGCGGGCGGCCGGCCGCACCACCCCGCTTCAGCTCACGGGCGAGGCGCAACAGGTCGTACAGCTCCCCGGCCTCATGGTCTGCAATGGAAAGAAAGTCGCGTTTCACGTCCCCTCTCGCGCGTCGCCGGTCCTGATCGAGCGGCCAAAGTACCGGCCCGTGCGCGCCCGCAGCAAGGCAGCGGGGCAGCGTTTGCGCGGGGCCAGGAAGATTGCCGCACACATCGTTGAGCGACAGGGCGGGCCGTGCCACCGCGCGGCGCACGATGCGCGTGCACTACGACGAGAACGGCAACGGCGTCATCGAGGGCGCGGACGCCGTTGACACGATCAGCTGGAGACAGGTGTCGCGTTCGAGCGCGGCGGGACGGTCCACGCGCAGCAGCCATTTCCCACTGAACGCGGTCGCGGCGTACATGAACGCCCGCGCGCGCGGCCTACAGAATGTACTTCCGCAGGTCCTCGTCCTCGAGGATCTTCTTCAGGCGCTCGCGCACCATGGAGCCATCGACGGTGATGCGTTCGGTCTTCCTCTCGGGCAGGTCGAAAAGGATGTCATCGAGGATGGTGGTGAGCACCGTGTGCAGCCGGCGCGCGCCGATGTTCTCCATGCGGCTGTTCGCGTCGGCGGCGAGGCGTGCGGTCTCGCGGATGGCCTCATCGGTGAAGTGCAGCTCGACGCCCTCCGAGCCGACGAGTGCCTGATACTGGCGCACGAGCGCGTTCTTCGGTTCCTGCAGGATGCGCACGAAGTCCGCCTCGGTGAGCGGATTCAGCTCGACGCGGATGGGGAAGCGTCCCTGCAGCTCGGGGATGAGGTCGCTCGGCTTGGAGACGTGGAACGCACCGGCGGCGATGAAGAGCACGTGGTCCGTGCGCACCATGCCGTACTTGGTCTGCACGGTGCTGCCTTCGACGATGGGCAGCAGGTCGCGCTGCACGCCTTCGCGGCTGACGTCGGGACCGGACGTGGTGCGTTCGCCCGCGACCTTGTCGATCTCATCGAGGAACACGATGCCCATGTCTTCCGCGCGCTCGAGCGCTTCGTTCACGACCTCGTCCATGTCGACGAGCTTGTCCAGCTCATCCTGAAGCAGGATGCGGCGCGCCTCGGCGACGGACACGGTGCGGCGCTTCTTGCGCTTGGGCAGCATGTCCTGGAGCATCTCGGTGAAGCTGAAGTCCATGCCTTCGACGCCTGCGGGGACCATGAGGTTCTCGATGGCAGGCGCCTGCTGGACTTCGATGTCGACCATGCGCTCCTCGAGCTTGCCGTCGCGCAGGAGGCCGCGGAGCTTCTCGCGCGTACGCTCACGGCGTTCGCGCAGGCGCTGGCGCAGCTCTGCGCTTTCGGTGTCGGCTTCTTCGTCGGCGGGTTCCTCGCGGGTGCCGCCGTCTGTGCCGACGACGAATGCACGCACGGGGCGGGGACCGGGCCGCTGCGCCCACTGCTGCTGCCCGCCTTCGCCCTCCGTCGGCGCAGGCAGGAGCAGGTCGAGCAGGCGTTCCTCGACGCGCTGCTGTGCGATCTCCTCGACGTCCGCCTCGCGCTCGTCACGCACCATGCCGACGGCGACGTCGACGAGATCCCGGACGATCGATTCCACATCGCGACCGACGTAGCCGACTTCCGTGAACTTCGAGGCTTCCACCTTCACGAAAGGCGCGCCGGCAAGGCGAGCGAGTCGTCGCGCGATTTCCGTCTTGCCGACGCCGGTGGGACCGATGAGGATGATGTTGTTCGGCATGATCTCCTCGCGGAGATCGTCCTCGACGCGCTGCCGGCGCCAGCGGTTGCGCAGGGCAATGGCGACGGCGCGCTTCGCCGCATCCTGCCCCACGATGTAGGTGTCCAGTTCCTTCACGATCTGGCCGGGCGTCAGCTCATCGGCCCAGTCGCTCGTCTCCGGCGCTGGCGTCGCATCCTTCACCGTCGCCAGCGGTCCGTTGCGGGTCCACTCGTTCACTTGCTTCCTTCCATGTTTTCTTTCGCGTCCCCGGCCGCTTCAGCGGGCAGCTCGAGGATCGTGATGTTCCGGTTCGTATAGATGCAGATGTCGGCGGCGATCTCGAGCGATGTGCGCACGATCTCGGGCGCGGTCAGCCCGCCCGCCTTCTGTTTCAGCGCACGCGCCGCCGCCAGCGCGAAGCTGCCGCCGCTGCCGATCGCCATCACGTCATCATCCGGCTCCGCGACGTGCCCGTCTCCGCTGATGACGAACAGGTGTTTCGAGTCCGCAACAGCGAGCAGCGCCTCCAGACGACGCAGGTAGCGGTCCGTCCGCCAATCCTTTGCCAACTCGACCGCGGCACGCGGCAGATTGCCGGGAAACCGCTCCAGCTTCTCCTCGAACTTTTCGAACAGTGCAAACGCATCCGCAACCGTGCCCGCGAACCCCGCCAGCACCTGCCCGTCCTTCAACCTGCGCACCTTCTGCGCCGTGCTCTTCAGCACGGTCTCGCCGTAGGTGACCTGCCCATCGCCTCCGAGCGCCACCCTGCCACCGTGCCGCACCGCTACAATGGTGGTCGCCCTCGTACGCATTGTCTCCAAACGACCTCCGTTACGGGGATGATCCCCGCCGCTTTCCACGTTGAGACGTTCCGATCCGATAGCGCAGCTCGCCTGTGCCGGGGAGTTCCACTTCCGACGCCAGCAGGACCCCGTTGCCCACGACGGTCGCCCACTCGACATACGCGGGCACCTCAACCCGAAATGACACCTCCTGGCCGCGTTCGAACTGCACGAGAATCACCGCACGCTCCGACGGCGGCACCTCGTAGAACCCGAGACGACGGTACTGCCGCTCCACGAGATACGCGCCATTCGGCGATGGTTCACGCGTCTCCGCCTCGAAATGACGATCGCCCGCGGACGCGACCAGCTTCGTTCCTGCACTGCGCCTCAGGACCAGGCCGGCCGGGGTCAACGGCCCGATCTGCACGTACAGCGTCGTCGTGCCCCGAGCGAACAGCGCCTCGAGCCGGCTTCGTGCCTCCTTGGGTGATACCGCGTTCCTGCGCGCCAGCAGGATCGCCGCGGCGGCGATCTCCGAGTCTGTTCGGAGTACCCGAATGGTCGCATGACCTGCTTGCCGCCGGACACCATGCCGCCGTGCGAATCCGGGCAGGAACGACTTCAGTTTCCTCAGCATGGTCCCGTCCTCCGGCGTGAGATGCACCGAAGATACCGGATCGGGCGTTCCATCGGGATGTTGTACACGGCGCTGTGGTTTCAGGCGCGCGGGTGCGCCTGTGCGTACACGCGCAGCATCCGCTCCCGGGATGTATGTGTGTAAATGGTTGTAGTAGAAAGACTTGCATGGCCAAGTAGCTCCTGTACCGCGCGCAGGTCCGCGCCCGCATCCAGCAGATGCGTCGCAAACGTGTGGCGCAGGGCATGTGTG
>Ga0302046_10003983_pt1 | contig 13229 bp, 12 predicted proteins | sample RVTome_11_FD_200261 | JGI IMG/M metagenome (GOLD analysis project Ga0302046, IMG submission 200261) | Soil microbial communities from uranium-contaminated site in the Upper Colorado River Basin, Wyoming, United States - RVT147D111 (version 2) ...
AGCTGCCGCTCAACGGGACCGACGGACTGTGCGCCATCGTCGCCAGCCTGCTGACTGGCCCCCGACATGCGGCGGCCAGGCCACGGCTTGCGGCAGGCGCTTCCTTACCTGATTGATTCATGCTAAGTGACGAGGACAGGTCGCTCGCCGATCGGGATTCCGCACTGACTGGACTGCGTTTTCTGCTGGATGTCGAAAGCCTGAGGGATATGCTGCCGGAATCGAACGCGCCGGCGCGGGCGCAGGACCTGCGCGTCGGTTACCTGCGCTACAAGCCCGGCGTCAACTGCATCGCCCGACTCGATCTGAATTCAGGGTTCGCCTACGCCAAGGCCTTCGCCGGGGACGCCGAAGTTAAACTGGCGAAGGCCAGGGAGAAATCAGCCGTGGACGGGCCTTACGGAATCGGCAGGACCTGCCACGACGGCCTAGGCATCATGGTCAGTTTCTTCCCCAACGACAGCAAATTGCCCGCGATGGCGAAGTTCGGGGATCCTGCCAATCGGCAAGAATTTCTGAAACGCATATTCAAGGAGGATCCGGCCTGGTCCGAAGCCCGCTACACCAGCCTGAACTACAAGCCGGAACGCCGTTTCGTCGCCCGATTGTCGCGGCCGGACGGCCGCGCCGCTTCGATCAAGTTCTATTCCAGGAAGGAATTCGATTCGACGCGCCGCGCGCGCAAAAAATTCAGCCCGCCCCAAGGTCTCGAAATGCCGCAATGGATCGGCGGCTCGAAGAATCACCGGGTGATGGCGTATAGCTGGCTGCCCGGCGATACGCTCCAGGCGCGGATGGCCTCCGGCCAGTTTGAAGATTGCGCTCTCGCCGGCGAAGCGTTGGCCCGCCTGCACCGCAGCACGCAGCCCGCGCTCGGCACGCGGGGCAACAAGCAGCTGGCAGTGTTGCTGGCGTCTCTGAGCGCCCAGCTCGGGCATCTGCTCCCGGACCTGGCGGACCAGTCCGAGGAACTCCGAATCCGCCTCTCCGACTGGGTGCAGCAGCGGAAAGCAGTCGGCAGGCCGATCCACGGCGATTTCTACGACAAGCAGGTGATCATGCACAACGGCACCGTGGGCATCATCGACAGCGATCGTCTACGACTGGGTGATCCCGAACTGGATCTCGGCTGCTTCGTAGCCCACCTGGAACGCCGCCGGATTGACGGCGTGCTGAGCGCCGACCAGTTGGAGACCGCGCGACGGGCCATGCTCGACGGCTACCGCGAGGCCGCTCCCGCGCAGCTCAGACCACGCGACATCGACGCGTACACAGCGCTCAATCTGTTCCAGTTGAGCCATCATCCCTTCAGGGACCGGCGGGCCAACTGGGGCCAGCAAACCGCCGATCTGCTGAAGCGCTGCAGCCGGTTGCTCAACGACCACTCATGACTCAGGTGTCCCCGATGGAACCACGCATCGCCTACGTGCTGAAGATGTACCCCCGGTTTTCTCAGACCTTCGTAATCAACGAGCTGCTGGCGCACCAGGCGGCCGGGCGCGACATCGACATATTCTCCTTGCGGCTGCCCAACGACAGCCGCTTTCACGCCGCCATTTCCAGGGTGCGGTCGACGGTCGTCAGGATCCCGCGCCCCGCCGGCGGATCGCGCAGCTTTCTCGGGGTCCTGCACCGGACGGCGGCACGCCTGCCTGCGACCTGCCAGGTCATCCTGGACAATCCCGCTGTCTGCGCACAAGACCTCGAACAGGCAATGAACCTCGCCTGCGAAGCCCACAGAATGGGCATCGATCACCTGCACGCACACTTCGGCACGATCGCCACCACCACCGCCCGCCTGGCCGCGCGGATGGCCGGAATTACCTACAGCTTCACCGCGCACGCCAAAGACATCTACCACGAATCCGTCGATGACGGGGAGTTGCGCGCCAAGCTCGCCGACGCCTCGGCGGTCATCACGGTGAGCGACTACAACCTCCGCTACCTGAGGGACAAGTTCGGCGAGGCCGCGGACCGCGTGGTGCACGTCAACAACGGCCTCGATTTGAACGAGTTTCCATTCGCCGATCCCGTGGGGCGCGAACCGCTGATCCTGGCGGTCGGCCGGCTGGTCGAAAAAAAGGGCTTTGCAACCCTGGTGCGGGCCTGTGCCCACCTCAGGGACTCGGGGCGCTCCTTTCGCTGCGAGATTGCGGGCGGCGGCGAGCTTGCGGTCAAACTTTCGAAGCTGGTGCGCGAGCTGGGGCTCGACGGCCGGGTACGCTTGGTCGGCCAGCAGCCGCAGGAGATGATCCGCGAAAAGCTCCTCCGGGCCAGCGTGCTGGCCGCGCCTTGCGTGGTCGCGGCGAACCGGGACCGCGACGGTCTGCCCACCATCCTCGTTGAAGCGATGGCGATGGGCACGCCCTGCATTTCCACGGACGTCACCGGCATTCCCGAAATCCTCAAACATGGTGAAACCGGCCTGCAAGTCCCGCAACTCGACGACCGCGCTCTGGCCGACGCCTGCGCCTTTCTTCTCGATGACCCGGCGGACGGCGTGCGCATGGCGCGCACCGCCCGCGCCATGGTCGAGCGGGAGTTCAACATCACCACCAACGCCCGCCGGGTCCGTGAATTGATCGACCGGGCAGCCGTTCCCGTTCCCGCCTGAGGAACCTGGGCCATGCGAAGGATCGCTTCGATCAACCAGGATCCCGGGATCGGCCCAGGGCGCAACAAGGGCGCGGCGGTGCACCTCGCTTCCATGCGCAAGGCTTTCGCGGCACTCGGATACGACGTCACGGCGGTGGACGAGCCCGATGGCGGGTCCCTCGAGCGGGCGCTGAGGCGGCAGCAGGGATCCGAGGGCCTGACGCTGATCTACGAACGTTATGCGCTGGGCGCCGACCGGGCGTCGCGCTTCGCGCGCCGCCACGGGATTCCAGTGGTGCTGGAGGTCAACGCGCCGCTGGCCCAAGAGCGGGCGCGCTACCGGAAAAAACACGAGACTTCCGCTGAACGGGAACGCGACCGTTTCGTGTTCGCCAACGCCACGCTGGTGGTGACCGTTTCATCGGCGGTTGCCGAATACGCCCGGGAGCGGGGCGCCGCACCCGAGCGCATCCTGGTCTGCCCGAACGGCGTCGACCGGGAACTGTTCAACCTTTCGGCCCGTGCGAGCAAGACACCGCTGCCCGGCATCGCCAAGCACACGACCGTTTTGGGCTTCCACGGCAGGGAACGGCCCTGGCACGGATTCGGGGAACTCGTCCGGGTGGCAGGCGATCTGCTCGAACGCGGCCACGACATCCATTTCCTGGTGGTCGGCGAAGGTGCGTTCGAAGCGCTGCAGGCACTGCCGCCATCGGCTCGAACGCGATTGCCTTGGCAGCCCCAGGAACGGCTGGCGGCCCTGTTGGCGCACTTCGACATCCTTCCACTGGCGCACCGCCGCGATGCGCCCTACTATTTCTCGCCGCTGAAGCTGACCGAAGCGATGGCCTGCGGCGCCGTGCCGGTGGTACCCGACCTCGGCGATCTCGCGACGCTCGTGCGTCACGGCCAAACGGGTTTCGTGTATCCGGCCGGGCAGCCCGAGCGCCTGGCGGAGCTGATCGGCACCCTGTGCAGTGCGGTCGACGAGCGCAAGGCGGTGGGAGAGCGGGCGGCCGCCTGGGCCAGTCGGCAAACCTGGAACTCGATCGCGCGCCGGATCCTGTCGCACCCCCTGCTGGCCCAGGGCCGCCAAGCCAGGGAGCGGGCGCAGTTATGACCACGGCCGCCGGTGTCCATGTTTGGGACCGCTTCCAGCAAGCCTTGAAGCGGTACGCGCCCGAAGCCGACGGATCACAGATCCGCAAGCTGGAGATCGCGAAATCCGGGGCGCTGCTGGCGCAACTGAGGGACGGTTCCCGCCCGCTGTGGCTGAGCTGGGACCGGGAGCGCATCAGTGAACTGCATCCAGCCGCCGACGCGCAGATCCCGCTCTCCGGGTTGCTCCGGGAACGCGGCGAGGACCCCACGCTTGAGATACTGAATTACCGGCCCGAAAAACGGCTGGTTGTGCTGGATCGCGGCCGTGTAGAGCCGCGGGTCATCAAGGGGTATCGCAGCGGCCGCGCGGCGCCGGCCTTCGAGCGCTACGAAGCCGCCCGCAAGGCCTGTCGCGGCGACGACATCCGCGCGCCGGAGGTGCTGGAACTGGTCGAATCGAGCGAAAGCCTGGTGATGGCTTTTGAACCGGGGCGGCCCCTGGACCTCTCGTCCGGCGCGGTGGACGTTTTTTACGGCATCGGCGTAGGCCTGGCGAATTTCCAGAGGCGTGGCTCGGAGATCGAAGCCGATAACTTCAGCTCCGCAGACGAGCTGAAAGTCATCGACCGCTTCGTTGACAAGGTCGCCGCTGCCGGACTTGAACTTCCCCCGGGCTGGGAGGCGCTGCGCGAAAGGCTCGAAGCCGCCGTGCCAACGCTGCCGGAATCATCACACGGTTTGTGCCACCGTGACCTCTACGACAAGCAGTTCACCTTCAACGGGCATTCCCTCACCCTTTTGGACTTCGACCTGATGTGTCGGGCCGACGTGGCGCTGGATCCGGCAAACTTCCTGGCCCATATGGCGCTGCGGCAATTTCAGGGGGTGAACGGGGCGTCTGCGACCGGCATCGCCATGTGCGGCGCGCAGTTACTGGAGGGGCTGGGCCGGAACGACGAAGCCGGATTCTGGGAACGGCTGCGCTTCTACCAGGCGAGCAGCTTTTGCCGCCTGGCCCTGGTTTACACCCTGCGGCCCTGCTGGGCAGCGCTGGTGCCGCTGCTGGTCCGCATGGGCGAGCGATCCCTGGACGACCTGCGGCGGATTCAAGGCGGCTAGTGTCCTGTCCCACAAATACCTCACACATTTCGCCGCGTCCTTGCGGGACAGGGCACTAGCATGGACGCGAAGCGCTGGATACTGCTCTGGCTCTCGATCGGTTTGGGCCTCGCGGGTTCGACCGTGTTCGCCGACGAGGAGGAGGATTCTCCCGCCAGCGTCGTCGAGGTGGGTCACTGGCTGCAGATCCGCGGCGAGCACCGGGGCGACGGCCGATTCGAGCCGCGTGACGTCGAGCTGGTGTCTCCGGAGCGGTATGACGAGCTCATCGGCACCGTCGAAGCCTACGACGTCAGGGAGGGCCGAATCGTGCTGCTCGGCGTGACCGTCCACATCGAGGACAAGACCACCTTCGCCAAGGTCGACCGAAGCGCGCTCGAGGGGGAGCGCGTCAAGGTCGAGGGATACTTCCGCGGCGACGGGGAATTCGCCGCCCGCGAGATCACGGCGCGCGGCGGCAGGTTCGACCGCATCACGGGCCGCGTCGAGGAGATCCGCGCCGCCCAGGGCGCAACCGAATTCCGCATCCTGAACTTCATGGTCCTGGTGCCTGAGGAACTGCACGTGGAGCACCTGCGAGACATCGAGGACTACCAGATCACCGGTTCGCGCATCCAGGCGATCGTCGACCGGGGCAAGGACGAGGAGGACTTGTTCGGCAAGGGCGTGCGGCTCACCGACAATCTGCGGGTGTTCGGGCAAGTTCAGACCTCGACCTTCATCGAGGATGAATTCGATCTCGAGGAGGAGGAGGCCGAAGACGTCATCGATTACCTGGCCGCGTTCAAGGTCCGGCTGATCTATAGTTCCGGGGGCAGCTTCTTTTCCGTACTGGAACTGAATTACCGCAGGCTGTGGCGCAGGGACGACGAGGATGGCCGCGAAGACATCCGAAACGACTCGCTTGGCGAGGCGTATCTTTACTGGCTCGACCCCTTCGATTGGGGGCTCGATTTCCAGATCGGTCGCGTGGATTACGACGACGAGCGTGAATGGCTGTACGACCAGTACCTCGACGGGCCGAGGGTGATCTGGGTGCGGCAGGACTTCAGGGCGGAAGTTTCGGTTTCCACCGTCTTGTCGAACGGAAGTCCGGAGGACGAGGAAGCCACCAACAGGGTTCTCTACCTGTCCAACAACGACGAGGACAGGCACTTGGCCGCATACGTGATCCACCGGGACTTCGACTTCCCGCTGGAGGAGGAACGCACGAATTACGGCGTTCGCGTGATCGGCGAATGGCTGCCGCAACAAAAGAGCTGGCTGGAAATCGCCGGCATGCGGGGAGAAACGGACACGGCCAAGGCCGCCGGGTGGGGCTTCGATATCGGCACCTCATGGGAATTTCACGATCGCTTCGCCGTTACCGCGGCTTACGCCTTCGGCAGCGGCGACAAGGCGGATACCGTAAAGGACGAGAATTTTCGCCAGACCGGCCTGCAGGACAACAACGGCAAACTTTCCGGGGTCACCTCGTTCCGCTTCTATGGCGAGGCAGTCGAACCGGAACTGGCCAATCTGAAGGTGCTGACCTTCGGTCTTGCCTGGCTTCCCCACCGTAGGGTGTCGCTCGACCTCGTGGGTCACCAGTACCGGCAGCACAGGCTCAGCAACCGCTGGGTCAACAGCCAGATTGACATGAACCCCAGCGGCAGCAGCAGTGACCTCGGTTGGGAGCTTGACCTGGTTCTGGGCTGGCGAACCAACCCCAGGTGGGACCTCGAGGTCATCGGCGGCTGGTTCGAGCCGGGAGACGCCTTTCCCCGCGCAGACACGGAAGCCTTCTTTGGCAAGCTGCAATTCCGCTACCGGCTCTGAACCAAGTATGAACCAGGCCTCATGACCATCACAACGATCCTCAAACCCGTCGTCCTGCCCCTGTTCGCGATTGCCCTCGCGGCCCTGGGACACGCCGGCCCCGCGACCGCGCAATACCAGTTCGAAACCGCCTTCGGCGGGTTCGGCAGCGCCGTGGGCCAATTCGACGACCCCCGCGGTGTGGCGGTCGAGAACGGAGGCCAGATCGTCATTGCGGAGTCCGGCAACGATCGGATTCAGCTGTGCAACGACCAGGGCGCCTGCACGGCTTTCGGAATCTTCGGAATGGAGCCCGGGCAGTTCGACAGGCCGCGTGGCGTTGCTGTCGGCAACAACAATCGGCTGTATATCGCCGACCGGGGCAACGACCGCATCCAGGATTGCAGCCCGGTGGGCGTGTGCACGGCGTTTGGGAGCTCGGGACCTTCCGTCGGGGAATTCGACTCGCCGCGCGGCGTCGCGGTGGCCGCCGACGGCCGGGTCGTGGTATCGGATACCGACAATGACCGAATTCAGATCTGCAGCGCTACCGGCGCGTGCGCGGCTTTCGGGTCGTTCGGCGCCGGCCTGGGGCAATTCAATTCTCCGGCCGGGGTGGCGGTGAACAGCGACGGGCAGATACTTGTCGCGGACCGCGGCAACGACCGCATACAAGTTTGCACCGAGCAGGGCAATTGCAGCGCCTTCGGGTCCACCGGATCCAGCCTCGGCCAGTTCGACTCGCCCACAGGCGTTGCGGTCGACAGCCAGGATCGGATCGTGATCGTGGACCGCATCAACGACCGGGTGCAGATTTGCTCCGACGCGGGCGCCTGCACCGCCTTTGGCAGCACCGGCTCAGGGGACGGTCAGTTCGATCGGCCCTGGGGCGTGGCCGTCGATGCCGATGATCGGATCATCGTCGCCGACCTGGGCAACAACCGCATCCAGATTTTCGCCCGGGCTGAACCGCCCCCGCCCGAATTTCACATCAACGCCGGCCTCAATGACGCCTGGTTCGATCCGGCCACCGCCGGACAGGGCTTGTTCATAACGGTGTTCCCGGAAATCGGGCGGATTTTCGTCGCCTGGTTCACCTACGAGCTCGAGCGGCCGGATGATTCCGTGACCGCGATTCTCGGCGAGCCCGGGCACCGCTGGCTTACCGCATTCGGCCCCTACGACGGCAATGTCGCCGAGCTGGCCATCGAGGTCACTTCAGGCGGCGTGTTCGACGCCCCGGAACCGCCGGTCGAGCAGGTCAACGATGGAACGCTCCTGTTGCAGTTCTCAGGCTGCAATTCGGCGACCGTCGTTTACGACATGCCCTCCCTCGGGCTGTTCGGGGAAATCCCCATACAGCGCATCGCTTTGGACAATGTCGCCTATTGTGAATCTCTGGCGGGGGAATAGCGCGATTGCGCTCCCGCGGCGTCCGGGCCGGCGCCTGGCCGGCCGGATCCGGTCAGGCCCGCCAGCCGGCCGGATGGGGTTTGCGTTCGAACGCCGCACGCAGCCGCGCCGCATGCTCCCGCGCGGACGGGGGAATGTGCTCGCAGGAACGCTCGTAGCCGAGCTCGGCGATCAGTTCGCCGGCCGCGGCTTCGAAGCGAAGCAGGTCGCCGGCCGGCATCTGCGTTCGCCAGTCTCGCAGGCCGCCGGTCGGCGGCAGCCAAGCCTTCTTGGACGACAGGCCGGCGTCGTGGCGCGTCCGCCCGCTATGGTATTCGAGCATCTGCGGCTCGAACGGCAGACCCAGGTGCGCGCACATCGCCCGCGCCACGGTTTCCGTATCGGCCACCAAAGCCTCGTACTTGACCTCCAGGTACCGGCCGGCGGGCAGCCGCGCGGAGGCCTCGCGGCCCAGCCGTACCAGCCACTCCCAGAACAGCGCCGTCGTCCCGACCGGGTCTTCGGCGAAGGTCCCGAGGCGTCCCGCGCTTTTATGCCGGCGGTCCCAGTTGAGCATGGAAAGGCAGACGTCGCGGCCGTCGCGTATGAGGTGGACGAATCTGGCCTCGGGGAAGAGGCGGTGCAGCAGGGCGACGTGCCGTACATAGCCGGGCGTCTTATCCCCCGCCAGCGCCTTGCCGCGCTTTTCCCCGAAGAGCCCGAACAGCCGCGCGGTGAATTCGGCGTAGGTCTGATCGGGGTCGGTGGCGAGCAGTGCCTCCAGTTCACGGCGACTGATGCCCATGCGCGCGAAACGGTGGTCGTCGGCGAGGCAGTCGAGCAGTTCCGGCAGTGCATGGCCGTCGTCGGTGAGCCCGCGCCTCTTGTTGAAGAGCTTGGGAATCCAGTGCGTTTCAACCTTGGGGATGGCGAGCTGCGGGTGGGCGTTCAGAATGCGCCTCAGCAGCGTGGTGCCGGAGCGCGGGCAGCCCACCACGAAGACGAATGGATTGCGCGGCGGGCCGCCCGCCGGTGCATTCAACTGTCCATTCTCGTCCATGTTCATCGCTGCCGTGAGCGCCTGGTCTCTAGCCCCTGCCGATCTGCGGGCCGGCTTTCGCTGTCCGTCGAGGAGCCGCGCGGCATTAGAGTCGCATTCGGCGCAATAGATTCCAGTCGCGAGGTCGGGGAATGAGCCAAGCCGCCCCAGCTGCAAGTCGCCCGCAGAACCCATTCGTCTTCGTGGTGGGCTGCCCGCGATCCGGCACCACCTTACTCCAGCGGATGCTGAATAACCATCCTCAGTTGGCGGTGGCCTACGATACCCTGTTCATTCCAGCGACCCTGCGAGGCCAGCCGGAACAGAACCCGGCGGTGACGCCTGCGCTCGTGGATCGAATCGGCCGATTCCATCGCTTTCAGAGGTTCGGTCTGCCCGAGGACGTACTGGCCCGGCTCGCGCCCGAGGCGAACGATTTCGCCGGGCTGGTGGGCCGTATTTACGACGCCTTCGCCCGCCTGAACAACAAGCCGCTCGGCGGTGAAAAATCGCCGGGCTACGTGCGCCACATGCCCGTGCTGCAGGCCCTGTTTCCATGGGCCCGGTTTCTGCACCTGGTGCGCGACGGGCGCGACGTCTCCCTGTCGCTGATCGATTGGGGAAAGCAGAAGCACAGGCCCAAGGGCCCGGCGAGGAAATACGCGATGTGGGCCGAGAGCCCCGTTGCCGTCAGCGCGCTCTGGTGGGCCTACAAGGCCGAACGCGGGCGCCAGGATGCGGCATTGTTGCGTCCCGCCACGTACATGGAAATCACCTACGAGTCACTGGTCGCGGAACCGGAAGCCGCGCTGCGGGAAGTGGCCGACTTCCTGCAACTCCCGTATTCTGTCGACATGGTGAACTTCCATGTCGGCAAGACCGTCCGCCGGGCGGGGCTGTCCGCCAAATCGGCCTGGCTGCCGGCCACCAAGGGGGTTCGAGATTGGCGGAGGTCGATGAAGCGCGACGACCTCGAGCTGTTCGAGGCGCTGGCGGGTGACTGCCTCTCGGCCTTCGGCTATCCGCTGCACTTCGACACCATTTCATCGCCCACCCTGAAGCGGGCACGGCGCTACCGCGAGCTCTGGGCCCGCGAGCGGGCCTGAGGCGGCCGGGGCCTGCAGGCGGGACGACCGCATCGATGGCCAAACCTCAGTCACTGAGCGAGGCGTTGCCGGGCATTTGGGGCCTGCTGCGCTTCGTGCGCCCTTACCTCCGCAAGCAGCGGCGGGTGTTGGTGGGCGCTTTCAGTGCGCTTTTCTTCGGCGTGATGATGCGCGCTCTGGAGCCCTGGCCGCTGAAATTCATAGTCGATTACGTAATCCTTCCGCCCCAGGGCGAGGCCGCGCCGAGCCGCGATTGGCTGCCCTCGGAAGAGCCTCTGGTGCTGGTCGGGCTCGCCGCGGGTGCGCTTATCCTGATCATGCTGCTCCGGTCCGTTTGCCTGTACTACGAAAAAGTCGGTTTCGCGGTGGTGGGCAACCGCGTGCTGACCCAGGTCCGGGGCAACCTCTTCCGCCACATCCAGTGCCTGTCGATGAAGTTTCACAATAAGGCGCGCAGCGGTGATCTGCTGCTGCGGGTCATGGGCGATATCGGCATGTTGAAGCAGGTCTCCGTCACGGCATTCATGCCCATGATCGGGAGCGTGCTGGTGCTCGCAGTCATGGCCGTCCTGATGTTGTGGCTGCACTGGCAATTGGCGCTCCTGGTCCTGATTTCCGCGCCGCTCTATTTGATCCCCACCATGCGATTTGGCCTTCGCATCCAGAAGGTGTCGCGCGAGCAGCGCAAACGCGAGGGCAAGATGGCCGCCGGCACCATGGAGATGATCAGCGCCATGCAGGTGGTCCAGACCCTGGCGCTGGAGGATGCCTTCGCCGATCAGTTTACGAGCGCGGAGGAGAAGGGCCTGAAAGAGGGTGTGAAGTTCCGCAGGCTGCTGGCCAAGTTGCGCGGCACGGTGCAGCTGATGACCGGTTTCTCGACCGCGGCCGTGCTTTTCTACGGCGGCTACCTCGTTCTCCAGGGTGAACTGACGGCAGGCAGCTTGCTGGTGTTCCTTTCCTATCTCAAGGCGGCCTTCAAACCCCTGGCGAACTTCACCAAGTATTCCGGGCGGATCGCCAAGGCGTCGGCCGCGGGTGACCGGGTGATGGACATCTTCAGCACGGAGCCCGACGTCAAGAACCTTCCCGGGGCGGTAAAAGCCCCGGCCTTCGAAGGGCGGATCCGCTTCGAGGGGGTGGCGTTCGCCTACGAACCCGGCCACCCGGTGCTTCAAGTGATCGATTTCGAGGTCGAGCCAGGCCGGTTGGTGGCGCTGGTCGGACCTTCGGGCGCCGGCAAGTCGACGCTGGTGGAGCTGATCCCGCGGCTGCACGATCCCACTGCCGGGCGGGTGCTGATCGACGGCCATGACATCAAGGGCTTAACCTTGACCTCGCTGCGCTCGCAGATCAGCTTCGTGCTGCAGGACACCTTGCTGTTCGCGTCGAGCATCCGGGAAAACATCGCCTACGGGGCGCCATCGGCCACCGACGAGGAGATCGTCGAGGCAGCCAAGTGCGCCGCCGCCCACGAATTCATCCTAGCCCAGCCGGACGGCTACGACACGGTGGTCGGTGAGCGTGGCGTGACGCTGTCCGTCGGGCAACGCCAACGCATCGCTGTCGCCCGGGCGGCCGTCAGCAACGCGCCTATCCTCATCCTGGACGAGCCCACGACGGCCCTCGACGAGGAGAACCAGGCGATCGTGCTGGAGGCGCTGACCCGGCTCGCCAGGCACCGCACCACCTTTATGATCACCCACGTCCTGGAGCACGTAAGCCGCGCGGACCTCGTGCTCATGCTGCAAAACGGGCGCATCGTCGCCTCCGGCCCGCCTTATGAAATGCCGCTCAGCAGGACGCGGATGGACGAGGCGCTTTAGCCCCCGGCCGGAGCGGGCTCCACTGATCCAAGGAGCAAGCCATGAGCGATTGCCAAGACAGCCGCGGGTCGCATCGGACCGTCGACCAGGAGCGCCGGAATCTGCTGGCGGCCACCGCCACCTGCCGCGCTCCGATGCACCGGCTGCTGATTGGCGAGTTGCGAGCGCAGGCTGTCCAGCCCGGTGGGGCTCGCGATGCCCAAAAGCCCGGCGATGCGCAGCCCTCCTGAGGCCGTTGACGTGGGTGCCGCCCTGCACGGTGGGGATCAGGTTGACATAACTCTCCTGGACGAGATTGCCCTTGTCGCCCGGCGCGCCGTCGGGGAGCCAGCACATGGCCCAGGTGACTTCCGAATCCGGGCCTGCGAGGCTGCTGGACATGGGCTTTTCGGGCAGGGTCAGGAAGTCCTGCAGCTCGCTTTGCAGGTAGTCGATCAGGCCGTCCTCGAAGCACCATTCTTCCTGCTCGAAAGCGCGTTGACCACGCTCACCCCAACGCCGTGCAGGCCGCCGGCGAAGCGGTAGTTCTTGTCGGAAAACTTGGCGCCGGCGTGGAGGCGAGTGAGGATCAGCTCGACGCCCGGCATCCTGTGTTCGGGGTGAACGTCGACCGGCATGCCGCGGCCGTCGTCGGCGACCTCCACCGAACCGTCGTCGAACACCGTCACGGCGATCACCCGCGCATGGCCCGCCAGCGCCTCATCGACGCTGTTGTCGATGACCTCCATGGCGAGGTGGTTGGGCCGGGTGGTATCGGTGTACATGCCCGGGCGGCGCTTGACGGGTTCGAGGCCTTCGAGGACCTCGATGTCTTTGGATTCGTACTGCTTGTTCATCGTTCCGGGGGGGCGAGAAAATCGGATATTGGCGGGTTTGCAATGAACTTGCAAGCTGGCTCCGGCAAGGCGCGCACAGACCGTCAAAATAGACCAAACATGGCCACCGAGACGGGCAAACCAACACCGATGGCTTACGTCGCTAATGATGTGATCGTCACTGCAAAGCTCGGGATCGAAGGGCGCTCCGAATCCTTCCGGCGATCGGATGCGCTCGCGCGGGAGGCGCTGTCACGCGCCTTTCCCGGCAGGGAAATTGCGATGATTGAGGCAACGGCGCTATTGCACGACGGAGGCGGCCTCCATTGCCACTCGCGCAACCAGCCTTTCGCAGACGCGCCGCGCATGCCTGAGCGATGGATGGCCAGATGATCGGTCTCCCGCCCGTGGTGGCGTCCTCATCGTGACGCTGATCAAC
>Ga0302046_10003984_pt1 | contig 13229 bp, 13 predicted proteins | sample RVTome_11_FD_200261 | JGI IMG/M metagenome (GOLD analysis project Ga0302046, IMG submission 200261) | Soil microbial communities from uranium-contaminated site in the Upper Colorado River Basin, Wyoming, United States - RVT147D111 (version 2) ...
GACCCCGACCTCGCGGAGTGCGCTGGCGCGGTAGAGCACGCCGGCACCGCTCGCGTACGCGATCGGCCGCACGTCGAGCGGGCGGTCGGGCTCGCCGTCGCCGCCGACGAACCCCACCCCGAGGTAGTGCAGCTCGTTCCCTCGCGAGTGCACGACGACCTGGCCGTCGGGACCGCGCCGGAGCAGCTTGGGCTGCACGGCGGCGGCGGTGGGATGGGCCCCCGCGACCGCGACGAGCGCTGGCAGCACGTCGGGCTCGAGGTGGGTGTCCTGGGTCGCGATCACCACGTAGTCCACGCCGCCCGCCAGCGCCTCGCGCATGCCGAGCGCGTTGCCGCCCGCGTAGCCCGTGTTGTCGTCCGGCACGAGCACCCGGACACCGGGCGCGTGCTCGCCGAACCAGCGGGCTGCCGCTCGCTCCGGCCCGTTCTCGACGACGATCAACTGCCAGCGCTCGGCCGGGTAGCGCTGTGCGCACAGGCTCGCCCAGAGCCGCTCGAGGTGCGTGGTGCCGTAGAAGGTGACGAGGACGACGGCAATCGCCGGCGCCGTCACGCCGGGCGCCTCTCGGCCGTGAGACGGCTCACGGCGTGGCGGCGGCGCCCAGCTCGGCGGCCTCGAGCGCGCTCACGATCCGCACGCCGTCGCCGGCCCGCAGCCACCCCTCGGCCAGCACGCGCGCGTACACACGGCTCCAGCCGGGGTGCCGCTTCTGCGAGACGCGAGCGAACTCCCGGCCGACGAACACCGGCGCGATCTTGAAGCAGGGGCTCGTGTAGCGCGTCACCTGCAGCAGCACGCGCTCGCCGAGCACCAGGTGGGTCTCCGGCACCATCTGCGTCCAGTCGAGGCCCTCGGTGGTGACGTTCTCGCCGATGACGCCGGGCGCGATGACATGGCCCTCGGCCGCCAGCGCGCGGATCGCCTCCATCGAGAAGAGGCACACCGCCCGCTCGGGGCCCCCATGATGCTCCTGATCGCGGTGGGCGTCGCCCTCCAGCCCGAGCCGGGTCACTCGCGCCTCCGTGACCGCGCGCTTGGGAACGCCGCCGGCGGAGACGCTGAGCTGCACGATCCGGCCGGCGGCGGCCACGCTCAGGCTCCCTCGCGGCGGATCATGCGCTGGATCGTCGCCTCCAGCACCACCTCGTCGCGCTGGTTCAGCACGCGGTGTCGGTAGGTGACGATGCCGCGGTCGGCCTTCTTCGTCTCCCGCTTGTCGGCCACCCGGACCTCGACGTGGATCGTGTCGCCCTCCAGCACCGGCGCCACGATGCGCAGCTCGCCCCCCAGCCACGCCATGCCGGTGCCGTGGATGAGGCCCGTCTGCATGACGAGACCCTCGCTGAGCGAGAACGTCAGCGCCCCGGGGGCGGCGCGGCGCCCGAAGACCGACTCCCGCTTGACGTACTCCATGTCCAGGAACAGCGGCTCGGTGAAGCCGCACTGGTTCACGAAGTTCACGATGTCGGTCTCCGACACCGTGCGAGCCAGCGTGCGGTACACGGTGCCGATCAGGTGCTTCTCGAAGGTCACTCCCTGCGCTTGCATGCCCGAACTCCTTCTCGCTGGGGTCTATTCACCGAGATAGGCGCGTCGGACCTCGGCGTTCTCGCTCAGCGCCTCGGCGCTGCCGGCGAGGACGACGCCCCCCGTCTCGAGCACGTAGCCGCGGTGGGCGATGCTCAGCGCCATCGACGCGTTCTGCTCGACCAGCAGGATCGTCGTGCCCTGTCGGTTGACTTCGCCGATCGTCTCGAAGATCTGCTCGACCACCACCGGCGCGAGACCCATGGACGGCTCGTCGAGCAGGAGCAGCCGCGGGCGCGCCATCAGCGCGCGGCCGATGGCCAGCATCTGCTGCTCGCCGCCTGAAAGCGTGCCGGCAACCTGGGCGACGCGCTCCTGCAGTCGCGGGAACAGCGCGAACACGCGCTCCAGGTCGCCCGCGATGCCGCCGTCAGATCTCAGGAACGCACCCATGAGCAGGTTCTCCCGCACGGTCAGCCGATTGAAGATGCGCCGCCCCTCGGGGACGTGACCGATTCCGAGGCCGACGATGTCGTGGGGTGGGGTGCCGATCAGGGGCCTGTCCTCGAGCTGGATCGAGCCCCGGCGCGGTACCAGCAGCCCCGAGATGGTCTTCAGCGTCGTCGTCTTGCCGGCGCCGTTGTTGCCGAGGAGGGCCACGATCTCGCCCCGCTGGACCTCCAGCGACACGCCCTTGAGGGCGTGGATCTCGCCGTAGAACACGTGAAGGCCGTCAAGGCGCAGCACGGGGGCCCCGCGCCGCGCTCCGCCGCCCCAGATAGGCCTCGATCACGCGGGGGTCGCCCTGCACGTCTCGCGGGAGCCCTTCGGCGATTTTCTCGCCGTGGTCGAGCACCGTGACACGATCGGAGACCTCCATGACGACGCGCATGTTGTGCTCGATCAGCAGGATGGCCAGACCGAGGTCCACCACGAGCCGGCGCAGCAGATCCATGAGATCGCGCGCCTCTCCTTGCGTCATCCCGGCGGTCGGCTCGTCCAGCAGCAGGAGCGAGGGCTCGGAGGCCAGCGCCCGCGCCAGCTCCAGGCGGCGCTGATCGCCGTACGGCAGGTTGCGGGCGACCTCGTTGGCCTTGGTGCGGAGACCGACGCGGTCCAGCAGCTCGCTGCCGCGCTGCCAGAGCCCCCGCTCGGCCTCGTGGAACTTCGGCCGGTGGGTGAGCACGTCCCAGAGCCCCAGCCGCACCCGGGCGTGCATCCCCACCAGCACGTTCTCGACGGCAGTCATGTTCGAGAACAGCCGGATGTTCTGGAAGGTCCGGCACACGCCCAGTGCCGTGATCTGGTCGGGGCGCAGACCGACCAGCGAGTGGCCCCGGAACGCGACCTGTCCGTCGTCGGGTGTGTAGAGGCCGGTGAACACGTTGAAGAGGGTCGTCTTGCCAGCTCCGTTGGGCCCGATGATCGACGCGATACCCCGGTCGAGCACGTAGTCCACCTGGTGGATCGCCAGCAAACCACCGAACCGCTTGGTGATCCCGCGCGCCTCGAACAGCGCCGTCACCGCCCGGCCCCGGGCACCGCGGTGGGTCCGGCCGGCGCCGACGCCAGCTCCCGCTGGCGCCGGCGGGCCGGGAAGATCCCCTGGGGCCGGAAGATCATCATGAGGACGAGGATGATCCCGAACACCATCCGCTCGTACTTCGCCGGCTCGAGCTGCGTCGGCAGATCGGCCAGGCTGTACCCGAGCACCGTCACCCCGGCGTTCTTGAGCTCGTTCAGCCACAGCGACAGTCCCTTGAGCACCTGGAGATTGAGCACGGTGACGACCGTGGCGCCCAGGACGGCACCGGGGATCGAGCCCATGCCACCCAGGATGACCATGGCGAGGACGCCGATCGATTCGAGGAACGTGAACGACTCGGGGTTGATGAACACCTGCTTGGCGGAGAACACCACGCCCATCACGCCGGCGAACGACGCCCCACAGGCGAAGGCCAGGAGCTTCGTGCGCACCAGTGGTACCCCCATGGCCTGGGCGGCCAGCTCGTCCTCGCGCACGGCTTCCCACGCGCGCCCGACGTGCGAGTCCTCCAGCCGGCGGTTGACGACGATCACGACGACGACGATGGCCAGGACCAGAAAGTAGAAGGCCTCGGCGTAGGGCAGACCGAACGGCACCGGCGGCCGGCCGATGGGCGTGATGCCCTTGGGGCCGTTGGTGAAGTTGATCGGCTTGTCCAGGTTGTTGGCGAGCACGCGGATGACCTCGCCGAAGCCCAGCGTGACGATCGCCAGGTAGTCTCCGCGCAGTCGCAAGACCGGCAGGCCGAGCAGCACGCCGGTGATGGCCGCCACCACGAGGCCGACGATCAGGAAGGCGTAGAACCACGCCGGGCCCAGCGGGAACCCGCCGCCGAAGATCTCGTTGCCGTGAGGCGAGCCGACGATCGCCCAGGAGTAGGCGCCGACCGCGAAGAAGGCGACGTAGCCCAGGTCGAGCAGGCCGGCCAGGCCGACGACGATGTTGAGGCCGAGGGCCAGGGCCACGAAGATCCCGACCTGGGTGGCGATCTCGAGGTAGTAGCCGTTGTAGAACCCGATGAGCGGCATCAGCACGAGCAGCGCCACCCCCAGCAGCCCGCCGCGGAGCCAGCTCGGGATGCGAGCGGTGAAGACGAAGAGCAGTGACGCCTGGAAGGCCAGGAAGGCGAGGATGGAGCGCGGGAAGACGGCCACCAGCACGGCCGAGGCCGCGACGGCCGCCACCGACGCCACGCCGTGGATCACGCGCGCTCCCGCACCACTTCGCCGAGCAGCCCCTTGGGGCGGAAGATCAGGATCAGGATGAGGATGGAGAACGCGAAGATGTCCTTGTACTCGGCGCCGAAGGCCCCCCCGGTGAGGAGCGACAGGTAGGAGGCGGCGAACGCCTCCAGCAGCCCGAGCACGAGCCCGCCCATCATCGCGCCCGGGATGTTGCCGATCCCGCCGAGCACCGCCGCCGTGAAGGCCTTCAGGCCGGGAATGAACCCGGAATAGGGATTGATCAGCCCGTACTGCACGCCGAAGAGCACGCCGGCCGCCCCGCCCATGGCCCCGCCGATGAGGAAGGTGAGCGAGATGATGCGGTTGACGTTGATGCCCATCAGGCTGGCCGCCGCCTGGTCCTCGGCCACCGCGCGGATCGCGGTGCCGATCTTCGTGCGGTTCACCAGCACCTGCAGCCCCCACAGAACCAGCAGGGCGGCCGCGATGACGACCAGCGACTTCACCGAGATGTCGATGGTGGAGGTCAGCTCGAAGCGCTGGTTGAGGACGTCCATCGTCGGGTAGACGAGGTTGAAGGCGTTGCGCCAGATCGACTCGACGAGCCGCACGGCGTCCTGGAGGAAGAACGACACGCCGATGGCCGAGATGAGGGGGATCAGGCGGGGCGTCCCTCGCAAGGGCCGGTAGGCCACGCGCTCGATCGTGACGGCCAGCACGCCGCTGACGACCATGCCGGCCAGCAGGATCGCCAGCAGCACGAGCACCCAGGGCAGCCGGTCCAGCAAGCCGGCCGACTGCAGGGACAGGAGGATCTCGACTCCGACGAAGGCGCCGACGATGAAGATCTCGGAGTGCGCGAAGTTGATGAACTCCAGCACCCCGTACACCATCGTGTAGCCCAGCGCGATCAGCGCGTACATGAACCCCAGGATGAGCCCGTCGAGGAGAACCTGGGGGAAGTTGCCTATGAGGAGCTCGACGTCCATCGCCGGGGATTGTGGGGGTGGCGGTGGGCCGGGCACGTGGGGCGGCCGGCCGCCCCCTCGTGCCCGGCCGAGCGCTATTTCTTGGCGGCCGGCGCGGCGATCGTCAACCGCTTGACCTCTTTGTTGTCGCCCCACTTCTCGGGATCGTCGCTGGCCACCTGGAGGACGAAGTACAGAGCCTTCTTCGGGTCCCCCTTGGCGTCGAACTCGACGTTGCCGGTGATCCCGTTGTGCCGGACGTCGCGGACCGCCGCGGTGACTGCATCACGGGAGGGCGCCTTGCCCCCCTTGGCGGCCGCCGCGATCGCCTTGAGGAGGATCGCCATGGAGTCGTAGGCCTGGGCGGCGAAGGGCTCCGGGTTCTTGCCGAACTTCTTCTTGTACTCCTCCGCGAACTGCTTGGCCTGCGGGTAGACGGACACCGGGCCCGCCACCGAGGTGTAGTGCATGCCGACAACGGTCTTGCCGGCGATCTTCGTCATGTCGGAGGAATCCATGCCGTCGGGCCCCATGAACTTGGCCTTGACGCCCTTCTCCCGGGCGGCCTTGAAGAACGGAGCGGCCTGCTCGTAGATGCCGCCGAAGTAGATGAGGTCGGGATTTCTCGCCCGGATGGGTGTGATGATCGGGTCGAAGTTCGACTTCTCCTCGGTGCCTTCGAACCCGACGATCTTGATGCCCTTCTTCTCGGCGTCGGCCTTGAAGAACTCCGCCACACCCTGTCCGTAGGTCGTCTTGTCGTGGATGACGTAGGCGGTCTTGGCTTTCAGCGTGCCGTGGGCGAACTCGGCACCGACCACGCCCTGCACGTCGTCGCGACCGCACACCCGATAGATGTTGGGGTATCCGCGATCAGTCACCGTCGGGTTGGTGTTGGCCGGCGAGACCATCGCCAGGTTGACTTCCCGGTAGACCTCCGAGGCCGGGATGGCCACGCCCGAGTTCAGGTGACCGACCACGCCGATGATGTCCTTGTCGGCGATGATGTTCCGAGCGTTGGCGACACCGACGTCGGGCTTGGCCTGATCGTCGAAGGGGACGAGCTCGACCTTCCAGCCCGCCTTCTCGACAAGGTCCTTGAACTTCTCGAGAGCCAGCTGCGCGCCCAGCTTGATGCCCTCGCCCAGGGCGGCCTGGCCGCCGGAGAGTGGGCTCTGGGTCGCGATCTTCATCGTCCCCTTTCCCTGCGCGTCGACAGGGGAGGCCGCCGGGACGAACGCCACGGCCAGCGCCAGGCCGAGGACCAGCGCGCCACGGATACACCGAACGCTCATGAGGTGCCTCCTTCTTGGTCGTCGAATCAGGGATTTAGCGCGCCGCCATTATAGCGGTGGCCGGGGGGTGGTCAAGCCCTGAGCGGCGCGGATGAGCTTCAGGAACCGCGAACAGGCCGCCCGCGGGTCCCCGGCGGCGCCCACCGCCGAGATGACCGCGACGCCGTCGGCACCGGCCTGGATGACCTCCTGCACGTTGTCGTGGGTGATCCCACCGATTCCCACGAGAGGAACGGGGATCTCCGCCCGGAGGGTCCGGATCAGTCCCGGGCCGACCAGCTGGAAATCCGCCTTCGTCGGGGTGGGGAACATCGAGCCGACCGCGATGTAGTCCGCGCCGTCGGCCAGCGCCGCGCGAGCCTGCCAGACGTCATGGGTGGAGACGCCCAGGATCATCCCCGGGCGGAGCAGGGGCCGTGCCCGGCTGGCCGGCAGGTCGTCCTGGCCGAGGTGGACGCCGTCGGCGTCGAGGGCCAGGGCCAGATCGAGCCGGTCGTTGACGATGAAGGTCACGCCGTCGGCCGCGCAGCGGGTGCGCAGGCGCTCGGCGAGAGGCCACAGCCGCCCCGCGGGCCACTCCTTTTCGCGCAGTTGCACCATCCGGCACCCACCGGCAACGGCGGCGGCGAGCATGTCCATGAGATCGCGTCCCCGGGCGGCGCTCCGGTCGAGGATCACGTAGAGCGAGGGATCCATCACGCGGCGATGAGACGGGCGCTGTCGACGCTCGTGAAGCCGCCCTGCACGAAGGCCGGATCGACCAGGACTTTCAGATGGAAGGGGATCGTCGTCTTGACGCCCTCGACGACGGTCTCGGCGAGGGCCCGCCGCATCCGGTGGATGGCCTCGGCCCGGTCACGGCCGTGAACCACGATCTTGGCGAGCAGCGAGTCGTAGAACGGCGGCACCACGTAGGGCGCCATCAGGTGACTGTCCACACGGACCCCGAAGCCACCCGGGGGCAGCCAGGCCGTCACCCGGCCGGCGCTCGGCGCGAACGTCACCGGATCCTCGGCGTTCACCCGACACTCGAGCGCGTGGCCGACCGGACGGATGTCGTCTTGCCGGTAGCCCAGCGGTTCGCCGGCGGCGATGCGGATCTGCTCGCGGATCAGGTCCACGCCGGTGACCATCTCGGTGACCGGGTGCTCGACCTGGATGCGCGTGTTCATCTCGATGAAATAGAAGTGTCCGCTCCGGGCGTCGACCAGGAATTCCACGGTGCCGGCGCTCACGTAGTTCACCGACGCGGCGGCGGCCAGGGCGGCCTTGTACAGTCCCGCCCGGGTCTCGGCCAGCAGGGCCGGAGCCGGCGCCTCCTCGATCAGTTTCTGGTGCCGGCGTTGCACCGAGCAGTCGCGCTCGCCCAGGTGCAGGCGCATACCGTTCTTGTCGCCGAGTACCTGCACCTCGACGTGGCGGGCCTCCTCGATGAACTTCTCGCAGTAGATCTCCGAGGAGCCGAACGCGGCGCCCGCCTCCGCCTGGCAGGCGGCGAAGGCCTGGGCCACCTCGGCCCGGCTTCGGACGATGCGCATGCCGCGGCCGCCGCCGCCGGCGGCGGCCTTGAAGATCACCGGGTAACCCGCGGCGTCGGCGACGCCGAGCGCCTCGCCCTCGTCCTTGAGCGGCAGCTCGCTGCCCGGCACCACCGGTACGCCGGCCTGCCGCGCGATCACCCGCGCCTGGGCCTTGTCGCCCATGAGGCGGATGGCCTCGGGCGAGGGGCCGATGAAGGTCAGGCCGCAGGCGCGGCAGATGTCGGCGAAGGCGGGGTTCTCGGCGAGGAAGCCGTAGCCGGGATGGATGGCTTCGCTGTCGGTCACGACGGCAGCCGAGATGATCGAGGCCAGGTTCAGGTAACTCGCGCGCGCGTCGTCTGGGCCCACGCAGATCGACTCGTCGGCGAGACGGACCGGCAGGGACTGGGCATCGGCCGTGGAGTGCGCAATGACCGTTCGCACGCCGAGCTCCCGGCACGTGCGGATGATCCGCAGCGCGATCTCGCCGCGGTTGGCGATCAGGATCTTGTGGAACATGGCCGGCCGACTACCCGCCCAGCACCTGACGCCACTGCTGCTCGAGCTCGGACAGCGACAGCCCGTACACCGCCGGAATCGCCGTGGTGATCGCCTCTCCACGCCCCAGCCGTGTCATGAGCCGGCCCGCGGCCGACATGCCTCCCCGGTCCAGGAGATCATGGACGACCCAGAGCGCCACGTCATAGCCGGTGCGAGCCCGCCCCGGATCGGCGTCGCCCAGTAGTGCTTCGAGACCGGACAGGGTGGGGCGAACCGGCACCCGTAGCATCGGATCCGGTTCCGTCCCCTCGAGCGCCTGGGCGAGGCCCTCGTGCAGCCAGCGCGGCGCCCGGCCCCGCGAGAGATCGTGGATGGCGGCGTGGGCGTACTCGTGGACGAGAATGTGTTCCAGCTCGCGGCGGGCAGGCAGGGCAGCGCCTGCCGGCAGCCTGATCTTGCCGTCGAACAGGCCCGTGACCCAGCCGTGCACGCGGGTCACCGCCCGAAACTGCCTGGCATCGTAGAGGATGACCGTCACGCGCTCGCGCGGCGTGTCGCCGAGATGGGCGACGACGCGCTCGCGGGCGGCGGCGAGCCCGGCCAGCAGCGCCCGCCGCGAGTCGGGCTCGACGGACGCGCGCCACTTCACGACGAAGTGCGGGATGACTTCACGCTGGAACCCGGCCTCGGCCCGGACCTCGCGCTCTATCTTGTCGAGCAGACGGCGCGCCGCGAGGTGATCGGGATCGGTGCCAAGGACCATGCGCAAGTGCTCCAGGGCGCGGCCGGCGTCGTCGCGGCGGTCGTACAGATGGGCCAGCAGCAGGCGCACCTCTGGGTCGCCCTCGGAGCGCGCTGCCGCTTCCAGTGGCTCCACGGCCTCCTGCGTACGCCCGGCGTGCACCGAGGCCAGCCCGAGCCCGCGCAGCAAAGCCGGCGCGGCGGGACTCTGGCGGAGCCCTTGCCGGAAGAGGAGCATCGCTTCGTCAGGCCGGCCCTGGCGCAGCGTGCTCCAGGCCCAGCCCTCGAAGCACTGGGCGACGTCCTCACGCCGGGCCGGGCTGGCCGGGTCGTCCTCCCAGGCGCGGCTGAACTGCTCGCACGCGCGAGGGAATTGCCCGGCAGCGTAGAGGCGGATCGCCTCATCGGTGAGCGCAGTCAACCGCGTCGTCGGCGTCGCCGGCAGCCGCGGCGGCTCGGTAGGGAGGGGCGGGCGCGCGCCCCTCCAGCCGCCCGCCACCATCGCGATGAGGACGGCGGCCGGGGCCACGACGGCGGACAGGCCGCGCCGGCTGATCATGCGGCGAGGTCAGGACTGGGGATCGATGAGGAACAGGGGCTGGCCATACTCGACCGCCTGTCCATTCTCGACCAGGACGCGAGCCAGCTGCCCGCCGACCTTCGACTCGATCTCGTTCATGAGCTTCATCGCCTCGATGATGCACAGCACCTGACCCTCCTTCACCGCGTCACCTTCCTGCACGTAGGGATCGGCGGTGGGTGAGGAGGCGCGGTAGAAGGTGCCGACCATCGGCGCTTCGACAGTGATGAGCGCCGGCGACACGACGTCGGCGACGAGCGGGCGCTCGTCGGGGGTGGCGGCCGGGAGCGGGGCCGGCGGCGGAGCGAGGACGGGAGCTGCGGCCCGCTGCACGCGAACACGGACGTCGGCCGCCTCGACCTCGAGCTCGGACAAACCGAGCTCGCCCAGCAACGTCGCCAGCCGGCGAGTCAGCTCGACAGTGCGCTCGTCGCCGGGCGGCGTAGCGGCGGGCGGGTCTGCGCGACGAGCCCGGGCCATCAGCCCGCCACCGCGACGCGTCCGAGGTATTCGCCCGTCCGGGTGTCGACCTTGACGACGTCGCCCTCGTTGAGGAACAGCGGCACCTGCACGACAACGCCGGTCTCCAGCGTGGCCGGCTTGGTACCGCCCTGGGCGGTGTCGCCGCGCACGCCGGGATCGGTGCGGCTGATGGTCAGCTCGACAAAGTTCGGCACCTCCACGCCGGCCGGCGCGCCGTCGATGTAGAGCACGTCGACCTCGACGTTCTCCTTGAGGTAGTCACGCGCGTCGCCGACCTCGGTGGCCGACATCGATACCTGCTCGTAGGTCTCGGTGTCCATGAAGTTGTAGCGGTCGTCCTTGTAGAGGAATTGCATGTGCTTCTCGTCGTACTCGACGAGCTCCACTTTCTCTCCCGAGCGGAACGTGTTGTCGATCACCTTGCCCTGGCGCATGTGCTTGAGCTTGGTGCGGACGAACGCACCACCCTTGCCCGGCTTGACGTGCTGAAAGTCGACGATGGCGTACGGCTGCCCGTCGAACACGATACGCAGCCCCTTCTTGAACTCCGCGGTCGACACCTGCATGAGATCTTTTACCCTCTCCGTCGTGAGCGGGCGCGTAGAGCGGCTTCCAGCCGCTCGCGCGCCTCGGCGTTGTCGGGCGACCGCCGGACGATGCGGGTGAGCACGAGCGCCGCCTCGTCCGCCAGGCCCTGCTCCAGGCACAGGGTGCCGAAGGAGAGCGTGGCGAACGTGTCGTCGCTCAACACCCGGGCCAGTCCGGTGGCGTCGCCGGGGGCGGCCGCGCCGGCGCGCAGCAGCGAGAGCAGCGCGTTCGACTCGCGATCGCCGGGATCCAGGCCGACGGCCTTCTCGAGGTGGGTCACCGCGGCGTCGATGCGGCCCGCCCGTCGATGCACCTCGGCGGCCAGACGATGACATTGTACGTCCTTGGGGCTCGTCTGCAGAATCGCGTCGACCTCGACCAGTGCCGGCTCGAGCTGACCTTCGGCAAGAAGCGTCTTGGCCAGGATGAGCCGCGCCGTCGTGTAGTGTGGCCATCGGCGCAGTCCTTCCCGGCAGAGCCCGACGGCGTCAGCGGTGCGGCCAGCCTTGCGATAGAGATCGGCGAGTTGGGCGAAGGTCAGCGACTCTGGATCGCGGTCCAGGCGCTCCTCGTGACGGCGGATCGCCTCGGCCAGGGCGCGGTCGTCCACGACTAGCGGTGCGCCTCGGCTCGCGCTGCCGTGCTGGTCGCCTGGCGTCGCCTGCGCTCGCACGCGCTCACCACGATGACGCGACTATACGGACCGACCGTTTTCATTGTCAACGGCCCTGCGCGCGCTCCGCCAGCCGGGGATCGAACGCGCGTAACCAGTCCAGCTCGCGCTCGGCCCGCGGGCGGTCCTTGAGTTCCAGGTAGAGACGCGCGAGGCCATAGTGGGCACCCGGGGCCCGTGGCGCCCTCGCGATCGCGTACTCGAAGTACCGCTCCGCGTCGGTCCGGCGCCCGGATTCCGCCAGGGCGAAACCCAGCGCCGTGAGCGCCTCGACGTGGTCGGGGCGACGCCGCAGCACCGCCTCGAGTTGTCGCTCACCGTCCTCGAGCCGGCCGGTTCGCACGAGGGCAGCCCCAAGACTGGCCTGAAGGTTCACGTTGTCGGGGAAGGCCTGCGTGGCCTGCTCGAGATGCCAGACAGCTTCGCCGGCCCGATCCAGCCACAGCAAGACGACGCCGAGGTCGCCGTGGAAACCGGCGACGCTCGGCCTCAGCGCCACGGCACGCTGCAACGGACCCACCGCGGCCGGCGCGTCGCCTGCCGCATACCGCGAGGCGCCGAGGCCTCGCTGGCAGCGGGCACACGACGGGTCCACGGCCACCGCCTGTTCCCACAGGGAGATGCTGTCACGCCACGCCTCGCTCTGGTGCCAGGCGAGCACGGCCAGTCCGGCCAGCGCGGCTACGGTGCCTGCCCCCACGAGCTGTCGCAGTGCTGGACCGAGCCACCCGGCACCGTGCACCAGGCAAATGCCTCCCCCGGCCAGCAACGCGATACCGAGGCAGGCCAGGTAGGTGTAGCGGTCGGCAGCGATCTGAGGACCGGTGTGCACTGCCAGACCACCGACAGGCGCCAGAGTGACGACGTAGGCGCCCCACGCCGCCAGCCCGGCCGGCCAGCGCCGGCGCCACACGTACAACATGATGGTCAAGGCAACTGGCAGGAGCACGCCGACCACGAGTCGCGGGTCTCGAACGTCCCATCGTGACGGCAGCTCGTACAGGGGGCTCAGGCCGTATGGCACCACGGTCTTCCACAGATAAAAGACCAGGTTGTAGCCGAACACGCCCGGGCGGACCCATAGAGGGTACTCCGCCGCAGTCTTGAACTCCGTCGCGAGCCCCACCGCCGCGAGTCCGCCTGCGAGCGCCACCAACGCGTAGGGAAGTTTCTCGAGCAGCACGGGGCGCAGCCGGCTCGCCGTGGCCTCCTGCCAGTGGCTCGGGAGCCGGCGCAGGGGGTATACGTCCAGCACGAGCAGCACGAGAGGCAAGGACATGACGATTGCCTTGGACGACATGGCCAGGACGAAGGCCGTCACCGAGAGCATCAGCCAGCGTCGGCGGGTTGTCGGCTCGGCGTCGGCAGCCCGCAGGTACGTCAGCACCGTCAGAAGGTAGAACAGCCCCGACAGGACGTCGCGACGCTCGCTGACCCACAGGACCGACTCCGTCCTGAGCGGATGGATCGCGAACACGAGTGCCGCTACCGCCGCGCCCGAGCGGATGCTCGCCGTCGAAGCGCGCGGCAGCGCCCGCGCGAGGAGGCGGGCGGCGACGACGAACAACACCGCACCATTGGCGGCATGGAGCAGGAGGCTGGTGAGGTGATAGCCGGCTG
>Ga0302046_10003985_pt1 | contig 13228 bp, 10 predicted proteins | sample RVTome_11_FD_200261 | JGI IMG/M metagenome (GOLD analysis project Ga0302046, IMG submission 200261) | Soil microbial communities from uranium-contaminated site in the Upper Colorado River Basin, Wyoming, United States - RVT147D111 (version 2) ...
GAAGGCGCGCTGCGCCGTGCCGGCCTGGAGCTCCGCGCCGGCGACGCCGTGCTCTTTTACACCGGCTGGGGTCGCCTCTGGGGCAAGGACAACGTCGCGTTCCTGGCCGGTGAGCCGGGCCCGGGCATGGCGGTGATCCGCTGGCTCCACGACCACCACGTGGCGGTCGTGGGGGTGGACACGTGGAGTATCGGGCCAGTCCCGGGCGAGGATCCGGAGCGGCCCTTCCTCGTCCCCCAGACCATGTACGTCAAGCTCGGCCTGTTCGGCCTGGAGAACCTGGCCACGGAGGAGCTGGCGACGCGCGGCGTCTACGAGTTCCTGTTCGTGGTCACCCACGCACGGACCCGCGGGTCCACGGCGGCCGTCGTCTCGCCGGCCGCGGTCTACTAGCCATGAATACCCAATACGATTACCTCATCGTGGGATCCGGGGCGGGTGGTTCCGCCGCGGCTTATCATCTCGCCCGCTCGGGCAAGGCGGTGCTGCTGATCGAGAAGGGCGGCACTCTGCCCACCGACGGCAGCACCCTGGACGTGGACAAGGTCTTTCGCCAGGGCGCCTTCAAGAGCCACGAGCCGTGGGTCGACGGCCGCGGCAAGCCCCTCGTGCCCCAGGAGTACTACAACCTCGGCGGCAAGACGAAGTGGTACGGGGCGGCATTGCTGCGCTTCGCCCCCCACGAGTTCGGCGCCGACGAGGCGCACCAGTGCCTGGCGTGGCCGGTGGACTACGAGGAAATGGAGCCGTTCTACGGGGAGGCCGAGCGGCTCCTCGGGGTGCGCCACTTCGCCACCGAACCGGAGCTGCGGGCGATCCTCGGCCGCCTGCAGAATGGCGGCGCCGGCTGGCCCGCGGGGCCCCTGCCCCTGGGCCTGAAGCCGGAGATCCTCGACCATCCGGAGGAGGCGAAACACTTCGACGGCTTCGCGTCGGTCAAGGGGCTCAAGTTCGACGCCCAGGTCGGCCTCCTCGACCGGGTGCGCGACCGGCCGAACCTGACGGTGATCACCGGCAGCCCGGTGGCCGCGCTGGACTTCGCGGAGGGGGCGCCGGAACGCATCACCGGCGTGGTGTGCGAGGACGGCACGCGCTACCGGGCGGGGAAGGTGCTGCTGGCCGCCGGCGCCCTCCACTCCCCGCGCTTTCTCCAGACCCACCTGGAGCGGACCGGGCTGGCGGCGCGGTTGCCGAGCGCCGACCAGGTGGGGCGCTATTACAAGTGCCACCTCAACGCGGCGATGATCGGTCTGTCGCCCGCGGTCAAGACCGACCTGCTGCGCAAGACCATCCTGATCCTCGACGAGCGCTTCCCCCACAGCAGCGTCCAGACCCTGGGCTGGGTGGACGGCGAGATCGTCGCCACGGAGCTACCGCGGATGGTGCCGCGCTGGGTCGCCGACCTCGTCGGGCGCCGCGCCTACGGCTTCTGGCTGACCAGCGAGGACGGCTCCCATGCGCAGAACCGGGTCCGGGCGAGGGCCGACGGCCACGAGCGGCCGCAGCTCGACTACGACGTGCGGCGCCTGCGGCCGGCGGTGACCGAGCACCGCAAGTTGTTGCGCGCCTTCCGCGCCCAGCTCTTCCGGGCGGGCTTCGTCACGGTGACCAAACCCATCCCGGTGGCGGCCACGGCCCACGCCTGTGGCACCATGGCGGCGGGCGCGGACCCGAGGCGCTCGGTGGTGGACCGGCACGGCTGCGTGCACGGCATGGAGAACCTCTACGTGGTGGATGGCAGCGTGCTGTCCCGATCCGGCCGGGTGAATCCGGCCCTCACCATCGCCGCCTGGTCCCTGCGGGTGGCCCGTCTCCTGGAGCCGGGGGTCGACCGGTCATGAGCGCAGCGCTCCCGCGTCACGTGCGCCTCGGCCGCGCCCTGTGCGGCGAGCTGGTGGAGGCCGAACGCCGCGAGTGGTGGCTCGCCAACGGCCGCGGCGCGTACGCCGCCGGCACGGTGGCCGGCTCGTTGACGCGCCGCTACCACGGCCTGCTCATCGCCCCCCTGGATCCCCCCCTCGGCCGCCACCTGGTGGTGGCCAAGGCGGAGGCCACCCTCCTGGACGGGGAGCGGGAATGGCCCCTGTTCACCAACCGCTGGCGGGGCGGCGTCGTGGATCCCCACGGCTATCGTCACATCGAATCCTTCCATCTCGACGGGCGCATGCCGGTCTGGCGGTTTGCGATCGGGGACCTGGGCGTGGAGATGCGCATCTGGTTGGCGCCTGGGGCCGACACGGCCTATTGCGCCTTCCGCCTCCAGGCCCCCGAGCGCGGGGCGCGGTTACGGGTCCGGATCCTGATCAACGGCCGCTCCCACCACGCCGCCGGCGGCGAACGCTTGGCATCGGCCGCGGACCCGCGGCAATTCGAGGGCGGCGCCGCGACCGCCCTGACGATCCGCGGCCCGGCGGTCGCCGATGCCCCACCGTACACCCTCCGCCTCCACGCCGTCGGCGGCGCCCTGGAGCCGGACTGGACCTGGATCGAGGACTTCGAGCTGCGCGCCGAGGCGGAGCGGGGGCTAGATGCGTCCGATCGCCACCTGGCGGTCGCCACGGCCGCCTTCGACCTGCAACCGCGGCGCTGGGTCGGGGTGGTGGCGAGTCTCGCCGAGCCCCCGAGACTGTCCCTGGAGGCGGCCATGGGCCGTTTCCACGATCACGACCGGGAGGCGCTGGCCATCGCTCGAGACGCGAACCCCGAGCTGCACGGCGCCCCGCCATGGATCGAACAGCTCGTCCTGGCGGCGGACGGCTTCGTGTTCGCCCGCCCCCTCCCCGAGCTGCCCGAGGGCCAGTCGATCATCGCTGGCTATCCGTGGTTCGGCGACTGGGGGCGCGACACTATGGTCGCGTTGCCCGGTCTCACCCTGGCCACCGGTCGCTACGCCACCGCCCGCACTCTCCTCGGGACCTTCGCCCGGTTCGTGGACCGGGGGATGTTGCCCAACTACTTTCCGGGCGAGGGCGGGCATGCGGAGTACAACAGCGTCGATGCGGCCCTGTGGTACATCGAGGCGTGGCGGGCATATCTGGAGGCGGTCGCTGACCCCGAGGCCCTGGAGGGGATCTTCCCGGTTGTGGAGGAGATCATCGACTGGCATTGCCGGGGCACCCGGTACGGGATCGGGATGGACCCCGGCGATGGCCTGTTGCGGGCCGGCGAGCCCGGCATCCAGCTCACCTGGATGGATGCCAAGGTGGGCGACTGGGTGGTGACTCCCCGGGCGGGCAAGGCGGTCGAGGTCAACGCCCTGTGGTTCAACGCCCTCACCGTTCTGGCGGGATGGGCCGAGCAGCTCGGGCTCTCGGACCGGCCGTACGGGGAGTTGGCGGCGCGTGCGCGGCGGGGGTTCCGGCGGTTCGTGAGACCGGCAGGGGGGCTGTTCGACGTCCTCGATGGACCCGGCGGTGCGGATCCCACGGTGCGGCCCAATCAGATCCTCGCGGTCAGCCTCGCCCATAGCCCCCTCGACCGCGACGTCCAGGCACGGGTGGTGGCCGAGTGCGGCCGCGAGCTGCTGACCTCCTACGGCCTGCGCTCCCTGGCTCCCGCCCATCCGGATTACCGGTCCCACTATGGCGGCGACATCTGGGAGCGCGACGGCGCCTATCACCAGGGCACCGTGTGGGCGTGGCTCCTGGGCCACTACGCCCTGGCCGAGTACCGCGTCCACGGCGACCCGGCCGCCGCCCAGCGGCGCCTCGCGGCCATCGCCGACCACCTCCTCGACGGCGGTCTCGGCACGGTGAGTGAGATCTTCGACGGCGCGGCGCCTCACCAGCCGCGCGGGGCCCCGGCGCAGGCGTGGTCGGTGGCATGCATCCTGGAGGCGTGGACGCGGCTGGAGCGCGCCGGTCGCGCCGGCCACGGCAAGGAGCCGGGCCGGCCGCAGGCCACCGTGAGATCGGCAGCGCGGTGGACGTAACCTCTAACGCTTCGACGAAGGAGAATCCCATGGCCATGGAATCCGCGGACAACCTGGAACACCAGCGGCTGGAGCGCCAGCGCGCCGGCCAAGAAGACTGGCGGCTCTGGGGTCCCTACCTGGCGGAGCGCGCCTGGGGCACGGTGCGCGAGGACTACAGTCCCGACGGCAGCGCGTGGGAGCACTTCGACCATGACCAGGCCCGTTCCCGTGCCTATCGCTGGAACGAGGACGGCCTCGGTGGCCTGTGCGACGAGCAGCAGCGCCTGTGCTTCGCCCTCGCCCTGTGGAACGGCCGGGATACGATCCTCAAGGAGCGGGCCTTCGGCCTCACCGGTCGTCAGGGCAATCGGGGCGAGGACGTCAAGGAGTACTACTTCTACCTCGACGCCACCCCGAGCCACAGCTACTTGCACTACCTCTATAAGTACCCCCAGGCGGCCTACCCCTATGCCGGGCTGGTGGCGGAGAGCGCCCGCCGCGACCGCCACCAGCCGGCCGTCAGCCTCCTGGATAGCGGGGTGTTCGCCGATGACCGCTACTGGGACGTGGAGGTGCTGTACGCCAAGGCGTCACCGGACGAGATCCACATCCGGATCCTCGCCAGCAATCGCGGACCCGCGGCGGTCGCCCTGGACATCCTCCCCACCCTGTGGTTTCGCAACACCTGGTCGTGGGGGGAGGACGGTGTGGACCGGCCGCGGCTGCGCGCGGTGTTGCCGCCCTCCGGCGCCGCCTGGGCGGTGGCGGCAGCCCATCCGACCCTGGGCGAGTATCACCTCTACGGCCGGCAGGCGGCCGCCGGCCTGTTCACGGAAAACGAGAGCAATGTCCAGCGCCTGTGGGGACGGGCGAATCCCTCGCCGTACGTGAAGGACGCCTGTCACCGCCGCGTCGTGGACGGCGAGCGAGGGGCCGTGAACCCGGCGCGGGAGGGTAGCAAGTTCGCGGCCTGGCACCACGTGGTGGTGGCGCCCGGCGAGCAGACCCGGATCGACCTGGTCCTCACGGCCGGCGGCCGGCAGACGCCGTTTGCCGCGAGCGAGGAGGTGTTCGCCGCGCGCCAGGCGGAGGCCGACACCTTTTATCGCGACCTCCTGCCGGGGGCCACCGCCGAAGACCACCGGATCATGCGCCAGGCGCTGGCCGGGATGGTCTGGAGCAAGCAATTCTTCCACTACAACGTGAATCAATGGCTGAGCGGCGATCGGCTTGACTCGCCGGAGAGCCGCAAGACCGGGCGTAACCGCTACTGGCGCCACGTCCGGGCGGCGGACGTCATCTCCATGCCCGATGCGTGGGAGTACCCGTGGTTCGCGGCGTGGGATCTGGCCTACCAGTGCGGCGCCCTGGCCCTGGTCGACGTGGACTTCGCCAAGGATCAGATGGAGCTCATGTTGAAGGAGAGGTACCTCCACCCGAACGGCCAGATCCCCGCGTACGAGTGGGCGTTCGGCGACGCCAATCCCCCGGTCCACGCCGCCGGCACCCTCAAGGTCTTCCGTGCCGAGCGGGTACAACGCGGCGCAGGCGATCTCGATTTTCTGCAACGGGTGTTCAACAAGCTGCTGCTCAACTACGCCTGGTGGATCAACCGCAAGGACGTCGACGGGCACAACGTCTTCGAGGGTGGCTTCCTCGGGCTGGACAATATCTCGGTGTTCGACCGCTCCCAGCCCCTGCCACCGGGCTTCAGCCTCAAGCAGGCGGATGCCACCGGCTGGATGGCGATGTTCGCCCTGAACATGACGGTCATCGCCCTGGAGATGGCCACCGAGGACCCGGACTACGAGGACATGGCGATCCAGATCTACGAGCAATTTCTCGCCATCGCCAACACCATCGCCGGCCACGCCGGCAGCGGCGTCTCCTTGTGGGATCCGGACGCGGGCTTCTTCAAGGACCTCCTGGTGGAACCGAACGGCCGCTACCACCGCATCGATGTCTACTCGTGGGTGGGCCTGATTCCCCTGTTCGCCTGCGAGATCGTCGATGAGCGCCTGCTCGCCAACGTGCCGCGCTTCAAGTCGATGCTCCACGAGCACGGCGGCGGCCTCTTCCGGGGCAATTACATCTGCGCCTGTCCGGCGCACACCAACGCCCGCGGTGAGCACCTGCTCTCCCTGGTGGACCACACCATGCTGCCGAGCATCCTCCAGCGGTTGCTCCGCGAGGACGAGTTCCTGTCGCCCTACGGGGTGCGCGGCGTCAGTCGCATCCACGCCGAGCGCCGCGATCTGGGCTTCATCCCGGGCATCGGGCAGGCGCTCATCGAGTACGTTCCGGGCGAGTCCACCTCTCCCCTGTTCGGCGGTAACTCCAACTGGCGCGGGCCGGTGTGGATGCCCACCAACTACAGCCTGGTGCAGGCCCTGGAGAAGTTCTACCGCTACCTGGGTGACGACTTCACCGTCCCCGTGCCGTGCCTGGGGGGCCGGGCGCTCAATCTGCGCGAGATCGCCACCCTGATCGCCGAACGCCTGGTGAATCTCTACCGCCGCGATATGCATGGTCTCATCCCCGCCTTCCTGGCAGGCACGCCATTCCAGGACGACCCCCACTGGCGGGATCGATTGCTGTTTTACGAGTACTTCCACGGCGACACCGGCCAGGGGCTCGGGGCCGCCCACCAGACCGGCTGGACGGGGTTGATCGCCAACTTGGTGGCGCGCCGTTATCGCCGGAGGAGGCCGGCCTTCTGGGAACGGGCCACCCGCGACGGTGGTGAAGAGTCGACGCCGAGATCCAGGGGGGCCGCGGCCCTGTCCGAGCATGATTGACGCGCGCAAGCCCACCATCAGTGCCCGGCGATTGGCGATCGCCACCGTCTATGGCGCCGCATTCCTCCAGGGGCTCACCATGGTGAGCTTTCCGGCCAGCAGCGCGGTGCTCAAGGAGGTGCACGGCCTCAGCGACGCGCAGTACGGCGCCATCTTCCTGCCCCAGGTCGCCCTGGCCATCGTCGGCGCCGTCGGCGGCGGCGCCCTGGCGCGGCGCCTCGGGCTCAAGGCCCTGCTCGTCGCGACCCTGGCCGCCAACGGGGTCTCCCAGCTCTTTTTAGCGGGCAGCGTCTTGGTGGCCTCCGCCGCCGCCTTTGCCATGGTCATGGCGGGCACCGCGTGCCTGGGGCTGGGCTTCGGCATCGGCGGGGCGCCGCTCAACAGCTACCCACCGCTGTTTTTCCCGCGCCACCATCACACCGCCATCGTCGCCCTGCACACCCTCTTAGGGCTCGGCTTGGCGGCGGGGCCCTTGCTGGTGGGCGAGTTCGTCCAGCGGGCCGCCTGGGCGGGCTTTCCGCTCTTGCTCCTGGTCTTGGCCCTGGCACTGACCGGGGTCGTCGCGCGACCGGCCTTTCCGGAATGCGATCCGGGCGGTACGCCGGAACACGGACCGGCGGGCGAGCTGCCCCTGAGCTCTCCGGTCTTCTGGCTGTTCGTGCTCACCGCCGTCCTGTACGCCGTGGCCGAGGGCACCTTCAGCAACTGGGTGGTGATTTACCTCCAGGAGGGCCAGGGGCTGCCGGCGGTGGTGGCGGCGCTGGCGCTGTCGGTGTTCTGGGGGGCGATCGTGGCGGGGCGGTTGCTGGTCTCCGTCCTGGTGCTCTGGATACCCGCGCGCCTGGTGTGGCTGACCCTACCCATCCTGATGATCGCCGCCTTCCTGCTGCTGCCGTATGCCGATAACCAGCTCCGGGGCATCGGGCTGTTCGCCCTGGCGGGACTCGCGTGCTCGGCCTTCTTCCCCCTGACCATCGGCCTCGCCGCGGAGCGCTTCCCGGGACACGCCGCCTGGGTGTCGGCGATGATGGTCGGCGCCGTGATGGCCGGCGTCGGCCTCGGCTCCTTTGCCATCGGCCCCCTCCGCCAATGGCTCTCCTTCGAGCAGCTCTATCGTCTCGCCGCCCTCTATCCCCTGGGGGTGATCATCCTCGCCCTCGCCGTCCTGCGAGCCGGTGCCAAGAAACGGCCAGGGGAGCCGCATGCCGTTTCCATGACCGGCCCGGATGCCGGGTGACGGTGATCCATCACCGCTGGCCTCCCGGTGCGTCGCAGTGGGCATCCGTCAGGCGCAGGTGGCGCAACAGGGGCGCGGTCGTCGGCACCTGGAGGAACAGGTTGAAGACTACCACCCCGAAGGCGATGGATTGGATGGTCCACCAGTAGTCCAGATCGACGGGTAGGGCGAGGGCGAGGGCGAGGGTCACGGCTCCGCGGCAGCCGCCCCAGTAGAGGGCGGTCTGGTAGGCACGGGGAATCGCGGCCCGAGGGGGCAGGTGGGCGGCGAGGGGCATGAGCAGATAGACGCCGGTGCGGGCCGCCAGGATCCCGCCGATGGCGATCAGCATCGCGAGCCAACGCTCCTCAAACATGGAGACGGTGACCGTCGCGCCCATGAGGATGAACAACAGGTCATCGGCGAGATTGGCATTGAATGCCCACTGCGCGGGCTCCGGCGATCCCGCCCGTGCATCGCCTCCGCGCGTCGGGCGGCGCAGCGCCGCTCCCAGCACCAGTCCGGTCGCCAGTACCGCCATGACGCCGGAGACGTGCACCACCGCCTCGCTCGTCAGGTAGGCGGCGTACGCGGCGATCAGGCTGACGACCAGCGCTTCGTAGCGCGGCCCCCGGCGCCAGCGCAGTACCAGCAGGGCAACGGCGGCGACCCCGAGGCCCACGGCCAACCCTCCGCAGAGGCCGGCCAGAAACTCGCGAAGAAGGTAGGTGAGCGACCGCGTCGGACCCGTATGTAGGGCCGTGGAAAGGAACACTTCGAACAGGACGACCGCTGCCGCGTCGTTGAACAGCCCCTCCCCCTCCAGGAGGATGACCAGGCGCTCCGGTCCTCCGAGGTGTCGCAGCAGGTGTGCGACGGCGGCGGGGTCGGTCGCCGACAGCAGGGCACCGGTGATGAGGGCCGCCGGCCACGGAAAGCCCGTCGGATGACCGATGCCTAGGTAGACCAGGAGCGCGATCGTCCCGGTGGACAAGAGCAGCAGCGGGATGGCGAGCAGCAGGACCGGCACCAGGTTGCGTCGCAGAAGGCGGGGGTCGAGACCCAGTGCGGTGGCGAAGATCAGCACCGGCAGGAAGACGTAGACCACCAGGTCGTTGAAGTTGTCGGCACGCAGGCCGGTGTCCCAGCCCAGGCGGACGACGGCCTCGGAGCCGATGAACCCCACCAGCACCAGCACCGTGGGAAACGGCAGGCGCAGTCGCTCGGTGAGCGGTTCGAGACACAGGGCCACCGCGAGCAGGCCGCTCAGGAACAGGAACAGGGCGCTCACGGTCGATCATCCAGCGATAGGCTACGTGCCCGGCGGCAGCAACGTGGACCCCCGGTGGCGATGGGTTCCCCGGCGGCGGATGTCACCACCCACTGTGATGACGAGCCGGTACGCACCGCGGCGACCCGTCGCCACCGGTGATCTTCGCCATCCCCCGTCGACATAAATCGCCCGAAGCGGCGCTTCCTGGCATACCTCGGCCATTGCCGGCCACGGCGATCGTGCTGCTGCGCCGTAGCGATCACTGTGGATATCATCGGCCGGGCATTCTCCCCCTGATTTCTCGCGGAGCAAACATGGTCCTTCTCGAATTTTCCATGAACCCCCTGGGCAAAGGGGAGTCGGTCTCGCAATACGTCGCCCGCTCCCTGGACATCATCGACGCCAGCGGCCTCCCCTACCGGCTCACCCCCATGGGCACCATCCTGGAGGGGGAGTGGGAGCAGGTGATGGCGGTGGTCCGGCAGTGCTACGAGCGCATGCGCGCCGACTGCCCGCGCATCACCTGCTCCATCAAGATCGACGCCCGGGAGGGCAAGTCCGGGCGCCTCGCCGGCAAGATCGCCAGCGTGGAGCAGCGCCTGGGCCGCGAGCTGCGCAAGTAGCGCCGGCTTACGCCTCCGCCTGCGGGGGCGCGATGTACGGGGCGCCACCGCTCGTGAGGTTGCGTCGTGGGGATCGTTCGTATATCGTCGATCAACGATGAACGAGATTCTCCTCGATGCCTGCGCCCCCGCGCTCCCCCCAGCCCCCGACCTGCGGCCGGTGGAAGGGCCCGGCGCGGACGCCGAGCTGGCCCTCCTCGCCAAGGCCCTGGGCCACCCGGCGCGGGTCCAGATCCTGCGCCTCCTCACCCGGAAAAATAGCTGTATCTGCGGGGAGATCGTCGATGAGCTGGGGCTGGCCCAGTCGACCGTCTCGCAGCACCTCAAGGTGATGAAGGAGGCCACAATCATCCAGGGCGAGGTCGACGGCCCGCGGGTCTGCTACTGCCTCGATCCACGCACCCTGCGTCGCCTCAAGGCCCTGGTGGGCGGCCTGTGATGATCGGTGAACGACGATGAGAACGAATCCTCAGAAAACGTTGATCTGTTACCTGGCGGGTGAACCCGCCCTACCTGTAGGGCCGACTTCAGTCGGCCGAGCCGACTGTGAAGGAGAATGATCATGGCCAGTGACAACCACGAAGAGATCCGCGCCCAGGTGCGCGACCGCTACGGCAAGATCGCCCAGGAGACCCCGGGGTCGAGCTGTGCCACCGCCTGCTGCGGGGCGAGCCCCGATGCCTCTCTGCGGCTGGGTTACTCGCCAGGGGAGCTGTCTGCGGTCCCGGACGGGGCCAACCTGGGCCTCGGCTGCGGCAACCCTCAGGCGATCGCCGCCCTGCAACCGGGGGAGACGGTGGTCGACCTGGGCAGCGGCGGCGGCATCGACTGCTTCCTCGCCGCCCGCCGGGTGGGGCCGGCGGGGCGGGTGATCGGCGTGGACATGACGGCCGAGATGGTCGCCAAGGCGCGCGGCCACGCGGCCGGGGCGGGTGCGGCGAACGTCGAGTTCCGCCTCGGGGAGATCGAGCACCTGCCGGTGGCGGACGGCACGGTGGACGTGATTCTCTCGAATTGCGTCATCAACCTCTCCCCGGACAAGGCCCAGGTCTTCCGCGACGGCTTCCGCGTGCTGAAGCCCGGCGGCCGCCTGGCGATCTCCGACGTCGTCGCCGTGCAGGCGCTGCCCCCGGAGCTGCGTGAAGCTGCGGCGGCCCTGACCGGCTGTGTCGCCGGGGCCGCCACGGTCGCCGAGGTCAAGGCCATGCTCGCCGCCGCCGGCTTCCACGACATCCGCGTCCGGGTCAAACCCGAGAGCCGCGCCGTCATCCGCGACTGGTTCCCCGGCAGCGGCGCCGAGGAGTACATCGCCTCCGCCACCATCGAAGCGGTCAAGCCGGGCGCGGCCTGCTGCGCTCCGGCCTGCTGCGGCGATCCCCCCACAACGTGAGCCCGCAGAGCCGCTGCCCCCTCTGCGATCGCGACGGTGTAGATCGTCGTCATCGACGGTAGCCCTACAGCCAGCGCGACTCGCCACACCCGAGGTTTCGGACCATGTGGCGGGCATGCGCGGGGATGAAGATCTCCTCGCCCGGCGACGGGCGGTGGACCTGGCCGTCGATCTCGAACTCCACCTCGCCGTCGACCACCATGACCAGCTCGTCGGTGTCGTGCACGTAGTCGGCCCAGACCTGGCCCGGCGGATCGACCCACAGGCCACAGGAGAAGCCGCGCTCGCGCCAGCTCCGTTCGATAGCGGCTTGGTCCACGCGGACGCTCGCTTCGCTGCGCGGCGAGATGACGATCACGACCACGCTCGCCGATGCCGACGGCGGCACCGAAATCTTCGCCGTGCACGACGGGCTACCACCCGGCGTGCCGGCCGCCGACAACGAGGTCGGCTGGCGGATGTCACTCGGGAAACTCGCGGCGCTCGTCGAGGCGGGCTGGCAGCCTTCCGGCGCGGACGCCGCTGCCGCCGGCTCGAAGTAGCGCGCGTACTCTCCCGCTGTTCAATACTGGGTCGAGAGAGAAGGTTAGAACGGTGAGCGATCGTTCTAACCTCGCCCGCCCATCCCGGTTAACAGCGCGGCGCGGGACTCGCGAGCAGCGACGCCGCTCTCCGCGACGCGATCACCCGCGGAGAGGAGTTCGCGTGTTTTCTCCCTCTGTAAAACGGCTCTCGGTTTCTGTTACACGGCCCCCGGCCTCTCTCTCCTCGGTCTCCGCCGGATCGGGCTCCGGAGTGAGCGTTCGGGCGCGTGCCCGGGCCCGCCATGACTCTCCGCTACGCGCACCGGAGAGCGCGCTCGCGATCCCGCACGTCCGCGAGACGACGCGGGAAAAGCGAAGCCCCGACCACGTCGCCGCGATCGGGGCTCCTGTGAACTGGTGCGGCCCCACGAGGGATGGGGTCGCATGAATGGCTCCCCGAGCTGGACTCGAACCAGCGACAAGCGGATTAACAGTCCGCTGCTCTACCGACTGAGCTATCGGGGAATAGTCGTCTGGGTCGGGGGAGGGCTTGTAGCACCGGGCCGCGGGGAGGGTCAAGGCGGGCGCCAGTGCGGCGCTCCCGCGGCCTAGCCCACATTTCTCACCAGGGATCGTGGCGAGATCGTGCAAACGCGCGTAGATCCTGGCTGGCCCGCGGTAGGAGCCGATTCTATCGGCGACCCAATGTGGCAGGTCGCCGAAGGGATTCGGCTCCTACCCCGGACGAGGACCCGGCCAGGAAATGCGGCCTGCCTGCCGGCAGGCAGGTTGCGCGGGCGCAGCAGATTCATGGTGAGAAATGCGGCCTAGTCGGCCGCCTCCTGCATCGCCGCGAGATCGTCGCGCAGGGCGGCGGTGAGGGCCTTCTCGCGGGCGAGGTCGGCGCGGCGGGCGGCGGCGTACTCGGAGGCCTCATGCTGGGCGCCGTGGATCTCTTCCAGCTCGTCGTTGAAGAACGGGGAGATTTCCATGTTGTCGAGGGCGTCGGTGAGGTTGGTGAGCTGGCGGTCGAGGTCGGCGGCGTCGTGGGGACGGTAGGTCTTCACCAGGCCGGTGAGGTAGGCGAGCTTGTCGAGGGTGAAGCTGCCACACCGCTCGCAGGCCGCGAGCCAGTCGCCGAGCAGGCGGATGCGTTCCTCCCCTTGCCACTGGGGCTGCCGGCACCAGAAGCGGGCAGTCTCGCGATCGATCTCGGGGACGGTCTCGTCGATGAGCCGGCTCGCCTCCGCAGCCAGGGGCACACGCAGGTTGAGTAGCCGGACGTAGCGTTCGACCAGGACCCGTCCCACCGGCAAGGGAAACTGGCGCGCGCCCTCCCGTAGCACGCAGGTGAGGCGGCGGGTGTCGAGGGCCTCGACGAGGGCCGTCTCCTCCTCACAGGACAGCCCGGCAGCATCGATCAGGGCGCCGGCGCGCACCTGGGCGGTGTGGTCCGGAGTGAAGAGGCGGGAAAAGGTGAGCTCGACCTCG
>Ga0302046_10003986_pt1 | contig 13228 bp, 6 predicted proteins | sample RVTome_11_FD_200261 | JGI IMG/M metagenome (GOLD analysis project Ga0302046, IMG submission 200261) | Soil microbial communities from uranium-contaminated site in the Upper Colorado River Basin, Wyoming, United States - RVT147D111 (version 2) ...
ACATGATCCGTGCCGCGGGCCTGGCCACGTTGATCGAGCTTCTGGTCGTGGTCTTCCTGCGCAGGAAGCACGCCGGGGGCACGGTCTCGCAGCCGGCCGCCGACCTGGGCCGAACGGCCGACGGTCGAGAATCCGCGTAGCAGGAGGCTTCGATGTACAAGACGATCTACGTTCCCGTCGACAACTCCGATCATTCCAATCGCGCCGTGTCGCTCGCGATCGAGCTGGGCAAGGCGTTCGAGTCGAAGATGGTGGGGTGCCACGTCTACGCCGCCAAGATGCACGACTACCGCTTCAAGCAGATGGAGTACACCCTGCCCGACGAGTACCTCGAGGAGACGGAGCTCGACCGGCAGCGCAAGATCCACGACAGCCTGATCACCATGGGGCTGAAGCTGATCTCGGACAGCTACCTGAGCCCCATGAGCCGCGAGTGCGAGCAGGCCGGGCTCGAGTTCGTGCCCCGCATGATGGACGGCAAGCACAGCGTCGAGCTGGTCCACGACATCAACGGCTCCGACTACGATCTCGTGGTCATCGGCGTCCTGGGGATCGGACGCGTCAAGGACAGCCAGATCGGATCGGTGTGCGAGCGCGTGACGCGCTCTTCCGGCAAGGACGTGCTGGTCGTGAAGCGCATCCCGAACGGCGAGGCCGCGGACGCGGGCGACACGATCCTGGTCGGTATCGACGGCAGCCCGCAGTCGTTCGGCGCGCTCATGGCCGCCATCGAGCTCGCCAAGCGCTTCGGCAAGAGGGTCGAGGCCATCGCGGTCTACGATCCGTACCTGCACTACTCGGTGTTCAACGGCGTCGTCAACGTGCTCACCGAGAAGGCCGCGAAGGTCTTCCGGTTCGAGGAGCAGAACCAGCTCCACGAGGAGATCATCGACACCGGCTTGGCGCAGATCTACCAGTCGCACCTCGACATCGCGGAGAAGATGGCGGCGGGCGTCGACTTCGAGATCACGAAGACGCTGCTCGACGGCAAGGCGTTCCAGAAGGTGCTGGACCATGCGCGCAAGATCAAGCCCTGGCTGCTGGTCCTGGGTCGCATCGGGATCCACAATCCCAAGGAGGAGAAGGGCCTCGGCAGCAACACCGAGAACCTCCTCCGGACCTGCCCGTGCGATCTGCTGATCACGACGCGCCTCGAGTACCCCGAGCTGGACGTCCGGGCCGAGGAGACCATCCGCTGGACGCCGGAGTCCGAGGAGCGCATGAAGCGCGTGCCGCCCATGGTGCAGGGCATCGCGCGCACGGCGATCTACCGCCTGGCGGTCGAGAAGGGGCACAGCGTCATCACGAGCGACCTGCTCGACGAGGCCATGGACCGTTACATGCCGAAGGCCTCGGCCGAGGCGACGACCAGGCTCGCCGAGGCCCTGGTGCTCGAGCAGGCGGCCGGGCGCTCGATCTCGATCTGCAAGAAGTGCGGCGTCGCGGCGTCGGAGCCGGAAGCCGTCAAGTGCTCCGTGTGCGGCAGCGAGTCGTTCCAGGTCATCGCCCCCGAGGTGGTCGAGGAGATCATCAAGATGGAAGGCGGGCTCCAGGAGGAAGCGACCTACGACGGGCGCAAGCTCAAGTGGACCCAGGACGCCAAGAGCGCGCTGTGGACGATGAGCGACGCCTATCAGCGGCGGCGCACCAAGGCCCGGGTCGAGAAGAACGCGCGCATGCGGCGCATGGACACGGTGACCCTGGAGTTCGCGAAGAGGATCGTCGAGGAGGAGACCGGCAAGCCGCTCGTGCTTCCCGCGGGCAAGGGGAACGGGGACCGGGCCGGCGCCGCCTCCGTGACGGGGACGGGCGCCGAGGTCGTGGTCAACGCCGAGGGCAAGCGGCTCATCGCGCGCGACGCGAAGAAGAACCCCCTGTTCTCGGCCCACGACTGGACCGCGGAGGCCGTGGAGCGCGTGATGCGCGTGCCGGCCGGCTTCATGCGCAACCGCACCCAAGACCGCATCGAGGCGCTCGCGGTGGAGCGCCGCGCCCAGGCCATCGACCTCGCGCTCGTCGAAGACGGCATCGAGATCGGACGCCAGCTCATGGCGCAGATGATCTCGAGCTACGAGGCGAATCCCGAGGCGATGCGTAAAGAGATGATGTCGGAGTCGGGCGGCGCCGCCGAGGGCGCGGGCGAGCGCACCGGGCGCGCGGTCGAGACGATGGCGCAGGACGTCACGCGCAGCGGGAGCGGACCGGCCCTCAACGAGGCCGGCCTGATGGGGGCGGTGTCGGGGAAGGCGAGGAAGAACAAGAAAGGGCAGGACGCCGCCGCCTCGGACCGCGGAGACGCTTGATCCTGAAGCGCTTCATTCACGAACGGCCGTCGCAACGACGTGGAGACGGTCAGATCTCGAAGAGGTCCGCTACCGCTACCCGGAAGTCCGGCACGACATCCTCGCCGTCCAGCTCCTGATCGTGCGACAGGACGCGGGGCGATAGCAGCGAACGGTAGACCGTGACCCTCTCACGCTCGGGATCCACGATCCAGACGAGCCGCGTCCCGGCAGCGAGGTAATCGGCAACCTTGGCGTGCACCGAAGCCGGAGTGTTGCTCGGGGAAAGGACCTCGACCGCGAGGTCGGGTGCCCCGGGGAAGGCACCGACAGGGTCGCCCGTGGCCGCGAAGCGCTGGCGGGAGACGAACGCGACATCGGGTCCGCGCACGGTGTCAGGACATCGCGCCAGCACGAAGCCCGTGTCGTTCCCGTACACCACACCCAAGGCTCGCCGACGGGCATGCTCGCGCAGCAGTCCGGCGACGTTGGCCGCGACCCGTCCGTGACGGCTCCCGGGCAGCGGCTCCGACACCAGGAGGCCGGCCTGAAGCTCGTACTTCAGATCGTCGTCCGCCATGGCGTAGAGGTCCTCGACCGTGAGCCAGTGAACCGCCACCGGGCGTGCCATGGAAGTGATCCTACGTCCGTGGGCCGAGGGCATGCAAGGAGAGAAGTTGCGTGTGGGAAACCTCAACTTGAGATCTGCTCGTGCTCGAACGCTCCTGCTCGGACTCTTGGTCCTGATCCCGGTCAGCGCGCTCGCTGCCGATCCTCGCGGCGGCTGGCAGCCCGAGATCCGGAGACTGGAAGCTCTCCTCGCTTCGTGCCGCACGTCCAGCGGGTCGATCGACGTCGACGTCGACGCCGAGGCATGCGTGACCGGGGCCGCGCCGTGCGCCGCGTTCTCTCCCTTCCCCCCCGCCACGACCAACCGGAACCCCGTGCGCTTGATCGTGCAGGTGATCGCTCCGGAGCCCGTGGACGACCTGACGCAGGACTCGTTCGAGATCCGGACCCAGTTCTCGCCGTCGGGCGAAGGATCGGTCGAGCCGCTGACCTGTCCCGAGTGCTTCGAGAGCCGCGAGGGAGGCACCTATGCCCTGTGGGTGCTGCCCTCCGAGGAGCTTTGGGAGGGCGGCTCGTACTGGCTCCTCCTCACGGCGACGATCGAGGATGGAATGCTCCCCGCGCTCGTCCGGCTCGACGTCCCGTCCGGAGCGCAGGGCGATCCGCCGCAGGCCGTGGTGACCATCTCCCCTCCTGGCGAGGGGCAGGCCGGACACCCGGTCATCTTCGACGGCAGCGCATCGTTCGACCCCGAGGGCAGCGTGACCTGCTTCCAGTGGCAGTTGCTGTCGGACAACCCCGATGCCGGGACGCCGAACCCCGAGATCGTCCAGGGTCCGGGAGCCTCCGGCTTTCAGAGGACCTTCCAGAACGAGCAGACGCTCGCGGTCACGCTGCTCGTGAGCGACCGCGTCGACATCGTGTGCTCCGCCACCGAGCCGGAGCCCGAAGCGTCGTTCAGCCCGCTCGCTTCGAGGACCCTCTACCCGATCGGATGCGCCAACCCGGCGCCCACCGCGGTCATCGCGGGCCCGGATCCGATCCGGGCCACCGGCACGGCCAGCACTCTGACCAGCACCACCCTCGACGGAACGCTGTCCTCCGATGGCGAGACGCCGATCGACCGCTACGTGTGGAGCTGCGGGAACGAGTTCGCTCCGATAAGCGTGACTCCGGACGGGTCGGTGGTCATGTGCCGGTACCGCCTGGGGACCTACACGGCGACCCTGAGCGTTACGGATCAGGGTACGGGTGTCGTCGACCCGATCACCGGGACGTTCGAGTGTCCGAGAAGCTCGCAGGACTCCGTGACGATCGAGATCGTGCCCGTGCAGCCCTGATGCCGGCAAGAGTCTTGCGGACGTCCCGGGCAGGGGTCGAACGGCAGCGAGCGGATCGCGGCCTCCCGCTCTACTTTCCCGCCAGCTTCTCGTTGGCGCGCCGCAGGCGGGCGGTCAGCAGCCGGATGACGCCGTTCATGACCTCCGGGTTGGCGGCCATGACGTCGTAGAAGCCGTCCTGCGGGATCTGCAGCAGGACGGCCTCGGCGGTCACGGTGGCGTCGGCCGAGCGAGGCTCGCGATCGAGAAGCGCCATCTCGCCCAGGCAGTCCCCCTTGCCCAGGACGGCGAGCTCGCGGTCGCCGCGGTGAATCCGGATCGTCCCATCCACGACGACGAACAGCGAGTCGCCGTAGTCCCCCTCGCTGAAGATGCGCGTCGAGGCGGGCAGCCGCACCTCGTCGGCGATCTGCGCCACGCGGGAGAGCTTCTCGGCCGGAATCGCCTGGAACAGCTCCACACCCTTCAGCAGGATCGTCTTCTCGAGGGTGGAGTACATTGTCGGCTCGGAGACCTCGGGCCCTTCCCGGCGGAGCCGGTGTCGAGAGATCGACTCGCGGTTCCACGCCGTGTCCGGAACGCGGGTCCAGTCCAGCCGGTCCAGCACGTCGCGTCGCCGCGCCTCGACAAGATAGTGCAAGGCGACGGCGGATTTCCATTCGTTCCCGGAGTGGACCGCGATCTCGAGCTCCTCGTCGAGGCTCCGGGGGAGGTCGTCGAAGTACCGGTGGGCGATCTCGTCCCGCCGCGCCACCGTGAGGGGCTCGATCAGCGCGGTGACGATGGCGCGCTCCTCCCCGGCGAGCAGGTGATCGAAGAACTCGACGACGAACGGCAGGCGCTGACCGTGGTCCGACTGCACGACGTGGAGATAGGCCTCCACCGGGCTCTCCGGCACGCTCATGACGGCAAGCCGGAGGACGGCGGGCACCCGCTCGCGGATGGCGCTCCGGAGGTCGTCGCGGAGCAGGAAGTCGTGTCCGTCCTGGGGCAGCAGGTGCAGGACGCGGTTGAGCGCGTAGATCGACCGCGCGACCGCGCGCATCTCGCGGCGCAGTCTCTCGAGCGTCTCCGCGCCCAGCGGGCGCGCTCGCGCGACCGCCAGCAGCGACTCGACGGCCTCACCGTAGACGTCGAAGTCCTCGTGCTCCAGGAGACGAACGAGCAGGCTCACCGCCTCCGGCCCGGGGTAGTCCTTCAGGACCCGCGCGACGGCGTACTCGAGGTCGCGCGAAGACCGCGGATCGTCGAGGACCTCGCGGAGACGCTCCAGGACGAGGTCACGGCCGCAGGTCGCCAGGGCGCGCTTCGCCTCGGGGTAGGTCGAGGGGTGCTCGAGGTTCGCGACGATCGCAGGGATACAGGCTCGATCGGCGTGGTCCCTTACCAGCGCGAGCGCGGCGTTGCGGGTCGCCGGGGACGGGTCCCCGAGAAAGCGCACCAGCCGCTCGGTCGACATCACGCCGGGTGCGGCGTCGATCTTCTCCAGGACCCGCAACCTTTCCCGCTCGTCCGCGCCGTCCAGCATCGCCTCGACCCTCGATCTCGCGGCCGCGACCGGTCCGGCGTTCATCGAGATGACGGCAAGGGATCCCGCCGCGCGCCGGTCGGGATCGCTGGAATCCAGCATCTCCTCCAGCATGGGAAGCAGGCTCGACACGCCCCGGCGCCCGGCGATCAGCGTGGCCTCCGTCGCGAGGTTCCCGCCCTGCAGGATCGCGGCACGGAGCACGTCCTCGGTGACGATCGAGTCTTCCTCCCACGCGACGGACAGCACGCGGCGGCGCACCTCGGGCGAACCGTCGTCGAGCAGGCGCCGGAGCGTCCCCGACCACGGCGCCGGTGAGAGCTCGGCGACGAGATCGAGGGCGAACAGGCGTTGAACGTCGTCACCGTCGACGAGCGTCTTGTCGATGGTGGCGACCATGGCCGGATCCCGGACATCGAGAGTCAGCTCGTCGAGGTCCAGGCGCCCGGTCTGGATGGCGGACATCAGGGCGCGCGCGTATCCGTGACGAACCCGGAAGACCGCCACGAGCCACGCGAGGATCGCGCCCAGCGCCAGCAGGCTCAGGTAGCGCAGCGCGATCAGGTGCACGATGAGGAACGTGACCAGACCGGCCAGCCCTTCCACGGTGGACTTGACCGTTCCACCGATCAGGGGCTTGGCGAAGCGGCGTCGCTCCGCCGACACCGGCAGCCACAGCAGCTCCAGGGACGAATTCTGGATCGTGAACTTGAACGTCTGGTCCGAGAATTTCGCGAGCACACCGCTGACGAGAAACGGGCTCACGAGGATTCCGGTGGAGCCGACGAGCAGCAGGGTCGGCAGGATCAGCAGGCCCGCCAGCACTCCGAGACGCGACAGCACCCTGGAGGTCACGAAGAGCTGAACGACGAGGGCCGCGACGCCGCTGAGCGCGTAGAACTCGCCGAAGAACCCCACGAGGCCGTGCTCGCCGGGGACGGATTCGCTGGCCAGCATCTTGAACTGATAATCGATCAGCGTCGTCACGACGGCGGACATGCCGATCACGACGGCGATCGACGCGAGATAGGGGTCCAGACGCCGGCGGGACGGGGGGGTCGGCTCGACCCGGCCTCGGCGCGGTGTCTCCGCCCGGACCTCCCGTCCTCCGATCCGCGACATGACCCAGGCCACGGCGATGAACCCGGCGGTCAGGGACAGGATCCTCGCCGAGCCGAACAGCCGGCTGAACGGCTCGAGCCCCGCCCCGGCGACGATGGCGCCGAGGGAGCCGCCGGCGCCGATCAAGCCGAACAGCCGCTTGGCCTGGCGCGGCTCGAAGACGTCCGACGCGAGCATCCAGAACTGCAGACCCATGAGGACGGCGATGATCTCCATCCACGCGTAGAGGAAGGGAATGACCCAGCCCTCGATCCGCAGCTCGATCACGAGCAGCGACACCGCGAACAGTCCGTGGGTCGTCCCGGCCAGCGCCGTGCGGCTCATGCGCCTCGAGAGCCACGTGTGGATCGCGACGCCGATGGCCACCGCGACGGCCACGACCACGAACATCAACGGAAGGAGGGACTTGTCGTAGCGGTTCAGGAAGTAGGCGTCCCGGGCGCTCTTGCCCGTAACCGCGACCGCCACGACCGCAAAGTAGTAGACGAACAGCGTCAGGACACGCCGTTCCTCGCCCGGGACCAACTTCGCGAGCTTGCCGATGAGTTCCAAGAGATCCGTCGCTGCCGGCGAAAACGTCCCGATCTTAACCTCAATCGGCTGGTTGTCTGCCGGGATCGCCTGGGGACTTGCGCGGTGACCCTGAACGTGACGGATCGAGGCAACGGTAACGTTGCGTGGCCGCGCGAATAATCACGACTGTGCGACGATCGCGTCCCGGTGTGCCCTGAAGGGCGCAAGCACATGCGGACGTTCCGACAGCAATCCGGCGTCGGAAGCCCTGGCATCCGACTGTTCAGGCGCGTACGCTCATGGAAACCTCTCCAGGCCTTCGAAGGAGGGAGCCATGCGAAACAGAGCCATCTGTCTCGCGCTGGGACTCGCGGTTCTCGCGAGTACGGGCGCGAGCGCGGGGGTGGTGCGCCAGATCACCGACTCGAAGTCCGTGTCCTTTGCCTGGCCGATGCTCGGCGGCACGGGGAGCGAGGTCCTGGTGGTCAACTCGTCCGATCAGTACGGTGGGGGCAACCCCGATCACCTCTTTCAGATCGTGTCCTTCGACCCGACGACCGGCGTCGGCACGCCGCTGACGAGCTTCACCTCGTCCCTGACGCACTTCCGCCACAACCTGTCCGTGAGCGACGACGGGCAGAAGCTGGCGTTCATCTCCGACGGCGACCTCGTTCCCGGGCAGAACGGCAATCGCACACCCGAAGTGTTCGTCGTGAACCGGGACGGGAGCGCACTGAGCCAGCTCACGAACGACTCCAGCGCCCCCGGCACGGTCTCGCGTCTCGCGCTCGCGGGGTCGGGGAATCGAGTCGCGTTCGCCTCCACCTCCGACCCGACGGGGAGCAACCCGAGCCGCATTCAACAAGTGTTCGTCGTCGATTTCGACGGCTCGAGCCTGACACAGATGACCCAGGCGACCGGGGGCGAGATCCAGCACATGTGGATCAGCGATGACGGCACGCGGATCGCGTTCTCGCACAACGGCGATCTGACCGCCGGCAACCCGGAGAAGAACTCCGAGGTGTTCACCATCGCGGTCGGCGACGCGTTGCCGCGTCAGGTGACGTCGTCGGTCACCGGCAATTCAGGGGCCGCCAACATCTCCGGCAACGGTGGGACGATCGTGTTCCACTCGACCGCCGACCTCACGGGCGGCAACGCCGACGGCGGGCTCGAGATCTTCGCCGCCGACTGGGCGACGGCGACCGTGAGCCAGGTCACGGACAGCGTGAGGGGCGGCCAGCCTCGTGAATCGAAGGAGCCCTGGCCCACCAACGACGGATCGCAGGTCTTCTTCGCGTCGAACCAGCAGTCCGTCACCCCCAGCGTGTGGAGTGTCTACAAGATCGACACCAGCGGAACCGGGCTGACCCGCTTGACCCAGAACCTGGGTCCCGGTCTCGATCATCCCGTGGTTTCCGGCGACGGCAGCCGGTTCGCGGTGTGGCTCGAGGGAGGACTGTTCACCGCCACGGGCACCGGCACCAACGTCCTGGAGCTCATCGATCGCCTCGTTCCCACTCACAGCTTCACGGACATGAGCGCCGACGGAGAGTGGGTGAGCTTCACCAGCGACGCCGATCCACTGGGCATCAATCCGGACCGCGGCGCGGAGATCTTCGTTCAGCGGACCGACGGCGCCGGCTTGACCCAGCTCACGAGCGACTCCTCTGCAAGTTACTTCACGGCGATCGATGGCGATGGATCGAGAATCTACTATCTCGCATTCGGGGTGGTCAACGGGGGCGGCAACAACAACGAGATCTTCGGGGTCAACCGCGACGGCACGGGGTTGATCCGGTACACCGACTGCTCCGGTACGTCACCCCAGTACTCGGCATACCCCGAGGTCTCCGACGACGGCGAGCTGATCGCGTTCATCGGGCAGTGCGACCACACGGGGGGCAACCCGGACCACTCCGGCGAGCTGTTCCGCATCGATCCCGACGGCCAGAACCTGATCCAACTGACGTCGGGTCCGGGGGGCCTTGCCCGGTCCCTGGTCTGGCCGCGTCTCGACGCCACGGGCACGTGGGTCGTGTTCAGCGGCGACGTCGACCTCGAGGGCGGCAACCCGGACAACGGCTTCGAGGTGTGGCGCATGCGGACCGACGGCACGAACCTCCAGCGCCTGACCACCGACGCCGTTTTCGAATCCCGCCACCCCGACATCTCCGGAAGCGGCTCGCGTATCGTATTCGAATCGAGGAGCGACATCACCGGCCTGAACGCCGACCACAACAGCGAGATCTTCCTGTACGAGCCGGGGGCGCCCACGCCGATGAGACAACTCACGCAGACCACGAGCGGTCAGAACGTGGGTGTGCGGATCAGCCGCGACGGCGCCTACGCCTATTTCGGCTCGACATCGCCGTTGCTGGAGAGTCCCAGCTCGGGGCGATACAACCTGTACCGCTACCACATCGACACCGACACGATCGACCGTGCCGGCGGCCTGCGGTCCGAGGGCTTGGCGCCGGCCGCCGACTTCATTGGCCCGCGGACAGCGGCCCTCGGGTTCGAGGACTGGTGGCCGGGGGTCAACCTGGACGGCTCCAGGATCGCGCTCTCCGCGATGGGGAGCGGCGCGGGGAGCAACCCCGACGACTACTGGGAGCTCGAGTTCATCGACTACAACGTGCCCAACCCGCCCCTGGTTTCACCCGGGCCGGCACCGACGACGGTGACCTTCGAGCCGGAGCCGGGGCCGATCCGGTACGACGTGATTCGCGGGGACGTCGCCGACTTGCAGGACATCGGCGGCGGGATCATCGATCTCGGCTCGGTGGTGTGCGTGGAGAACGACTCGGGCGACACGACGACGGCGAACTACGAGGATCCGGACACGCCGGCCGTCGGGCAGGCGTATTTCTACGCCTTTCGCGGCTCGATGGGGGTCATCGCCGGGCCCGGGTCGTACGGGCAAGGGTCGAACGGCAGCGAGCGGGTCCCGAGCTCCGGTGGATGTGCCCCCTGAGCGGCTCATCCCCGAGGGAGCGCGCGCCCCCGAGGTAGAATCGCGCGCGTGATCGCCGACTTCGCCGGCCCGGCCGGGGCCGCGCGCCGGCTCGCGCCGGTCGCCGGTCTCGTGGCGCTCGCGGCCCTGATGGCGGCGCTGCGCGTTCACTATTACGACTGGCCGCCGAACCGCGACGTCACCGAGTACGCCGTAACGGCTCACGAGCTGCTGCACGGGCGGGAGCTGTACTCCGACATCTGGAATCCGAAGCCTCCCGCGATCTTCGTGAGCTATGGAGCGGCCGAGCTGTTGCTCGGCTACGGTCCCGGCCAGATCTACGCCCTGAACCTGCTGTGCGGCGTCATCATCCTGCTCGGCGTCTACGCCGCTGGGCCGGCAGGCGGCTTCGGGCCGGCCGCGGGACTGTGGGCCGCGGCCTTCTGGACCGCGATCTCCGGCAACATCCTCCTTCAGGTCCACGATCCCAACACCGAGTCCTTCATGAACGCGTGCATCGTGTGGGCGTTCGTGCTGCTCCTCGGCTCGCGCGGAGGAGCCCCGCGGGTGCGGCGGGCCGTGGCCATCGGCCTGCTGTTCGCGTGGGCCTCGCTCTACAAGCAGGTGGTCATCGCGATCGCGATGGCGCTGCTTCTCGCTCACGTCGCTGTTCCGCGCGCGGGCGCGGGACGACGCAGCGCCGTCGTCGAGGCGGGGATCGTCGCCGCCGTCGGCGTCGCGTGCTGGACGGTGTTCGCCGCCTTCATGGCCGCGACGGGGAGAACCGGGATCCTGATCGACACGCTGTTCACCCACGGCTCGACCTACCTTGAAGGCCTGTCCGCCAAGGTGCGCGAGGCGCTGACCGCGTCGGGTGCCGGGCGGTGGGCGTTGGGCGCGGTCTTGCTCACGCTCGCCGTGCTGGGGGCCGCCGGGATCGCGCTGGGGCTGGCCCGCGGGAACCGCCGGAGCTGGCTGCTGCTGGCCGCCTACGGAGCGGGAGCGGCGGTCGCCGTCGTGCTGCCCGGCCAGTTCTACCGCCACTACTTCCAGCTCCTGCTGCCGCCGGCCCTCGTCGCGGCCGGCTGGGTGACGGCCTCGAGCGGCCGGCTCCTCGGGAAGGGGTGGGCCTGGGCGCCGCACGCGGTCGCGGCCGTCGCGTTGCTGTGCGTCGCCGGCGGTGAGGCACGCGCCCATCGCTTGACGCCCGAGGAGCTGCTTCGCGGTGCCTATGCCGAGCGTTACCTGGCGGCCCGGGAGCTCGGTCGCCGACTGGATTCCCTGCTGCTCCCGAACGAGACGCTCTACATGCTGGGAGAGGAGAGCGGGATCTACTTCCACAGCCGCAGGCGCCCGCCCACGACACTGCTGGGCTGGTCGCTGTGGCGCGGGCCGCTGGCCGACCGCTTCACGCGCCGCACCCTCGACGACCTCGAACGGCAGCCGCCGGACGTCGTCGTGGTGCCGGACTACTTCCCGGGGTCGCGCGCGGATCATCCGGTCGTCGAGTGGGTCTCACGGCGCTACGTGGCGGTCGATGGCCTCACGGAGCTCGAAGCCCGCCATTTCTCGCTGCTCGTCGAGCGCGGCAGTCCGACGGCGGAGCGGCTCGCGGAGCCTGGGGCGGGCTCGGGTCGACATGCACCGTAACTCCCCGAACGAGCTGACCTTCTCCCCCACGGACCTGTGCCGCTTCGTGGATTCTCGATTCGCCTCCTGGATGGACCGCTACGCGATCGAGCGCCCCGGCGAGCTCGTCCCCGAATCCCCCACGGAGGACGGCGAGATGATCCTCCGCAAGGGACGCGAGCACGAGGCCGCGTACCTCGCCACCTTGATCGCGACCGGGGTCACGCCCTTCGACGTCAGCGCCGAGCGTGACCGGTTCGGGGCCACGCGCGAGGCGATGCGCCGGGGCGAGCGCGTCATCTTCCAAGCGGCCTTGGAGCGGCCCCCCTTCGCCGGCTACGCGGATTTTCTCGTGCGCGTCGCCGGCGCGTCCGACCTGGGTCCCTACCACTACCTCCCCCGCGACGTGAAGCTCGGCAAGAGCGCCAAGCCGAAGTACCTGCTGCAACTGTGCGCCTACGCCGACATGCTCGAAGCCGCCCAGGGTGTCCGGCCGGCCACCCTGGAGCTCGTGCTCGGCGGCGGCGATGTCGTCAGCTTGCGCACCGACGAGCACGTCCACTACTACATCGAGCAGCGCAGGGCGTTCCTGGAGTTCCAGGAGCGGTTCGATCCGACTCGACGGCCGGTGCCGGAGATGGGCGAGGATCACGGACCGTGGAGCGGCGAGGCCGAGGCGCATCTCGAGCGGATCGACCACCTCTCGCGCGTGGCGAACATCCGCGGGTCGCAGATCCGGAGGCTCGAAGCGGCCGGGATCACGACGCTGGCGGTGCTCGCGGAGAGCAGGGTCGAGCGTGTCCCGAAGCTCGAGCGCGCGGTCCTGGACCGCCTGCGCCTCCAGGCCCGCTTGCAGCGCGAGTCCGCCGGGCTCGATCGTCCGAAGTACGAGGTCATCGTCCCCGACGTCGCCGGGCCGCCGCGCGGGCTGGCGCTGCTGCCCCCGCCCTCCTCGAACGACGTGTTCTTCGACATGGAGGGTTACCCGCTGGTCGACGGCGGGCTCGAGTACCTGTTCGGCGCCTCGTGCCGCCGCGGCGGCAAGCTGACCTTCCGCGACTGGTGGGCACACACGCGGGAAGAGGAGAAGGAGGCGTTCGAGGGGTTCATGCGCTGGGTCCACGCGCGCTGGCGCTCCGACCCGACGATGCACATCTACCATTACGCGCACTACGAGACGACGGCCCTCAAGCGGCTGATGGGCGCCCACGCGAGCTGCGAGGCCGAGATCGATCAGCTCCTTCGCAACGAGGTCTTCGTCGACCTCTACGCGATCGTGCGCCTAGGG
>Ga0302046_10003987_pt1 | contig 13225 bp, 12 predicted proteins | sample RVTome_11_FD_200261 | JGI IMG/M metagenome (GOLD analysis project Ga0302046, IMG submission 200261) | Soil microbial communities from uranium-contaminated site in the Upper Colorado River Basin, Wyoming, United States - RVT147D111 (version 2) ...
CTTGTGATGGCACATCATATATGGTAGCAAATGTTTCGTTGGAACTCAATTGTTGGGAATGAATACCGGTTTTTTTCTACAAGAAGGCAATAATCATTGCCCGTGGTCTGCAACTATGTTCCAAACTCCTTAAAGGCGTGATCGGGATATGAACAATTCATTTCACATCTCACCAATCTTCTGATTATAATATTGCAGCTATGGAACTGGGCTTTCTCACATCACGGTTTCCCGGCCTGGCGTTGGAGGAAGTGATTCGCCGGGCATCACAGGATGGTTTTCGGGCGATTGAAGTTTCTGCCTGGCCCCGAAAATCAGGGCGCGATTACAAGGCGCGACACCTCGCTGTGGAATCTTTCAACAAATCCGATGCTGGCCGCATAAAGGACCTTCTGGCCGCAAACCGGATTCGCATCTCCGCACTTGCCTACTATGAAAATACGCTCGATCCAAATCCGCGTCGGCGAAAATCGGTTATTACCCATCTCAAGCAAGTCATCAAGGTCTCCGCGCTGCTCGATGTAAATCTTGTCGGAACGTTCGTCGGAGCGCGCCCCGATAAGTCGCCCCCCGCGAACATGAAGGAAATAGGAAAGGAATTTCGACGAATTCTCAATTTTGCGGAAGATCTCGGGGTTAAAGTCATGATTGAGAATTGTCCCATGGTGGGGTGGCACAAACAGGGAATCCCGGGTAATTATGCCTACTCACCCGAACTCTGGGAAGCACTCTTCAACGAGGTCCTGAGTCGAAACTTTGGCATGAATTTTGACCCCTCTCATCTTGTCTGGCTCGGTATTGATTATCTCAAGGCGGCCAGGGATTTCGGATCGAGAATCTTCCACGCGCACGCGAAAGACTGTGAAATCTCTGCTGCGAACCTCTTTCGGTTCGGGGTCCATGGCGAACAACTAACTTCTAATCAGCGCGACCCCGGCTGGTGGCGTTATCGCCTCCCGGGAAACGGTTCAATCGATTGGAAGGCCTTCGTTGCCGCGTTGCAAAATGCCGGATATGACGACGTACTGTCCATCGAATTGGAAGATCCAGATTGGGAGGGCTCTCAGGAGAAGTTGTTTGAGGGACTTCGGAAGGGGAGGGATTTTCTTGCGCATGTATTAAACTCGGGGGATTGATTTGTCAAGGAGAGGTCATGACTTCGAAGGAGAGAATGTTGACTGCATTTCGTCGAAAGAAGGCGGATCGCGTACCGGTTTGTCCGGATATTTCGGTGATGGTTCCTGCAAAACGCACAGGCAGACCCTTCTACGAACTGTTCCTTGATGGGAAGGAACATACAGGCTGGACATCGGAAACATATACCAAGGCGTACGTTGATACCGTCAAATATTTCGGCATGGACGGGTGGTATGTGTATGGGGGACTGAAGGAAATCCGACCGCCGGGCTCTCCGGAATTTATCGAGACGATCGTTCCGGTGCCGGACGGCAGACTCGTCAAACGGGTTTGCCGGACTTCGGCTGGCGAACTGAAGGAAGCGGAAATGTTTTTTGGGGATGAGCCCTCCTGGCGCGATGAGAAGCCCATCAAAAATCTTCATGAAGATTTTAAGAGAATGAAATACCTGCTGGGCCATGATTCGTGGAAATGGGAGAAGGCATTCAGGGACAAAGACCGGATCGGAGACTACGGAGTATACTCCCCGGTTGTCGCGGTTTTCCAGGATTGGTGGTTTAATAATCGACATGGCGGATTTGAGCAATGTTTCATGGATTTCCACGAAGAAGGAAAATTCATGGAAGGTGTTCACGAATTTTGGATGGATTGGTCCCTGGCATATGTTCGGGCTCTTGTCGAGGCGCGGCCGGACGAAGTGATGTTCGGCGGATCAAGTGCAAGTCTGAGCATCAGCTCACCGGATTTGTTCCGCAGGTTTGAACTTCCGTTTCTCCGACGTGCGTCGAAGATCTGCCGCGATGCCGGTGTGATATCCCATTTGCATGTGTGCGGACGGTCCTGGGAGTTGGTGCAAATCGTTGCCGATGAAACGGACATTGACGTCATGGAACCCATGGAAGAGCCGCCGGGCGGGAACGTCGATATTGCGGAGGCCAAACGGCGGGTCGGAGGAAAACTGTGCATCAAAGGGAACATCAACACATTCGATTTCATGCTCAACGCTACTCCCGATCAGGTTGAAGCAAAATGCAAGAAACTGATCGATGACGCGGGATCTGACGGCGGATTTATTCTTTCAACAGGGGATCAATGCGGCAGAGACACTCCTCATGCGAATTTGTTCAAAATGGTAGAAGTGGCAGAAACATACGGTCGGTACTAACCCGGAGAATAAGAATGGACATTTATCAGGAAATTGCGTCGAATGTTGAACAGGGATATTCGGAAAAAACCAAGAAAGCCGTAGAGCGGGCACTTGCGGAAGGCTGTCCCCCGAATGACATTCTTCACCGCGGCCTTATTACAGGCATGAATGCCGTCGCACAGCGATTCAAATCGGGTCAGATGTTCCTTCCCGAGGTTCTGGCCGTCGCCGGAGCCATGAAGGCAGGAATGACATTTGTCAAGCCTCTTCTCGCCGGGACCAAGCATTCGTCGTTCGGGAAGGTTGTGATCGGGACGGTCCGCGGGGACATGCACGATATTGGAAAGAACCTCGTGGCCATCATGCTCGAGGGAGCCGGGTTCGAGGTCATTGACCTTGGAACGGATGTCCGTGCGGACAAATTCGTTGAGGCCGTTGAAAGAGAAAGGCCTGCCATCGTGGGAATGTCGGCCCTCCTTACGACGACAATGCTGCATATGAAGGGTGTTATTGAAGCTCTCGAGCAGAAGAATCTGCGCGGGGATGTCAAGATCATCGTTGGCGGGGCGCCGATCTCCAATAACTTCGCGAATGAAATCAAAGCCGACGGATACGCCCGCGATGCCGGAAGTGCTGCCGACCTTGTGCGGTCATTGCTGAATACTGATCATCATGGCACACCGTTATGAGAAAGAAATATGCCACCCTCGCTTTTGACTCTGCTTCTCTTCTTTTTGGCAGGGCGAAAGTCCCCTTAACCCGAAACGGTGTAACCATAGGAGGTGGGGCGGTCATCCCGGAAATCAAGTTCACTCTTCCGCCCATGGATGTCGAAGAGAGTTCCATGGCAGTTGTGGCGGATATGTTTGAAGACATGGTTGCCGGTGTATGCAAGAGAGCGTTCGAGCTTCATCAGAATTCGATCATTGTGGAGTTTGAACTCCTGCCGGAAATGACGATGAATCCCGGCTGGGGAGAAGCGATCACGATCCGGATTCGCAGCCTTCTGGATGACTTCAGAAAGCGTGATGGTCTCCTGTCTTTGCTAAGGATAACACCGGTTGATATCCGTGAACTGGAAAAACCTCCCCTGAGGCGGGACGGGAGGGAGACGGAGCTGCTGCTCGATTCGTTCCGCCGATGCGCCCGTGCCGGCGGCGACTTGCTATCCATCGAATCCACGGGCGGCAAAGAGGTCACAGATCCATCAATCATGGCCGCAGATCTCCGCGGAATCATCTTCGGAACCCTGCTGGGATGCGCTGATATGGAATTCCTCTGGGGGCGTATCTGCGCGATTGCCCGGGAGACCTCGACGATCCCGGCCGGCGATACGGCGTGCGGAATCGGAAACACCGCCATGGTGCTGGCAGACCAAGGGTATGTGCCGAAGGTGTTCGCGGCTGTTGTGAGGGCAGTAACGGGTGTCAGGTCTCTTGTCGCATATGAAGCCGGTGCGGTTGGCCCCGGGAAGGACTGCGGTTATGAGAATGTGTTTCTCAAAGCCATTACGGGTTATCCGATGTCCATGGAGGGAAAGTCCGCCGCGTGCGCGCATTTCAGCTCCCTGGGGAACATCGCCGGCGCCTATGCCGACCTGTGGAGTAACGAGTCTGTTCAGCACATCAAGCTTCTTTCAGGCATGGCTCCTGTGGTTTCCATGGAACAGTTGATTTATGATTGCCGTTTGTTTAATGTTGCCGCTCAGAAGAATTTTGCCCTAAATTTCAGGGATATGCTGGTAGATTCGGACGCTGGGCTTGATCCGCAGGCATTCATCCTGAAGCCTGACGCAGTGCTCGAACTGTCGAAAACGATCATTTCCGAGGGAGATGACTACATTCGGAGTGTCCGGACGGCGAAGAAGGCAGTCCAAATTCTCGAAGAAGGAGTCCGCACCGGCGAGGTGCTCCTTCCCGAGAGAGAAGCAGGCTGGATCGACCGGATGAAGACAGCGCTGGAAGATCTTCCTTCAACAAAAGATGAGTTCTTTAGAGAGGAACATGACCGATGGCAAGTGGCGGTCGATTTTTCTCAGTACGAATTCTCAGAACCGGATATTGAAAAAGGAAACTAAGGGATGAACGATGTTCGGCGGATTGTTGAGCAGGCCATTGGGCGGCACAACGGAATCCTCCCGTTGGAACCCGCGTGGGTTGCACGGGACTTTTTGCCTGCGGGGCGGCGGCTGGGATGCAGCGAGGAACAATATGAGCTGGGCGATCGGGGAGGGATCTCGGAGCGCTGGCTTGGCTCGACAACCGAAGCGGATAACCGTGTCAAAGTTCCACATGAGGGCCTGAGTTTCCTTGCTCTCGAAGGGGTGGACAGGATAACACTCAAGGATGCTGTACGCGAGGCCCCGGATACAATCCTGGGAACGGAGTACGCACGAATCCATCCCGCAGGCCTTAACCGGCTTGCCAAACTCTTTGACTACAAGTATCGGATCCCGTATCACCTTCATCAAATGAAGCAGCACGCAGCTCTCGTTGGCCGGAATCCCAAGGAGGAAGCGTATTACTTTCCTGGCGGCGTTCCCATGGGAGAGGAGGCGGAAACGTATTTCGGCGTTCATCCCTCGATCGTTGAAGAGAATAAAAGAGAGATACTCCTTCCGTATCTTCAGCAGTGGGACAGTGATGATATCCTCACGCAATCGAGAGCATACAAACTTGTGCCGGAAGACGGCTGGCACGTTCCGGCCGGAATCCTCCATGCCCCGGGTACCGCGCTCACCGTGGAGCTCCAGGAGGATTCTGACGTCTTTGCAATGCTGCAGGCAATATCAGGAGGGCGGAAAATGTCCAAAGACTTATTGTTCAAGGACATTCGCCCCGAGGATCGGGCTAAATACGGTGAGAGGGCTATTCTCGATATGATCGACTGGAAAGCGAACGGGGATCCGTATTTCTACGAAAACCACCACACCCCGCCTCTGATCATTCGGGAATCAATCGACGGCAGCGAGCAATGGATTTTCTATAACACATCGAAGTTCAGCGGGAAGCGTCTCCTCGTAAAACCCGGGAAGAAACTAACGACCCACGATAACGGGGCATATAATTTCTTTGTCTGGCGAGGGCAGGGGTTATTTGACGGTCACGAAATTGAGTCGGCGAAACCGAAGTTCGACGAATCGCTTGTCTGCCACCACAAGGCAACTGAGAATATCCTCGTGGAAAACACCGGCCGCAGGGATTTGATCCTGTTCAAGTTTTTTGGTCCCGACGTAAATCCTGACGTCCCAATGTTAAAACCATACGGGGAGCGACCATGATCATCGGCGAAGGACGGCACCGCTACCAATGGATCGACCGGTGGGCGGTCGTTCCGGACACACCCAGCGCACAAAAAAACGGACGCACGCACGGTGTTGTCGTATCGGAGGCCGGTAATATTCTTGTGTTCCATCAGGCGAATCCTGCCATCATTGTTTTCGATCCCGACGGCAAACTGCTGGACGCCTGGGGCGAGCGGTTCCCCGGGGCCCATGGAATGACGCTCGTGCGGGAGGGAGAAGACGAATTCCTGTGGCTCACGGATCAGGAGACGACGGAAGTGGCCAAGACCACCCTTGAGGGTACCCGCGTGATGTCTCTGGCACGGCCGGATCACGGGGCTTACAAAGAAAGCAAGTATGCGCCGACCTGGGTTGCCGTGAACGAAGAACGGTTCGGAGGAAACGGAGACATTTGGGTAGCAGACGGATATGGCTCGGGCCTTGTGCATCGCTTCGACAAATCCGGAAAATATGGAAATTCAATCAACGGCGAAGAGGGACAATCGGGGAAATTTGATTGCCCGCATGGTATCATGTTCGACTACAGGAGCGGAAAGCCGGAACTCACAATCGCCGATCGGGGGAACAAACAATTTCAGGTGTATGACCAAAACGGCAGGTACTTGGAATCGTTCGGCGACGGACTTTCCAGCCCGTGTGCCTCCGTGATCATCGGCTCCGAGTTGTTTGTTCCGGAGCTAAACGCGAAACTGACTGTGCTCGACCGGAATAATAAGTTCACCTGTCACCTCGGAGACAACGAACAAACGTGTGCTGTGAAAGGATGGCCCAATCATCCGCCGGCGCTGATCGTACCCGGGAAGTTTAACAGTCCGCATTCCATGGCCGCGGACGCAGAAGGCAATTTGTACGTTGTCGAATGGATCATCGGGGGCAGGATTACCAAATTGGAAAAAGTGTCGGGGTAGGTTATGGCACTCATTGGCCTTGATATTGGAACCTCGGGAGCAAAAGCGCTTGTCGTGAATGCGCAGGGCAAGGTGCTGGCGACTGAATTCGAAGAGTACTCGATGGCGACGCCGCATCCCCTTTGGGCCGAGCAGAATGCGAACCACTGGTGGAGGGCGTCAAAACAAGTACTTCACGGGGTTCTGGGGAAGGCACGGATTCGGCCGGCCGAAGTGCAGGGAATCGGGTTGACCGGGCAAATGCATGGGCTCGTCCTCCTCGATGACGCCGGAACGGTATTGCGTCCGTGTATCATGTGGAACGATCAGCGCACGGCGGCGGAATGTGCTGAAATGTCCGCGCAGATCGGAACGGAGCGATTATTGGATCTGACCGGAAACCTCGTCCTGCCGGGATTCACTGCCCCGAAAATCCTCTGGGTCCGAAAACACGAACCACGGGTGTACGAGAAAGTTCGGCATGTTCTCCTTCCCAAGGATTTCATTCGGTACAAACTCACGGGTGAATTCTCTTCCGAGATGTCTGATGCATCCGGCACGGTTCTTCTCGATGTCAGGCACAGGTGTTGGTCGTCTGAGATTCTTCGTAGTCTTCAGATCCCAGCAGAATGGATGCCGGTTCTCGTGGAGTCAACTCAACAAACCGGGAGTGTGAATCGTTCAGCCGCAAGAGACACAGGGCTGAGGGAAGGTACGCCGGTGGTGGGAGGCGGAGGAGACCAGGCGGCGGGAGCGGTTGGGAGCGGAATTGTACGGGAAGGTACAATTTCTGTAACGATCGGAACATCCGGTGTCGTGTTTGCGCACAGCACGGAATACCGAAGGGAGCCTGAGGGCCGCCTGCATGCCTTTTGTCATGCAATGCCGAATGCCTGGCATCTTATGGGAGTAACGTTGTCCGCCGGCGGTTCTCTGCGCTGGTTTCGGGATGCATTTTGTCAGGAAGAACAGCAACGTGCCCGAAAGAAGAGGGTTGATCCTTATGAAGTCATGGTGAAGTCGGCAGCGCGATGTCCGCCCGGGAGTGAAGGGCTCTTGTTCCTTCCGTATCTTACCGGTGAACGGACTCCGTATGCTGATCCCCTTGCCCGCGGGGCTTTTCTTGGCCTAACCGTTCGGCACACCAAACCTCACATGATTCGGGCGATTATGGAAGGTGTGGCTTTCAGCCTCAAGGATTGCATGGATTTGGTAACTAAAACCGGCATTCCGGCAACTGAAGTGAGAATCTCAGGCGGTGGAGCTCGGAGTCGGCTTTGGAGGCAGATTCTTGCAGATGTGTTGAACACAGGTTTGCACACCGTAACGTCCACCGATGGAGCCCCGTACGGAGCGGCGTTGCTCGCCGGGGTAGGGACGGGAGTTTTTTCCACTGTCGAGTCCGCCAGTGAGCGTGCAGTGCGGCCTGTTTCTCCGGCCAATCCGGACAAACACGCAGGTGTGTACCAGCGTCTGTATGAAGTTTATCAATCCGCGTACGGCCAGAATCGCTTCTTGTTCGAATCCCTTTCAGATATTCCTTCCAGTGGTTAAGCGATTCACCGGCGTTAAGCCGATTTTTTCATAACGGAAAATGAGAGAATGCCAAACTTGGATGTCAAACGATTTTTTGCTATTTTTTCCAATCCGCCACACATCAAGGCGGATTTTGCAGTTGATAATTAAAAGCGCCAGTAGCTCAATTGGATAGAGCATCAGCCTACGGAGCTGAGGGTTGGGGGTTCGAATCCCTCCTGGCGCACTAGAAAACAGTAAAGGGTGATGGGTGAGAAGAGTGAAGAGTTGCGTCAAATAAGAAATTCTGACCTAAACCCGACGAATCACATCAAAGTTAGCCGAGAAGGCTAACTTTCGTCATTAATTGGGGTGGCTCCAATCTCCGATTTCCGACCTCGGACTAGGCCGCTCCTACGGAGTTTCCGGCGTTGTATTGGATTATTTCTTCTGCCAATAGAACACCCCTATCCCGAAGGGACCCTTTGGGACGGGGCTTTTCTGATCTCCCCGATTTTGTTGGGGCAAGCCGACTTTCCGACCTCCCCGACTTCGTCTGGGCAAGCCCCCAAAAAAGCATTCGGGGCCAGCCGACCTCTGATCTCTGACCTCTGATCTCCGTCTTCCCGTAACGATTTTCGTACAACTAAATCACGCTTTTCGTGATAGAAGTTCGCCCGAGATGGCGCGACATTCCCTCCGCGTGCAAACCAGGATAGCTACGATACCCGTGGGAATCAGAAGACAGTTCAGGGGAACTCTGATGTCGCAGGGATGTACTTGGAGAGCCCTTGTATCTCGCCGTGTACCAGCCAACTTCGGGGGAACAGGCCGAAGAATTCCGGCAATCCTGGCGGTGCGAATATTTATGGTGTTCCCCGAGGGCCCCTCCTCTTAATACGGTAGTGCGAAGAAGTTCAATAATCCACTAAACCGTATTGATTCTATTGAGGAGAACTATCATGTCACGCAATCAATCAAACCTCGTTCGTCTTCTCACCATTTCAATCGTTGGTCTTCTATTCACAGCCGGATTTGTCATCACGCTGGAACCGGCCGATGATGAAAAAGCAGTGTTTACCGGAAACGAACAGCATCAAATCACAACTGAAACTGCCTTGCGGTACGTCTCGAACTACCACTCCATGGCCGGAGAACAACTGACAGCGGGCTTCATGGGGCGAAATATTTTCGAGAAGATTCTGACGCAAGAAGGGGCTGTCGGCATTCGGATATACAACGCCAGGCTTGAAAACGGTTCTCCGACCTATGTGATCGTTGGTGTTGACAAGGGCGGAAATGATCTGATCGGCGGGGTTATTGGTGAAGACATTCTTAATTGTCCACCATTTTGCCCTGACGGAGCCATGAGGTTGTTTCCCGATCGGATGCCTATAGCGATGAAATAGCCGCGTGTATCGCTCGTTCTGGTTGTGTTTATTGAGAATCAGTTGAAAAACAGCGATATTGGGGGGAGGACCTATGAGCCTTCCCCCACTTGTATTTGCGGCCGGCGTCGCGATAGTTGTCCCGTCGATAATCGGATTGATTATGTTCCGCGGGCTCCCGTCTGACCTCAAGCCATTGTCGTTCCTATTTGTTATCCATGCTGTGATTACAATTGTTCAGTTCTTTCTGGCATACAAGCGGATCAATAACATCTGGACGTCACACATCTACAATATCATTGAGGTTGCGCTTCTATTGGGAATTTTCTCATTGTGGACGGACTCGCGCAAAGCGAGATTGATTTTTTGGAGTATCATGGGGCTGTACGTCATCTTGTGGATTGTTGCAAAGGTGATATTTGAACAATTCGATCTGGCCCCGGTGTACACTCCAATGATCTCGCGCATTATCCTCCTCACAGCAACCATTTACATCATCTTGTTCATTGGCGCCACCACGACGGAACGAGTACTAGCTGGAGAGCCAAAATTCTGGTTTGCAGCGGGCTTCCTGCTTGCTTATGCGGGCAGTCTGATGTTCTATGGGTTCAAGAGTCTTATTAACGATCTTCCGTACGATGAAATCGTTAAGATTTGGTCAATTCACTGGGTTGTCACCATTCTCTCTAACAGTTTTTTTATCGCGGGGTTTGTATGCGTTCCCTTGGTCCGGAATACTGGTGGGCAATTGGAATTGGCACAGTAGGCCTTCTTCTGCTTACAGCGGCGTTTCTTACGACGCTCGTGCTGAGCCAGAAGCGTCTGCGCGCCCAGCTTGATGCAACCCGCAGGAACGAGGCGAAGTATAGGAACCTGTTTGATAATTCTCTCGTCGGGATGTTCCGCCTCTCTCTCACGGACTTCACCGTTCTCGATTCGAACAAAACCTTCCTTGCGATCTTTCGGAAGAACTCCCTCGAAGAGGTACTTGATGTGTTTTGGTCAATTCCACCCGCCACGCGCGAGATTCTCAAAGAAACGCTGCGACGAGATGGAATTCTGGAAAATCAGGAATTTGAAATGACCCGGGATGACGGTACGGCGTTCTGGATCTCCATGACCTGCCGGTTGCATCAATCGGAGGGATATGCCGAGGGGATCCTTCTTGATGTCACGGAACAGAGACACGCGGAAGAGCGCCTGAAGGACTCACATCAGCAATTGCGCAGTCTCTCCTCACGGCTGGAATCCGTGCGGGAAGAGGAGCGCGTACGCATTGCCCGGCAGGTGCATGATGAGCTCGGCCAAATTCTCACGGCTGTAAAGCTCCATCTCACAGTTCTGGCCGCAAGCGCACCCGGCCGGGATCAGCGCGGGAAATCCAGTCTTTTGAAGAAGTTGGAATCGTTGATCAAGGTGATCGATCATGCCATTGATCTCGTGAAGAACATTTCCTACGAACTCAGACCGCTCGCTTTGGAGGAGTTGGGGCTCAAAGAGGCCATCGAATGGGAGGCATCCCACGTTGGAAAACGATCGGGAATTCGATGTCGGATGGAAGCGACAGGTGAAATTGCCCTGGAACGTGAGCAATCAACTGCTGTATTCCGAATTTTTCAGGAGGCCCTGACGAATGTCATCCGCCATGCATCAGCCAAGAGCGTTGTTATAAAATTGAATTCCACGGGTGAGACCCTCTCTCTGGAGGTGGCAGACGATGGAAAGGGAATTACGAATCAACAGCTTGCGGATTCAAGGGCACTCGGGATTCTCGGGATGAAAGAGAGAGCAATGTTCCTTGGCGGCAGCCTCCAAGTCTCGCGCAATGATGGAAAAGGAACGATTGTGGGTCTGACGGTTCCGTTGAGGAAAAATGGAAACGGGCACGGGGCATGACGACGAGAGTGTTCATTGTTGATGACCATGAACTAATGCGGGAGGGACTCAAAACGGTTCTGGAGAGCAGCAGGAGAATCATGGTGTCAGGAGAAGCCGGAAGCTTTAAGGAATTTTCGTCAACGTTTCGCAAAGGGTCGGCCGATGTCATCGTTCTGGATATAAGTCTGCCCGACCGAAACGGTCTTGAAGTACTCAAGCATGTCAGAGATAATTTTCCTTCCATCGCGGTTCTCATCCTCAGTATGCATCCGGAGGAGAGATTTGCTTTGAGAGCGTTAAAGGGAGGAGCGCTTGGATATCTCAACAAGCAGACTGCGGGCAAGGAACTGGTTAAGGCTATCGAGAAAGTACGGAGAGGCGAGATATATGTGAGCGCCGAAGTTGCAGGGGCCCTTGTGCGCGAACTTGAGGGGAATCAGAAGAAGAAACCCCATGAAAACCTGAATGACCGCGAATTCGAGGTGTTTCAGCGGATCGCGAGCGGCAAGACCGCCCGGGAAATAGGAAAAGATATCGATTTGAGCATCCACACCGTAACTACCTACCGGTCACGCATCCTGAGGAAAATGAACGCAAAAACCACCGCCGACCTCGTCCGCTACGCCATGGAGCACCACCTCATCGATTAGTCCCACCCCTGCTGTGACAAACGCATCACGTTTTTCGTTACACGAGAATCACGTTTTTCGTGATTGCGTCTTCGCGCACATTTGTTGAGATTATTTCCATAATGGAACTCGAACAGGGGAGGTACATCGCACACGTTATGGAGCAGGATGAATTCGGTGAACGCATTGTTCGCCGGCTTCTTCAGCCGCCCGGTGTACAGTACCTCAAGGAGATGGGAAGGATTCTTGAAAAGGATCCCGACTACCTCCAGTTTCATTCTGCCAGTGCTTCCATGAGGGTAAACGAGATCCTGTCGAGGACAGGTGCCTCGGAGGTCGTAACGGACCGAAACGTCGCTCCGATTCTTCGGGAGGCGGTCATACGCCTGCGAAGCGTCGAGCGATAGGAAGCGCTGCTTGCTCGCCGGTTGGGGCACAACGGGGCAGTTCGATGCACCCGGTACACAACCTGATTGGGAGTCCCGGGCAAAAAAAAACGGATCACAGGATCCGGCCTTTCAAAGTGGACCAAGAGACAGCCTTCGCTGTCTCTTTTTTTATTGTACCGTCTCTTCCACTTTTCCCTTCCACCAGGTCGCGTCAGAAAACTCAAGATAGTGAATCTCGACCTTTGCTCTGTGGGTTTTGGGGTGATTGCGTAACGCCAGGATCGTGGTAAAATCCTCACCGGGGCCGATAGGAACCCGGGACATAGCGTCGAAAATGTGGTGCCGGCCGCCGCTTCCTGATTGAGGTTTGCCGTTGGCGTCGAAACAATGCACCCTCGTCCTTAAGAGGGTAATCCGCTTATCGCTCACATTGAGCACCGTTAGAGCGACTTGCGGAATTCCGCGGTCAGACCGTTCGAAATCAGCGGAGAGAATTGCAAAAGGAAGGCGATTAAGTTCGGATTTCTTCTTCTTCCCCGCGGCGACGTCAGCTTTCAATTTCTCACGCTTTGCCAGGGCGGATTGTTTCGCAAGTTCCACCTTGAGGGCCTCACGGTCGATGTAGCGGTCGGTAACATCCTTCCGTGATTTCAAGTGCACGATCCTGTCGATCGAAACATTGTCCAAAGCCAGAGTGTCACCTGTAATCGACACAACCCTTGTCGCAAGAATTTCTCCGCGAACAAGCTTGACGGAAAGTGAATCACTGTCATCAAGATAGATCATGTGGTCGGGCTCAACCCTGACAAGGGAAGGCGTACAGCCCGCAAGAAACAGCGAAGCCGAGCAAAGGAACAACAGGATTCTGATGGTCATGCCAATATATCGCCTTAGGTTTTTGGAAAAATGCCGTAAAATATACCCTCTCCCGACATGACAATCAATGGCTCG
>Ga0302046_10003989_pt1 | contig 13222 bp, 16 predicted proteins | sample RVTome_11_FD_200261 | JGI IMG/M metagenome (GOLD analysis project Ga0302046, IMG submission 200261) | Soil microbial communities from uranium-contaminated site in the Upper Colorado River Basin, Wyoming, United States - RVT147D111 (version 2) ...
TGAGGGCGGCTTGTCTGAGATCGGCGTTACGCATTACTCCAAAGTCACTTCATGCGTTTCCTCTAGCAAGGTGTCAATTTCTTTGGTCGCCTCGGCTATAGATATGCCAGCAGCCGTCGCCCATTCTTGATAGAGTCTTTCCTGAGTTTTCCGGAGTATGGTCTTAACCGATACGCCTAACGGCTTTTGCCAACCCGACACAGTCAGATCTCGTACAATTTCGCACAGCGTCTGAAATGAACCTTTTTTCAAGCGGCCGGCAAGTTCCTCATGCCCCTTGGGGAGATCGCCATTGAACAGAACCGGGCGGCCTTTTATTACATTGCGGTACTTGTCAAGGTCCCTCTTGGCCGTTACCAACCGTAACCCGATAGCCGCTTGAGCCTCTATTGGCACCCATATATTGAGCTTGGGAAAAGCGATTTTGTAGTACCGGCAGGCCTCTATATCAGAAAACTGTTTTTCCTCAATGGCAGTAATGTGGCCCAGCCCATAGTCAGGATGAACGATGCCAGCACCGACTTTGAATTTCATAGCAGGCTCCTCTGCTGCATTAACGGCGCTTGTTCCCACCTTGGCGGGGAGACTTGCTTCCTCGGTCTTCACGAGGTTTAGCCAGGTTCACCTTCAACTCGTGCTCGTTCAGGTTGAAGCCGTCTAACATGCTTATTGCATTTTTTGCCTCGATCTCGGTAGTCATTTCTACAAAGGCGAAGCCTCTGGAGTTGCCGGTGCTGCGGTCCGTAATCAACGCTACCGACGCCACCTGGCCTGCTTTGTCAAACAAAGTGCGTAAATCATCCTCGGTGGTGGTGTCCGGTAGATTTCCAACATACAATTTAACATCCATAATTCTTGTGTCTCCTTGAAAGTGGCTCGTTGAGCCGGTGATAAAATTGCTGGCATCCCATTTTGGGTACTCAGCCTAACCAAAACAATCGCGTCCGTATGAACCAAGGGCGCTTGTTTGAAGGTTCGTTAAAGGGTGTGGTGGCGCTGTAGCCCGATTAAGCCTGGCCAGCCCCTGCAATCCGCTTGAACCGCTCCAACAGCTTCGGAATTTGGTCAAATTCAGTTGACTTATCCAGAAAGAAGTCGGCTCCGGCCTGCAAACATTTTTGCCGGTAGCCCGGATAGGGATAATTGGTCAGGATAATGACCATTGGCGCCACCTTGTCTTGCTTGACAGTTTCCAGAACATCAATCCCACTGCCGCCCGGCATGCGGATGTCTAAGATTACCACATCCGGCCGGAGCTTCTGAATAGCGTCGATGGCTTCGGCCACAGTCTCCGCCTGGCCCACAATTTCGACCCCGGCCAACTCGTCGAGTATCGTCACCAAATGTTCCCGAACAATACGCGAGTCATCGGCAATAAATACTTTGGTGTTTGAATTCGACCGGGATAGCATTGTAGACATAATAATACAAATCGCCATACGTTAGGGTTAATTATGGTTGGTGAAAGGCTGATCGCGCGGCAGACTGTGTTGTCTACTGATCGCTCCGCATAATCAGGGTGGTGCATTCGTCAGCTACTTTACTATTGGGTTTAGCCTCGCCGGGCATTGTGGCCCAGCCCTGATCTTTCACATAATCATCGCGCTGGTAGTAACTGGTGTCTTTCAATTCAGTCAGCTTTTGGTCTTTCTGAGGATCCTGATTAAACTGCCCGACACAAATCGATGACAGGCGTTGGGTGATGGCATCATTCGTCATTCTCTGAGATGTGCCGCCGGTAACCCAGCCGCCCCATCTGAAGCCGACAAACATGGTTAGAATCATAAAGGCCACCACAACCCAAAAGACAATCGTTTTCGTGGGGCGGGTTTTACTCCACCGTTTGCCATAACTCAATTTGTAGGCTGGTTTCACCTTTTTACTGCTGGTCGTGCCTTTAACATCCGACAACTCGCTTACTTTACTCTGGGTCATTATTGTACCTCTTCCGTAGAGTCACCTACAGTCTATAATTTAGAAACATCATGAATTATCTACAGTATAAACGACCCGAGTCAGGAAAACTATCAGCGGAATTCTGATGGAGGGGTAGGGTTTAGGCTGATTCCTTTATCGGTATTTGCCCTACAACTGCCGTCAGGCCATCAGGCCCTCAAACTGAGGCCGCTCAACGGTTTCAATATCCAAGAGTGTCTTGGCCAGCTTCTCGAGCTTGTCTTTCTGTTGGATAATGATGTTTTTGGCGCGTTGGTAAGCCACATCCAGAATTTGACTGATTTCCTGATCGATGCGCTGCGACATCGCCTCGCTATAGTTGGGGGTCTCGCCCAGGTTGCCCAAATAGGGATTCCCCTGCACCTGGCCAAAAGTACGCAGTCCCAACGTCTCACTGAAGCCGTAGCGGGTAATCATTGACCGGGCCAGTTCGGTCGCTCGCTCCAGGTCGTTGGCCGCGCCGGTCGTTATCTGCTTAAAGATAATCTCTTCTGCAACCCGTCCGCCCAGCAGACCGGCGATTTCGTCTTCAAACGCTTCCTTGCTGCGCAGGTATTTTTCACTTTCAGGCAAGGGCATGGTATAGCCCAGGGCCATCCCCCGGGAGATGATGCTGACTTTGTGAATCGGGTCGCTATTCTCCAGGTTATGCATCACCACCGCATGACCCGACTCGTGGTAGGCCACCACTTCTCGTTCGTGGGCGCTGATGATTTGGCCTTTGCGCTCCGGCCCGGCCACAATCCGCTCCATCGCATCTTGAAATTCCGGCGGGCCGATCAAGCTCAGGTTGCGCCGGGCGGCCAAAATAGCCGCCTCATTAACCAGGTTTTCCAGGTCGGCCCCCACAAAACCGGGGGTCAGTTTGGCCAGGTCGGTGATGCTCACCGTGGAGGCCAGCGGCTTGCCCCGGGCATGAACCCGCAGGATCGCTGCGCGGGCAGTGACATCCGGCCGGTCCAGAATGACCTTACGGTCGAAGCGGCCAGGCCGCAGCAGGGCGGGGTCGAGCACATCGGGCCGGTTTGTGGCCGCGATAACAATGACGTTGGTATCGGTGCCGAAGCCATCCATTTCAACCAGAATCTGGTTGAGCGTCTGCTCGCGCTCATCATTACCCCCGCCCAGGCCGATACCGCGCTGGCGACCCACGGCGTCAATCTCGTCGACGAAGATAACGGACGGCGACTGCTCTCTGGCCCGCTTGAACAGGTCGCGCACCCGGGAGGCCCCGACACCCACAAACATTTCGACAAACTCCGAGCCGGAGATACTAAAGAAGGGCACCCCGGCTTCTCCGGCAACGGCCTTAGCCATCAGCGTTTTGCCGGTACCGGGAACGCCGGCCATCAACACGCCCTTGGGAATGCGCGCGCCCAATTTGACGAATTTTTCAGATTCCTTCAAAAATTCGACGACTTCCAGAAGTTCCAGTTTGGCCTGTTCCGCCCCGGCTACATCATCAAATGTCACCGGCGGTAGTTTTACCTTTTCATCTTTGGCGGCAGCGCCAGACAAAATGCGCGGCGTGCTGCGCCCAATGCGTCCCAGTATATCGCCGCCGCTTTGCATTTGCCGTGAAAACCGGAAGAAGATGTAGCCGACAAAGAGAAACGGCACAAAAGTGAGCAAAAGGCCAAATAGATTGCCGAAGCTGAAACTGGGATTTTCGACTTTAATCGGCAAGGTTTTCAATGCCTCGGGCGAAGCGCCCAAAATTTGGAGCGCTTCAACGGTGCTAATATTCGACTCTTTACGGGAGTCTAAACGGGTACCATCGATTTTGGTGGCAACCAGGGCATCGCCCCGCACAATAAGAGTCTCCACCTGGCCGGCTTCAATGGCGCTGACGATGGTGGGCAGCGAGACATTTTCCGTTGTTGGGGCGCGATTGAGGAGAGGCAAGAAAAGGTAGGCGCCAATTGCCAGCAGGATTACGGCACTAATGATTGACCGACGCAGCGACGTGGATTGTTGTTCTTGTCGCTGGGGATTATTTTGGGGGGACACGGTTGTTTCCTTTCTTTTTCCGGACAGCCTACCATCTACTCCGTAGGCTGTTCCACTGCCACTGCGGCAGGCGGTAGCCCATTGCTAATCAGAAACCGGAAGAATTCCGAGCCGGCCGGGATAATCACCGTATCCCCCTGGTTGAGAATGCCGGCGTAGGCTTCCAGGCGACGAGAAAAGGCGTAGAATTCCGGGTCTTGCGACAAAGCCTCGGCGTAGATGCTGATGGCCACGGCTTCGCCTTCGCCGCGAAGCTGTTGAGCCTCCTGCTCGCCTTCAGCCCTGATGACCGTACTGGCCCGGTCGGCCTGAGCGCGGATGATATTGGCTTGTTCCTCACCCTCGGCGCGGAACAGAGAGGACTCTCGCTGGCGCTCTGCCCGCATGCGGTCGAATACACTCTGTTCCACCTCCTCCGGCAAATCAGCCCGCTTGGTGCGAACATCCACGACCCCAATGCCAAATTCCGCCGCCTTTTCGGCGGCGGCGGCGGCGACCCGTTCCTCGATATTTTCGCGTTCCTGGGAAATAACATCCCCAAATTCAACGGTTGCCAGTTCCTCTCGTAGTTCGGAAAAGACAATGTCATCTAAGCGCGCTCTGGCCCCCGCCTCTGTTCTGACGGCTTGAAAAAAGAGGAGCGGCTCATCAATTTGCCAGCGGGTCACGTGATCGACCACTAGGCGTTTCTTGTCACTGGTCAGGTATTCCTGAGGGGGTGCGTCGCTGGACAGGACGCGCTTCTCGAAGAGAATCACATTTTGGACAAAAGGCAACTTCGTGTTCAGGCCCGATGTCTGAACAGTGCTAATCGGCTCGCCAAACTGAAGAATGATGGCTTGCTTGGTTTCATCTACAATGAACAGGGCCTGGCCGGCGACGAATGCCCCGATAATCAACAAGATAACGATGATACTAAAAATGCGATTCCTCATCTTATTCACCTTCTCCATTCAAATCTGTGCTGCCGGGCGCCGGGTCAGATGTGCTTGTGGGAGCGCTTGGGCTTGCGTTGGAATTGCCCGGCTCGGTCAAAGGAAGAAATGGCAAGACCCGGTTACCGATGGCAGCTTCATCCAGGAGAATCAACTCGGCCTGATTCAAAATGCCTTCCAGGGCTTCAATATGAAGCCGCTCCCGGGTGACCTCCGGGGCCAGGCGATAGGCCTCGAGTACGGACAGAAAACGCTGGGCATCGCCGGTAGCCCGGAGGACTTCTCGATCTTTAAAAGCAGTGGCCTCTTCGATCAGCCGCTGTTTATCACCCCTGGCCCGGGGCACAATATCATTCTGATAGGCCTGGGCCTCATTGATGAGGCGCTCCCTATCAGCCAAAGCCCGAACCACCTCCTGGAAGGCATCTCGGACCTCTTCAGGCGGATCGGCTACCTGGAGACGAACGTCAGTTACCAGGATGCCGGTCCCGTAATCTTCCAACAAGCGTGACAAGAAGACGCGCGTCTCATCCTGAACGCGAGCGCGCTCCTCGGTGATAACGGCATCTATCGTCATCTGTCCCACCGTACTGCGCAAGCCAACCTCGGCGCTGGTCAGCAAAACGTCTTCAGGGTTCTGAACGTTGAAGACGAAGTCGCGCGAACTGGCGATGCGATATTGCACCAGCAGTTCTACCTGGACGATATTTTCATCCATCGTCAGCATGAGCGCCTCACTCAGCACTTCTTGCTTGCTATCCCCGCCTGTGGTTCGGAAGCCAATCTCTACCCGCCGCACACTCTGGACATCCACAATCGTCACCTTCTGGATAGGCCAGGGTATGTGGTAATTTAGCCCGGATGTAGCGACGCTCGAAAATTGACCGAACGTTTGCACCACACCTTCCTCGCCGGGCTGGACGATGAAAACGCCCGAACCCAACCAGACCAGGACGATAGGGATGATGAGGATAAAATAAAAGGTTCCTTGTCTCCCGGAAAGCCAGTCGAAGACTTTATTAGCGTATTCGTTAAGCGTTTCTAATTCTTTGCGATAGGGAGAGTTATTGTTAAACGACAATGGTTGTCCTCCTTATTTCGTGTTTTTGAGATGACTCTCCTGGAAAAACCGGGTTTTTAGAAGGCGACTACCATAAATCTAGTACGCCTGGGCGGGAAGTAAGCGCCAGGTTATCCGCTCGCCAGGGATTGCCAAATCCTGGCCTTCCGCATCCTCAACGGGGATTTGGCAATCCCCTTGGAGCCCCTCTACCTGTTCAGCTATTTACGCCTCAGTGTACTAGTACTCTAAGCGCGCACAACCTGCTACAGGGAGTATGATAAATTGCAAAAACCCGGGTTTTCCACCTTTTTTCAGTGGAGTCTTAAGCTTGTCTACTGGCTGATTTGCATCAGCTGTTTGGCGCACGCGTCGGACACCTTATTATCAGGTTTTTCTTCACCAGACATAGTCGCCCAACCCTGATCTCTTACATAATCATCTCTCAGGTATGCCTGTTCGGCTTTCAATTCAGTGAGTTTCTGCGTTTTCTGCAGGTCCTGGTTAAACTGGCCAACACAAATCAACGACAAACGCTGGATGACCGCACCTTGAGCCGTTGTGTCAGCCATTCTCTGGGCCGTGCTACCTGTAACCCAGCCGCCCCAGTTGAAGCCAACAATCATGGTTAGGATAATAGCGCCTATGACGATCCAGAAGACCGCCGTTTTCGTCGCCCGGGCTTTACCCCAACGTTGCTTAATACTTACCTTCTTTTCCTGTTCCATTTTATTCCTCTTTCGTAGAGTCACCTACAGCCTATATGTTAGAAACATCATGAGTTATCTACAGTATAAACGACCCAAATTGGGAAACCTATCAGCGGAATTCTGATTGTGGAGTAGGGTTTTGACTGATTCTCTTGTCGGTATTCGCCCTACAGTTAAGTTTTGCAACCTGCAACGTGGCCGGGTGCTGCTCCAGTGTGGGCTGTCAACAACAAAACCTGTTTCGCATTTGTTTTACTTTCAATTTGAGGTCGGCATTTCCGGTGCAGGTTGGGTGGCGCGGAACAAACGGTGCGCCTACGCCACCGGCAAAGGCGGCCCAAGCAACTCCATGCCATGGGCCCGCCACAACACCGGGTCCTGCGGCGGCATGGCATTAGCCTTGGTCACTTCCCGAAAGAAGGCTTCCATGTTGCCAGCGGGCATAAACGTGATCAGAATCCTGCCGCTGGTGTAGCCAACATAGGCCCACACATGGGACACCTGGCGTGGCGCAAGGAGAGCATCGCCCGCATCCAGCCTGAACCTTTCCTGCCCTACCTCAACGATGAATTGGCCTTCAAGGACGTAGAACCACTCATCCTGGTCGAAATGCAAGTGCCGCGCCGGCCCTCCCTTGGTATGAAAGGTGTTCTCGATAATAAGGATGTCACGGCTATCTTGTGGTGTCACCTTGAAATCGATCGTACTAATTCCAAGGCTTCGCTCTTCGCCAAAGCAGTCTGTACCGGCGGTGACCCGCCGTACTGGCGGAATAGTCACTTGATGTAGTAATGATTTGTTCATAATAGCCTTCTTTACTGTAATCGAGCGTGAAGGTGTAGCCCCTTAATAACCCTGTGGGCAGAACTGCACAAGTCTGTCTCTACGGCATACGCGCTAAACTTAGAAATATTTACCCAACAATATTCAGGCTTTTTTCTAGATCAGGGTCTTGGGATGCTTCTTCTCATCTTTCTTGTCTCGTCTAGCTTGCTTTTTTCCCTTCATGGTTTTTAACGGAGCTTTCTTGGATTTCTTTTTACTATTCTTCCCTTTAGCCATAATTTTATCTCCTCTTGATTAAAGTGCCGTGGTTTAACCAAACAGTTAACCTCCGGCGACGACTTTCTGTGTTTTCTTTGGCTTTTGCTACGGTACATTCGAAGTTTTTCAATCGCGTATTTTTTTGTTTGCCTCTCCTTAAACGGATAATTCCCTTAAAGTCTGGCACTCGGCAGTTTTTGCATTCAAAATTACCCTTGTTAAGACAGTCGCTTTGTCAAATGCAAGGGGTATACGGCACTGAATTCTCCGTCCCTTAACGGCGGCGAGATCATAAAATCAGCGGAGCCCCGATTACAGGCAATCGGAACGTTCCAGGCAACCGCCATACGCAAAAGGGCCTTGACATCGAGATCATGGGATAGGGGCTTAAGTGGATCCGAGAAGAAGATTACCGCATCAACCTTTGCCCCAATTTGCTGATAGCCACCCAGCGGGCCGTTTTGGAGTTCTGTGATTTCGAAGCCAAGTTCCTGTTCCAGCAGCGCGGCGGTGGCGCCGGTGGCGTATATTCGATGGTGGGCCAGGAGAGGGCGGTTGAATTTAGCCCATTTCATCAGATCCCGTTTCCTATTGTCATGCCCAACGAGGGCGATCTTTTTATCATGCCCCATTACGGTTTTTTTGTGAGTCATATGAATTCCTTAATCCTTTGCAGCTTCTCACTAATCTTTTTAAAGTCTATACATAAACCGGCTCAAAAACGCCATTGCCGGCCAAACCAGGGCGCTTTAGCGTACTTTCAGCCTATCAGCCTGGCGTTTTAACGCTGGCCGAACCCGAGTGATGAACCCTTGCCACCGGGTCAACAGCATTTGAAGCTGTTCTTGCCACGAAATCGGTTCCACTTTCGGCACTTCCTGGGTGAGTAGAAATGGGTCCTGACTTAGAATTTTGGCGTATAGGTAACTAATAATTTCTTTACCTGAGGCGATCACCGGCGCGGCCAGCAACGCGCCGGCAATACCGGCGACGCTGGCGCCAACGACAACGCCTCCCATAACGACCAGGGGATGTAGCTTAACCGCCCCGCCCAGGACGCGAGGCACAATATAGTTGTTTTCCAACTGTTGCACAAAAATGTAGAAACCCAGCACCATTAAGGCCAAAATGAAATGGTTAACCTCCCAATAAGCCGAACCTTGCAGCAGGGCCACAGCAATGGCCGGAATAACGGCGATGAAAGGGCCAAAATTAGGAATAAGTTCCAGCAGACCGGCTATAACGGCCAGACTAAAAGCGCCCGGCAAGCCCAAGGCGCTATTGCCAATCAACGTGATCGCCCCGACGGCGAACATGAGGCTGATCTGCCCTCTAAAGTAGGCCCGCCAGGTTACGCTCAGCCGGTTCATGAGCATGGCTATTTCCGGGCGGTAGGCTTCCGGGATAACTCTTAAGAACCTGGGGCCTAGCTTATTGGCATCCAGGCTGAAATAAACAGAGTACAGAAGGGTCAAGATAAGCGCCAGCGCGCCCGTAACGACCGATCCGGCCAGGCTGGTCGCTACCCCGAGCGTGAGGGTTAGGGCCGAACGAACGGATGTAAAAATGTTCTCAAAGGACGGCAGCGCTATCACCTTGGTCAGGCCCGTGTTATGTAGCGCCTCCAAGGCCGGTTTAGCGACACTCGATAGATCGACGGTAAACCCCAGAATCGAGGTTTGTACCTGGCTGATGGGAACTAATATTTCTTCGGCCCGGTGGAATAGGTTCTCAATCAGAGCTTGATAATTGATGCCGGCAATGACGTTAAAGCCATCGATAATAGGGGGAAGCAGGATCAAAGGGGCCAGGAGTGCAGCCACAATCAAGGCCAGATACGAGAGCAGGGTGGCCAACACCTGCGGTATTTTCAGGCGTTTGTGGAGGAAAGTGACCACCGGCATTAGTAAGAAGGCCACCAGGGCAGCAATAATAAAGATCTTCAATATCGGAGCACTGAGATAGAGGAGATATAGCCCAAATAGGACCAGGCCTACCGCAACGATGTGTTTGGTTGTTTTGTTCCATTCTGTACTCAATAAAGTCCTCCAAGGGGATAATACTTTACCCGATGTAGGCGTGGTGCGTTGCCAGTAGCAAGGAGTCAATTTCTCTGATCGCTTCAGTTCTGGAGACGACAGCCGCTGTCGCCCATTCTTGTGAGAGACTATCCCGCGTCTTCTGCAAAGTGGTGGTGTCTGCCCGGTCTAAGGGTTCGCGCCGCCCCCAGGCAGTTAGATCTCGCATCACTTCGCATACACTCTGAAATGAGCCCTGGGTTAAACGGCTGATCAGGTCCAGTTGTCGCTGCTGGAGATTTGTATTCAGGGGAACTGGAGGGCTTTTCAACAGGTCGCGGTAATAGTCGAGATCGCGCTTGGCCGTTACCAGCCGAAGACCGGTACCCTCTTCAGCCCCTACTCGTATCCACATACTTTCATTCAATCGAACGACTTTGTAATACAAGCGCATCGCTTGCTGAGAAAATGATTTTTCATTCATCTCGTCAATGTGGCCTATTCCGAAGGCCGGATGAACAACAAGGTCACCAATTTTAAGTGGCATGAGATCCTCCTGATCTACTCTAGATTAATCGGGCCTGCCTATATAGGCTATGCCTACTTGTTGATATTTTGCTAAAACAATTCCGAGTGACATTTTCTCGTATGCCAGCTTTTGACCCACGATAGGTTTGTCACCCGGATTACTGCTCTGGTATTCAGTTGTGGCAGACCTCTAGCGAGAAAATCTTCGGCCTCGGAAGAGATTGATAACAAAGAGCAAGATAACCGCACCCCCTAACGAGACCAGCAGGGCCGGCGCGCTGAAGTCGTTCTGGTTGATGGTGCCGATACCCAACATCGGGGTCAGGATAATCCCGGCCAAAAACGCCCCGGCGATGCCTACAACGACATTGAGTATGATGCCCTGTTGGGCATTCGTTCCCATTAGCATACTGGCTACCCAACCGACGAGACCTCCAACGATAATCCAAATTATGAAGTTCATTATTATTTTCTCCTTATCTATTGTATTGTGTTAGGGTTTAAGCTTCTACTTTAGTAGTATAACCGATTTGGGGTCGGAAAACTGTCAGTGGATTTCTGATACTAGTGTAGGATTTGGGCTGATTCGCTTGTCGATATTCACCCTACAAGGAGGCAGAGGAACAGGGGAGCAGGGGGGAAGAGGAGCAAAAATTATTGACTATTATCATTTGATAAGGGCAGCCGGACCATGACAATCGTTCCTTGACCCGGACTCCCCTGAAAGCGGATCTCGCCCCCGCGCAGATGGGCGCGCTCCCGCATCCCCAGCAAGCCAATTGATTTGGGGCTGTAGACCTCGCTTTCGGTAATGCCTCGCCCATTATCCTGCACCTGGAGAGTCAAAAAATCGGCGTTTTCCTCTACGCTTACCTCAACCTGGGTAGCCTGGGAGTGCCGGGCTACGTTAGTGAGAATCTCTTGAAAGATACGGAAGGCTGTTGTGGCCCCGTCGGCATCCAGGGTGGTCTCATCCGGGGTGCTGATCAGTTTACTCTTAATACCCGAACGGGTTTGAAATTCCTGGAGTTGCCATTCAATCGTCGCTACCAGGCTAAGGTCCAGAATGCTCGGCCGTAACTCAGTTGAAATGCGGCGTACTGTCTGGACGATGGTATCGATCAGGTCGGACATCGCCTGCATTTTGGCCAGCAGGGCCGGCTGCGGCGGGTCCAAATGGCTTTGCAGCCAGGCCACATCCATTTTTAGTCCGGTTAAGCTCTGCCCCAGTTCATCGTGGATCGCCCGGGCAAGGCGGGTGCGTTCTTCCTCGCGGACTGACTGCAAGCGGGCAGACAGTTCGCGTAATTGTTCACTGGAACGGGCCAGCCGCTCGGACTCATGCAGCACTTCCTCCGCTTGCACCCGCTCGGTGATATCGCTCACGGCGATGCGGCTCTGAGTGAACCTGCCCGCTTGATCATAGGCGGCTACGCCCTCCAATCGCGCATAGAACGGAGCGCCAGCCTGCCTGACCAACCTGATTTCGACCGTTTCCGCCTCCTGGCTCTGGCCCAGTTGCACCCGATAAACCGCATACTTATCCCGGTCTTCCGGGGCAACAAAACGAGTTAAGGGCGCGCCGATCAAATCACTTCTAGGTACATTCAGGAGCGTTGCGCCGGTCAGGTTGGTCTCGACAATGACTCCTTTAGCGTCCAGGGTAAAATAGCCCACCGGGGCAAGGTTGTATAAATCCGCATAGCGGTCCCGGGCGGCCTGGAGGTCCAGTTGGGCGAGGCGCAGCTCTTCGTTTTGCAGCTCCAATTCAACCTGATGGACCTGCAGGTTGTGGATCAAAGCTTGAACATCTGCCGCGGACAGGTCGGTCAGATCAACCGGCTGGCTGTGCAGAATTTCTTCGGCTTGCTGCCGGAGCGTTGCAAATTTGTCTTCAGCCGGTTTTTTGCCCATATTTACGCCTCCTGTTTAACCGCCGGGAGGTATACCTTTACCGCTGTTCCACGCCCGGCCTCACTCTTAACGGAAATATCGCCGCCGTGGTTCTGAACGATCCCGTAAACCACGGCCATTCCCATGCCCCGTCCCAGGAATTTGGTGGTAAAAAATGGCTCAAATATCCTGTCCAACACCTCGGCGCTCATCCCACCGCCTGTATCCTCCACCGCCAGGCGCACATATCGCCCCGGCTTGAGGTTGAGGCTACCCTCAGCCGTCCCCGCTTCATCTATCACCAGGTTGGCTGTGCTAAGGCGAATGTGCCCTGGCTCATCGCCGGCTTCAACAACATTACTCAACAGATTGCCGACGACCTGGACCATCTGAGGGGCGTCGGCGATTACAGGCCACAGATCAAACGCGAGCTGCTGCTCGATAACAAAACTATTAAGCATAGCGAGGCGCCGTAGTTGCAGAGCTTGTAGGATAGAGTCGTTTAGGTCCATAAGCTTGGGCTGGTACTTGCCGCCGCGAGCAAAGGCCAGCATCTGTTGGGCCAACTCGCCGGCTCGCTGCGCCGCCTGGGTGATCGCAGTCAGCAGGTCCGATGCGTCCGGCCGGTTCAAGTCGATGCGCAACAATTCGGCATTGCCCAGTACGATCGTCATAAGGTTGTTTATATTGTGAGCGATACCGCTGGCCAGGGACATTGCGATTTCCAGACGGGAGGCTCGCAGGAGAACCGCTTCCGCCCGCACCCGTTCGGTGATGTCGCTGACCGTGAGCTTGCATTGAAGCAAGCGACCGGCATGATCATGCCCGGCCAGCCCCTCCAGCCGGGCATGAAACTGAACATCTGCCTGCCTGACCAATCTGATTTCGACCGTTTCCGCCTCCTGGCTCTGGCCCAGTTGCACCCGATAAACCGCATACTTATCCCGGTCTTCCGGGGCAACAAAACGAGTTAAGGGCGCGCCGATCAAGTCGCTTCTGGGTACGTTCAGGAGCGTTGCGCCGGTCAGATTGGCCTCGACAACGGCTCCTTTAGCGTCCAGGGTAAAA
>Ga0302046_10003990_pt1 | contig 13221 bp, 7 predicted proteins | sample RVTome_11_FD_200261 | JGI IMG/M metagenome (GOLD analysis project Ga0302046, IMG submission 200261) | Soil microbial communities from uranium-contaminated site in the Upper Colorado River Basin, Wyoming, United States - RVT147D111 (version 2) ...
TCCGGACCGCCTATCGCTCGCAAGGCTACCTCGACATGAGGATCGAGCCGGAAGTCGTGGAGCTCGAATCGGACGTCAGGCGGCGCGAGGACGGCGTGCCGGCGGTAGAGGAGGAGGCCGAGCTGGACGACGCGGACGAACTCTGGGATGAATCGCGGGAAGAGCCCCCGCCTCCCGAGGGAGAGACCGAGAAGGAGCGCAAGAAGCGGTTGAAGAAGGAGGCGAAAGAGGAAAAGAAGAAGGCGAAAGAGGAAAAGAAGTCGATCTACCTGACCATTCCGATCGACGAGGGCATCCAGTACCGTGTCGGGGAGGTCAAGGTCGAGGGCAACTCCATCTTCAGCGATCCGGAGGTCATGGCGCGCCTGCCGCTGCGCACCGGCATGGTGTTCAACGACAGCGCCCTGAAGTTCGGCACGCGCCAGATCGAGGACGACTACGGCGAGCGGGGCTACTTTTACGTCTCGATCGATCCGCAGGTCAGCCGGGAAGACGGGATCGCCAATCTGACTCTCGATGTCACTGAGGACAAGCAGTACTTCGTCGATCGCATCGAGTTCACCGGCAACACCACCACGCGTGACAAGGTGCTGCGGCGCGAAATGAAGCTGGGCGAGGAGGATCTGTTCAATGTGCGCGCCATGCGGCTCGGGCTGCGCAAGATCGCCCAGCTCGGCTACTGGCAGGTGGGCGGCGATCCGCAGGTGCAGGCGAGGCCGGACTCCGATCGGCTGAATATCGAGGTGCAGGGGATCGAGGCGAACCGCAACGAGATCCAGGTCGGGGGCGGGGTGTCGGGGATCGACGGCGGTTTCTTCCAGGGCTCCTACTCGACGCGAAACTTCCTCGGCCGGGGCGAGATCTTCTCCGCTTTTCTCACCATCGGTCAGGTCGGCAGCCGCTATTCACTCAACTTCACCGAGCCGTGGTTCATGGGCAAGCCGTGGACGCTCGGCTTCTCGCTGTTCAACCAGCAGACCCAGTTCACCGGGTTCGATCGCAACGGCACCGGAGGGAGGGTCATTCTGGGTCGTATCCTGGGGAATTTCACCCGGCTCGACCTGATCTACGGGCTCGAGAACATCGATTTCAGACCGACTCAGCCGGGCTTCGTCGCCAGCGAGACGACCACCAGCAGCATCACCAGCATCCTCTCGTACGACACGCGCAACAACTTTTTCCGCCCGACGCGCGGCTTGCGCCTGGTCTCCAGCCTGGAGTACGCAGGGGGTGCCCTGGGCGGTGACAACAATTTCTGGAAGTTCCGCCAGGACGCGACTCTGTACTTCCCCGGTCTGCTGCCGAGGCACTATTTCGGCGTCAATGTCTCGTACGGCTACATCGCCCCGGTCGGCGACAGCGCGGTGCCGGATTTCGAGCGCTTCTATCTCGGCGGCGAACGGACCCTGCGCGCATTTCCCACCCGCTCCATCGGTCCGGAGCGCCGCGACATCGACCTCAACGGGAACGGCTTCATCGATCTTCCCGAGGATCGCAACGGTCCCGATGGCATACTCCAGCCGTGTGAGGATCTCAACAACAACGGCGTCCGGGATCTCCCGGGCGAACCGGATCTCGGCAACTGCCTCCTCGATCCAACCGAGGACACGAACGGCAACTTCCTGCTCGATACCGAGGATCTCAACAACAACGGCATTCTCGACCCCGGCGAGGACATCAACGGCAATGGCATCCTGGATACCGAGGATCGCAACGGAGACGGCATTCTGCAGCTCGGGGAGGACAGACCGGACGGATTCTTCACACCCTTCTGCGCGGCCGACGATATCAACATGAACGGCCTCCGCGATTCCGGCGAGGGGGACAACGGAAACTGCCGGCTGGACAGCGGCGAGGATACCAACCTGGACGGGATCTTCGGCAGCTTCTTCCCGGGAGGCAACCAGTACGCCCTGCTCAATCTCGAATACTCCATACCGATCACCGATACGGTCGAGTTCGCCGTATTCTACGATGCGGGCAACGCATTCGAGGAGTCGGAATCGATCCGTTTCGACGATCTGCGGGTCGATTACGGCATCGAGATGCGCTTTTTCCTGCCGGTCTTCCAGGCCCCGTTGCGCCTTATCTATGCCATCATCCAGGATCCGCTGCCGGGTGAGGATCCGAATACCTTCATTTTCAGCATCGGCACCACATTCTAGCCGGCCCGGCCGCCGCCCGGCCGGGCACTGTCAGCGGCCGGATCGGTGTGATATATTCAACAGACAGTCCATGTGTTCTGTAGGAGATATGAATGTTGAGAAGGATCTTCTTCGCCACCCTCGGTGTGGGGATGCTCGTAGCGCCGGTCGCCGTCCTGGCGCAGGAACAGGCGCTCCGAATCGGAGTTTTCGACCCGGAGATCGTCTGGCGGGAAACGGAAGTCGGCAAGAAGTACAACGCCGATCTTTCGGCCGCCCGTGATCGGCTGCAGTCCGCCATCGACAGGAAGCAGGCCGATCTCGAGGCGTTGCGCGATCAGCTGCGGCAACAGCAGGCGAGCCTGAACGAGAGCCGCATCCAGCAGATGCAGAAGGACATCCTGGACAAAAAGACCGACCTGGATCGCATGAACGAGGACGCCACCCGCGAGATGAGATCGCAGCTCGCCGACGTTCAGAACCGCTTCCAGGAGATGCTGCTCCGGACACTCGATGTATTCGGCGAGGAGAACACCTATACCCTCATTCTGAACAGAGGGGTGATCGACTACAACTCCGCGAGCATCGATATCACGCGACAGCTGATCACCCGTTTCGATGAGATGCACAAGGTTCCGCCGGCGTCGGCATCGAATGCACCCTGACCGGCCGCCGCGCGGGTGCCGGCCATCCGGCCGCTGACCCGGCCGGGGAATGGCGTGCCAGTGACCACTTACACTTTGGGCGAGATCGCATCGCGCCTGGGCGGCGTCGTGAGGGGGGATGCCGGCCGGACGATCAGCGGGATCAAGCCGCTCGACCAGGCCGGCCCCGGTGATCTGAGCTTCATCGCCAACCCGCGCTACCGGAAAGCCGCCCTGGAGTCGCGGGCCGCCTGCCTCCTGGCCGGTCCCGACGACGATCTGCCCGGATGCACGTTGATTCAGGTGGCCAATCCGTATGTCGCCCTCGCGTCGGCGATGCAGCTTTTCTTTCCCCCGCACTGCTTCGAACCCGGGGTGAGCGAGCATGCGGTCATCGGCGAGGGGACCGCGCTGGGCGAGGATGTCTCGATCGGTCCTTACGTGGTCGTAGGGCGCGACTGCGTCATCGAGGAGGCAGTTGCGCTGTTGCCCGGGGTGGTCGTCGGCGACCGCGTGCAGATCGGCCCCGGAGCGGTCCTGCATCCCGGCGTGGTGGTCTACGGGGGCGTGGTGCTGGGGGCCAGGGTGATCGTCCACGCCGGTAGCGTCATCGGCAGCGACGGGTTCGGTTACGCCGACAGCGGCGCGCGGCGCGAGAAGATCCCGCAGGTCGGCAACGTGGTGGTGGGAGACGACGTCGAGATCGGCGCCTGCACGACGATCGACCGCGCAACCTTCGGCAGCACCGAGATCGGGGCGGGGACGAAGATCGACAATCTCGTGCAGATCGCTCACAATGTCGCCATTGGAGAAGACTCCGTGCTGGTCGCCCAGTCCGGAATCGCCGGCAGCACGCGACTCGGGAGAAGGGTCATCGTGGCCGGCCAGTCGGGCGCGGCCGGCCATCTCACTATCGGCGATGGCGCCGTGATCGGGGCCAAGTCCGCGGTCCTGCAGGATCTGGCGGGCGGATCGTTCGTCCTCGGGCACCCCGCCGTTGACCACAGGGACTGGAAACGGACTCAGGCGGCCGCGGCGCGTCTGCCGGAACTGCTGCGGCGTGTGGCCCGGCTGGAGAAGACGTTGTCCGGCACTGCGGCGCGGAAGAAGGCGACCTCCCGGGGCGGGCGACCGGCGTCCGGCCCCGAGCGTCGTCGCCGCGGACGGACCGCCTAGTCGCGCGGGGGGGGGGAGAGAGCATGGAGCAACAGGGCTCGGGCCTGGACATGCAGCAGATCCTGGACGTACTTCCGCACCGCTACCCGCTCCTTCTGGTCGACAGGATTCTCTCCAGGGAACCGGGGCGGCGGATCACCGGGGTCAAGAATGTCACCTTCAACGAGCCGTTCTTCCAGGGGCACTTTCCCGGCCGTCCCGTCATGCCGGGCGTCCTGATCGTCGAGGCGATGGCGCAAGTCGGTGCCATCCTGCTGCTCGGCGACATGCCCGACCGCCACGCGAAACTCGTCTATTTCGCCGGAATCGACGGAGCGAAGTTCCGCCGTCCGGTGGTCCCGGGCGACCAGTTGCGCTTCGAGGTCGAAGTGCTGAAGCTGCGCTCGCGCTCGGCGCGGCTCCGTGGCGAGGCCTTCGTGGAGGATGCGCTGGTGGCGGAGGCGGAGATGTTCTCCACCATGGTCGATCGCAACCCGACCGACGCGACGCCGGTCATCGCAACACCATGAGCGGCGCCGGGATCCATCCGACGGCTCAGATCGATGCCGGCGCCCGAATCGGCGCGGGAACGAGCGTCGGCGCGTACAGCATCATCGGCGCCGACGTCGAGATCGGCGAGCAGTGCGAGATTCATGCGCACGCCGTGATCCAGGGACCGACCTCGCTCGGGCCCCGCAACCGGATATTCCCCTTCGCCTGTCTCGGAATGGAGCCCCAGGACCTGAAGTTCGGGGGCGAGCGGACCACCCTCGCGATCGGAGAGGGCAACACCTTCCGCGAAGGGGTCACGGTCCACCGGGGCACCATGGGCGGCGGCGGGGTGACGCGGATCGGGTCGCATAATCTGCTGATGGCCGGGACCCATATCGCCCATGACTGCAGGGTCGCCGACCACGTCATTTTCGCCAACGCCGCAACCCTGGCCGGCCATGTCATCATCGAGCCGGGCGCGACCATCGGTGCATTCTCCGGCGTCCATCAGTTCTGCCGGGTCGGATCGCACGCCTACATCGGCGGCTATTCCGTCATCACGCAGGATGCGATGCCGTTCGTCCTCACGGTCGGAAACAGGGCGCGGAGCCACGGCATCAACGTCATCGGCCTGCAGCGGAAACAGTTCACTGACGAGGCGATCCGCGCCCTGCGCCGCGCCTACCGCACGCTGTTCCGATCGCATCTGCCGCTCGAAACCTCCATCGACAAGGTGCGCGATGAGTTTTCCGGGCAGAAGGAAGTCGAGCAGCTTGTCGCCTTCATCCAGTCCAGCAAGCGCGGGGTGATCCGCTGAGCGCGTCCTCCGACCCGACGCATTACTCGGACAGGCTCCTGGCCGTGCGGGTGGCGGTCATCGGCGTCGGCAGCCTGGGGCAGCACCATGCACGCATCCTCGCGGCGCTCCCCGAGGCGCGACTTGCCGCCGTGATCGACTCCGACGCCGCGCGTGCGAAGGAGATCGGGGATAAGCACGGCGTGGTCGCGCTGTCGGATTATCGCCAGCTCGATGCAGGGATCGAAGCGGTCACGGTGGCGGTCCCGACCTCGAATCACGCCGCGGTCGTTTCCGATTGCCTGGCGCGTGGCTGGGCGGTCCTGGTGGAAAAGCCGATGGCGGCGCGGCTGGAGGAAGCGGAGGCGATGCTGGCGGCGGCCGAGCGTGCCGGGAGGCTCCTGTGCGTCGGACATACCGAGCGGTTCAATCCGGCGGTCAGGGCGGTGGCGGCGCGCGCCCGCGACCCCCGCTTCATCGAGGCTCATCGCCTCGGAGTGTTCACGGCCCGTAGCACGGACGTCGACGTGGTGCTCGACCTGATGATCCACGATCTCGACGTCATTCTCAGCCTCGTTCCATCGCCGCTCGAGAGCGTCGATGCCGTGGGCGTCCACGCGCTCACCGACAAGGTCGACATCGCCAACGCCCGGTTGCGATTCGCCAACGGCTGTGTCGCCAACGTCACCGCCAGCCGCATCAGCACCGACCGCGTGCGCAAGCTGAGAATCTTCGAGGCCGATTCCTACACTTCGATCGATTACGCCCAGCAGGAAGTGGTGGCCTACGCGCTGCGCAGTTCGTCGGGCCGGCCGCAGATCGTGCGCGATCCGATCGAGGTGCGGCCGGAAGAGCCGCTCGCGGTCGAGCTGCGATCCTTCCTGAGGGCCGTGCGCGGCGAGAACGAGCGCTGCGTCACCGCCCGCGAAGGGTTGGCGGCGCTGCGGGCGGCACGCCAGGTGGTCGACCAGATCGGGCGCGGACGGTAGGCCGGGAGGCGCGCCGATGTCCACCCCCGCCATCGAACGGTTTCTCGCCGATCGGATTGCCGCGGGGCTGTTCCCCGGAGCGAGCTTTCTGGTGGCGGCGGGCGACCGCATCCTGGCGGAAGGCGCGCTCGGGCGATCGGTCGTCGAGCCGAGGACGATCGCAGCGCGGCGCGACACGCTTTACGATCTCGCCTCGTTGAGCAAGCCGTTGTCCACCGGCCTGCTGGCTGTGCTCCTGCAGCGCGACGGGATGTTGTCGCTCGACGATCCTCTGGAACGGCATCTGCCATCCTGGCATGCCTCCGATGCCCGCGGCGGGATCACGCTGCTGGACCTCCTGGTGCATCGCTCCGGGTTACCGGACTGGAGGCCGCTCTACCTGTTCGCGGGCGATCGGGCAGGACGCATCGAGTGGCTGCGGCGCGTGCCGCTGGCCTACCCGCCGCACAGCGGCGTGATCTATTCCTGTCTCGGCTACATCCTCGCCGGATTCGCTCTCGAGGCAGCCGGAGGGGCGAGCCTGGACCGGCTGTTCGCGGATAGGATCGCCCGGCCGATCGGTCTGCGCGATCTCATGTACCGGCCGTCCGTTGCGGATCGGCCGCGCATCGCCGCGACCGAGACGGGAAACTGCAGGGAGCGCAGCCTCGCCGGCGAACCGGGGGAGGGATACAATGGCTGGCGAACCGGACTCATCTGGGGAGAAGTGCACGATACCAACGCCCGGACGCTCGGCGGGGTCGCCGGAAACGCAGGTCTATTCGGCACCACCCGGGCGATCCATGCGCTGGCGGTCCGCCTGCTCGACACGGGAGGGGGCCTGCTGCGGCCCGGGGATCTGCCGCTGCTGCGCTGCAGCGTCACGCCGGGAATGTCGGAACAGCGCGCGGTCGGGTTTCAGATCGCATCGACGCCCGGATCGTCGGCGGGGAGCGGGTTGTCCCCGGCGTCGTTCGGGCACACCGGCTTCACGGGAACGTCTCTATGGATCGATCCGGAGGCGGGAAGGATTTACATCCTGCTGACCAACAGGATACATCCCCGCTACCAGCCGCACGACATGCAGTCGGTGCGACGGGAATTCCACATGCTCGCCGCGCGACTTTGATTATCAGAGGGCTGGAAGGATTGGATGGGATTCCTCTCGCTGCAGGACCCGCCGCAGGAGCCGGCTCCGAAGCTGACCCGCGCCGAAGCGATATTCGTCTCCGTGGGGGTGCATCTCCTGTTCCTCGTCCTGTTGCTCGTTCTGCCGGGGCGGTTGCCGGAGCCGATCATGGCGTTTCTCAGGCCCCGGCCTCCCGTGACCGTGCCGGTGCCGGCGCAGGTGGAGGTGGCCGCGGACACCCCGGCGGTTGCCGAGGAGGTGGCGACTCCGCCCCCGATCCCGCTCAAATTCGCCTACGTGCGCGTACCGGACGACACCCCGGTCGAGCGCAACCCCGACGCGCTGCTGCTGTCTGACGCCAGCCGCGTCGCCCGACAGGAGATGGAGACCCCGCCCGATGCGGTCGATTTCTCCCTCGATCCCCATTCCGAAGGTGACAGTCCGGAGCGGGTGAAGCCGGATCCCGATCGACCGGAGGGTATCGAGGAGCCCGGCAGCTCGACCGAAGGCGAGCGCGACGTGCTGGTGAGCGAAGGCGAGTCGGCCCTGGCCTCGACCGAAGCCCCGGCCGACGCCGCTGACGAATCCGGGCGCAACGATGGTGGCGACGAGGGGCCGGACGGAACCCGGATCGCCACCGCCGAGCAGGGATTCGGCACGGTCCGGAACGAGGAAGCCGGCACGAGCGGAGGGGCCGCAGGCGACGGCGGTCAGGCGCCGGCCAGGATCGATCCGCAGGAGAAGCTGCGTCAGGCGCTGGCCGACGTGTCGTCCCAGGAGTTCAAGTTCACTTTCCACAACCCGGCCTATCTGCAGCAGGGAACCTACGGCACGATGTCGTTCGACACCCAGGATTTCCCCTGGGGCGACTATGCGCGCATCCTGCACGCCAAGGTGCTGAGCAACTGGCTCGATCGCATCCCGCTGGCGGCCCGCAACGGGGTGCGAGGCTACGCCTGTCTGCGGTTCGTCATCGAGCGGGACGGCTCGATCTCGGAGATCGAGGAGATCCGGCCGTCGCAGATCCCGCCGTTCACGCGGGCTGCCTCCGGCGCCATCCGGGCGACCGACGACCTCCCGCCGCTGCCGGATCACTTTCCCCGCGACAGCGAGGGGGTGACCTACTGCTTCTTCTACAATATGTATCCTGCCGAAGCGGGGTACTAGAAACGATCAGAGCGATCTGCCGAACAGGCTGGCGATGATCGCCAGGTCGAGACCGTCGACCAGGCCATCGAGGTTGATATCGACGGCGAGGCCGTAGAGGGCATCGCCGCAGTCCTGGTCCCCGGTACAGGAAACGCCGATCTTCGAGCCGGGAGAGGTGCAGGTCCCGGCCGCGGTGTCGCAGCGGCCGGCCGACATGCGATCCTGCACGAGGTTGCAGACGCCGTCGCTGTTCGGGATATCCTTGCCGACGAACGGGCCGGGCGGATGGTCGAGCACCCGGCGGAACAGCTGGCGGCAGGTGCCGCCGGGGCAGTCGATGTCGCCGGTGCAGTCCTGCCCGTCGTTGGCGCCGAGGGCGCACTTGCCTGTTCCGGTCTGGGCGAGCTGCACCTGCCCGTCGATCTCGACCAGGGAGAAATCCTCCCCGCGCGCCGCCCCGAACGCCCGCGACAGGATCGCCATGTCGAACCCATCGACCCGACCCGAGCCGTCGATATCGGCGCGCTCGTTGAGAACGTTGGTCAGCACGATCGGGCCGCGGTCTCCGTCGAGGACGCCGTTGCCGTTGAGATCCTCGCCCGGATCGAGCATGCCGTCCCCGTCACCATCCTCGGGGGGGTAAAACAGGGTCACCTCGGGAAGCACGACGTCGGACATCAAATTGATGTTGGCGGCGGCCATCAGGGTCGCTCCATCCGGCACGTCGTCCGGATTGAGCGTCGGGTCGGTGAAATACAGGCCGTTGGCGATTCCGATGTAGAGGGTCAGGTTCGGCGTGGCCGGGTTGCCGTCCCCGGAGCTCAGCGCCACGATGTCGGTGACCCCGTCGCCGTTCATGTCGGCGAGCGTGACGGCGGTCAGCGGAGCCGGCACCGGCAAGGGGGGCGGATAGCCGGGAGGTGGGACGAGCGTCGGTGCGCTGCCCGCGGTGCAGAAACCGCCGTTGCCCGGATCGCTCGGCAGCTCACAATCGACCTGCGCGGCGCAGGGCTGGCCAGTGAACGGACCGCTGACGCACTGGCCGGACAGCGCCTGGTTGCTGGGCAGGAACAGGCCGATGGTCGACGTGCCCGGCTGCGGCACCACGATGATGCTGCTCGACGCGCCGGTGTCGAACCTCAACTGGGGACGGGACGGATCCTGCGGCGACGGGCAGACCGGCTGAGCGGTGGCGAGCCGCAGCATGGCCGGGTCGCCTTGCGTCGGCGCGGGAACCGGCCGCCGGCAGTCGGCGTCGGCCGCACACGATAGGCCGGCGGTGTCGGGGTTGCTGGCATCACAGCGGTCGCAGTCGCCGTCGACGGAGCAGGCGTCGCCGGCCGCCGAGGCGGGCGACTGGCAGGTGCCGCTGCCGGTGTCACAGAGCCCGCTGGTGTCGCACGTTCCGTCGATCGCGAAGTTTCCCGTGCCGTCGCCCTGCAGCAGAGTGAGACGATCATCGTTCGGATCGCCGATTACGCCGGTCTCCGCCACCAGAACATCGGTGGTGCTGGTGGTGAAGCAGATGGTATTGAAAAAGTCGGTGCAGGACAGGCTGAAATTGCCGACCAGCGCCGAGGAGGGGTTGGCGAGGGAGAGCCCGGTGAACGGATCCGTGAGCGATGCATACAGCCTGCCGGAGCCGTCCCCGGTGAACGGTGTGAGTTTACCGTCCGGAGCGACGGTCAGCAGGTCGGCAGCCGGCCGGGCGCAGCTATCGCCGACCCCGTCGGCGTCGGCGTCATTCTGGTTCGTATTGATGGTGAACGGACAGTTATCGAGGGCGGCGTCGATGATGCAGGCGTTGCCGACACGATCGCCGTCGGTATCCGGCTGCGTGCAGCGTGCCGCCGGCCCGCAGTCGGCATCCTTATCGCACAGGACCGTCGGATCGTCGGAGCAGGCGCTGCGCGGATTGAAGCGCCCGAGGCAGTTGTCGAGCGCCGCCGCGACGGCGCTGTCCTCGTCCGGCTGCGGCAGGACGCGGGGATCGTAGTCGCAGACGCCGTCATTGTCCGCATCGGAGGCGCCGGTGCATGTCACGCAGTCGCCGTCGGTCGTGCAGGAGACCCCCGCCGGCGCGTCGCACATCCCCGTATTCGTATTGCAATCTCCCTGCGCCAGCTGCAGCGGAATCTCGCAGGCATCGCCGATGAAATTCCCGATCTCGTCGTCCGGCGTGCCGCAGGCAGCGTCCAGCCCGTAGAGGTACACGTTGTCATCCGCCGTGAGGCAGATTCCATCGGCTCCCTCGGCCCGGTTATCGTCCGCCTGATCGTTATTCGCGGTCGTGGGGCAGTTGTCGTCGGTGTCGGCGATGCCGTCCCGATCGAAGTCGGTCGCGCCGCCGCTGGTTGTGCCCAGAGCCGTCGGGTCGTAGTCGAACTCGAAGTCGAACTCGGAGTCGACGGCCAGGCACTGGTCATCGAGGATCTGGCAATGGTCGCCGATGCCGTTGCCGTCGCTGTCGCACTGCCCGGTGGTCGATGTGATGGCGCAATCGGTCGGGCTCAGCGCCGGGTCGTCGCAGACGATTTCCACCCGGCAGGAGGCGTCGGTGACCGGGCAGAACGGCGGGTTGAAGCGCGTGGGGCAGTTGTCGGTCAGGTTGGGGACGCCGTCGCGATCGTAATCCGAGAGATCGGTGATGAGGCTGCCGGAGGTGGCGGAAGCGAATCCTCCCGGAACGGTGAAGGTCTCGCTCTCCTCCAGCACACCGAACAGGGTGTTCAGCACCACGGTCAGGTAGCCGGTGGATGGATCCGAGGTATCGAGGACCACCAGATCGAGTCGGGCGTCGTCGCGTAGATTGGAGGTCATGAGATCGGTGCCCCTGGTGAGCGCCGGAAGGCCGTCGATCGTTCCCTCGATCTCCAGCGGGGGGAGCGAGCGGAAGAAGCCGTTGCCGATCCCCGACAGGCTGTCGAGACGTGGTGGAGTCTCCGGACCGTCGAGACGTGGTGAGGTCTCCTGCAGCAGCACCAGATCGATTCCGACCGACAGATCGATGGCCTGGAGGTCCAATGCGCTGCTCGCCTTCCAGGCCGAGGCAGGGCTCGCCGGAGTGACCGTGAACGACAGGCTGCCGGCGATATCGTCGTTATCGAACAGGAGGGTCCGCTGCACGTCACGGTCGAGCACCGCGAGATCGGGCTGGGCGCCGGCCGTGGGGTCGAGATCGAACGGCGTCAAGGACACTGGTTGCTGGAATCCGCTGATGCCGGACGGGGCAGGGGAGAACCCGCCGTTCCCCAGACCGGCATGGATCGACACGCGCCCGTTCCCTCCGGCGGCGCGGCCGATGGTGAGAGCGAGATCCCCGGTCGAGCAATCGCGGTTCTGCTGGCACACTCTCCCTGTGTACGGGCCGACGTTACAGAGATTGCGCGTGCATTCGGCGTCGCTGCTGCATGGTTCACCGCCGGCGGCTGGGTTGACGCAGGTGTCGGTCCCGCCGGTGTCGCAGCTGCCCGCCTCGATACCTCCGCACAGCCCGTCGGCGTCGAAATCCTCCCAAATCGCGGCCGTCGCCCGCTCGCCGGCAGGAAGCAGAATGGTGGTGGCTGGGTTCGGCGCCAGCGTGACACAGTTCCCGTCGGTGGCGGGATCGGGTGGAGTGTCGGCGCAGTCGGTGTCGTCGGCGCAGGTACCGCCGTCGTTCGGTCCTCCCGAACAGAGGAATGTCCCGAGGAATACCTGCACGATCCCCTGATCCGCCCCGCTCGCCGTGCAAACGCCGGTGCCGTCGTCGTCCAGGTCGGCGGGATCTTCGCAATCGACAGGCTTCGAACAGCACCGGCCCAGTCGCTCCCCCCACCCGGCGGTGCAGGTCATTCTCCCCTCGGAGCCGAGCACGGCGAGGTCATCGAGATCGTCGTCGTTGAACGAGCCGGCGACCAGGAGGCTCGGCTGGATCAGCAACGGGGAGGGGAAATCAGTCGACACGAAAGCGGTCTGGGTGGTCGGCAGGGTGCCGCCATCGTTGCGGTAGATGCCGACGGAATGGTCGCAGCTCTGCGCCACTGCGAGGTCGGCGTCGCCGTCCCCGTCGAAGTCGCCGGTGGCGAGACCCTGCGGGTTGTCGCGGCTGTCGAGGATGATCTGACCCTGGAACGATGCGTCGGCGCCGCCCGGGAACAGCTGCAGCGCATCCGAGTCGCCGCTCGAGACCACCAGGTCCGGCAGGCCGTCGCCGTCGAAGTCCTCCAGCACGATCGAGGACGGCTGCAGGCCGGTGAGAAGCGACGGGCGGCTGTTCATACTTCCCGAGCCGTTGTTGACCCGGACGCGAACGATGCCGAGCGGGGAGTTGAGGCCGACGGAGTTTTCCAGGATCACCAGGTCGGGGCTGAGCGGGCAGGCGTCCCCGACACCGTCGCCGATCGGATCGTCCGTATTGCCGCAGATTCCGTCCGCCCCGTAGAGGAGCGGATTATCGTCCGCCGTGCCGCACTGCGCATCGGGCCCTGCAGCGGTCTCTTCGTCCTCCTGACCGGGGTTGGGGGTCAGAGGGCAGTTGTCGAGCGTATTGGTTGCCGGATCGAAATCGGGCACCCCGTCCCCGTCGCGGTCGAGCGGCGCGCCCATGTCATCGAGCAGGCGACAGGCGTTCCCGGGGCCGCTGCTGTCCATCACGTCGTCCGCAGTGCCACAAATCCCGTCGCCGCCGTAGAGTCCGGTATTGTCGTCGGCCCCGGGTTCGTCGTCCGCGGTCCCGCAGGCATCATCGGGACCGAACAGGCTC
>Ga0302046_10003991_pt1 | contig 13220 bp, 13 predicted proteins | sample RVTome_11_FD_200261 | JGI IMG/M metagenome (GOLD analysis project Ga0302046, IMG submission 200261) | Soil microbial communities from uranium-contaminated site in the Upper Colorado River Basin, Wyoming, United States - RVT147D111 (version 2) ...
ACAGGACAGTCTCCTCAAAGTCCTCGCGGATGGCGCACGCGGGACACGGCTCGTCGGGATGCAGCGAGCCGGCCAGTCGTTTCGCCGCCTCGAGAGAACGGGTCTCAAGCCCCTTCCGCAGGGTCTCATGTGCGATGTCCAGCAGCCAATCGTAGAGAGTTGCTGTTCCCAACCCATCCCTCTCCACCCGGGACTCCGTGTCGGCCAGCAGCCAGGCATGATGGTGGCAGAGGCCGAGCGACCGCTTGAGCCTGAGAAGCATGTGGCCTTCGTTCTTCCCCTCGCGGAGGAAGTGGCGCAGGTGCCGCTGGTCGCCCTCACGTACGAGGCGACAAACAGCGCAGCCTTGGTCTTGAAGAGCTTCCCTGAGTTCGATGGCGAGCAGGGCAAAGCTCATGTCGTTGACTTCTCACCTCTGTCAGATTGGGTTACCATCCCCACCACCGGCTCAGTAATTCCAGTGCCCGCCGCCACACAGATCTTGGGGGATGCAGTTTGCGAGTCCAGACATATGTTGGCTCCGGGGTTGGCGGGTTCTCCCAAACATCCGTATGGTAGTCGATCATCTTCTGCGCCGCGCGCTCCAGGTCACGCAATAGCTCGGTGGGAGGCATCGGGAACCAGTAGGGACAACCGCCACACATATATCTGGTCTTCTCCTCTGGCTGCTCAGGACGAAGGCGGTAGAACCAGCGGCAGATGAAGTAGTCTTTGAAGGCCTCTTTCCGCTCTACTTTGATTGGAACCAGGAAGAGGCAGGGCCGGAACGCGGCCTCCTGAGGGATAGTGCAGGTGTTGCATATCTCAGCGATCCGGACGTCGTCCTCCCCCTTGTGGCCAAGGCTCTTGCCCCCCATGGCTTTGCAGATTATATCGACCGGCGGACCTCCTGAATTAGCCTCGGGAGAGGGCCGTTTAGCCCGATAGACACAGGGCTGCAATGTAATCGAACTGACCGAGGTCTGCGTCGGCTCTTCCATGGGATCACATAGATTTCTATTTAGCGATCATCGCCGTGCAGGGGAACAATAACGGCTTCAGATGCAGTCGCGCATGGCCTCGAGCCGTCACGCGAGCTCCTTTTCGGTCGTGTGGAGATCATCGCCTGAGACCTGGATTACGGGTACCCGCGCTGGCAGCGGATCCGTTGCTCCGTCCGGGGATCGGCGGTCGGGGCCAAAGACTTCCGGCTTGCCCACGAATAGCTCGATGACCCGTCGCCAGGCCGTCTTCTCCTCCCCGCGGGGTTCGGCCATAAACCGGTAGTCCAGTTTTCGGATATATTCCTTGAGTTCGCCGCGGAGCGTGCCCAGTTTCTCGAGTTGAATGTCGATGAGGGTAGGGAGGTTCGGGTGGTCTCGACCCATGCCAGCAGCCTGGTAGATGTGCGGCAGGCAAAGGCCGAAGGAGAGCTGGAAGCTGTCGGCGAACTCTGGGTCGGATAGGGAGGTCAGGAGCGTCTCGATAAAGTCTTGCTCGAAGAACTTTTCGATCCGCCCGCATGCGGGACACGCTGCCTTGTGCTGCCGCTGAGACAGGATGAGTGGCGCGCCTTGGACCCGGAGCCGCTTGACCTTGAGTCGAGTCCACCAGGACCTTGGCCTGATCGAGCGCATGAAGCTTTGCAATGCGTCAATCTGATCCTTGAGCAGGTGTTCGTAAATAATGGCGATCCCCGACGGGCTGTTGTCGATGGTGGCGGCCATCCAAGCGTGCCAATTGCAAAAACCGTGAGATTCACGAAGCTGCTGGCGGACCCCCGGATCATTGACGTACTCGTAAAAGAGGGAGTCCAGGTATCGGCGAGTCCACTTGAGCAGAAGTCTACAGACCGGGCAGCCTTCCTCGCAGAAGGCCTCCTTCAGCTCGAAGTAACTCACAAATCTTGGCCGCTCTTCCTCGGGTCTGTCTATCATGACACTGGATCCGCCTGAAAAACAAAAACTCCTACCAAAGGGGACCCTTCAGTAGGAGTTATCAATCCCGATTCTAGCCGGATGATTTATGAGGCGAACTCCATCGCCTTGCTCTAGCTCCATCTGTACCAAAGGGCATCAAAACTGTCAAGCTGAAACTGAGCGAAGGCCGTGGGGATTGTGTTCCGGTCGGCCATAGTGTATGATCTGGCCTACGTTATTCCACCCTACTGTGACAAAGGAGGCGGCCGGTGCAGAGCTATCGGCAAGCTCTTGTGGAGGAGGTCCTCCCTGCGGTCAGCAAGCCGTCCCGCTACATCGGGATGGAGTGGAACGCCATCAAGAAGGACCCTTCCCTCGCGAAGGTCAAGGTCGCGCTCGCCTTCCCCGATACCTACGAGATCGGCATGTCTCATCTCGGTCTGAAGATCCTCTATCAGATCCTGAACCGGCGGCCGGAGTTTCTCGCGGAGCGGGCCTATGCGCCCTGGGTGGATGCGGAGCAACTGCTGCGCGAACGCCGCATCCCTCTCTGCACCATGGAGTCCGGCTACAGCCTCGCCGATTTCGACGTCATCGGCTTCACCCTCCAGTATGAACTTTCCTACACCACGATCCTCAATATGTTGGATCTGGCTGGCATTCCGCTCCGGAGCGAGGAGCGTCGAGACGGCGATCCGTTCGTGATCGCCGGCGGTCCCGTCGCCTTCAATCCCGAGCCGATCGCAGAGTTCATCGACCTGTTCCTGCTGGGTGACGCCGAGGAGGCGATCCTCGAGATCTGCGAGGCGGTGCTCCGCTGGAAAGCATCCGGAGGCCGACGGGAGGCGCTCCTTGAGGCCTGGACCAAAATCGAGGGTTGTTATGTCCCAGTGCTGCATCGGGGCGAGACAATCCGGAAGCGGACGGCGATCCGCCTCGATGACATCGACTACGGCGCGTTCCCGGTCCCGTTCATGGAGATCGTCCACGACCGCGCCAATATCGAGGTGATGCGGGGGTGCACGCAGGGGTGTCGCTTTTGCCAGGCCGGCTACCTCTACCGGCCGCTTCGGGAGCGATCGGCCGAGGAGATCAGGCGGATGACGCGCCAGGCGATCCGGGGGACCGGGTACGAAGAGGTCTCGCTGGCGTCCTTGAGCATCGCCGATCTGACCGTCCTGCCCGATTTGGTGCCGCCGTTGATGGACGAGTTGCTCCCGGAGAAGATTTCGCTGTCGCTTCCATCGCTTCGTGTAGAGGCGCTGAACCGTTTCCCCCAGGTGGCCGACGAGATCGGTCGGGTCCGGAAGACCGGCTTCACCATCGCGCCCGAGGCCGGGAGCAAGCGTCTTCGAAAGGTGATCAACAAGGAGGGGTTCGACGAGGAGCAGATCTTCACCGCGGTGAGGAACGCCGCTAGATCGGGCTGGGAGGCCGTGAAATTCTACTTCATGATCGGGCTGCCGACCGAGACCCAGGAGGACCTGGACGAGATGGTCCGGGTCGCGCGGGAATCGGCGAGGATCGCGCGGGCGGAGTCGGCCAGAGGCTTCGGCCTGACCGTCAGCACCTCCTCGTTTGTCCCGAAGCCGCACACGCCCTTCCAGTGGTTCGCCATGGAGCCGATGGAGCTTCTCAAGGAGAAGCAACACTACCTGAAGCGGAAACTGCGGGAGGCGAACGTCTCGTACAAATGGCACGACGTCGAGTCCTCCTTTCTGGAGTCGGTCTTCTCCTTGGGCGACCGGTCCCTTGGCAAGGTCATACATCAGGGCTATGAGCTAGGCTGCCGGTTTGACGGCTGGTCTGAGCATCTCAAGTTCGACCGGTGGATGCGGGCCTTCAGCGAGACCGGCATCGATCCGGGGGCGATCGCCCACCGAGTTCGCGGCCTGGATGAGCCATTGCCCTGGGATCATATCGACATCGGTGTCAGCAAGAAGTTCCTCCAGCGGGAGTACAAGAAGGCGCTGGAGGTGAGGGGGACGCCGGATTGCCACGTCGCCCCCTGCTCGGCCTGCGGCGAGATCTGCATGCCCAACTGGCCGACCTGGGCCGAAAAAGTTGGAATAAAAGTTTCGAGTTCCAAGTGCCAAGTCCCAAGTCTTAAACCCGAAACCCGAAACCCGAAACTCGAAACTCGAAGCGAAGCTCCAGCGCAGCGCATCCGCTTCGTCTTTCAGAAGACGGGCGATCTTCGGTTCCTTTCGCACTTGGAGGTGATGAAGGCGCTCAGCCGGGCGCTGCGACGGGCACAGATTCCGATGGCCTACTCTCAGGGGTACAATCCGCAGCCGAAGCTCTCGTTTGCCCTGGCGCTTCCGGTGGGAGTTGAGGGATGGCAAGAGCTGGCCGATATCGAACTGAGCGCTGCAATGGCCCCTGAGGAACTCATGACGCGTGTCAATCGGCACCTTGCGCCCGAGCTGCGCCTCCTGCGCGCCTGGGAGGTTCCATTGACGGCCGCGTCACTCACGCCGTCGGTACGGGAGGCCGCCTATCAGGTCTCGCTGCCATTCAATGGGTGGGGCACGGAGATCAGAGCCAGGATCGGTTCGCCGATGCTCTGCGACGAGTGGCTGAGCCGGTCGAGCATCCCCGTGAGCGTTCAGCGGAAAGAGAAGATCGTGGAAGTTGATGCGCGACCGCTGATCAAAGAGCTAGGTATCTTGCCGCAGGAGAACGGCACCTTCCGCTGGGGCCTCCGCCTGAAAACGGGTCAGGGGGGCAGTGTGCGACCGCAGGCGATTATGGCCTGCCTCTTGAAGGACGCTCTCAATGGTCAGCTTGATGGATGGGAAACGAAGCTCCGTGTGGCGAGGACCGCACTGGTTCTCGATGGCGAGTTGTGATCTGGAGTGGTGCCTTCGCCCCCTCACCTTTATTCTCTCCCGCATCGGGCGGAGAGGGGTGGGATAAGGGGGGAGCAATGTGATGAAGCGGGAGATTATCGTCAATTCCTCCATGGTGGAGACCAGGGTGGCCGTCCTGGAGGACGGCGTCCTGGTTGAGCTCCTCATCGACGACTCAAAGAATAAGAGCGTCGCTGGCAATATCTACAAAGGGCGCGTCCTGAAGATCCTCCCCGGGATGCAGGCGGCTTTCGTGGACCTGGGGCTGACCAAGGATGCCTTCCTCTATGTCCGCGACATCTTTGAGGATCTGGAGGAGTACGAGCGCCTCCTGAACCTTGGCGAGGATGGCGACCCGAACGAACCGGCCCCCGAGGAGGAGGAGCCGAGGCCTAGCTTTAGCAGAGGCCGGCGCCCCCAGGCCACCATTGAGGAACTCTTGAAGGAGGGCCAGGAGGTCCTGGCTCAGGTCGCCCGGGAACCGCTCGGGACCAAGGGGGCCCGCATTACGTCTCACATCACCCTGCCCGGTCGTTACCTGGTCTATATGCCCTCCGAGCAGCACGTTGGCGTCTCCCGGAAGATCGAGAACGAGGGCGAGCGTGCGCGCTTGAAGCACATCGTCGAGGAGATCAATCCGCAGCGGGAGGGCGTCATCGTCCGGACCGCCGGGATCGGGAAGGGGAAGGCGGAGATCGGGGCCGATCTGGAGTTTCTCCGATCTCTCTGGAAGAAGATCAAGACCAAGGCCGAGACCCTCACCGCCCCAGCGTTGGTTCAGAAGGACCTTGACCTCATCTTCAGAATCTTCCGGGATCTCTTCACGAAGGAGGTGGTCCGCCTGGTGGTGGATAGCCCGACCGAGTACGAACGGTGTCTCGAGTATGCCGAGTCGCTGCACTCGGACATCAAGTCACTCCTGTTTCTCTACACCGAAGATGAGCCGATCTTCCGGTCGTTTGGGATCGAGCGGGAGATCGAGAAGGCGCTGCGGCATAAGGTCTGGCTGAAATCTGGCGGCTACATCGTGCTGGAGGAGACAGAGGCGCTGGTCTCTATCGACATCAACACCGGGAAGTATGTCGGTAAACACGACTTTGAGGAGACGATCCTCAAGACCAACCTGGAGGCGGCGCGGGAGATCGCGCGGCAGGTGCGCTTGCGAGACCTGGGCGGCATCATTATCATCGACTTCATCGACATGGCTCGGCAGGAGAGCCGGGATCGTGTCGTCCAGGAGCTAAAGGACGCCCTCAAGGCAGACCGCTCTCCCACCAATGTCTCGCTCCTGTCTGACCTGGGCCTGGTCGAGATGACCCGGAAGCGGGTCCGCCAGGGACTCAACAGGGCCCTGAGCGCCTCCTGCCCCGCCTGCGGAGGTCTGGGCTTCATCCGTTCGACCCCCTCTATCGCCCACCAGGTGCTCCGCGAGGCGGAGTGGCGTCTGTTTCGCAAGCGGATCCCCCGAATCAGGATCAGGGCTCACCCCGATCTGATCGGCTGGATACAGGCGGAGGATGGCGAGATGATCGAATCGATCCAGCAGAGTTATGGAGGGGAGATCGTCCTGGTCCCGGAGGAATCGTTGGCCCTCGGGAAATATCAGGTGCTGGAGGGGTAGCGTGCAGGTCGAGATCATCTGCTCCGAGCCCTGCCTGGCATATCGGGGGGAGTGGTGTGCGGACGACGCATCGGAGACATTGGTCCAGCGTCTGCTGGGCGAGGCCGAGCGGCGGGGGATACCGATCCAACTAACGGTCGCCGGACATGGCACGTGGAGCATCGCGCCCAACGGCTGGGTCATCCGAGGCGCGCTCTTTCTGGAGAGGAAACTCGCTAAAAAGAAATGCGTTCATAGTTCATAGTTCAGAGTGCTTTTGCCTCGAACCCCAAATTCTGAACCACAACTGTCAACTATGAACTCTGAACTGTCTCAGGGCGGTTCTGCTTGACAGGGCGGTAGGGGCCACCTAGAATACCCCGTGACAGCGACTCTACGTAACCAGAGAAGGAGGCCACAGGCCTCCTCTCCGTGTTTCTTGGCTTTAGTGCCGTCCAATTAACTTCGCCTAGCGGCGTTGCTGGCCACCGGGGCACTCCTTGCGACGTACCCGGGAATGTACGCCTCAGTCGACCCCGGGGCCAGCGTCTTGCTATGCTCGTTTCTTGATCCGGCACAGCGCCCGCCAACTTCTGGGGAAATTGTTTGGCGGGCTTTGATCATCGGAGGAGACAGGATGTACGCCATTATCGAGTCGGGAGGCAAGCAACGCCGAGTGAGCCCAGGTGCCCTCGTGACCCTCGAGCGGATAGAAGGCGAGGCCGGGAGTCAGGTCAAGCTGTCAAAGGTTCTGCTGGTGGCTGACGGCGACCAGTTGAAGGTCGGAAATCCCTACCTCCAGGGCGTCAGCGTGATGAGTGAGATCGTCCGGCAGGGACGGGGGCCCAAGATTACAGTCTTCAAGTTCAAACGGCGGAAACGATATCGACGCACGCAGGGACACCGTCAGGCTCAAACGACGGTCCGGATCACAGACATTACGGCATAGGGGAGAGGGCGTTCACGGTTCATAGTTCAGAGTTCAGAGTTTTGGACGGCCTGGTTTGAAGTCACAAGATCGCACACTGCAGTTTTATTATGAACTATGAACCACGAACTATGAACTCTCGGAGGTGAGGGATGGCACACAAAAAAGGGATGGGGAGTTCCCGGAACGGCCGGGACAGCCAGGGTCAGCGGCTGGGGATGAAGGTCGGTTCAGGACAGACGGTGCCGGCGGGCAGCATTCTGATCCGTCAGCGTGGCACCCGTTTCAAGCCCGGCAGGAACGTGGGCATCGGCTCCGACGATACCCTCTTCGCCAAGGTGTCCGGGGTCGTGACGGTCGAGCACCGCGGGGGACAGGGCCGCTTCATCAGCATCTTGGGTGCCTGACGCCATCTCTCCATGTTCGTCGATGAGGCCCGCATTCGGGTCAGGGCAGGGGACGGCGGCCGGGGCTGCGTGAGCTTCCGGCGAGAAGCGCATGTCCCGCGAGGCGGGCCAGATGGCGGCGACGGGGGCGACGGCGGAAACCTCTACGTCGTCGCCAGCCGCTCGTACCGGACGCTCGGCGACCAGAAATACCGACAGCACTACCGGGCCGAGCACGGAGCGCACGGCCGCGGCAAGACCATGCATGGCCGGCGCGGCGCCGAGCTGATCATTTCGGTTCCTCTCGGCACGACTATCATGGACGCCGACACCGGCGAGCTCCTGGCCGACCTGATAGATGATGAGCAGCGGGTGCTTGTCGTGCGGGGAGGGAGGGGCGGTCGAGGCAATGCCCGCTTCGCGACCGCCACTCGGCAAGCCCCGCGCATTGCCCAGCCGGGCCAGAAAGGACAGGAACGGCTGCTCCAACTCACCTTGAAACTGCTGGCCGACATCGGCCTCGTCGGCCTTCCCAACGCCGGAAAATCTGCTCTGTTGTGTCGCATCTCGGCCGCCCAATCGAAGGTGGCCGAGTATCCCTTCACGACCCTCACGCCGCATCTCGGGACCGTCGAGATTGACTCGTTGGGTAGCTTCGTGGTGGCTGACATTCCGGGCTTGATCGAGGGGGCGGCCGCGGGCGCCGGTCTCGGAATCCGCTTCTTGCGGCACATCGAGCGAACTCGGCTGCTGGTGCATGTGGTCGATGTCTCTGATGATGCCCGCGACCCGCTGGACGCGCTGTTCGTGGTTGAAGGAGAGCTTCGGGCCTTCGATCCAGGGTTGCTTGACCGCCCCCGCGTGATAGCCGCCAACAAGATCGATCTTCCCCATGGTCCCCACCTGGCCGCCCTCAGCGCCCACTGCATAGAGCGTGGCATTCGCCTCGTCCCGATTTCGGCCGTGACGGGAGAAGGTGTCGAGCGTCTCGTCCAGTATTTGGCCGCCCAGCTAAAGATGGTTCAGAGCTCAGAGTTCATTGTTCAGAGCCGAGAACTCAACCACTCGAGCGCAAAAAACTATGAACTATGAACGACGAACCGTGAACCGTGAATCCCCATGAGTCGAGCCGACGCGCAATCGCCAGACCATGAAGCCACTCGATCGAGCGAGCTCAGGCTAAGCCCGCTTCGACAGGGCTCAGCGCAGGCCCTTCGACAGGGCTCAGGACAGGCTTCGACAGGGCTCAGGACAGGTGCTGTACGGAATGTGAAGCGACTGGTTGTCAAAGTCGGGTCGGCCGTCCTCTCCAAAGGGGATGTCGGCCTGCACCGGCCGACCATGGAGCGGATTTGTCGCGAGCTCTCCTCGATCAGGGAAGAGGGGCGGGAGGTGGTCCTCGTCTCATCGGGCGCGATCCTGGCCGGGATGGGTCGGCTCGGGCTCACGGAGCGACCCGGCAGCATCCCATTGAAGCAGGCCGCCGCTGCCGTCGGCCAGACGCTCCTCATGCGCCACTATGAAGAGGGGTTCGATCCGTACGGGCAGAAGGTGGCACAGCTTCTGCTTACCCAGGAGGACTTCCGGTCTCGGTCCCGTTACCTCAACGCGCGAAACACGCTGTTCACGCTGCTCCATTTGGGGGTGCTGCCGGTCATCAATGAGAACGACACGGTGGCGGTGGACGAGATCAGGTTTGGCGATAATGATACTCTCTCGGTGCTGGTCGCCACGATGGTCGGCTCGGACCTGTTGGTGATCTTGACCGACCTGGATGGGCTCTACACCGCCGATCCGCGAATGGATGCTGAGGCCCGGCTCATTTCCCAGGTGCCCCGCAGGTCGGGGGAGGTGTCCTTCTGGGCCGCCGGGCCAGGGACGGGGCTCGGCACCGGTGGGATGCAGACCAAGGTGGAGGCGGCACGGCGAGCGGCGGCCTCAGGGATCCCCACCATCGTTGCGAGCGGTCTCGTCGAAGGGATTCTGGCCCGGATCCTCCGTGGCGAGGAAGTCGGCACTCTGTTCCAGGCGTCTTCCTCGAGGATGCGGGGTCGGAAGCGTTGGCTGGCCCATGCGAGTCAGCCGCGGGGACAGATCACCGTCGATGCCGGGGCAAGGGAGGCGTTGATCCGGGGAGGCAAGAGCCTCTTGCCCTCAGGGGTCGTGTCGGCTACCGGTGGGTTCGAGGGGGGCGAGGTGGTCAGCCTGTGCGACACCGAGGGCAAAGAATTCGCCAGGGGCGTCGCCAACTATGACGCCGAGCAAGTGGCGCGGATCAAAGGGATCAAGAGCAGCCAGATCGAGGCGACGCTGGGCGCCAAACCATTCGATGAGGTGGTTCACCGGGATAACCTGGTCATTCTTGAGTAAGAACCGTTCCAAGTTACTAACCCGGAACCCGGAACATGGAACCTGGAACCGCGAAGCTGAACCTGGAACCTGGGACCTTCACCGCGAGGTGAAATGTGATCGCACAGATGGTGCGGGAACTCGCGATGGCCGCGCGGCCGGCGGCCCGAACGCTGGCCGTCGTGTCGTCAGAGGTCAAGGACCGGGCGCTCGCAGCGATGGCGGACGTCCTGTGGAGCAACCGGGCAGCGATCCTCTCCGCCAACGCGCACGATCTGACGGAGGCGAAGGCGGAGCGACACCCCACCGCGTTTCTCGATCGGTTGGCCCTTGACGACAGCCGGGTCGAGAAGATGGTGGCCGGGGTACGCCAGGTGGCAAGCCTGCCCGACCCCGTCGGGGAGATCACCGGAATGTGGCGCCGCCCAAACGGCCTTCTGATCGGCCGGATGAGGGTCCCGCTTGGCGTCATCGGCGTGATCTACGAGGCGAGGCCGGGCGTCACTGCAGACGCCGCGGCCCTGTGCCTGAAGTCCGGGAACGCCGTGATCCTGAAGGGCGGCCGAGAGGCGATCCGCAGCAACCGGGTAATCGGGGGGCTCCTGGCCGAGGCCGCCACCACCGCCGGTTTACCCAAAGGCTGCGTGAGCTTCATCGATTCGGTCGATCGAGAGGCGGTCGCGCACCTGCTTGGGCTCAGCAGGCTCGTGGACCTGATCATCCCGCGTGGCGGCGAGGAGCTGATTCGGACGGTGCAACGGACCTCGGCCATCCCGGTCCTGGCGCACGAGAAGGGCCTCTGTCACATCTACGTCGATGAGGGCGCCGATCTCGCCATGGCCGAGGAGATCGCCTTCAATGCCAAGGTGGAGCGGCCCGGTGTCTGTAACGCCATGGAGAGCCTGCTGGTTCACGAGCGGGTGGCCTCCGAGTTCCTGCCGGCCACGATCCGGCGGTTGCGGGAGTCCGGCGTCGAGGTGAGAGGCTGTCCTCGGACGCAGGCGCTCGCCCCAGGCATTACCGCCGCGACCGAGGCCGATTGGGATACCGAATACCTCGACCTGATCCTCTCGGTCAAGGTGGTTGGCTCCTTCGAGGAGGCGGTCGCCCACATCGCGGAACACGGCTCCGGCTTGGCCGAGGCGATCGTCACGACTGATCACAGCCGGGCCATGCGGTTCCTCAGGGAGGTAGACGCGGGCGCCGTCTTCGTCAACGCCTCGACCCGTTTTACCGACGGCGGCGAGTTCGGCATGGGGGCCGAGATGGGGATCAGCACCCAAAAACTCCACGCGCGGGGCCCGGTCGGCCTCACAGAGCTGACGTGCCAGAAGTTCATCGTGCTGGGCGAGGGCCAAGTAAGGGACTCTCGAAGATAAGCGTTCATGGTTCAGAGTTCATCGTTCAGAGTTGGTAACCGAGAGCCCCGAGCCCCGGAGTCAAAGGCTATGAACTACGAACTATGAACTATGAACTAGCATGATGCGCATCGGCGTAATGGGTGGCACCTTCGATCCGATCCATCTTGGCCATCTGCGGGCCGCTGAGGAGATCTATTGGGCCTTTGAGCTGGACCGGATCATCTTCGTGCCAGCCGCTCGACCCCCTCACAAAAAAGATGATGAGATTGAAGCATCGCCCATGCAGCGGTACGAGATGGTCTCGCTGGCGACAGGCGATGTCCCCTATTTCAGTGTGTCACCTACTGAGGTCAACCGGCCAGGCCGCTCCTACTCTGTGGAGACGCTCCGGGAATCTCGGACGCTCTACGGGGAGGGGAGCGCCATCTATTTCATCGTGGGCGTGGACGCGTTCCAGGAGCTGGCCACCTGGAAGGACGCTAAGGAGGTGCTCTCGCTTGCTCAGTTCATCGTGGCCGCCCGCCCCGGATGGCGGCTTGACGAGGTGGAGCGTTCGATGACGCCGGCGCAGCGGCAGCTCCTAGGTGAGCCCCGGTGCAAATACCTGAAGATCTCCGAGATCACGCCCCAGATCGCTCGACGGCGCTATGAACCACGCCTGGTTCTGCTGGTTGAGATGGTCTCTCTGGATATCTCCTCTAGCGAGATCCGGCAACTCGTCAAGGAAGGAAAGAGTATTCGGTACCTGGTGACCGACACGGTCGCCGCCTACGTGGCCGAGAACCGCCTGTATCACCTGGCGTGCAAGCAGGCTGATTCGCAACGTTGAAGCGCGAAGCGTCGCGAGGCGAGAGGCGGAGCATCGACACCGAGGAGCTGTTGCAGCTTGCGGCGGCGGCGGCATCCGAGGTGAAGCCGACCTCCTTGGTCCATCTTGACCTGCGGGGGCTTTGCAGCTTCACCGACCATTTTCTCATTGCGAGCGCCCCTTCGATGCGGCAGGTTCGCGCCATTGCCGAGCGGATCGAGGAGCAGCTTCGGGAAAAGCAGATCCGGATGCTCCATCGAGAGGGGGATCGGGAAGCCCGTTGGATTTTGCTTGACTACAATGACGTCATCATTCATATTTTTGATGAGGAGACGTGGCTGTACTATGATCTTGAGGGCCTATGGGCCGACGCTCCCAAGCAGGAGCTGGTCCGGCGAGGATATAGAGGCCCCTTAGGATGAGCGTACAGGACTGAAGCGTCACGTGGCGAGAGGCGGAGGGCAGAACGCCCTCGCTTCTTTTTTATTTTATATGTAAAGCTGCATCGATCGCGACGACTGGAGGTGATGACGATGCCGATGAGGGCAGCACTGCTGGAGCGGCTGAAGCAAAAGCTCATGGTGAAGCGGCGTGAGTTGCTCAGCGGGGTGCGCGAGCAACATGCAAACAGCCTGGAGAGCGGCAGCGATGGCATCCAGGACATCGCCGATCAGGCCACAATGGCCTACACGAAGGAGTTTTTGCTTTCCATCGGCGACGCGGAGCGCCAATTGTTGAAGCAGGTGGACGCCGCCTTGGACAAGATCAAGTTGAAGAAGTACGGACAGTGCGAACGATGTGGCGAGAAGATTGGCGAGAAGCGGCTTGAGGCCCTGCCCTTCGCCCGGCTCTGCATTGCCTGCCAGCAGGAGGAGGAGGAGCGCCGGACCTGAAGCCCGTATGAAAGAGCTGCTGGCCGCCCTCCTCCATCTGATCCTTCCCTCCCCCTGCCGAGTTTGCACCCTGCCGCTGGACGCCCAGCGCCGCTCCCTCATCTGCGGCCGTTGTTGGAGTCAGGCGCGTCCGATCCCCGACCCG
>Ga0302046_10003992_pt1 | contig 13220 bp, 9 predicted proteins | sample RVTome_11_FD_200261 | JGI IMG/M metagenome (GOLD analysis project Ga0302046, IMG submission 200261) | Soil microbial communities from uranium-contaminated site in the Upper Colorado River Basin, Wyoming, United States - RVT147D111 (version 2) ...
GGCCGTCGGTTACACCCCCCTTAATCCCCCCGCTCGCGGGGGGACTTTTAAAGCCTCCCCCTGCTGGCGGGGGGAGGTTGGAGGGGGGTAGCCCTGGGCTTATTTACGCCGCGATGGACTAGTCAACCGTCCGTGGGGCGTGGTACGTATCTAAACTGGCCGGGTTGACATTTCGGGTCATGTCATTATACAACCCACTCTTCAGGCTATAGCAGCGTAGTTACACTATTTAAACTAAGAGGTGACCCATGAACGATCTACTAAAATCCGCAGCCGAACGCGCCGGCAGCTATCTGGCCAGATTAGATGAACGCAGCGTCCTTCCAACACCCAAAGCGCTGGAGCACCTGGCCGAATTAGGAGGGCCTCTGCCCGACGGACCGGTCGATCCGGCTGCCGTCCTGGCCCAGCTCGATGATGTTGGCTCGCCGACCACCGTTGCCTCCGCCGGAGGGCGCTATTTTGGCTTTGTGACCGGCGGGTCGCTGCCGGCGGCGCTGGCAGCCAACTGGCTGGCCGGGGCCTGGGATCAGAACGGAGCCCTGGCCGTTATGTCGCCGCTGGTCACCACGCTGGAAGAGGTGGCCCTGCGCTGGCTGCTGGAGATCCTCTCGCTGCCCACCGGAGCCGGAGGCGGCTTTGTGACCGGCGCGACGATGGCCAATTTTACCGCGCTGGCCGCCGCCCGGCATGCCCTTTTGCAGCGGCAGGGCTGGGACGTCGAAGCGCAGGGCTTGTTTGGCGCCCCACCCCTGACCGTCGTCGTCGGCGCTGAAGTCCATGTCAGCCTCCTCAAGGCGCTCAGTCTCCTGGGCCTGGGGCGTGACCGGGTCCGGCGCGTGCCCACCGACGGACAGGGCCGGATGCGGGCCGAGGCGCTGCCTGAATTGACCGCCTCGACCATCGTCTGCATCCAGGCTGGCAACGTCAATACCGGTGCTTTCGATCCGGCCCGCGAGATTTGCGCCGCCGCGCATGAAGCCGGAGCCTGGGTCCATACGGATGGGGCGTTTGGCCTGTGGATTGCGGCCGCACCTGAACGGGCTCATCTGGCCGCCGGTTTTGCCGACGCCGACTCCTGGGCGCTCGACGCCCACAAGTGGCTCAACGTGCCCTACGACAGCGGCATCGCCCTCTGCCGCAATCCTGGCCACCTGCGAGGGGCGATGTCGGCGAGTGCGGCCTATCTGGTCGAAACCGGGCAACGTGAACCTTATCACTTCACGCCTGAAATGTCGCGCCGGGCGCGCGGCATTGAAATCTGGGCGGCGCTGCGCTCACTGGGGCGGGCGGGCGTGGCCGACCTGGTCGAGCGCACCTGCCGGTATGCGGCTCGCTTCGCCGAGGGGTTACGCGCCGGCGGGTATCAGGTCCTCAACGAGGTTGTGATCAACCAGGTTCTGGTCTCGTTTGGCGATGCCGAGACCACGCGCCGGGTCATCGCGGCGGTTCAGGTCGATGGCACCTGTTGGGCCGGCGGCACCGTCTGGCAAGGCCACACCGCCATGCGCATCAGCGTCTCCTCCTGGGCCACCACCGAGGCTGATGTCGAGCGGAGTCTCGAGGCCATCCTGTGTATCGCGGCGGAACACCAATAATAAACGATCATGCCGTGCAACCTATGTGATGCAAACCTTGCCCCAATCATAGCCGAAAGTATCCACTGGCGATTGGTTCTAAACAGGAACCAGAATCTCCACCAAGCGCTTGCTAACTTCTGCTTCATAGAGATTCTTCGTCGCTACAGCCGCTTCGCTTCCTTTGCTCCTCAGAATGACATGGCTAATGAATTTCCGAACTCAGGTTAATAGGTTGGGCCAACGCCATTCAAACAGCGAGGGAGCATTTCAGTTTTTGGACAGGTTCCAATAGTAGCATCCTGAGTAGCGTGGTGTTACCTTCTGACCTTGTCGTAGGGCTGAGCGGAGCGCGTATCGAAGGGTGCGGCTCTGGCAACGATTCAAGGCCGCCCCGCACCCTTCGATACGGCCTTCATTGCCTCAACAACCTGATGGACACATTGATCATGGCCAGCTACGATATGACGTTCACACCGTGCGGCCTACTCAGGATGCTACCTTTCAAATATTCACCCCAAAATTGAAATACACGTATGAAATTTGACAACTCTCCTCGGTCAGTGTTATAATAGAACCTATGTTCTAGTACCTTTTTAGCTCCTCATTAACACAACAAAACAACATAATCCTTTTAGAAATGAAGGGGGGATACTATCAACCCAATTGATCAGGGTGATACAGCCTGTTTCAACCAGAGTTGGTCATTAACCTACTTTACAAGTGGACGTTGAACAATCTTGCCAAAACAAAAAGGAGACAACCATGCTAAACGCGATTAATTGGTTTGAGATACCCGTGAGCAATCTGGATCGGGCCGCTAAATTTTACGGCACAATTTTGGGGGCCGAAATCCAGGCGCAAGACATGCCGGGGGGCCAGATGGGCTTTCTGCCCTCTGAAGATGGCGTTGGGGGGGCCATCATTAAAGGTGAGGGTTACGTCCCCAGCCAGCAGGGGACGCTGGTCTATCTCAACGGCGGCGATGACTTGAACACTGTGTTGAACAAAGTCGAGGGGGCCGGGGGTAAGGTGTTGTCCCCCAAGACAGACATCGGTGAATATGGCTTCATTGCCTTCTTCACCGACACCGAAGGGAATAAAGTCGGTCTGCACTCCATGAAATAACGGCTTTTTCCATTGCCGGTTGGCGTTACGCCAGGTCCATTCCTGACGTAGCGCCGGCTGGCTCATGTTGGTAATTAGAGATTGGAGACTTGTCCTGAGCCCGGCGAAGGGTTGGAGATTAGCAAATAGACCAACCCCACCTTTCACCTCTCATATCTCACATTCCACATCTCCAATCCAAAATCCAAAATCCCCCTACCCCTTCACGGAACCCGCCAGCACCCCCCGCAAAAAATAGCGCCCCAGCAAACCATAGATCAGCAGCGTCGGCAGGGCTGTCAGAAAGGCGGCGGCCATCTGGACATTCCATTCGACCGTAAAACTCCCGGCGATATTGTACAGGGCGACGGTCATCGGCTGGCGTTCATTGGGCACGATGGTGACGGCAAATAGAAAATCGTTCCAGACGCTCGTGAACTGCCAGATCAGGACAATGGCAAAGGCCGGCGCGGACAGTGGCAACATAATGTCGCGATAGATGGTAAAAATATTGGCCCCGTCGATGCGGGCGGCTTCGAGAATCTCATCAGGGATGGCGCTGTAATAGCCGCGAAAAATCAGGGCCGTAATGGGCAGGCTGTAAATGATGTGGATCAGGATCAGCCCGCCCAAAGTGGTGTCGATACCCAGCTCCCTTAAAGTGATCTTCATCGGGATCAAGATAGCCTGATAGGGGATAAACATGCCAAAAAGGAAAAAGGTGAAGACGATGTCGGCAAATTTGAATTTCCATTTGGCAAAAATATACCCGTTCAGCGAGCCAAGACAGGCCGAGATCATCGTCGCCGGGATGACCGTCGCCATGCTGTTGGTAAAGGCCTGCCCCATGCCAATGACCGACTCGCTGCCAAACCAGGCCTCGTAAAAGCTGTCGAAGCAAAAGAAGGCCGGGTTGGTACAATTGGGCAGCCAGAACAGCGGCGGCAAATCCCACATCCGGTAGAGGTCGATATCGGTGTATTGTTTGAAGCTGGTGATCGCAATGAGATAGACCGGCAAGAGATAAAACCCGGAGACGATCAGGAGCAGGGCATAAATTATCAGGCGGCCGGGGCGCACAGGCTGGCGAATTTTTGAGCTGATCGTCGATGGCATCGTGGCTATTATTCCTGAGTATGAGCCGTATGATCTCAAATTCTAGGGCATAACGAGTGAAAAGTAAAACCTGAGAAGGCTATAGCCAGAATCAAAAAACCTGACGGGTTTCAAAAACCCGTCAGGTTTGGGATGGCGTTAAGGGGTTTATCTCAAATTTTCTGAGCTTGACCAGTCTTACTGCGGGAAGCCTGCATCCTCGGCGGCCAGGACCAGGGCGGCCTGGGCAGCGGCGACATCGCGGTCAGAGGCGAACTGGGTGGCAATCTGGCCGAATTGCTCGGCCCAGGCCGGGATCGCGCCGGAGCCGTGGGTCACCATTGGTAGAATCCGGTTGCTGGAGAAATCATCCGCGGAGCCCTGGAAATAGGCCCGGCGATCGGCCGGGAACGTGCTGTAGTCGCAGTCGGTCCGGGCGCAGATGGAGCCTTTATTCTGGTTGAAGGCTTCCTGGGCATCCTTACGCGTGATCAGCTTGATGAATTCAACGGCGTTTTCCGGATTGGGCGCATCTTTGGTCAAGGCAAAGCCGTCTGAGACCAGGAAGAAGGTTCCCTCGGTACCGGGAGCCGGGTTCCAGGTGACGTAATCGGTGGCGTTGTTGACCAGCACTTCACCATAGGCCCAGTCACCCATAATGTTGAAAGCGGCCTGGTCGTTGATGACCAGCTCGATGCCACCAACCCAATTGACCGTGCCCCGGTCCTCGTTGGTGCAATCGAGCATCCGGTCGAAATTCCCCAGCGCTTCGGCCACGCTCGGATCATTCCAGGAGACCGAGCCGTTCCACAGCCCCGTATAGGTGTCGGCCCCAACGGTACCAACCAAAACATCCTCAAATGTGTGGCTCAACTCAAAGCCATCGGCAATGCCCATGCCCAGGGGCACGATGCCTTGCTCGCGCAGGAGATCGCAGGCGGTGAAGAATTCATCGAAATTAGCCGGTACGTCGACCCCGGCTTGTTCCAGGACGCGGGTGTTGGTCCACATCACCCCACCCCGGTGGATATTGAGCGGCACGGTGTAGGTATTGCCCCGGACCTTCATAACCGACTTCAGGTCTTCGGGCATCACGTCCAGGACACCGATTTCGGCCAGAACGTCATCGACCGGCAGCAGGTACTGGTCCGGCGAGTAGAGTTCGGCTTCCAGACCGGCGTGAAGCATGAAAGTATCGAACGGATCGCCGGAAATCAGTTTGTTCAAATTGGCGCCCTTGAAGTTGACCCCGGCTCCACCGGCAATCCCGGCGTGAATCAGCTCGACGCCGGGGTGTTCAGCCCGGTAGAGTTTGTAGATCTCGTTGAGGCCGGCAAACTCACCACCGGACGTCCAAAAGTTGCCGACCTGCAACTGGCCGGATTCACCGGCAGCGAAGAGTTTGCCCACTTCGGCCTGGTTCGGATCGAAGTCGGCCATAAAGGTCTGCGCTTCGTCGACCGAAGGGATGCGCAGTTTTGAGCCTACCTCGATTTCATCAGGATTGAGAATTTTGGTGTAGGACTCATCATCGGCGTTGGCGCTGTTGGTGGCCGACATGATAGCCCAGTAGGCGTTGACATCGCCGTAGAACTTGTCGGCCAACTTGGACAGCCAGTCGTCGGCCTGGACCACGTAATCCTCATCCTGGGCCGGCGGCGCAGCGTCCACCATAGAAACCGGTAAAACAAGCGCCATCAGGGCGAGCAGCACTGCTAACGTTAGAAACTTCTTCTTCATCGAAAAGCCTCCTTTTGAATTGTGAGAAACATTTAGCTTGAGTATACTGTTTGGCGAGGCAACAATATAGGACCGGCAGCGGACACGGTTAGGACTCAAACAGGACAATGAACACGATCGAAGACGTCGAACAATGTTTGCAGGAGGGACTACCGCAGCTTTACAGCCCCACTTATCACCCACCTGAGTTGATGTGGCTGGTCACGGGCAGCGAGCCGGACCAGGGCGCTGAAACGGTTCAGGCCGCCGTCATCCGGGCGATCGAGGATCTCAGGCCGGCGGCGGAGGCGCCACCCAACGCCCGTATCAGGCGGCTGTACCAGTTGTTAGCCTGTCGATATCTCCAGGGCTTGACCCAAAAAGAGACAGCCCAACGCCTGGGCATCACGTCTCGTCATCTGCGGCGCGAACAGAAGCAGGCTATCCGCATGCTGGCGGAGCGGTTGTGGCAGCAGCAGCCAGGGCGGGCAGCGGCGAGCCAGCGGCCCGGCCTGGAGCGACCGCTGCCGGAACCCGACAGCGCGGAAGGCAAATCAAGTGGCTGGCGATCGCAGGTGCGGCAGGAACTGGCCTCACTGCAACAAAATGCGCCGGGCGCGGTGGCCGATGTCGGCGCGACGCTGGCAGGTGCTGTCAAATCGGGACAGGCGCTGGCCTCAAAACACGGCGTCGACCTGAGCGTCGAACCGGCTCGCCGCCGGCTGATGGCGACAATCCAGCCCTCGGTGCTGCGCGAGGTGTTGATCACCACCATCGAGAAGTTGGTTCAACAGATGTCATCCGGGGAAATTACATTGCGGGCCGAGCGAGAGAAGGATCGCATCATCATTATGATCATGGGCTATCCTACCACGGCCGAAAGCCCTCCCCACAGCGACTTTATTCAAGAAGTTCTGGCCCCGCAAGGGGGGACGGTCAGCAGCCGAGTCGACGATGACTGCATCACGTTTTTGATCACGCTGCCGGCGGCAGACAAAATCACGGTGGCCGTGATCGAGGATAACGCCGACCTGGTTCATTTCTACCGCCACTATACCACCCGCACCCGATATCAAATTGCCCATGTGACCGACATGGAGCACGCCTTTGGCCAGATCATCGATTTGGGGCCCGAGATCATTGTGATGGACATCCTGCTGCCTGAGATCGACGGCTGGGAACTGCTGGCCCAACTGCACCAACATCCGGCCACCCGCTCGACTCCGGTGATCATTTGTTCGGTGGTCCGGCGTGAGGAGCTGGCTTTGGCCTTTGGCGCGGCCCTGTATGTGCCAAAACCGGTGCGCCGCCAGCAGTTTATCCAGGCCCTCGATCAGGTGCTCACTCAGGCGTCAGCAGGAGCTTCGAAAGTTCAAGCGAAGACCGCAGAATCTGACTAACCGAAATCCCCGTGCCTATACTGACCAGCAGCATGTCACTGCTGTACGGCTGGGTCAAAAGATCCTCGCCCGAAACCATGACCACCGGAATATCCCTAATGACCTCATCCTGCTGCTTGCGTTCCAGCACTTGCCAGCCATCCAGCTCAGGCATGATCACATCCAGTAAGACCAGATCCGGTGGCCGGGCATAAAGTTCCTCCAGACAGGCCGCGCCGCTCGCAACCGTAATCACCTCAAGAGAATCGTCATAAATAGAGAGCATCCGCGCGAAAAGCTGCTGAATATCCGGGTTGTCATCTACAACCAGAACCCGTTTCAACGGCCCCTCGATGGCCTCGATAACGGCCTTCAGATTGGCCTGGCGAATGGGCTTGGTTAGATAATCGACAGCGCCGGCTTCCAGGGCGTACTCGATCCGGGGAGGCAGCGAACAGCCGATCAGGGGCGTATCAGGCGCCTTCAGCCGGGCCGCCTCGATCAGGGGACCAAGCCGTTGGGGCGAAGCCGTGTTGACGATGACGGCGTGGGCCGGGCACGCCTCTAACGCCTGGATCGTCTCGGCCAAATTTCTGGCCTCGATGAACTCAACCTCCGGGGCAGTACGGCTGAGCAAAGGTTCGAGCGCGCCGGTTTCGTCGCACAGCACGACCCGCTGTTGGTAGGGCAACTCAGGCAGGTCGGGCCAGGCGGCTCGTTCCCGCCAGATCCAATCCTCGCTGACCAGCGTATCCGGTCCGCCCGCCAGCGGCGATGTCGGCGCGATGGGCAGCTTAAAGAAAAAGGTGGTCCCGACATCCAACTCACTTTCGAGCCAGATCTGGCCGTCGTGGAGTTCGATAAGCTGCTGGCTGATGCTGAGACCAAGCCCGCTGCCGCCTTGACCACGCCAGGCGCCGCTGGTGCTTTGGTAGAACGGTTCGAAGACGCGCTCGGCCTCGGCCGGTGAGATGCCGGGGCCGGTATCGCTGACGCTGACCATGACATAGCGGCCGTCTTGAACGACCTTCAGCGAAAGTCCTCCGGCGTCGGTATAGCGGGCCGCGTTGCTAACCAGGTTGAGGATGACCTGCCGAATTCGGGTGCAGTCATAATAGACCCGGGGCAGGTCATGGGGAATCGACACTTGCAAAGCGAGCCGTTTCTTTTCCAGCAGCGGGCGCACGACGGTTAAAACGCTGTCGATGTCAACGGCTAAATCGGCCCACTCCGGGCGGAGGTGGAGTTTGCCCGTTTCGGCCTGGCTCAAATCCAGGACATCGTTGACCATACTGGCCAGATGATTGCTATTGCGATAGACGATTTCCAGGTCTTGCAGCAAGACGGGCGGTATTTCCTGCTCGTAGATTTCGGGCGTTTCGGTCAGGCTGTCGATCAGGCCGATGATCATATTCAACGGCGTGCGAAACTCGTGGCTGACTTTAGCCACAAATGCGGCTTTGGCCCGTTGCGCCTCCTCGGCGATGCGGCGAGTCACGGCCAGTTTTTCATTGACCAGGGCCAGTTCGCGATTGGCGTGAGCCAGGGCCTCTAGCACCCGCTCCAGTTCAGTTTTGCGATCCCGGGCTGCCTCGAGCAAATGCTGAGCCTGCTGAAAGTGCCGCCACGACCAGCGAGCCATATCGTACAGCGGCCAATAGGTCATCGACATCACCCCGAGCGTGCCCCAGATACTGATCAAGGTCATAGCGACTGCAACTGAACTCAACCCTGCCGCCGTGTCTTGAGCCAGCAGCCACAAAAGCACCGTTTCCCCCAGGGCTATCGCCAGCGCGACCCCAAACCCCAAGAGCGTCACTGCCAGCGCGGTCGGTATCGTCAGCAAGATCAAAAATTCCGAAACGCCCAGCCAGCGAATCCCCAGCCCAATGAGCGCGATCAAGGCCGCGATGGTGAACAAGCGACCAAGCCATGGTCGCCAATATTCAAGCAGCCAGGCCATGATCGAGGCCCCATAAATCAGAAGAGCAAAGTTTAAAACCCGCAGCCGCTCTGCCGTCTCGAACCGGACATCGCCGACGACGATCAGGATCGTACTCAACACCACCAATCCGACAATGACCCATTTAGGCGACGGATGGAGTTCAGTATTTAAGCCTGGACCGGAAGTGACCGCTGAACTTATCATTAATCAGCTCCTCGCTTGATAAAAAAGCCATTCCCACAGCAGGAATGGCTTTGACTCGCATTGATTGATGAAGTGGGCGGTACAAGACTCGAACTTGTGACCTCCTCGGTGTAAGCGAGGCGCTCTAACCAACTGAGCTAACCGCCCATCTGTAACAAGTGATTATACAGAAGCGCCTGGAAATGGTCAAATGGAAAAATCGGACCCAATCAGGCCGCTACCACCGGCAGCCCGTTACCGCAGCGAGCTGAGTTCGCTTTCAACCTCTTCGATCTCGATCTCCAAACTCTTAAGCTGCCGTTTGAGCCGGGTCCGCTCTACTTCGCCGAGAGCATTCCTAAGCTGCTTGTTGGCTGCTTCGAATTCGGTGAACAGGTCTTCCCGGCGTTGCTGCAGGCTTTTTATTTTGATCTGGCGAAACGACGAGGGAGATGTTCCGCCCACTGAGGAGGAAGATGGAACAGTCGAAGACGCCCGGACTGATGCTCCCGCTTCCAGGGCCGCCAATTTGGCCTGGAGTTCCTCCAATTCCATCTCTAAATCTTCGATTTGAATGAGTATGCCAGGATCAGTCGAGATGCCCAACAATGCCTCTCGCTCTTTGAGCTTTTGTAACTGACGACTTTTCAACTGTATCAACGTCTTGACATCATCAGCTTCGGACATAGCAGCCCCCTAACCTGTGCGGCATCGTACCGGTCGAATCTATTGCTGCCATTATAGCATAAGCTTCGGCCCGAGGTCGAGTCAGATTCGGATTATGAGTCTGTCAATTTTGGGAGCGACCGAGTGGATAACTTTGGTTGGCAATGTTGCATTGATCAACAACAACGAATTGATGAAAAAAACCAATGATTTGAGCTCGCTATTCGTTGATTTCTTCCATTCGTTGTCGTCTTCCCAGGCGAGATAATACTTTACATAGGATTCCTAAACAGAGGCATGGATTCGCGGATATCAACCCACGAAATCGCATCGACGTTGATTAATCTTTAAGATTGATTATACTTGAGGGAGTTTGGAATGATCTCCAAGAGCCGGTTAAGTAGAGCGGCGCCGGTCGCCGTATAGTCCAAAGAGGATGAAATCGTTGCCTGACACGTGATACCTGATACTTGACACGTATTTTCAGAGGAGGTAAACCATGCCCATTACCAAAGCAACCATCCACAGTTTGGCGTCGGGCCAATCCTACGAGCGCGGCGAGGACTATTATCATATGGGCGCTGTCGACGAGATACAAAAGCGAGGGAACTTGCTCATGGCCGAAGTCGAAGGCAGCAGCTATGAACCCTATCAGGTCACCATTGAGTTAGGCGAGGATCAGGTCATCTCCAGCCACTGCACCTGCCCCTACGATTGGGGTGGCGCCTGCAAGCATATCGTGGCGGTTTTGCTGGCTTACGTACACCAACCCGAGCAGGTGACCGAGCGGCCCACGCTCGATGCGCTTTTGGCCGATTTGGACGCTCCTAAATTACGAGAACTTCTGGTTGACTTGTTGGCCTCAGAGCCGCGCTTGATCGGATGGGTTGAGACGAAGGTAGCAGTTCAGTCTGCGGTCCCGGCGGCCCCGGCCGAGACTGCCGTGACAGAAGCCACCACCGTCCCGCCGCCTCCAATCGATCCCGCCCCTTTCCGCCGGCAGTCCAAACAGATTCTGCGCAGTCCGAGTGGCTACGACTACTATGCCGCCGCGGCCGGCGTGGCCCACCAGATTTCACAGCTGCTCGACCAGGCCGAACCCTATCTCGAGCAGGGCGATGGTCGCAATGCCCTGCTCATCTTGGAGGCGGTGACCGAGCCGTATGTCGACCAATGGTATGAATTTGATGATTCCGATGGCGAACTGGGGACGGTGTTTGCTGAAATCGGTTCACGTTTTGCCGAGGCTATTCTCAGTGCGGATCTGTCTGCTCAAGAGCGGCAGACCTGGTCCAAAAAATTAACAGCCTGGCAAGGCGAAATCGATGATTATGGGGTCGATGTGGGCTTTGATGTGGCCATCGCCGCTGCCGAGCAGGGTTGGGATTTCCCCTCCTTACAACGGGTGCTGGCGGGCCACATCACCGATCAAGGGGCCTGGGAGGGTGAAACACCCTGGTACGCCGACGAGTTGGCCGTCGCCCGTCTCAACGTCCTGGAGCGCCAGGGCCGGTTCACCGAGTATCTCTACCTGGCCGAGGCCGAAGGGCAAACGGCTCTCTACCTGACCATGCTGGTCAAACTGGATCGCATCGCCGAGGCGGTTGAGTACGCCATGAACTATATGGCCATGACCGATGAAGCCCTGATTCTGGCTCAAACTCTGCGTAGCCATGACCATCCCGCCGAAGCCCTGAAGATCGCTGAACACGGGCTTAATCTTCAGGGGGAAACGTTGATTCTGGCTCGCTGGCTGCGCGACTTTGCGACTGAACTCTTCCAGCTTGAGGTCGCCCTCAAAGCAGCGCGGGCCGCTTTTGCTCGTTCGTTCGCCCTGGAAGATTACCAGGCGGCTCAGGCTATCGCCGGGCCGGAATGGTCTGCGGTCAAGGCCGAATTGCTGGGGCAACTCGCTGACACAGGTTTCGCGTACGGTAAGATCGACATTTATCTGCACGAAGGGTTGGTTGACGAGGCCGTTAAGACCATTGATAAGAGTTCTTACTATGGTTATGAGACGCTGGAACGCGTGGTCGAAGCGGCCTGGCAGAGCCACCCTGATTGGGTCATCCGGCAGTGCCAAAAACAGGCCGAGCGGATTATGGATGCGGGTCAGTCCAAATATTATCATCACGCTGTCCGCTGGGTCGAGACGGCTCGCCGGGCGTATCTGGGCGCGGATCGAGCCGAGGAATGGCGTTCCTATCTAGAGAATCTTATCAACCAACACGCCCGCAAATATTCGCTGCGACCTCGACTGGAAGCGCTGCGCCGTGTTCAGTGAGAAACTGATCGGTCGTTATCGAACTCAATCCTCATCTAAATGGGGCCTGCTGATATTGGGCTTCTTAACCGCATGCAGCCTTACGCCCAGACCTGCTTCACCCCCGTTGTCGGCTCTGCCCGCCGACGTCTATTTCGACAAAGTCCATGGGGCCTGGCAGGCGACAATGGTGGCCAATCACACCGGCCTGCTGCATGAAGGCAAGTACCTGGCCGAGCCCAGTTCCGCCGACTCGATTGAGCTGGCCCTGCTCGATCAATGGTCAACCGACGATGACACCGTCGTGGAGTGGGTCGATCTGCACATTTTGGAAACCCACGGCCTCGATCCGACCTACTCCCAAATCCGAGATGAGTGGGTCGATCACCTCAACCACGACATCTGGGTTTCGGCGCGACGGGCCCGGGACCTGATGGACGCCGGCGTTATGCCGCCCGCAACCGGCAGCACGGCCCTGAATCCAGAAGGGGTGTGGTCGATTGGGGCCCAACTCCAGACCGAAGTGTTTGGCATGATGTCGCCGGGCCTGCCTGGTGAAGCCGCCCGGCGGGCCATCTATTTCGCTCGCGTCACCAACAGCGGCCTGGCCGTCGAGGCCAGCGCGTTTTATACGACCATGTACGCCCTGGCTTTTTTCGAGTCGGACGTGCCGACCCTGATCGCCCAGACCCAGACTCGCTTTCCGTCCGAAACGCGGGTCAACCAAATCGTGGCGAACGTTGTCGACTGGCACCGGCAGTTCCCGGCTGATTGGCGGCAGACTCGCCGCCTGATTCGTGACACCTACGATGATGATCCGGCCTGGTGGGCAGCTAAGGTCAACTTCGCCAGCACCATTATGGCCTTGCTTTACGGCGAGGGCGACTTGATGAAGACCATGACCATCGCCGCGCTGGCCGGGTGGGATGCCGACAACAACGCCACCACCGCCGCCGGCCTGCTGGGCCTGATTTATGGCTACCACAATCTGCCCACCTCCATTCGCACCGCCAGCGACCTGTATTACAACGAGGACGTCACCGGTGATTTACCGGAGTATCAAACCGTCTCCGAGATCGCCGCTCGCACCCAGGCCCTGGCCGAAGCCGTCATCCGTCAGGCCGGCGGCACAGTCGAGAACGGTATCTATTTTATCCCAGCAATGACTGAGGCAAGGCACGATTGATTGAGCAAGATAATGTTCAACCATGAAGGGCCTGAAGACCATGAAGAATGAAGAACAAAAAACTTCATGCCCTTCATGTTCTTCATGGTTTATTTTAGTT
>Ga0302046_10003993_pt1 | contig 13218 bp, 11 predicted proteins | sample RVTome_11_FD_200261 | JGI IMG/M metagenome (GOLD analysis project Ga0302046, IMG submission 200261) | Soil microbial communities from uranium-contaminated site in the Upper Colorado River Basin, Wyoming, United States - RVT147D111 (version 2) ...
ATGCACTTACCGCACGTTTCCGGCAAGCAAATCCTCGGCCAGATTCAGGCTGATGAACGATTTGCCCAGACTCGCGTTATTATTGCCACGGCCGATGCCCTGATCGCCGAAGATCTTCGCGATGATACGGACCTGGTTCTCCTCAAACCGGTCAGCGTGACCCAACTGCGCGACATGGCCAGCCGCCTACGTCCCTCGCCGCTGCGCTAAATCGAAGACCCTTTTTCCAAATAAATAAGCGTCAGTCAGCATTTCAGGCGGTCAGCTAATTGTTGGAGTAATGACTGCACGCACGCCACCCCCCTACCCGGATCTCACATCCCATACCTCGCACCCCAATAAGTAACTGCGCCCATTGTAACAAGCAGCCCAAGAGCGACCCACATCCCCAGCCTGAACGACAGTGGTCGGTACTCGAAGCGCACGCTGTGTTCACCGGCCGGCAAGAAGATGGCTCGCCCGATATAGTTGGCTCGATAGATAGGGCTGGGCCGTCCATCCACGCTGGCGACCCAACCGGGATAGAACGTGTCCAGTAAAATCAGGTAGCCGTCGCCGGTCAGGCTGGCTTCGATCTCTACGAGTTGGGGGTGCTGGTTGGTGATGGCTGCCGTGCTGCCGGTCGGTGCTGCGGACTGCGGGAGTGAGGGAACCGGGGTATCTGCTTCGAGGATCGCGGTCTGGCGCGGATCGATGGCGCGGACCTGAAAATGAGCCAGGGCCTCGGCCGCGTTTTCGACCTGGATGGCTTGATGGACGATAAAGGCCCGAGGCAGGGGATTTGTGTTTTCGTAGACAAACGAGGTTTCGTCACTGTAGACCAGGGGATAAGTCGCGGCCACGTCGGCCCCCATCTGGCCCAGAGTCAGCAGGTGCCCGGCCCCGACCACTCGAACAGCCTGGACCGGATCAACCTCGTGCAAAAAGGTGTCGTAGCGGGCGATGCGCAGCGAAGAACCGTGGCCGCCGGCGCTGTGAATCCCATAAACTGAAGGGAAGTACTGGCCCAAATGGCTGACTGTGGCTTCCTCTGAACCCATCCCCAGCGGGAAGACCCGCGTATCACGTCCGTGCTCTAAAATATAGCGCGCCCCGCCGGACAGGCCATCCCACCACTCGGCCGGCTTGGTCGGGTTGATCGTCGTGCCGCCGGCTACCGCCAAATCGAACGAGATGGCGCCGATGACCAACAGCGTAAACGGTTGGCGACCCAGGCGGTGCGTCGCGTAGAGACTGAACAAGGTCAAGGCGACCACCAGGTTGGTTGCCAGTAAGACAGGCGGGAGACTGAGGCCAACGGCCCAACGCAGCAGCAGGCGATCCCGGTAGATCGGAGCAGGGCTAAAGCCTGCGGTCAAAAATGTGCCGGTCAGTTTGCTGTAAAACTCGTTCAAGTTAGTATTACTCCAGGCCAGTAGATCGGCCCGAAAGATCCACGCAAACAGCAGGCCCCCACCGAGCAAGAGCGCGCTGAGCCACAAGGCGGCCAACGCCCGGCGGGATAGGCCCTGCCGGAGCATGGTTTCCAGACCCAGTCCGGCCAGAATCGCCAGAGCCAGGTTGACGGCCATCAACCAGCGAGCCGGAATGCGGAATAGATCGAAGGCAGGCAAGTATTGGATTGCGTAAGTATAGAGCGGGGTATGGCCCCCAAGCGCCAGCAAAACCCCGCCGAGCAGCAGGAGGAAGAAGAAGGTCAGGTCACGTTTGTGCCGCTGCGGCCAGCTAAAGAACGTGAGCCACAACGGGATTAACCCTATGTAGATGAAATCTTCTTGAAAGGGATCGCCGCCCTTGAAGCCGACGACATTATTGCCAAAAGCGCTGGGCAAAATCAGGTTGAGACCCATCACCGGGGGCAGCGAGTTTTTAACCAGAAAATCCAGACCGCGTTCTTGAGAACGAACCGAAAGCTGTTGTAACTCCAGGGTTGGCAGAAGCTGCGGCGCGGCCAGCAGCAAGCCGCATAGAACGGCGATCCCTAACAGTGAGCCCGTGTGCAGGGCATAGCGAATGTTCCCCCGTTCTCGGCCATCACCATAGAGAAGATCGGCTCCGACCCGGTACACGGCGTAGCCCAGAAATATAATCAGGCTGTAGAAAACGATTTGGGGTTGGGCGGTCAGGCATTGCAAGGTCAGCGGCAACCCGGCCAGCAGGGCCACCGGCCAGGTACGCTTGCGGGTCACCTGGATAACGGCGAATAAGATTAGGGGCAGCCAGACGGCTCCGGTCATAATATTGAGGTTGGGCACCTGTGCCATCAAAAAACCGCCAAGCCCATAAGCCAGCCCGGCGACCGTGGCGGCGGCCCGACTTAGCTCAAGCGACCGGGCCAGCAGAAAGGTAAAGAGCGCCGCCAATGTAAAATGGATCAGAATGAAGAAGGATAATTCCAGCGATGTCGAGAGCGGGCTAAGAAAGATAGCACTCAGCGGATAGAGCACCCCGACCTGTGTTTCGCCCAACAAGGGGAGCCCGGTATCTTCGTATGGATCCCACAAAGGAACGCGTCCGGCCAGCCACTCCTCGGCGGCGAAGGTGTGGCGCGGAAAATGAATCCAGCTCAAGTCGGTCCAATAGAGGGTTTCACCACCAAAAACAATTTCGGGAAAGGACAGCAGGGGCAACATCAGGAAAAGGGCCAGGACCCATCCTTGTCGAGCGATGAAAGATTGGAGATAAGCGAATGGCCAGCTTCCATCCCTCACCGGAAGCGTTGATTTCGGGCGATGTTTGAGGATAGGGTTCAAGATCTATTCCAAAGGCTAAGAGTCTGGCGGGATTTTAACACACCGCTAAAGGGAGAGCAAAGGACGTATCGCTGGCATTGGGCTTGTTGCAGATTGAGGGCGAGTAAGGTACAATGTTTTAGCATTTCAGCGGGTCAGCATTTCAGCTAGTCAGCACTTCAGCACTTTAGCTGGTCAGCCAAAAGCTGACCAGTTTCTAAAGGAGAATCAACGATTAACTCTGAACAGGTTGTATTAAAAGAGGCCGGCTGGCTAAACCAGAAACGAGGCTCGGCCTTTCCCTCGATTTTGGGAATTGCAGCCATTGTCTTTGCGCTCGATCAGGCTTCGAAATTTTTGGTTTTGCAAAATATTCCTTTGTACGAATCGTGGAGCTTTTTCCCGGCGTTAGCCCGGATCTTCAGGTTTACTCACATCACCAATACCGGGGCTGCCTTTGGCATGTTCCCCCAACTCGGCTCCGCCTTTATGATTGTAGCCATCATCGTCATCCTCGGCATCGTCGCTTTTTATCACCAGTTGCCAACCGAGAATCTGTGGGTCCGCATTAGTTTGGGATTGCAACTGGGCGGCGCCATGGGTAATCTGTTGGATCGTCTGGTTCACGGCCACGTCGTTGATTTCATCGATATCGGTTTTTGGCCTATCTTCAACCTGGCCGACCTGTCGATTGTAGTGGGGGTCAGTATTTTATCGTACCATCTCTGGCAGGAAGAGGATGCTGCGGCGCAGCAAAGTAAGGTCCCACCCCACTCCGAGAGCAAGAAATATATGAGCGACATACAGAGGGTATAGCCCCCGATGCCTGAGGAGCAGTTGATCCGAATTCAGGCTGACCAGCCTGCCCCACGCCTGGATCAACTCCTGGCCCGGTCGCTGCCCGATCTCTCCCGCTCGCAGTTACAGAAGTTGATCCGCCAGGGCAGGGTGCTGTTGTCTGGCCAGCCGGCCCGACCCGGCAGCAAAGTGCAGTTGGGCGAGATCATTACGCTGTCACTGCCGGCACCGGAATCCTCACCGCTGCAACCCGAAACCGTTCCCTTAGATATTATTTTTGAAGATGATGACCTGATCGTGGTCAACAAGCCGGCCGGCATGGTCGTTCATCCGGCCCACGGTCACCGCCATGGGACTCTGGTCAATGCCTTGCTGGCCCGATATCCCGATCTGGTGGCGCTGACAGAGGCCGATGCCGGCTCAGCCGAGCGGCCCGGCATCGTACACCGGCTGGATCGAGATACGTCAGGGCTGATGGTCGTGGCCCGGACGCCCGAGGCGCTGGATCATGTGCGACGGCAGTTCAAAGCCCGGACCGTCGAGAAGATCTACCTGGCCCTGGTGTTTGGCCAGCCCCCGGCCCCGGAAGGCATCATCGATGTTCCCCTGGGGCGAGACCCCCGCCATCGCCAAAAATTCGCCCCGCGCTCCGATGGCAAACCGGCCCGGACCCACTATAGGCTGTTGGAGGATTTTGGTCACACCAGCCTGCTCGAAATTGGCCTGGAAACGGGCCGGACGCATCAAATTCGGGTTCACCTGGTCTGGCTCAAATGCCCCGTGGTCGGCGATACGGTCTATGGCCGTAAGAAAAACGCGCTTGGTCTCAAACGCCAGTTTTTACACGCCTGGCAACTGCGGTTTGAGCATCCGGGCAGCGGCAAGCGGCTCGAACTGGAGGCTGCACTGGGCGATGATTTGGAGGCAATTCTGGCTCAACTCAGGCGAGGCTGAGCCGTTTCTTTCTCCACCAGGGCGATCTCGGCCGGGCTGAGTTGATAAAGCTCATAAACCAGTTGATCCAGTTGGCGCTCGCAGCGTTTTAGTTCAGCGGCTGTGGACGCGCTGGGGCCGGACTCGGCGGCCTGGGTCAGACGGGTGATTTGCTCGGCGAGGCTGCTGATGGGCTGTTGCACTGCTGGCCGTTTCATGACTTGCTCAGGTAGAGGCAGCTTCGCCAGAAAGCTTGAACGGTACCTCAGATAGCCACCCCCTATGTGCATCGCCCCAAACAACAGTTCATAGACATATGAAAACAGGTTTGAATTCAACAGACCCAGCAAGAAAAGGAGTTGACCGGGGGCCCGGCCGTTGGTCGCAAAATAGACGCCGCCTTGCGGCACCCGATTATCAAAATCAACCGTGGCCCGAATCCGAAGCGCATCTTCGGCGATCAGAATTTTGGGACTGAAGATGGTTTGATATCGCCGCGTCGTTGGTTTTGAGACCAATGTCAAACCCCGATCCGAAATATAATGACCGGGTTTGATTTGGCCGTACCGCCTGAATTGATATTGCTTGACGATACCGTGATCTGAAATGGTCGCTCGTTCCAGCCGTTTGGGTATTCTCAAGCCTTCAGAAAAGGCGAGGTAATGGCCCAGCCCAACCCCTGTGGCCAGCAGCCTGAGCACAAGGTTTAAGCCGGCCTGGTTGGCGTTGATGGGTATGACCTGGTCGGGCAGCAGCCCCTGGACGCTCCGAGGCACGCTGTATTGAGCCCCGGGAACAGGTTCGCTCAACTGCCGGACGTTATGGGCCGTTCGAACGGTCAACCCCTGCCGGTGTTTTGACTTCCCAAAAATGGAAATAACCGGGTAGTTGCCCCGGCCATTAAAGAGGTCGAGTTTGGAGGTGCTGATGATCTCGCCAAAGCGGATGGTCTTCAAGATGAGGGCGCGCAGGTTTTTGGCCGAGATGGCAGCGCAATATTTATTCGGCGTGATGAAGACGCATTGGCCATCGTCGGTCGTGATCTGGAGCGCCTTTTCCAGAAACAAATAATAAAGGTCGTATTTGCCTCTGGCCGAACGATACTGTTTCTTCAGGTCCTGTTTGAGTTCCGGGGCAACATCATCGACCCGAACATAGGGTGGATTGCCGATAACAATATCGAAGCCCCCCGTTTGATCGAAGAAATCGGTGAACAGGGCGTTGTCGCAAACCAGGTTTCGCGCCAGGTCATTCGGCGGGATATCGAGTTTGCCGTTCGTATCATCCGCGATCAACGCCAGCCACAGCCGCAGCCGGGCAATCTCAACGGCAGCCGGATCGATGTCCACCCCATAAATCGAATGCTCGATGGCGTGATGCTTGAAATCAAAGGGTGTTCTATTTTTGTCCGGGAGCAGACCACGCCCCAGCGCCGTCCGGCCCCGCACGATCTCGTACAGCACCGCCACCGGGAAGGCGCCCGAGCCAACGGCCGGGTCACAAATTTTAATCGAGGCAAGGGCCTCGTCCAAAACCTGAGCCTGACCGCGAATGGACTTGGGTAGGCGAGCGTAGGTGGACGGGTAACTGTCATCTTGAGTTTCAGCCTGAGGACGAAACAAAGCCTCGAGGTCACGACGCGGAATCGCCCCTTGAACTGATTTTGCCAGCAGGGTGTTGACCAGACTCGCCCGGACCATGCTGTGTACGAGTTCGCGCGGCGTGTAAAAAGCGCCTCTCGCTTTGCGTTTGTCCTCGGCCAATTGATGTTCGAAGATCTTGCCCAGGATTTCGGGGGTGAGGGCCAGGGCGTTCCCCCGAGGCGTAGCTTCGCGGAGCGTGAAGTTGTAGCGGTCAAACGTTTCGCAGATTGGGCGCACGATCTCCGGGTTTAGGACGGGATCGATTTGGAGCCACGCCTGGTCGCTGCCGGGCAAACTCGTGGAGGCATCGTCCGGTCCGCCTCGTTCTCGCAGAAAATAACGGACCAAGATCCGCCTCAAAAGGTTTGCGGCCAGGTCAGCCGTCGTCACCCCTTCAGAAGCGGAATGACCCAGAGTCGCTTGGAGGTCTAGAAAAAGCCCTTCATAATCGGCCAGGAATGCTTGTTCAGCCATCATCATTTTATTAGCATACCGGAGTTTGCAAAAAATGACAATTATGTCAACTCATTAAGCTGATGGGAATCAAAAAGGAACGCGCCCGGCGTCCCTTACGTTTCATCTCTTATAGTTAGCAAACTTACGAGATCACGTTCAGATTTTCATCCAACTTCTGATCCTTGTATTCCCGGCCTTTGTCGGGGTGTGGGTCCTTTACCAGGCCGTAAATCTGGCGGCCTTCATGGTCCTCCGGCAGATATTGGGTGATAGGCAGGCCGTCTTCGGCGACAAAGAGGAGACAGTGGCAATATTTCCACTTTTTCATCTCGTTACAGGCACAAAACCAGCGCCGGCTCTTAATCTCTTCTTCTTTGTTTGGGTAAAAATTACAGGGACACAGGGGGCGTTTCAATGTGTCCATGTGATGGGCCAGTCCCAGAATGACGCCTTCGGTCACATCAGGGTCGGGGTGGAAGTACGTGCCGCTCTTAGCAGTGTATGTTTCGGCATACCGCCACATTTTCTGCATGTTTTTTTCGCTGGGCTGGTCCATCAGTTATCCAATTTGGTTGCGAAGATATTTATTCGTTACCCTTGCTCTTCTCATACAAGCCCAGGGCCTCTTCCTCGTCCCAGGTTTCGTCCAGTTGTTTGGCGACAGCCGCAGCCACCTGGGCCGCGGACCCTTCGAGTTCTTGTTCTTTACCCCACTTGAACATCGATGTATAAGCAGCTGCACTGGTTTGTCCGGCCCGCAGAGAGGCCTTTTCAACCGCCTCCTGAAAACGAGCCGGTAAGTTTTCTCTGACCGTACCATTGACATCAGTGGCTTTTACACCCAATGGAATGTGTTCCCAATACAAAATTTGATACCGTGCCATCTTATTGCTACCTGCCTCCTGTGGATGTCATTATTTACTGTCAAAGTGCTCTGGAATAAATTTAGACGTCCTGATCAGAAATGACATCACAAAGATTTCACTCCGGTTGGTTGAATAGCGGACTCCAATACAGCATTGGTTGTGCTCTTTGCTCGATCAAAACGCGAAGTTGTTCTGGACAAAGCCTTAATATGGAGGTAAGGATCGTTCCTGACGCTATTCTCTTAAATCTTAGTTTACACTTTCCAGCCTAAAATTGCAACTTTATTAAGTAGTGTATTTGGACTATTTGACCGGTTTATGAGTGCAGTTTTCTTAAAAATTATGAAATATTTCACAAAATACTGCGATAGCGTTAAATGAGAGTTTCATTAGAAAAGAGGCTAGAGCCTTGAAAAATCCCGCCAGATTGATTAGAATTAAATTTGACCAAAAGGTTAGTTGCGCGCTATGATGACGCAACTAATCTATTTTTTTGCGACAAGCTACAGTACCCCTGTTTCTTTGAGTTTTTTAGCCAAAGCCAACCGATCTTAGCTCCATCAAAACTGTTGCATGGAAACTCCTGAAACAGAGCTTAATCCCGCCTCGGAGGCATGAAGACTTAATATGGAAATCTCAACGATTCGCGAACTTAACGAGAGAGTAGAGACAGAGGCTCTCTTCTTGCAAGACCTGCTGGCTGAAGTCGACAAAGTGATCGTCGGCCAGCGCAACCTGGTGGAGCGATTGTTGATCGGTCTGCTGGCGGACGGGCATATCCTGTTGGAAGGTGTGCCCGGGCTGGCCAAAACCCTGGCTGTCAAAACCCTGGCTCAAGCGGTTCAGGCTCATTTTCAGCGGATTCAGTTCACGCCTGATTTGCTCCCGGCCGATTTGATCGGCACCGAAATCTACAATCCCCGCACCGCCGAATTCATCCCGCATCAAGGCCCACTCTTCGCCAACTTTATTTTGGCCGATGAGATCAATCGTGCGCCGGCCAAGGTGCAGAGCGCCCTGTTGGAGGCGATGCAGGAGCGGCAGGTCACCATTGGGACGGCCACCTATCTTTTAGAACAACCTTTTCTGGTCCTGGCCACCCAAAACCCAATTGAGCAGGAAGGGACGTATCCCTTGCCCGAAGCCCAGGTCGACCGCTTCATGCTCAAGGTCATTGTTGATTATCCCTCGCGTGAAGAGGAACGCTTGATCATGGATCGGATGACTCAGCCTGAGCTGCCCGAAGTGACGCCGGTCATTCACCCGTCCCATCTACTGCGCGCTCGCCAGGTGGTCAATCAGGTTTACGTCGATGAGAAAATCAAAGAGTATGTACTGGATCTGATTTTTGCTACCCGCCAGCCCGGTGAAAACGGCCTGGGCAATTTGAGACCGCTGATTGCGTTTGGCGCTTCGCCCCGTGCTACGATTTATATGATTATGGCGGCGCGCGCCCATGCTTTTCTCAACGGACGCGGTTTTGTGACCCCCGAGGATATCAAGCAAATTGCCCCGGACGTGCTGCGTCACCGGCTTGTGGTTAGCTACGAGGCCGAAGCTGAGGAGATCAGCAGCGCCGACATCGTCCAGAGCATTCTCGATCACATTGAAGTCCCGTAACGGGAACCCAATGGTGAATGGGTGAGTCGTTAGTTGTTGGTTCGACACTCATTTGCTAACAGCCTAAGGCCCTAATTTTATCATGCTGACACCCGAACTGATCAAGAAAATCCGTCGTATTGAAATCAGAACGCGGCGCCTGGTCAATGATAGTTTTGCCGGCGAATACCATGCCATCTTCAAAGGACGCGGTATGGAATTCGATGAGGTTCGCCCTTACCAACAGGGTGACGAGGTGCGGACCATTGATTGGAATGTCACCGCGCGTATGGGTGAACCGTTTATCAAGCGCTATGTCGAAGAGCGCGAATTGACCGTGATGCTCCTGGTCGATGCCAGCGCATCCGGCCAGTTTGGAACGATGAATCGCTTCAAGCGCGAGATTGCGGCCGAATTGGGCGCGGTCCTGGCCTATTCGGCCATTTCGAATAACGACAAAGTTGGCCTGCTCATCTTCACCGACCGGCTGGAGTTGTTTATCCCACCCCGCAAAGGCCGCCGCCACGTGCTGCGTCTGATCCGCGATTTGCTGGCCTTCGAGCCGGTGGGCCACCAGACCAACCTGAAGCTGGGCCTGGACATGATCAACCATATGCTCAAACGGCGCGGCATCATTTTTCTGATATCAGACTTTTTGATCTCGCCCGATAGTTATCGCGCGCCCTTACAAATTGCCAATCGCCGTCACGATGTCATCGCGGTCAGCCTGAATGACCCCCGCGAGCTCGATGAGTGGCCCAATGTTGGGATGCTGGCCCTGGAAGATGCCGAAACCGGCGAGATTCAGTGGGTCGATACCGGGAATCGTCAATGGCGCAAGGCTTTCGTAGAACGGGTGAATGAGTTACAATTGGCTCGCAATCGCGTTTTTCGCAAAGCCAAAGTGGACCGGATCGATATCACGACCGACGCCGATTATGTGGTGCCCCTGACCACGTTCTTTGAAAGACGAGCCCGACGCTTACGCCGGTGATTGAGTTGATGAAAACCTTGCCCCCGTTCCTTCCCAAGAAAAGCATGGCTGATACCTGTCTGGTCCTGGTCCTGGCGGTCATGCTGGGCCTATCAGTCCCTCAATTGGCCGCTGCTCAGTTACCGGAAGCCGAAGTGGACTTCTACGTAGAATCGCCGGAGGGTGGTCAGCCGCTGACCGTGGGTGATCAAATCACCTTACGATTGGAGATTAACCATCCCCCGGATTCCAGGGTTGTCTTACCCCAGGTGGAAGAGCAATGGGACGCTTTCAAGGTTGTGGAGCAGAGTTCGCCGGAGATCGTTGAAAATGAGGACGGGACGCTGACCACGGGCAAAACCATTGTGGTGACCGTTTTTCAACCGGGCCAGTTTCAAACACCGACACTCGTTGTGACGCATCGCAAACCCGATGAGTCGGTTGAAGAATTGGCCGCTCCGGTGGTCCAAATCAATATTACCAGCGTCCTGACCGAAGATCTCGACCTGCGTGATCTGAAAGCACAGGCGGCCCTGCCGCTGCCGGCAATCTGGCCGTATGTCGTTGGTGGGCTGCTCCTGACGATGTTAGTCCTGGGCTCGATGGCCGGAGCGGCTTTGTGGTACTATCATCGCTGGCGGCAAAAAATGGCTCCCGGTTTGGGGCTGACGCCGGTCGTCGATCCACGCCCGCCGCAAGTGATTGCGCATGCCGAACTGGACCGCATCGAAGCGCTCAACCTGCCCGCCCAGAACATGTTTAAGGAGCATTACACGCTTGTGTCCAACTGCCTGCGGACTTATATTGAGGGAGTCTATCAGATCCCGGCCCTCGAGCAGACCACCACCGAAGTGCGCCATGGCTTTTGGCGCCTGGCTGTGCCGGTGCGAGAAATGTCCGGTTTCATGACGATTCTGTCGGAAAGCGACCTGGTCAAATTTGCCCGCTTCAAGCCTCAACCCGGGGACAGCGCCGCCCTGATCGGTAACGCCCGGGCCGTCATCGACGCGACGACACCCCGCCCTGAGCCGAAAGCCCCGGCCATTCCCGAAAGCAACATCGAGGAGGCCGCATGATCTGGCGATTTGCTTCACCCTGGCTGCTGTTGTTGCTGCTGCTGCCTGTTATTTTAGCCAGTTTGCCCTGGTTGGCGCGCCGTTTCATGCGACCGGCGACCCTCCAGTATTCTGATTTGCGCCTGACCACCCACCTGACGCCCTCGCTGCGACAGCGCCTCCTGTTTATTCTGCCGATCATGCGCTATGTGGCCCTGGCTCTACTGATTATGGCCCTGGCTCGACCGCAGTCAGGCAGCGCGCGTGAGGTCATTACTGGCGAGGGTATCGATATCGCCATCGTCCTGGATATCTCGGGCAGCATGGCCTCGCTCGATTTTGAGCCGAACCGCTTGGGCGCGGCCAAACGGGTCATTCGCGATTTTATCAAGGAGCGCCAATATGATCGCATTGGTCTGGTCATTTTTGCTACCGAAGCCTTCAGCCAGGTACCGCCAACGCTTGATTATCAAGTCCTGGAACGCGTTCTTGACGAAACGCAGGTTTCGTGGGATATTCGACTGGACAGCGGAACGGCGATTGGCCTGGGGCTGGCCAACGGAGCCAATATGCTGCGTGACTCAGATGCGGACAGCCGGGTGATCGTGCTCTTGACGGATGGAGCCAACAATTCAGGCCAGATCGATCCGTTAACCGCCGCCGAAATTGCCAAAGCACTCGACATTCGGGTCTATACGATTGGCGCAGCCCGGCCCGGCCCGGCGGCCTTGCCCTTTCCTGATGGCCGGATCGAGTATCGCGACTCGGAAATCGATGAGGAAACCTTGCGGAAAATCGCCGACATCACCGGCGGTCTTTATTTCAGGGCCGAAGATGTGCGCGGCCTGCGCGAAATTTATGACACCATCAATGATCTGGAGCGCTCGCAGGTCGAGGTGAGAACGTTTACCCGCTATGAGGAACTGGCGCATTGGTTCATCATCCCGGCCACGTTGTTGCTGGTCCTGGATCAACTTCTGCGCCGTAGTTTATTAAGGACTATACCGTAAACCTTATCATGGATTTTTCCCAACCGGCTTATTTTTTCTGCTTTATCCCGTTCATACTGCTGGGCCTGCTCTTTTATTTTTTGGTCAAAAACAAAGATGCGGCTATCAATCGATTGGGCCGGCCCGAGTTAATCGACAAGCTGAGCGCCACGGTCAACTGGGCAGGCCGGCGTTGGAAACTGAGACTGTGGTTTCTCGGCCTGATCCTGCTCATTGTCGCGCTGGCTCGACCTCGTTGGGGCAGCCAGGTAGAATATATCGAACAGCAGGGTGTTGAAATCATGGTCGTGCTGGATGTATCGGACAGTATGCTGGCCGAAGATCTCAAACCCACCCGGCTGGCGCGGGCCAAGCTCGAGATTACGGAGTTGATGGACCACTTGCAGGGCAACGAGATGGGGTTGGTGCTCTTCTCCGGGGCGGCGTTTGTCCAGTTTCCGCTGACCTCCGATTTTGCCACGGCCCGCATGTTTCTCGACTCGGCTCGTCCGGGCATCATTTCGCGACCCGGCACGGCTATCGCCGAAGCCATCGAAATTGCGCTGACCGGCTTTAACGAGGAACGTTCCAGCCAGAAAGTGATCATTCTCCTCACCGATGGCGAGAGTCACGAGGGCGATGTCCTGGCCGCCACCGCCGAAGCAGCGGACCAGGGTATCCTCATCTATACCATCGGTTTTGGTTCTCCCAAAGGCGAGCCTATTCCAGAGTATGACCCGCTGGGCAACCTGATCGGTTATAAACGGGATCAGAACGATGAAATCGTGCTGACCCGGCTGGACGAAACAACGCTCCAGCAAATCGCCCTGCTGACCAACGGCCATTACTTCCGCGCCTCAGCCGATGGCCGTGAAGTCGGTTTTCTGGCCGATGAAATTAGCAAACTCCAGACTACGGCTCTGGAAAGCCGTTTTGAAACGCGCCGGATCGAACGGTTCCAATGGTTTGTCCTGGCCGCGATTGTGGCCCTGGTCGTGATCGAGTTGATCCCGGACCGGGTTCTTTCAAGATCGACTCCGGTAGGTCGCGAGGCGATCTTGCGGGGAGGAACGAGATGATAAGCATGTGGATTAGACAAATCAGCGCGAGTTCAAGCGGCCTGGTGCATCAGCCGAAGTGGTTCGGGCTGGTTCTCATTCTCGCTGGGTTTTTG
>Ga0302046_10003994_pt1 | contig 13216 bp, 9 predicted proteins | sample RVTome_11_FD_200261 | JGI IMG/M metagenome (GOLD analysis project Ga0302046, IMG submission 200261) | Soil microbial communities from uranium-contaminated site in the Upper Colorado River Basin, Wyoming, United States - RVT147D111 (version 2) ...
TCCGCGCGGCAGACGATCCTCCCTCTCCCCCCGGGAGAGGGTTGGGGTGAGGGGCCTTTGAATGCGTCGTGCAAGATTGCATGCCCGTAACTCCAACACGTTTCACAAGGAGTTTCTTAAGAGGCGGGACTACAAACGGAGGCGGCCAAGGTTGGGAAACCTCCCTGGTTCCTTCCTTTGCGACGTCGCGCCTTGGGGGGAGGCCACCGCGGCGCCGACACGGGCCCTTGTGTCACACAGGGGCCGTCGCTAGGCTCCCCGCGTGGCAGGATCCGCAGACAGGACGCGCACCACCTTCCGGCACGAATTGTGGCGCGCCGGCACGGCGGGCATCATCGAAACGGCGGGCACGACCTTTCTGCTCCTGATTGCGGTCAGTTGGTTCGAGGCCGGTTCGGTGGCCAAGGCGCTCGTCTCGGGAAGTGGCGCGCTGGGTCTGCTCCTCTCCCCGGTCTTCGTCACGCTGGTGGCTTCGCGGCATTGGCGAACGACGCGCGCGGCCGCCTGCGCGCTGCTGCTGGGTGCCGGCTGCTTTGTCCTGGCCGCCTGGCAACCGCGCCTGCCGGTCTTCGTCATCTGCAGCGTGCTGGCGATGGCGACCTCCTCCATCATCATCCCGCTGGTGACGCAGCTTTATCATGACAACTATCCGTCGGAGGTGCGGGGACGCCTGTTTTCCCGGACGGTCATGGTTCGCATCGCGACGGCGGCGGTGTTCGGGAAGGTGGCGGGGGATGCCCTGGACCGGCGCATGGATGCCTTTCCGATCCTGTTGCTGGTGCTGGCCGGGGCCTTGGTAACGGCGGCGTTCTGTCTTTCCCGTTGCCCAGGGCGGCCGCTTGGGCGGGAAGGAAGCTCCCATCCGTTGCGGGCCCTGCGCTACGCGCGGGAGGACCGGCTCTTCCGGCTCACGCTGATCTCTTGGATGCTCCTGGGGTTTGCCAACCTGATGATGCTCCCGCTGCGCATCGAGTATCTGGCCAATCCGGCCTATGGACTGGCTCTGACCGCCGGCAAGGTGGCGCTTCTCACGGTGGTCATTCCCAACATTGCCCGGCTGCTCCTCTCCCCGGTCTGGGGCCACTTCTTTGATCACATGAACTTCTTCCTCCTGCGCAGCCTGCTCAACATCGGGTTCATCGTGGGCATGCTCCTGTTCTTCCTGAGCGATTCGCTGCCCGGGCTGATGTTGGGTGCGGTGGTGTTTGGGGTGGCCAACGCGGGAGGCGAGGTGGCCTGGAGCCTTTGGGTGACGAAGTTCGCCCAGCCCGAGCGGGTGGCGGATTACATGTCGGTCCACACCTTCCTGACCGGCGTGCGGGGCGTGGCGGCGCCGCTCTGCGGATTCTTCCTGGCCCAGGTCGTCTCGCTCGACAGCCTGGCCCTGGTCAGCGGCATCATCATGATGCTGGCCACGCTGCTGCTGATGCCCGAGGTCTGGAAGGGGGGGGGAACGGGAAACGGATCACGCGCCGAGGGCCCGGATCCAGGTCCCCCGGAGGAATGAGGAGGGGGGCTTGGATCAATCGGATCCGGACGCGGACTTGGCCGGAGGCTTGCCGGTCGGATCCTTTTGGCCGCCGTTGGAGTTGGCCTGCTTGCCCCCGCGTTGGATGAGGTCGAAGATCTCCTGACGGTGCACCGCCAGTTCCGGCGGCGCCTGGATGCCGAGCTTGACGGCGTCCTTGTCGATGCGGAGCACCTTGACCACGATCCGCCCGTCAATGACGATGCTCTCGTTGAGTTTGCGGGAAAGGATGAGCATGAGGGGGTAGCGGTTGGGGTTCAGGCCATGGCTTCCCGGAGACTGGTGTCCCCGGCGGGGGTGGCCGCACGCAGCCATTGGGTGTCGTGCTGGTTGAAGGTGCGGATGAACGTTTCCATGAGGTCGGCGGACTGCCGGAGCAAGCGCTCGTTGCGCAGTGCCTTTTCGCGGACCTCCACCTGCAGGGCGTGGTTTTCCTCGACCAACGCGGCGATGAGGGGACGCACCTCCTGGGGCAGGAGCGGGATGAGATCGCGTTCCGGGAGGGACTCGAGCTGGCCGAGGGTCCGGGCCATGCCGGCCTTGGCTTCGCGTCGGATCTGGCGGGCTCGGGTGATCACGCCCTGGTGCGACTGAATGGCGGCAAATGCCTGGAGCGCATCCGGGCCGCCACGGGCCCGGACCGACTGCTGTTGCTGCTCCAATAACGCAAGCATTTCGCCGTATTGCTGAAGTTCGTGTCGTAAGGATTCAATCAAACGTTGAAGCGGGGCCATCATTGGAAAAAAGGCGGCTCAGGGCCGCGTCTGCTCGTTGGTTTGTTTTCCAATGTGCCATTCCACTTCCATGAACGGGCGCGATGGCTCGCTCAAGCAGCCCTCCCCGGGCTGCACCCATGCCTTGACTGTCGTGCCTGCTACGCGATGAGTCTGTCATAAGACCCTTCATATCCGGTCGCAGTTTAGCAATGGGCATGCCATGGCCTAACCCTTTGCCAAACCGCACGTTTCGACGCATTCCACAGCTCCGCCGATACTTATCTCCCCCTCCAAATCTGCCGACCATGCAGCTTTTGCCCCAACCCCGGCTTCCGATCTGCAACGGCCGAGGCAGCGACGGCTACGAAGAGGAAGAGTCGTCATTCCCCAGACTGTACTTGGGAATGAAGGCTGCGCAGCGGGTTGGGTCACAAGAGGAACCATGGGCAAGGAGAGGACAATAGATCTCACCCTATCAAAGGCCCCTCACCCCAGCCCTCTCCCGGCGGGAGAGGGAGCCGCAAGCCCCTGGAGGGTGCGGGTTCAGATCGGAAGCCTCTCTCCGTGCGGAAGACGATACCTCCGCTCGACTGACCTCGTTGCGGCCCTCTCCCCCCGGGAGAGGGCCAGGGTGAGGGGTCCCGCCGTGAGAAGCAAAGCTCAGGCGAAGTAGGAATCCACCCGCTGCAGGTAGCTCTTGATGGAGTGGATCGCCTGCGCATGAATCTGGCAGATGCGCGACTCGGTCAGGCCGAACACTTCGGCGATCTCCCGCAGGCGCAGGTCCTCGTAGTAGTAGAGCGCCAGCACCTTCTGCTGCATGTCGGGCAGCTTCTTGATGCGGGCCGCGATCAGCCCGGAAACCTCCTGCCGGAAGGCGCCATCCATGGGGTTCTCCTGGCGCACATCGGCAAAGCTTTCGTATTGGGAGGGCGTGTCGTCGGAGTCGGTCGTGAAGGAGGCGTCGAGACAGACGAAGGTGGTGGGACGAATCTCCTCCAGCCACTGCTGGTATTCGGTGACCGAGATCTGCAGCGCATGGGCCATCTCCTGTTCGGTGGCGGCGCGTCCCCTGGCCTGCTCGATCTCCTGCATGACGGCCTGGACCCGGCGAGCCTTGGTATGGACCGAGCGCGGCACCCAGTCCATGCGCCGCAGCTCGTCAAAGACGGCGCCGCGGATGCGCAGGCGGGCGTAGGTTTCAAAGGAGGTGCCGGCTTCGGGATTGTATTGGCGGACCGCATTGAGCAGGCCCATCAGGCCGGCGCTGTAGAGGTCTTCGCCATCCACGTGCGGAGGGAGGGTCATGGCGAGACGGCCCACGACGGTCCTCACCAGGGGGATGTGTTTTTCGACCAGTTCGGTTTCCACCTTGCTGCCGGGCCGCAATTGGCGGGCGGACGGCCAGGGCGATTTGCCGGTGCGGGGAACGACGCGTTTGCGCCGGCGGGTTCCACGCACGCGGGTTTTGGAAGGAAATTTTGCCTTGAGTTTGCCTCCGGTTGAGCGATTGGACGCACCGGGCCTGCTACGTGTGATCATACGGGACTGGGTTTCCTCATAGATTCCCATCGGGTCTTCTGAATCGATCCTTCCCCATCCGTCGAGAAGGAGGCGTGTTGCGTCCCCCCAGGGGACGCATCCGGCCGGATTTGGATCCGGACGGAGTCGATGAGCAGCGTCGGCGCGAGGCAGGAGAACGCGGTTTGGCGCCGAGGCGTTTGCCGCGATTTTTCCCGGAGCGATCGTTATGGCCGAATCTGCTCATGGTCGTTTGGCGGTGAGGGCAGGAGCAGTTGGTTTGCCATCAAGCCCCATTCCTCACCCTGCAAGCGCCTCTTTTCGGACACTTGCTGTCACCCTTCAAGGCAGCCCGGCCCTTGTCGAATCCACTCCAACAAGAGGTTGGGCATCCTTGTGAGCGCACCAGAGAGGACGGCGCCGTGGCGCCACCACCTTGTTCTTCCGGACGATTCCGTCCCTGAAGGCTGGTTGCGCACTGTCCCCAGGCTGGATGTCCTAAGCAGGAAACGTACACATCTGTCCCGTTCCAGTACAATTGCCCTCTGAAAATGTCGGCCCGGGCGACATCCCTGTCGGGATTTGTTCCGAGTTGAGGCAATCCCGCCCGTCTGTGGCGGGAATGGGCGGCTCTATAGATATATGGAGGGTCGGGGAGGAATGCGGAACATGGGGACGCCGATGCAAAAATTGCCCCTCAGGCCCCGGCCAAAAGATGTCTCCCCCACCCTGCCGCCCCGGCCCCAAGGATGACCCACACCACGTTCCACCGCCACAACGACATTCCAGTGATGCAGGTGAGGACCACCACAAGGGCGAACATATCCAGGCCATGACCGGCAGGAAAGAGCACGTGCCAGCCAAACCAAACCGCCAGGTTGAGGATCACCCCGACGACGGCGGCCGTGACTCCCCTCAAGGCGTCCGCGATGGAAGCCATGCGGCGCATGCGCTCCACATGGGGAGCACCCAGCAGGATCCAAAGAAAGCAGGGCGCAAACGTCACCCATGTGGTCATGGCCGCGCCCAGGGTGGCGCCGAGGAGTGGAGACATGGTCCCGGGATGATTCCACCCGCCCATGAAACCCACGAACTGCAGGACCATGACCAGCGGGCCGGGAGTGGTTTCCGCAAGGCCCAACCCGTCCATCATCTGCCCTGGTTCAAGCCAGGCATGAACCTCCACGGCGTGCTGGGCCACATAGGGTAGAACGGCATACGCCCCGCCAAAGGTCACCAGGGCGGCTTTGCTGAAGAAGAGGCCCTGGCGAAACAGGGTGTGATCCGCGCCCAGCCACCATCCGGCGGCCACGACGGGCAGCCACCAACAGGTCAGGCCGATCAAGGTCACGCGCGCCATCCTCCACCACCAGGAGTGGGAAGGCTCGCATCCAACCGGCTCGACGGTCTTGCTCGAGACCGGAGCGACATGCTTCGGGTCCGCGTTCGACACGGCCTTGTCGCCGCCGGGTTCACCCGGCCAGAAGCGGCCTCCCATCCACCCCAGAAGCGCGGCGCAGGCGAGGACGAGAGGAAACGGAAGCTTCACGGCGAACAACGCGACGAAGGCGGCCACGGCAATACCCCAGCTCATGGGATGCCGCAAGGCACGTCGCCCCAGGCGCACCATGGCCACCGCCACGAGGGCCAGCACGGCAGGCTTGAGTCCGTCAAACACCGCCGCGACGGCCGGCACCGTTCCCTTGGAGGCATAGAGCCAGCTCAATCCCCACAAGAGGAGAGCCGAAGGCAGGACAAACAAAATGCCGGCGGCGATGCCCCCGCGCGTGCCATGCAGCAGCCACCCGGAATAGGTGGCCAACTGTTGCGCCTCCGGACCAGGCAGGAGCATGCAGAAGTTCAGCGCGTGCAGGAAGCGATCCTCTCCGATCCAGCGGCGCCGTTCCACCAGTTCAAGGTGCATGATCGCGATTTGCCCGGTCGGTCCGCCAAAGCTGATCCACCCCAGCTTGAACCAAAAGCGCAAGGCATCGCGGAAAGCGGGACGAGGCGGCAAGGCGTCAGGTTCGGGCATGGGTTGGGAAGGGATTCCAAACGCGGAGGCAAGGTGCGGGCGCTTCCCCGGGTTGCTCATTCGCCCGGCTGGACATGGTCAGGCTCGGGCCGCCTTCCCGTCCGAAACAGAGCGGTGCAGGCATGAAAAAAGGCGTCCCGCGTGGGACGCCTGCAATGGGACCGCTGATGGGCGCCGCCGCGTCAGGGCTGGGGCGTGGCGGGCGGTTGCGGCGTGGCGGGTGGTTGCGGCGTGGGAGGCACGTCAACCTTCGGAGTCTGGGTCAGCTTGGCCATGAACTTTGCCTTGTCGTCGTTGAATTCGGAGATGCATTCCTTGCAGCAGAACTTCAATTCCTGCCCCTCCACCACGATCGACACCGGCTCGCCCATCGAATCGAGTGCTTCCCCCGAGACCAGGCAGGTTTTGAGAGGGTATGGCTTGGCATTGGACAACTGTTCCGGCGTGGCCGGTTCCGGAGTTGATTCCTTCTTGCCGCATCCGGTGAGGCCGCTTGCGGCCAGGAGCGCGGCCCCGAGAAGGCCGAGCATCTTGTGGTTGATCCTAACGTTCATGCGTTTCCTTTCGTGACTTGAGGTTCCCGTCATGTGGTTGTGACCCTAGCGGGTTTCTCCCGCTTGTCCACCCGAAAGCTCCTACTCCATTGGGTCACCCACTTTTAATCACGCCCTCCTGGGCCCGCCGACGGCATCTGCGTTCCTGCCTCCATCCATAGAGCACGGGCACCACAAAGAGCGTGACCAGGGCGACGGTCATTCCGCCGAAGGATGGAATCGCCATGGGCACCATGATGTCCGAACCGCGTCCCGTGGAAGTGAGCACGGGGAGGAGGGCCAGAATGGTGGTGGCCGAGGTCATCAAGGCCGGACGCACGCGGCGGGCCGCGCCTTCCAGAGCCCGTTCCCGCACGGCCTCCACGTCGGGCGGCGCTGCTCCGGCAAACTGTTGGTCGAGCATCGTGGCCATGAGCACACCGTCATCGGAGGCAATGCCGAACAGGGCCAGGAATCCCACCCAGACCGCCACGCTTAGGTGAATGGTCTTCATGCCGAAGAGCGCGCGCAGATCGACGCCGAAGACGGAGAGGTCCAGAAACCAGGGCTGGGCATACAGCCAGATCATGAGAAAACCGCCCGCCCACGCCACGAGCACGCCCGAGAAGACCAGCAGCGCGGTCGGCACCGAGCGGAACTGCAGGTAAAGGATGAGAAAGATGAGCAGCAACGCCAGGGGGACCACCGCGGCGAGCTTGCGCGAGGCGCGGATCTGGTTCTCGTAGTTGCCGGTGAAGGCGTAGCTGACGCCCTTGGGAAGCTGCCAGCTTCCCTCTGCCAGCGCCTGGCGCAGGTGCGCCTGGCAGGCCTCCACCACATTCACCTCCGCGAATCCCGGCAGCTTGTCGAACACCACATAGCCGACCAGGAACGTGTCCTCGCTCTTGATGACCTGGGGCCCACGCTCGTAACGAAGTTCGGCCAGCTGCGTCAGGGGAATCTGCGCGCCGTCCACGCCGGGCACGAGGATCCGGCCCAGCGACTCGATCTGGTTGCGGAGTTCGCGCGGGTAACGGACGCGGACCGGGTAGCGCTCGCGTCCCTCGACGGTGGTGGTGATGCGCTTGCCGCCGATGGCCACTTCGATCACGTCCTGCACCTGCCGGATGCTCAGGCCGTAGCGGGCGATGGCTTCCCGATCAATTTCAAGCTCCAGGTAGGGCTTGCCCACGATGCGGTCGGCCAGGACGGTGTCGGCCCGCACGCCGGGGACCTGCTTGAGCCGTTGCTCGATTTCAAGCCCCACGCGCTCGAGCGTGTCCAGGTCCGGCCCCTTGACCTTCACGCCCATCGCCGCGCGCATGCCGGTCTGGGGCATGACCAGCCGTGTGGCGATGGGCTGGAGCTTGGTGGCGGCGGTGGTTCCGGGCAATTGCGTCACCCGCACGATTTCATCCCAGATGTCATTCGGATTCCGGATGCCCGCCCAGGGGGAACGCCCCTCGTTGCGGGCCGGATCGAGGGCCGGCCGCCACAGGCGGAAAGGCGCACCGCCGTCATCGGGGATCAGTTGACCCTCCGCGTCGCGATCAAAACGACCCGCCACCTTGTAGGGGTGGCCGTCGGGGGCGGGCACGGGTTGTCCCGCCCGGTTGCGATGCCAATCCTCGGCGTCGGGTGTGAAACGGAAGCGCAACCGGCGACCGTGACGGTCCGCGGCGAATTCCGGATGGTAATTGACCACGGTTTCAAACATGGACACCGGCGCGGGATCCAGCGCGCTGTCGGCGCGTCCCAGCTTCCCCACCACCTGGTCCACCTCGGGCAGCGATTGGATGAGTTGATCCTGCTTTTCCAGCACGTCCAACGCCTCGCCGATGGAGGCGTGCGGCATGGTGGTCGGCATGAAGAGATAGGAGCCCTCATCCAGCGGAGGCATGAATTCCTTCCCCAGCCCGGGAAAGGCCCGTCCCAACAGCGTGAGCGGGGCACTGGCACGCAGGCCTTCCGGCATCCAGCGGGTGAGCCGGTTGGCTCCCTGCCAGATGAAAAGCCCCATGACGATGATCAGCAGCGGCACGGAGAGAAAGAGGAGCTTGTGCCCAAGGAACCAGCGCAGGCATGGGACGTAGAATTTCTGAAAGAGGTGCGCCCCCATGAGCACGCCTCCCAGCAGGACGCCGACGAAGAGGCCATTGATGCCCAGACCCTTTTCCGGACCTAGCGGCAGCCAGTCCGAGGTCAGCACCCACACCACCGCCACCACCAGCAGCCAAATCATGCCTTGCCGCGATCGCGGCCCCCAGGCTCCGGGCAGGTCTCGTTCCAGGAGTTTGAACAGGGCAAACACCGTGACCAGCACGACCAGGATGGTGACCAGGATCTCCTGGAAGATGGCGGTGTTGAGGGTGCCAAGGGTTTCCTGGATCAATCCCGTCCGGTCGTAAAAGGGAACCACCGTCACCTTGCTCAAGGTCAGCCAGGGCGGGCGTGGTGCGTCGCGGTTGGCACCCAGCCATGTCACCCAGGCGGACTGATCAAGTTCCAGCCCGCCCAGGGAGCCTTCACGCGGGGACGAGAACGCCGCGAAGCCCTGAGATGCAGCCCAGGCCGTCACCGTGTCCCGATCGACGCGGCGCCAGTCCACCACCGCCTTGGCGGGCAACCCCGGGGATATCTCGTCGATGCGTTTCCGGACCTCGTCGATGGTGGCCATCGGATTGGCGCCGTAGCGGGCCACCACCACACCCCCGACCGCTTCGGCACCGCCCTTGTCCAGGGCCCCCCGCCGCAAAGCCGGCCCCATCGTCACTCGGGCCACGTCCTTGATGTAAAGCGGCACATTCTGGTTCACCGCCACGACGGACTTTTCGATGTCCGCCACATCGCGCACGAAGCCGACGCCGCGGACGAAGTACTCCACCCCATTGACCTCGATGCTGCGCGCCCCCACATCGTGATTGGCGGCACGGACGGATTGGAACACCTGCGGCAGCGTCACGCCATGTGCCCGCATGGCATCGGGGTCCACATCCACCTGGTACTCGCGCACGAAGCCGCCCACCGAAGCGACTTCGCTGACGCCGTCCGCCGACTGCAGGGCATAGCGGACCTGGTAATCCTGAATGGACCGCAGCTCATCCAGCCCCCATCCGCCCGAGACCCGGCCCGATTCGTCGCGCCCTTCCAGGGTGTACCAGAAGATCTGCCCCAAGGCCGTGGCGTCCGGGCCGAGCGCGGGTTGCACTCCCTCAGGCAAGGTGCCGGCGGGAAGGCTGTTCAGCTTTTCCAGCACGCGGGAACGTGATCCGTTGAAATCCACGCCCTCCTTGAAAATCACGTAGATCGAGGAGAACCCAAAAAAGCTGAAGCTGCGGATGGTGCGGATGCCCGAGACGCCAAGCAGCGTCGAGGTGAGTGGATAGGTGATCTGGTCCTCCACATCCTGAGGGGAACGTCCCATCCATTCCGTGAAGACGATCTGCTGGTTCTCGCCCAGGTCGGGAATGGCGTCGGTCGGCACGGGCTCGCGCGGGAAGGCGCCCAGGTCCCAGTCGAAGGGCGCCACTCGGACGCCCCACCCCACCGCCACGATGAGCAGGAGAAACACGACCAGCTTGTTCTCCAGCGTGAACGGAATCAGGCGGGCGAGAGGACCTTGCGCTCCGTCGAGCGGGCCCTGGGCTGCATCGCGTTCGGTGTTCATGGCTGGCTCTCTTCTGTCTTGGGCGCCGGGATGCGTTCGACCAGGATGCCGCACTCGAGCATCTCAGCGCCGCGATATGGATTGCGCACCGCATCTCCTTCCTGGAGCCATCGGGCCGCTTTGCCGGGACCGAAGGCCATCGGACAGCGAATCACATTCACGTCTCCGGTGCCCGCGGTGGACAGGCCATGGATCCCGCCCAGCATCGACTCGGACAAGGTCTCGAAGGGCGGCCGCTGCCGGGCCAGGTCGGGCGATTGGACCATGGTCTGAAGGGTGTCCTGCATGGCGGCATGAAGGGGGTGCCACACCGCCTCGGCCTCCGGGGACAATCCCGTGGCATCCACCGCCTCCAGGGCCGAAGCGACATTCCCCGCATGGCGGGCGGCGCCTTCCCCGTCGTCACGGGCCAGCGTTGACTGCAGTTCCAGGTAAGCCTGCAGGAGTTTCCCGAAACCGGCTTGGAATGAAAGCGGCACGGCCTGCGGCGCGCCGGAAGTTGCGGGTGGGACGGCATGATCGTGATCATGCACGTGAGTTGGAGGAACATCGCCTCCCGGCCGGTTGGGGCTCATCATGCTTGGGCCGGCGTGGATCTGGATTTCGCTGTCGATCTTGAAGTTTCCATGGACCACGACGAGTTCCCCCTCTGCCAGGCCTTCCCGAACGATGTAGGCATCCGTCGCACGCGGACCGAGGACCACGTCCCGTCCCTGAAACGTGCCCGGTTGGTTGGTGTCGGCCACATAGACGACCGCCCGCTTGCCGGTGATGAGCGGGGCGGTGGCGGGAATCATGAGGGGCGGCGGCGCGCCACTGGCATCGCCTGCCAGGTAACCCAGGTCCGCCGCCGGCACGAGGTCCATGCCGCAGATGTCACACTGGCCCGGACCGTCCTTGATGATCTCGGGATGCATGGGGCTGATCCACTTGCCGGCCAGGGAGGGATCGATCACCTTGCCTTCCCCTGCAATGCGCGCCGTGAGTACGGCGCGAACGAACATCTCCGGCTTGAGCAACCCATCGGGGTTGGCCACGTTGACCCGAATCTTCACGGTGCGGGTCTTGGGATTGAGGGTCGGGTCGATGAAAGAGACGCGGCCGGTGAAGGACTGCCCGGCATAGGCACCGGTCTCGAAACGGACCTCCTGCCCGTAATGGATCCAGGGCAGGTCGGACTCGTAGGCGTCGAGCTTGACCCAGACCTCGGAGAGGTCGGCAATGGTATAGATGGTGGTTCCGGTCTGCACATACATGCCCTCGACGGCATCCTTGTGGATGACAATCCCGGCCGTGGGCGCGTACATCACGAGGTGATCGTTGGGTTCGCTGCCCGCTTCGATCCCGGCAATCTGCCCGGGCGTGAGGCCCCACAGGCGGAGCTTGTCCCGGGCGGAGGCGACCGTGACCGCAGAGCGTTCCCGGATGAGCGCATCGGGGCTTTGCCGCAGGGCGTCGCGGGTTTGCAGTGCCTGCAGCAACTCCTGTTGGGCGGTGAGCAACTCGGGACTGTAAAGGTCCACGAGATGATCCCCTTCCTTGACCGGCACCCCGGTGTAATCCACGTACAGGCGGTCCAGCCGGCCCGGCACCCGGGAGGTGATGTAGGACAGGCGGGTCTCGTCATACTCGACCTTGCCGGCCATGCGCACTTCCACCACGGGATAACGCCGCGTCACGGGGGCCACTTCGATTTCGGCCAGAGCCACGGCCTCCGCCGACATGTGAACCTGGCGCGGCCCGATCAGGCCGGCGAGGGATTCCTGGCGCACGAGGGCCATGCCGCAAAGGGGGCACAGGCCGGGCTCGGGCATGCGGATCTGCGGGTGCATGGGGCAGGTCCAGACTTCGGCGGCCGCCGCCGGAACGGGTGCAGCCCCCGTTCCGGTTCGTCCGCCCAGCCAAAGTCCGGCGAGAAATGTCATCACGGCCAGCGCCACCCCGGTCATCGCGCCCCCGGCCCGGAAACGCGTCTGGGCCACCCCTTCGATGTCGGACAACAACCGCAGGTTGCCCTCGGTGATCGCGATGGCCTTCTTGACATAGACCAGTTGGTAGTAGGCCTCCTTGACCCTGTAATCGAGGCGACGGCGGACCATTTCGAATGCCTCCTCGAGGGCATCGGCCTCGCGAGCCGCCACTTCCCCTGAAGGCGGAGTTTGCCGAACCAGGGCAGCATCTGGGAAAGACCGACACGCTGACGCTGCGGGCCGACGCGGGTTTCCACCTCCTGGATGTAGTATCCGTAGTTCAACCGGGGATCGGGCAGGGACCTCGCCATCGCGATGCGCTGCACCGCGGCCTGCCAGCGATGGAAGGCCGCCTCGAGTTCGGGGTTGTTGAGGGCGGCGTAGGCGATGTAGTCCTGCAGCGTGGTGGTTTCATTCAGTTCGGGCAGCGACGTCTCAGCCTTGTCCTGCTCCTGGGCTCGCGCCGCCGGGGAGGTCAGGAGGACGCCCATGCCGGCAAGGCAGAGCGCCTTGAGGCCGCAGCCCAGCCTGGAACCGCGGGTCCCGGGGATGGCCCGCGGCGTACTCATTCGATTCAGTTTCATGACAGATTCCTTTGCGTTGATCTGGGGTCCAGCTTGGGCAACGTCGCCACAGGCGTCGATGCCGGGAACGGTCGGGAACTCGAGCGCGCTGCGTTGGGAAGGAAGTCGAAGCAAGCCCGCGTCAGGTGTCGGCCGCCTCGGTCCGGAAGGCAACGCAGGCACACTTCGAGTGTGCCTGCCCGTGGATCAGATCAGAAGCGCGTGTGAACCCTAAGGAGCAAGAGCAAGAGTAAGAGCAAGAATGCGTCATTTCCCAGACGCTGCTGGGGAATGAAGGCAGCGCGGCGGGTTACGACACAAGGTGAAACATGGGCGTCCAGAGCACCTTGCATCGCACCCTATCAAAGGCCCCCCTTCCCTCTCCCGGCGGGAGAGGGAGGCCCGTCCACTCCGCGGAGAAAGGCCCCTGCACTCATCCCGGCTCGTTGTTCCCTCTCCCCCCGGGAGGGGGCAAGGGTGAGGGGCCCCTGCTAATCGACAACTTGTTGGTCGTTCTTTTCGGGTAAAGGGTACTCATACCATTGCTCTATTCCAAATCACAACTGTCCGGATATTAGTTCCACAACATCAACTGGTTAGAAATATCGGGTGTCAAACAAGCGGGATCGTATTCTGTAAGTAACTGATGGACAGGCTCTTTCTCGAAAGCGCTCACGCTCAGG
>Ga0302046_10003995_pt1 | contig 13213 bp, 11 predicted proteins | sample RVTome_11_FD_200261 | JGI IMG/M metagenome (GOLD analysis project Ga0302046, IMG submission 200261) | Soil microbial communities from uranium-contaminated site in the Upper Colorado River Basin, Wyoming, United States - RVT147D111 (version 2) ...
TTCGACGAGCAAGCGCCGCTGCATGTCGCGAACTTCCTCGATTACATGGACCGCGGCTATTACACCGGCACGGTCTTTCACCGCGTCATCGAAGACTTCGTCGTGCAAGGCGGCGGCCACGATCGCGACCTGCGCGGCAAGCCCGCCGGGGAGCCCATTGAGAACGAGTCCCGCAACGGCGCGAGCAACACGCGCGGCACCTTGGCGGCGGCGCGGACCGGCGACCCGCATTCGGCAACGTCGCAGTTCTTCTTCAACCTCGCGGACAACTCGCGGCTGGATGCGTCGGGCGATGGGTGGGGTTACACGGTCTTCGGGCGGGTCACCGACGGCATGGACGTCGTCGACGCAATCGCGGAGCTGCCGACCGGCCCGCGCGCCCAGTTCGAGGCCGAGGTGACCAACCCGCTGGTTGCGATCACGACGATGGCGCGCGTCGGCGAGCGGCCTTTCCCCGAGATCAGAGAGACCGCGCGTCTCGAAGCCATCCGCGAGCGGATCGCCACGACTATCGACGAGGAAGATCTCATCGCCGCAGCAACATGGATGGACCGCTATCACGCCGAGTGCGGCGAGATGACCGCCGACCTGCGCGTCACCGAAGCCACGATCGCGATGGTCACCGAGCGCAAGCCGGCGGCGATCACGGCGCTCGACGAGTACTTCCGCATCGCGAGCCCGCGGCACGCTTCCTACGAGGTCGCGCAATCGCTCTACGAGATGCTGGTGCCCGAGGGGGCCGAGAACATCATCGCGGCGCCGTCGGCCGCGCTGGCGCAGCTCGCGGGGGAGTGTCTGATCGGCGAGACGCCTTCGCTGCCCGACGGCGCGAACGCCACGCTCGACGACATGGTTGCGGGGCAGCAAACCGTCCGTGAGTTCATTGCGAGCAGCAACGAGTCGCTCGAATGCCTCGATGACGCCGGCGACGACCGCTCTCTCAACGACGATCAGCGCTCACTGCTGACGCGCGCCTATAACGACACGGTCGACCTCATGGAAGAGGTCGCCGACCAGTTCAACGAGCAGATACGCATCTTCCGTGAGCGGCAATAGCGCGCAGGGCTCAACTGAACAGCCAGGAATCCTGGAACAGCAGATTCATGAGCTGCCCATAGAACGCCCACACCAGCAGCAGCGTGGTCACGGCATACGCGAGCGCCGCCGGCCAGCGATACGACCCCCAGGTCACGAGATAGGCGAAGACGAAGACCGGCAGCGCAACGAGCTGGCCCGCGACGTAGGTGAGCCCGAATAGCGCGAGCAAGAATCCCAGGAACGTCAAGCTCGCCGGCAGATCCGCTTTCTTGACCGCGGTAGAGAACGCCGCGCCGAAGCCGTCGGCCGCGCGCACGGCGCCGAGCACGGCGCGACTGTCCTGCAGCAGGATCAGCAGCGTGAGCGGCAGCGCGATGACGAGCACCGCGTGCGGGAACTGCGCCGTCGCACGCTGCGCGAAACCCGTCGTGATCCAATAGGCGACCGCGAAGGTCGCGAGCAAAACCACCGTGATCGGCAGCGAGACGAGCGGGTTAATCGCCGTGCCCTCGCCGGCCTCGGCATCGCTCTTCGGATTGGCTTTGATCACGCCCCAGAGGGCGAGCAGCACGGTGATGAGGATCAAGGCCTCGATGACGAGGACCACGGGACGATTGTATAACCAGGCGTATTCGCCGTAGATCTGCGTGCTGAGCTGATAGTTGTCTTCCATGAGCACGCCGAGCACGAGCGCCAAGATCAACGGCGGACGCGGCCAGCCGCCCTGCTTCATGATGTAGCCGAGGGTCCCCATCGCCAACGCGACCCACCAGTCGCCGATCGAATTGGTCGCGATCCACGCGCCCATGAGCAGCACGACCATGACGCCCGGCACGACCAAATGCCCCGGCAGAAACGCGATCTTCTGCAGCTGGCTGCTGAACGCGAGCAGCAAGCCCGCGGCTACGAGATTGGCGATCGCGATCGCCCAGACCATGCTGAAGGTGAGATCAAGGTTGATCGTCAGCATATCGGGACCGGGCCGCAAGCCTTGGATCACGAGCGCGCCGAGCAGGATCGCGGTACCGATGCTGCCCGGGATGCCGAAAGCGACCGTCGGGATCAGCGCTCCCGCCTTGTGCGCGTTGTTCGCGGTCTCGGGCGCGATCACGCCGCGGATGTCGCCGCTGCCGAACTGCGATTTGTCGCGCGCGCTCTGCACGGCGTGACCGTAGGCGACCCAATCGACGATCGCGGCACCCAGGCCCGGCAGCATGCCGACGTAGGTGCCGATCAGCGCGCTGCGCACGGTCAACCAGCGGTGCTCGATGACGTCCTTGATGCCGTCGAGCAGACGGCTGCCGCCAGTCTCCGGCGCGACGCGCGAGATCGAGGTGTTCTTGACGGCGATCTCCATGAGCTCGGGAATGCCGAAAAGGCCGAGCACGATCGGGATGATCGGAATGCCGTCGAGCAGATAATCGATGCCGAAATAGAACCGCGGCACGCCGGTCGCGTTCGCATAACCGACCGTCGTCAACAGCAGCCCGAAGCAGGCGACGGTGATGCCCTTGAGCAGCGAGCGGCCCGAAAGCACGCCGACCATCGTCAAACCGAGCACCGACAACATGAAGAACTCGGGCACGCCGAACGCATTGATGAACGGCAAGACGATCGGCAGAGACGCCGCAAGCAGAAGCGCGCCCACGACGCCGCCGAAAGCCGAGACCGTGTACGCCGCGCCGAAAGCGCGCGCGGCCTGACCCTTCTTCGTCAGCGGATAACCGTCGAGTATCGTCGCTTGGGATGCGACCGTGCCGGGGATGCCGAACATGATCGCGGAGATGCTGTCCGAAGTCGAGGTGACGGCGTACATGCCGAGCAGCAACGCGAACGCCGGCACCGGGTCCATGCCGAAGGTGAACGGCAGCATCAGCGCAAGGCCCATCGCGCCGCCGAGACCCGGAACGGCGCCGACCCAGATGCCGACAAAGATGCCGAGCATGAGAAATCCGATCGACGGCCAGCCGAGGCTCAGCGCCAGACCGTCCAGCATGCCCTCGATCATGGTGAGCTGAGGCGCACGATGCGCGGGGATTGTGCTGCGAGGTTAACGAACGCGATCGATGTATTCCCGCAAGAATGCTTCGACGTCTTCCGGCACGTCGTAGAGCCCGCGCATCATCTCCGAGCCTTGCTCGGCGCCGATGGGCGGCAGCTCGAAACCGTACATCTTGATCGCTTCCTGCCGGTATTCGGGATCTTGCGTCACCGCGCCGAAGCTCTCGCGCAAGATCTCGACGACGTCGTCGGGCGTGCCCGGCGGTGCCATGGCGGCATAGACGATGTCGTTGACGCGCGGCAGCAGCCATTTGAACATCTCGTATTCCCGTCCCGACGGCGGCTCGCCCTTGACGCTCTCGTAGAACTCCATGTAGCTCGGGATGTCGCCCGCGACCTCGAGCGCGTACGGCTCACCGTCGGGGCCCGTGCCCGGGTTGTGCCACAGCGGGATCGCCAGGCCCTCCTCGACCAGCGTCGGCTCGATCGAGAAACGGTATTGGCCGAGCGATGCAACCTGGATATCGACCTCGCCGCGGCGCACGGCGTTGAACACGTCCGCGCCGCCTTGGAAGCCGGTCACGTATTGGTAGTCGACACCGAGCGCATCGAGCGCGAGCCTGCCGAGCAAATCGAAGCGCGCGATCGGATTCTGGCCGGCGAAGCGCAAGCCTTCGGCGGTCAGAAGATCCTCGGCCGAGCTCAGCTTGCCGGTGCTCACGTAAGCCATGTTCGGGCTCATGAGGCCGCCGATGAACGGCATCTCCGCGAAGTTGGCGCGCAAACCTGGCATCTTGAGCACGGCCTCGACGCCCGCCGTCGGCGAGAACACGAGATGCAGCCCGTCGGCGTCGGCGACCTCAGCCGCATAGTTGAACACGCGCGTGCCGCCGCCGCCGGGCAGGTTCTGCACGATCATGGTCGGCTCGCCCGGGATGTGGCGCTGCCAGTGCTCGGCGAACAAACGCGCGGCAAGATCGCCGCCGCTGCCGGGCGTGCGGCCGACGTAAATCGTTACGCGCTCGCCTTCGAAATACGCGGCTTGCTGCGCCGCGCCTTGGAGCGCGGGCACGCCGCAGAGCAACGCACCTGAAACCAGCAAGGTCGTCGAGAATGCAGTGCGTGCTTTAAACATAAATCATTCGCTCCGTAGCTCGTTTTGGTTGTCGTTATCGCCGTTAATATACCCGGTTGAGCGGGGGCTCGCCGTCCTTGAGAACGCGTCGGACGTTTTGCCATGCGGCTGCGAACAGCCCCGCCCATGCCTGGCGCGTGACGCCGGCGATGTGCGGCGTCAGCAACAAGCGCGCCGCGGCATCCCCGCGAAGCGCAAGCAACGGATTGGTCGCAAGCGGCGGCTCGGTCGAGTAGACGTCGACGGCTGCGCCGCCGATGCTTGCCGCGGTCAGGGTCTCGGCCAGTGCCGTCTCATCGACGATGCCGCCGCGCGCGGCATTGATCAACACGGCGTCGGGCTTCATGCGTTCGAGCTCCGCGGCGCCGATGAGATTCTCGGTTGCGGGCAAGAGCGGCACGTGCAGGCTCACGACATCGGCCTGCTCGAGCAGCGCCTCGAGCGTCAGCGCATGCGCGCCGAGCGCCGCAGACAGGCTCGAAGCCTCGATCGCGGGATCGTAATAGACGATGCGGCTGCCGTGATGCAGAAACGCGTGCGCCACCGCACGGCCGATCTCGCCGATCCCGACGATGCCGACCGTGAGCCCCTCGAGACCGCGCAGCCGCGCGGCGATCATCTCCGCGCGAAACGCGGCGTAGTTACCCTTGCGGATCTCGGCACTGGCCCAGCTCAAGCGCCGCAACAGGTCCAACGCGGCGGCCACGCAGTAGTCCGCCAAGGCGCTGTTCGAGCCGCCGGCGACGTTGGCGACCGCGATGCCGAGCGTCTTCAGGGCCGGCGCGTCGAGCCGGTCGACACCGGCGCCCGTGACCTGCACCAGCCGGACGCGGCTGCCGGCGAAAAGCTCGGCGTCGAGCTTCGGGCCGACGGCTGGGATCACCAGCGCTTGCGCGGCGCGCATCGCGTCCTTGAGCCCGGCATCGGCGGGCGCCAGGTAGGCGATTCGAAGATCGGCCGGCGGGGTCACGCCGATTTCCAGGAAATCCCGCTCCGGGCGCAGGCACACGACCTCGACCCCCTCCACCGGACTCATCTATTTATGGCGGCCGAGCTCGGCCGACGGGAAAAAGCACAACAGCACCAGCGGCTCGCCGCCGGTGTTGCGTGTGTAATGCGGCTCACCCGCCGGAATCAGAATCGTGTCGCCCGGCACGACCGGTTGCTCGCCGGCCTCGGTCCAAAAGGCGCCCGATCCCGACAGCACGTAGATGCACTCCTCGGAGTCGCCGTGCAGATGCGGCTCACGTGGCGGGGCGTTGGGATCGGCGACGGGAATCTCGACATGCCGCAAGGTCACGGCGTGCGCGCCGTCGCGGCTCGATACGATCTCCCGCGAGATCCGCCCCGGAAGCCCGAGCTCCCGCGCCTGATCGAGACCGATGACCCGAGCCATCCGCGCCGCTCCCGGCGTCAGCCGACTTGCTTGAGCTTGGTGATCTCCGCGACGCCGCCTTGCACCTCGGCTAGCCGTCGGAAGATGTCCGCAGCTTCCGCGGCGATCGCGTCGGCAATATCGGCCACCATGCGCCGGCCTTTCTCGACCGTGGCCTTGGCCGGATCGCCGTACCAGCCCGTCGGCGCGATCGAGCGGATGTCGGTCAGCACTGGCTGGTAGCTGCGCGTGCGGCGCAGCTTGTCCATCTTGCGACCGTGCTCGTGCTCTGACGAGTATTCGATGCGGTCGAGGTGCACGAGCGTCGCGTCGTGCTCGAGTATCGCGAGCGCTTCGATCTCGCCGCCATGCGTCAAGCCGCCGCATTCGTGTCCGTAGAGCTCGGCGGCGACATAGCAGGCCTGCACGGTCAGCACGCTGAGGCCGTGCTCGCGGTGCAACGCATCGGCGGCGATCGACAGCGACGGGATATTCCCCTCGTGCCAATTGAGGATCAGCAAATGCGTGGCGCCGTGCTGCGCCACCGAGATACCCGTCTCGATGACTACGCGCTGGTAGGTTTCGGGCGTCAGGCTCAAGGTGCCCTCGAACGGCATGTGCATCGGCGTGACGCCGAGCGGACCGCCCGGCAGCACGAGGCCGTCCATGCGCTCGGCGACCGCGTGGGCGATCACGTTCGCGGCGTAGATGTCCGTGCCGGTCGGCAAATGCGGGCCGTGTTGCTCGGTGCTGCCGGCCGGCAGCAGCACCAGCGGGTTGCGCTTGAGCTGCGCCGCGATCTCGGGCTGCGTCAAATCGATGAAGTAGCGGCTGGGTAAACGGTTCATAGTCAACTGCCTCGGGGTTCGAAAGTGCTCATGCTGAGATCCTGGCGCGCGACTCGTCGAGAATATCCGAGATCGCCACACTCGCGCCGTTCCGGTCGACGGAACGCAAGGCCGCATACACGACGGCGAGCGCAACGTTGCCATTGTAAGCGCTGAGCTCGCTGGGTCTTCCGGTCGCGCACATCTCGGCAAACATCTCGAGCTCGTCCAGGAACATATTCCCCGGCGGGATCTCGAGCTCCTCGCGCTTGCCGTAACCATCCTTGCCTCGCTGAATGTACAGCGTCGAGGTCTCGTGCAGCTTGTCCGGCGTGTCCCAGCTGCTGAAGTCGACCTCGTAGTGCATGAGCCCTTTCTGGCCGAACACGCGCAGAGAATAAATGCCGGGCGAGGTCCAGCAGGAGCCCACGTAGGCGAGCTTGCCGTCGGCGAAGCGCAGCGTCGTCATCGACTGGTCGTCGACCTCGGCGCCGACGGGCGAAAGCTTGGAGGCGATCGACGAGACCTCGGCGATCTCGCCGCCCAGATAGTGGACGCTGTCGAACTGATGGATCGCGAGCTGCGACAACGGCCCGCCCGGCGCCTTGTCGCGATACCAGCGCCAGGTATCCGGCGTCAGCTCGAGCGCGCGCTCGTTCGAGAAGTTAGCCTCGATGAACGCTACCTTGCCGAGCTCGCCGCGATCGATCATGTCTTTGATCATGCGCGTGCCCTTGAGCAGCCGGGCACTGTGCCCGACCATGATCTGCACGCCGTAGCGCTCGACCAGGGCTTCGATCTTCAAGCCCGATTCCAGGGTGTTGGCGATCGGCTTCTCGGTATAAACGTGCTTGCCGGCCGCAGCTACGGCCTCGGCGACGGGCAGGTGCTGCTCGTTCGGCACGGTCAGGATCACGCCCTTGATCTCGGGATTGCCGAGCAGCGTGTCCAGATCCGGCACCGCGGCGATGCCGAGCTCGGCCTCGAACGCACGGCGTTTTTCCTCGGAGCGGCTGAAGCCCGCAACGATCTCGAGCTTGCCGGACGGCCGGGCCGCACGGGTCAGCACCTTCGCCCAGCGGCCGAGGCCGATGATCCCCACCTTCACACTCATGGCAACGGCTTCCTTAGTTCCTCTCGAGTTTCACGGCTATGGACAGATTGTATGATTGTATTACAATGCTGACGCATGGGCGAGGCGCTGCTGCTCAAGATCAACAAAACCGCCGCTTCGCTGCGCCAACAAGTCATTGAAAAGCTACGCGCCGCGATCATCTCCGGCCGCTTGAGCCCGGGGCAGCGCCTGACCGAGCGCGAGCTCACCGAGAGGCTCGGCGTGTCCCGCACCGTGGTGCGAGAAGCCTTGCGGCAGCTCGACGCGGAAGGGCTCATCGAGGTCATCCCGAACCGCGGGCCCGTCGTGCGCACGCTCACGCCCGAGGAAGCCGAGGATCTCTACCGCATTCGCGCCGTGTTGCACGGGCTCGCGGCACGCCAGTTCGTCGAGCATGCGAGCCGCGCGGACCTCGAGGCCTTGCGGGCGGCTCTGGATAGCGTCGTCTCGGCGTACGACGCCGGCGTCACCGAGCACATCGCCGAGGCCAAGACGCATTTCTACGACATGCTCTACGCCGGCGCGGCGAGCGAGAGCTTGAGCGCGATGCTCGGCAGCTTGCATGCGCGCATGTGGCGCTGGCGCGCGCTGGGGCTCGCGCATCCGCAGCGCTCGAGCCGCCGATCGCGCGAGAGCATCGAGCACCTGACGGCGATCGTCACCGCAATCGAGGCCCGGGACGCCGACGAAGCCGAGCGCGTCACCCGCGAGGAAGCCAACCTGGCCGCGCGGGAAGTCTTGCGGCTGCTCGCGGCCACGCCCGAGGTGAGTTCGTGAGCGCCGAATGGCAAACCATCGACACCGACGTGCTCGTCATCGGTGGTGGCGTCGCCGGCTGCATGGCCGCGATCCCCGCGCTCGAGGCCGGCCTTGCGGTCGTCGTCTGCGAGAAGGGCAAGGTGCTCGATCACTGCGGCAGCGTCGGCTGCGGCGTCGACCACTATCTGACGATCATGGACTCGGGACCCGAGTGGGACACGCCCGAGTTTCTGCTCAAGCACGTGCCCGAGCTCACCGACGGCATCGTCGACATGGCCGTGACCAGCCGCGTGATTCATGAGATGCCGCGGATTCTGCGCAAGATCGAGAGCTTCGGCGTCGACTTCAAGGACCCCCGCTACGGCGACTATTACCGGCTGCGGTCTTTCGGCTTGCCGGGCACCTATCACATCAATTTCGACGGCACCGAGTTCAAGAAGCACATCGGCCAACAAGTGCGCAAGAAAAAAGGCACGGTGCTGACGCGCACGATGGCGGTGCAATTGCTGACCCAGGACGAGCGCGTCTACGGCGCGCTCGCGTTCAATTTTCGCAGCGGCGAATGGTTCGCGATACGCGCCGACGCCGTGGTGCTCGCGGCCGGCGAGGTCAATCGCTTGTCGAACAACGCTTCGGGCGTGGCGTTCGACAGCTGGCACTGCCCCTACAACACCGGCGACGCGCATCGCATGGGTTACGACGCCGGAGCAGTGCTCACGAACATGGAGTTCGTCGAGACGACGTTGACGCCCAAGGGCTTTTCGGCGCAGGGCTTGAACGCCCTGGTGAGCGAAGGCGCGCACTTCATCAACAACAGCGGCGAGCGCTTCATGTTCAAGTACGACGACAAGGGCGAGAACGCGCGCCGCGCCGTGATCGCGGACGCCGTCATCACCGAATATCTGCTCGGCAATGGCCCGATCTACGCCGACTGCCGGCACCTGCCGAAAGACGTTCTCGACCATATGGAAGCGACGCTGCAGGTCGATCGCTACACCATGCCGGCGTTCTACGAGCAAAAGCACTTGAAGTTCCGCGAGGAGCCCGTCGAGGTCTCGATCTCGGAGCTGAGCATTCGCCGCAGTGGCGTCTACTTCCGCGGCAGCGGGCTGGCCGTCGATACCGACGGGCAGACCTCGATCGGCGGCCTGTTCGCGGCCGGCGATTGCGCCTCGGTCAGCGGCGGCATCGCCGGCGCCTCGGTACTCGGCCACATCGCCGGCGAAGGCGTCGCGGCGCACCTGCGCAAGCCGCGGGGCGCCCGACCGAGCATCGACATGCGCCTCGCCGACGCGCTGCGCGCCTCGGCGCTGCAACATCTGGCCCAACCGGGCGGCATGTCCTGGAAAGAGTTCGAGCGCAAAACGCGTCAGACCGTGACCGATTACGTCGGCGTGCGCCGAAACGCAAAGGGTTTGAATCTCGCGCTCGAGACGCTCAAGGCGCTCGCCATCCAGGAGCCGACGCTCGAGGCCGACGACCTGCACGGCCTCATGCGGGTGCACGAATCCAAGAGCATCCGGCTATCGGCCGAACTCATGGCGCATGCGTCGCTGGCGCGTGCCGAAACGCGCACGGGCTCCTCGCACCGGCGGCTCGATTATCCGGCCACCGACGACGAGCACTGGCGCAAATTCGTGCTCGTGCAGCGCGGCGAGAAAAGCCCGCGCGTGAGCACGCAGTCCTGCGACCGGCCGCTGGCGGCGGCGTTCACGCGCGTCGGTCGGGAGAGCTTGTCTAGTGTCGGCTGAGACCGTGCACAACCCGATCAGGATCGACCCGGAGACTTGCGTCAAATGCAATCTCTGCGATTGGATCTGCCCCGGCGATCTCATCTATAAAGAGGAAGACAATCGCGAGACTCTGCCCGTGATCGCTTATCCGGACGAGTGCTGGTATTGCGGCTTGTGCCAATCGATTTGCCCGGTCGACGCCATCACGATCGTGTTTCCCAAGGAGATGATCGACTGCAAGACGGACGTCGTGAGCTTGCTGGGCAAGGTCGTCGAATAACACTCGATAACACCCAACACAGCCGGGGGGACTAACGGCAGATGCTCGAGGCCATCGGTGCGGGGCTCGTCGCGCTGGCGACGCCGCAAGCCATGACGTTCATGCTGATCGGCGTCGTCTACGGGCTCGTCGTCGGTATCCTGCCGGGCCTCGGCGGCATCGTCGCCCTGGCCTTGCTGTTGCCGTTCACCTACGGCCACGAGCTTGCGGCAACGCTGGCCTTGCTGCTGGGCGCGCACATCGCGACGATTTGGGGCGGCTCGGTCACGAGCATCCTGTTCAACGTGCCCGGCGCCGCGAAAAGTCTCGCGCTGGTTTTCGACGGTCATCCGATGACCCAGCAAGGCCAGGCCGGCCGCGCGCTCGGCGCCTCGGCGATGGCAGCCTTGCTCGGCGGTATCATCGGCGCGGTGTTCCTCGCCTTGAGCATTCCGATCGTGCGCCCCGTCATGCTCGCTTTGGGCCCCAGCGAATACCTCATGCTCGCGCTCTGGGGCCTGACGATCATCGCCACCTTCAGCGAAGGCTCTCTACTCAAAGGCCTGATCGCGACCGCGCTCGGCATCATGATCGCGTTCGTCGGCATGGACCCGGTCACGGGCACGCCGCGCTTCTGGTTCGGCAGCGTCTATCTGCTCGACGGCATCTCGTTCCCGGTCGCGATGATCGGGCTCTTTGCGGTTGCCGAGATGATCAAGCTGCACGTCAAAGGCGCGACGATCGTCGATCGCGTCGCGGGCTCGGAGCAAAGCTCGGTGCTCGACGGCGTCAAGGACACCTTTCGCCATCGGTGGCTGGTGGTTCGCTCGAGCCTGCTCGGGCTTTGGATCGGCGTGCTGCCGGGCGTCGGCGCCAGCGTCGGCGGCATCGCGGCCTACGCGCACGCCGTGCAGACGTCCAAGACGCCGGAGCGTTTCGGCAAGGGCGCGGTCGAGGGCGTGATCGCGCCGGACGCGACCTTGGGCGCGAACGAAGGCGGCGGCCTCATGCCCACCCTGGCTTTCGGCATTCCCGGCGGCGAGAGCATGGCGATCCTGCTCGTGGCTTTCTTGAGCATGGGCATCGTGCCGGGACCCCAAATGCTGACCAGCGGGCTCGATATCGTCTTCAGCATGGTTTGGATCATCGTGATCGCGAATCTGCTCACGACGCTGCTTGGGTTGGCCGTATCCTCTCAGCTCGCGCGGCTGCCGATGATGAACCCGAACATTTTGATTCCACTGGTGCTCTCGGTGTGCCTGTTCGGCGCCTTCGCCACCCGCGGCTTGATCGCGGACGTCGTGGTCGCGGCCTCGTTCGGCCTGATCGGCTACGTCATGGACAAGTACCGCTACTCGCGCGCGAATTTCGTCATCGGCATGGTGCTCGCCGAGATGATCGAGCGGAACCTGCATATCTCCTTGAGCCTCTACGGCAACGACTTTCTGTTCACGCGGCCGATCGCGCTCACGATGCTGATCTTCGTCGTCGTCACGACGGCCTTGCCGTTCGTCAGAAGCCATAAGCTCAAGCGCACGCTCGAGCGCCGAAACGCATGAGCCGTCGCGCGCAAGAGAATCTGCTCGCCGCGGTGCTGCTCGTCTTCTTCCTGGGCTATCTCGCCGTTGCGACACGCTTCGGCCCGAACGCGCGGCTCGTGCCGATCCCGATGGCGCTGATCGGACTCGTCTGCCTGGTCGCGCAGATCGTGCGGCAAAACCTCAAAGGCGGCCTCACGAAAAACACCTTCGGCCCCTTGCTGCTGCTCACGGGCGGGCGGCAGACGCCGGGGACCGAAGACGCGGCCGAAGCCGCGGGGGCGCCGTCCGGGCGCGACGCGCGACGCGAGCTTCAGGCCTTCGGCTTCGTCGCCCTGTTCGTGCTGCTCATCGTCGCGCTCGGCCCCGTGCCGGCCGTGTTTCTGTTCTGTGCCGGCTTCCTGACTTTCAGCAAGCATTACGCGCCCTGGAAGGCGGCCGCGGTTGCGCTCGCGTTCGCGGCGACGGTATATCTATTGTTCGTCGTCGGCTTGGAGCTGCAGCTCTACCACGGCCTGTTGGAACCTTGGATCGCGGGATGACAGCGAAACACGCATCGCAACGAACGTTTACCGCGCTCGCCGTGTGCGTGCTGACTCTCGTGTCGTTGAGCGCCGTGACGCAGGCTGCGAGCGTGCGCGACGGGACCGTGACTTTGATCGTGCCGAACAGCGCCGGCGGCCTGATGGCGCGCTATGCCCACATGATCGCGCCCTATATCGCCAAGCATGCGGGCGCCGAGGAGGTGCGCGTGCGCATCATGACGGGCGGCGGCAACATCCGCGGCACGAACTATCTCTGGTATGCCGAGCCCGACGGGCGCACGATCGGTTTCACGAGCATTCCTTCGCTGATTCTCGCACAGCTTTCGGGCAGCGAGGCGGTGCGCTTCGACACGACCCGTCTGGTTTATCTCGGCCGCGCCGCGACCGAGGCGCGCGTGCTGACCGTGGGCGTGCATTCCGGTATCGACTCGGCCGAGGCGCTCATGAATCTCGACCGGCCGTTCGTGTTTCCGTCTCAGGGCACCGACGAGGATTTTTATTCGATGGTCGTGCTCGGGCACGCGCTCGGCATGGAGCTAAAGCTCGTCATGGGATACGACGGCAACGCCGACACCGCGATGGCCGTGATCCGCGGCGACGGCGACGGCCATATCACCGCTTGGCGCGCGTCTCTCGGCGTCATCGAGGCCGGCGACGAGCGCCCGATTCTGACTCTGGGCGCCGAGCGCTATCCGCACTACGCGGACGTGCCGACGGCCATGGAAGTATCGAATCCCGAGTCCAGGCCCGCCGTGCAGGCAATCGTCAACATGCTCGACATGCACCGCGGGTTTTTCGGCCCGCCCGGGCTCGACGCCGAAGCGACGGCCGAGCTGCGCGCCGCGATCAGCGCGGCGCTCGCCGATCCCGAGCTCATCGCTGAGTCCGA
>Ga0302046_10003996_pt1 | contig 13211 bp, 13 predicted proteins | sample RVTome_11_FD_200261 | JGI IMG/M metagenome (GOLD analysis project Ga0302046, IMG submission 200261) | Soil microbial communities from uranium-contaminated site in the Upper Colorado River Basin, Wyoming, United States - RVT147D111 (version 2) ...
CGGAAGGCAGACCCGGAAACCCCCCGAGCCGTCGCTCTCGACGACGAACCGCCGCGAGCGCAGCAGCTCGGCCCACGCCGGCTGCCGCGCCCCGGGAGCGTACAGGTAGCCGGGCTCGACCATGGGCGGATCCGGAGCCGGGCCGAGCGAATCCAGGGCATCGCTCAGGACGAACGCGTACGGCTCGAGCCACGGATCCAGCAGCCGGTACGCCAGCGCGTCGGCGGGACGTTCGCCGGGCGGCGGCAACGGCCGGCCCCCGAGGCTTCGGAGAACGTCCGCCACCGACTCGCCGGAGTGCGTCAGGCTGCGGCCGTTCACGATCGCGCGGTAGTCGATCTCGACCCACTCCCCCTCCGCGGGGACCGCCGCGGACATCCACGGGAGAACGAGCATCGTGACGAGCGCGGCGCGGCGCGCGAGGAGCGTGCGCCCGGGGCGCGGGTCCTCGCGCTTCATGTTCGGTCCCCTCCTCACGTCAGCTCCTCGAGATAGCGTGGGAGCATGGCTCGCCACGTCGGCCAGTCGTGATCCCATTCCGGCCCCCACGGGTCGACGCGGTTCGGGATGCCCTTCGCTCCGAGGACCTCGGCCATGCGCCACGATTCCCCCGGATCCTCCCAGCGTCCCTGGCCGTGGGACAGGATCACGAATCGTCTCTTGAGACGGCCGAGGATCTCGCCTTCCAGCCGGGGCAGGAAGTGCAGCGGCGAGGAGAAGTACATCTCTTCGGGAAAATCGCCCGGCACGTATCTCCGGGGATCGTAGGTGCCGCTCATTCCGATCGCGTGCGAGAACACGTCGGGGTGGCGGCAGATCGCGGCCACGGCGTTGAACGCCCCGATCGACGCGCCGGCGGCGATGAGCTCGATTCCCGGGCTCCTGCAGTCGCTCCGGATGGCCGGAAGGAGCTCGTAATAGACGAACCCATCGAACCCGTCCTGCATCGCCGCGCAGTAGCGCGGCGAATGTTCGCCCGACAGCCACGCCCGGCCGGCGACGTTGTCACACGAGTACACCTTGATCCGGCCGGCCTCGAGCAGCGGCGCGAGCGTCCGGATCAACAGGAAGCGCTCGACCTCCTCGGCATCGCCGCCGGCAGTGGGGAACAGCAGCACCGGAGCGCCGAAGGTCCCCCAGCGCACGACCTGCATCTCCTGCCCGACGCGCTCGGAGTACCACCGCGACGTGGTCTTCACAGACCCTCCGGGAGGGTGACTCCGCTTGTCAAGCGGTCTTCCTCGGTCTTGCGCCAGAACGAGATCAGTCCGCAGTAGTGCTCGGCGAACTTCTCGACCTCGTGAGGCGGGAACATCGCCTCGACCTTCTTGCGGATCGTCTCGCGCGCGGTCTCCGTTCCGAAGAACTCCCACGCGATCTCGTCGAGGTCCGCGAGATGTCGCGCGCAGAACTCGGTGAAGCGCTCGGTCTCCAGCCGCTCGTTCGCGATCGCGGCATAGGCGGCGAGCCGCTCGCGGTACGGCAGCTCGCGCCCGCGGACCTCCTCGAAGGGCTGCCAGTCGAGCGTCTTGCGCATGGGGCGCTTGGCGGCGGCGCAGAACAGCGCCCACCGGATCTTGGCCTTCACCAGCCACGGAAAATGGAAGTGCAGCGAGGTCACCTGGGAGTCGGGGCACGGGTTGGCGAAGTCGATCGGGTAGAACACGCCGTCCCGTCGCAGGGACTCGCAGGAGTTGAAGTCCCAGCCGAAGAACGTGTTGATGGTCAGCGTCATGTCGCGCAGCAGGAACGACTCCTCGGGGCTCACGAAATCGAAGGCGACGCGGTAGCGATCGTGGAGCGGCGCGGACGGCTCGTAACGGATCATGCGGACCTGGGGGCCGATCCCAACACAGCGCACGAACAGGTCGAACGGCAGAACCGACCGCTGGAACAGCATCAACCGCTTTCCGCTGTGCTCGTAGGCGGCGCGGAGCGAGTCGTCGTCGTCCACGCGGGTCACGCCGACCCACGCACCGCCGTCGTAAGGCTTCACGTACAGCGGGTACGACAGCTTCCTGCCGATGGCCGCGAGATCGAACAGCTTGGCGTATCGCGACAGCGTCGGCGCGAGGTCGGCGGAGGGCTCGTACTCCTTGGGCGGCGCCAGCCACGTGTCCGGCACCGGGAGACCGAGGTGCATCATGGCCGCGTAGGTCGTCGCCTTCTCCATCGATTGCACGGACCACGGGTTGTTGAACACGTACAGGCCGTCCATGATCACGGCCTTCTTGATCCACTCCCGACTCGTGTGGTACCAGTGCGTCAGGCGGTCGACGACCACGTCGTAGCGGCAACCCTGCCTGAGGTCGAACGGCTCGATGGTGACGCGCTCGACCTCGAAGCGCGCGATCCCGCCCTCGACCGGGATCGCGAGATCGAGGCGCCGGACGATCTCCTCGAAGAACACCGGCCAGTCGATGTCGGCTCCCAGCGACAGCCCGATCCTGCGCGTGATCTCGGTCATGGCGCTACTCGTACACCAGCCACAGCGGACCCGGAAAGAGCCATGATAGCCCCTCCCGCAGCCGATCCCGCCAGCTCTCCCAGTTGTGGCCGTCTCGGGCTTCCGCGTAGCGGATCTCCATTCCCGTGGCTTGCAGCAACGGGACCATGGAGCGGTTCTCGTAGATCAGCGACTCGTACATCCCGCAGCTCATGAAGATCCGGTCGGCCGGGTTTCCGGGCTCGGCGCGAAAGGCGTTGACGAACTTGACGACCGGGTCGAACAGCGGGCCGCGACGCTGCTCGCCGATGTCGGTGAACGCGAACGACCCGGACTGCAGCAACAGCCGGCCGAACCGGCCCGGGTGCCTCCACGCGGCGGACAGCGAGGCCACGGCGCCGAAGCTCGCGCCCATCAGGCCGCGGCCGGAGGATTCCGCCACGAGCGGGTAACGCCGCTCGAGGTGCGGGACCAGACGCTCCGCCAGGAACCGCGCATGGGCCGGGTCGTCGGCGTACTCCCTGAGCCTGTCGGGCGACTGCGTCAGCGCCACGACCATCGACGGGATCTCCAGACGGTGGATGAGGTTGTCGAGAACCGTCTTGAGGGCGGCAAATCGCAGGTAGTCCTCGCCGTCGTGCACCACCAGGAGCGGGTAGCGGCGGCTGCGGCGGAATCGCGCCGGCAGGTAGACCGTCACGCGCCGCTCCCCGGCGGGGTCGAGGATGGAGACGTCCTCGAGCTCTCCGGGGCGGGCCTCGTCATCCCGCGCGACCCATTCGGGCGTCTCGTAGCCCGTCGCGTGGCACACGGAGTTCGATCCCATCGGAGCATGAGACACCAGAGGATTCAGGGGATCCATGATCAGCGTGCGCTGTCCGCCCGCCTCGATCTCGAGCTTGTACTCGAGACGCGAGCCGTGCGGCAGCTCGATCACGAGACACCACAGGTCGGTCCGCCCCACGCGCTCGAGCGGCATCGACGACGGAAGCCCGTAGATCCAGTGGCGCAGCCTCACGGCATCCGCCGCGCCGCGGTAGGCGAAGGTCACGCGCGTGTCCTCGACCACGGGGAACGCGTGCCCGTCCAGGAACGCCTGCACCGCGGCGGGGTCCACGGCGCCGCCCCGGCGAAGCGCGTCGATGGCGAGGGTCACGGCGCCACCGCCACGACGGTTCCGTCGCCGGCGAGCCTGGAGACGCCGCGGGCGGTTCCGGGACCGCCGCCGGACCAGTCGAGCCGCGACCCGTCGTCGAGCGTGATGCACGCGGCGGGCTCGAAGCGCCGCGAGAACCGCGCGACGCCAGCGCGATCGTCGAGCCGCAGCCGGCGTCGCGCGTGGGGTAGCGGAACGACGCCGGGACACAGTCCGAGGCCGGCGTCGAGCACCTCGGCGTTGCCGGCTCCCTGGGGCGGATGATCGTGGAACACCACGACCCGATCGGCCAGGACCATGGCACCCGCCGACCACGCGATCACGTGACGCCCCTGCGCCAGGGGCGCGACGTCGAGCAGACGCAGGCGGTTGACGAGCACGGCGACGTGGCCGCCGGCGAGGGTGACGGCGTCCACGCCCTCGAGGCTCTCGGCGATCTCCCGTCGCTGGCGCGCAACGGCGTCGCGCCCCAGCGGCTCGAAGCGCCGCTCGAACTCGGCGTGCACCGCCTCGACGCGCGCCACGTGGTGGGCGTCCAGGCGACGCACGGTGCGAACCGCGTCCTCGATCTCGGGAGCGAGGTGCGCTGGATCGCCGTCGAGCTCCATGAGGTCGCGAACCGCGCCGAGGTAGTGATCGAGCCTCGATCGATAGGTCTCCTGGAGGTCGCGCAGGAGATCCTGCTTGGCGCGAAGGCCCGAGAACAGCTCGGGGTCCTCCGCGAAGATGCTATCGCAGCGCTCGTACAGACGGAGGTTGAGCGCTTCGAGGCCGAGGTGGGCGCGCAGCTCCTCGTCCTCGCTCTCCCGTTCCTGCCAACCCGCGGTGATCATGGCCACGGGGCCGCGAACGGCGACGGAGCGCATGGCATCGGCGACCGTGGGGCGGAAGCGCTGGGGGCCGAGCAGGATGATCATCAGGCGTGCCCGAAATGACGCGGGATGTTACCAGACCGCGTCGTGATCGCAAAAAGCGTGGAAGCATGGCCGCGGACCTCACGCCCGCGCGTGGACACGCCCCCCCTGAACTGTCTACTATCGCGCGCGCTCGTGCGGACCTCGATGCCGCTTTGCTCGGGGAGGGAAGCCCGGATGACGACGTCAACGACGCCGGCTGCGCCGCCCGCGCTGCGCGGGGTGCTGGAGACGGTCCTGTACTTCACCGACCAGGACCGGGCCGAGCGCTTCTACTGCGACATGCTCGGGATGCGGCTGCTCGCCAAGGAACCGGGACGGAGCCTGTTCCTCCGGGCAGGCTCGAGTGTTTTTCTCCTGTTCGACGCCCGGGAGACCTCCCAGGGCGGCACGCTCCCCGCTCACGGCGCGACCGGGCCGATCCACACCTGTTTCGTCGTGGACGAAGCGGATTACGAGCCCTGGAAGCGTTTCCTGGCCTCGCGCGGGGTCGATGTCGTCCAGGAGGCCGCCTGGACCCGCGGCCTGTCCTTCTACTTCCGCGATCCCGACGGCAACCTGCTGGAGATCGCGAGCACCGACATCTGGCCGCGCTGATCCCGGCCGCGCTGGCCGCTTTTTTCCCGTCATCTTCCTTGCATAATCAGTACTGAACTGGTACTGTTTGAGACGAAGCCTCGAGGATTCCGATTCATCCGGTCCGCCCGGCGGGCGGCCCACGAATCGCGGAGGTGATCGACCATGATTCGGATCACCAGAGAAACGGACTACGGGATCGTGCTGCTGTCGCATCTGGCCGCCGGGCCGTCCGACAGGATCCACACGGCGCGCGACCTTTCCGGTCACGCGGGCCTGCCGCTGCCCATGGTCAGCAAGATCCTCAAGGCGCTGGCGAGGTCCGGCCTGCTCGTTTCCCATCGCGGCGCCAAGGGCGGCTACAGCATGGCGCGGCGGCCGGCCGAGGTGTCGGTGGGCGACGTCATTCGCGCGCTCGAGGGTCCGGTCGGCATCACCGAGTGCTCGTCGTCCCCGGGGAGCTGCGAGCAGGAGTCGTGCTGCCCGGTCCGCTCGCGGTGGCAGGAGATCAGCGGCGTCGTGCGCGAGTTCCTGGAGACGATCCCGATCACGCATCTCATCAACCGCGTACCCCTGCCCCCGATTCAGCTCAGGTGGTCGTAGGACAGCCGCAGATGCAGGCACGATCGCCCGAGGGCGCACGGAAGGAAGGCCGAGACATGGAATCGACCAGCGATACCGTCGAGCGGTTCACGAATCAGGAGTACAAGTGGGGGTTCGTCACGGACATCGAGGCCGACGCGGTGCCCCCGGGACTCGATGAGGGGATCGTCCGGACGATCTCGGCCAAGAAGGGCGAGCCGGAGTTCATGCTCGAGTGGAGGCTCAAGGCCTATCAGCAGTGGCTGAAGATGAGCGAGCCACGGTGGGCGAAGGTCGAGTTCCCTCCGATCGACTACCAGAGCATCGTGTACTACTCGGCTCCGCGGAGCGACAAGGACGGCCCCAAAAGCCTCGACGAGGTCGACCCGGAGCTGATCGCGACCTACGCGAAGCTCGGAATCCCGCTCAAGGAGCAGGAGATGCTGGCCGGGGTCGCGGTGGACGCCGTGTTCGACAGCGTTTCCGTGGCCACGACCTATCGCGAGAAGCTCTCCGAGCTCGGGATCATCTTCTGCTCGTTCTCCGAGGCCGTGCGCGAGCACCCCGATGTGGTCAAGCGGTATCTCGGAAGCGTCGTGCCGTACTCCGACAACTTCTATGCGACGCTCAACTCGGCGGTGTTCAGCGACGGGTCGTTCGTCTACGTGCCCAAGGGTGTTCGCTGCCCCATGGAGCTGAGCACCTACTTCCGGATCAACGCCGCCAACACCGGGCAGTTCGAGCGCACCTTGATCGTCGCCGATGAAGGGTCCTACGTCAGCTACCTCGAAGGCTGCACGGCCCCGAAACGCGACGAGAACCAGCTCCACGCCGCGGTGGTCGAGCTGGTCGCGCTCGACGACGCGCAGATCAAGTATTCCACGGTCCAGAACTGGTATCCCGGGGACAAGGACGGCAAGGGCGGGATCTACAACTTCGTCACCAAGCGCGGTAAGTGCCTCGGCAAGCGCTCCAAGATCTCGTGGACCCAGGTCGAGACGGGTTCCGCGATCACGTGGAAGTATCCGAGCTGCATCCTCCTCGGAGACGGCTCGGTGGGCGAGTTCTACTCCGTGGCCCTGACCAACAACCGCCAGCAGGCCGACACCGGCACCAAGATGATCCACATCGGCAACGACACGCGCAGCACGATCATCTCCAAGGGCATCTCCGCGGGCCACGGACAGAACACCTACCGCGGGCAGGTCAAGATCCTCAAGAACGCGAACAACGCGAGGAACTTCTCGCAGTGCGACTCGATGCTGATCGGCGACAAGTGCGGCGCCCACACCTTCCCGTACCTCGACGTCGGCAACACGTCGGCGACGGTGGAGCACGAAGCGACGACTTCGAAGATCGGCGAGGACCAGATCTTCTACTGCCGGCAGCGCGGCATCTCGACCGAGGACGCCATCTCGATGATCGTCAACGGCTTCTGCAAGCAGGTGTTCCGGGAGCTGCCCATGGAGTTCGCCGTCGAAGCTCAAAAACTGCTCGGCGTGAGCCTCGAAGGCAGCGTCGGCTGATTTCGCTCGGAGGAGACGCGAGCCTATGCTGAAGATCGAGAACCTGCACGCGAACGCGGAAGGCAAGGAGATTCTCAAGGGCATCACGCTCGAGGTCGGCAGGGGCCAGGTCCACGCCATCATGGGACCCAACGGCTCGGGCAAGAGCACCCTGGCGGGCGTGCTGGCCGGCAGGGAGTGCTACGAGGTCACCGACGGCCGGGTGCTGTACGAGGGCCGGGACCTCCTCGAAATGGCGCCCGAGGACCGCGCCCGCGCGGGCGTGTTCATGGCCTTCCAGTATCCGGTCGAGATCCCCGGCGTGAGCAACCTGTACTTCCTGAAGGCGGCGCTGAACGCGATCCGCAAGCACCGCGGCGAGGAGGAGCTCGACGCCATGGACTTCATGAGCCTCGTGAAGACGAGGATCAAGCTCGTCGAGATGGACGAATCGCTCCTCGGTCGCGCGATCAACGAGGGCTTCTCCGGCGGCGAGAAGAAGAGGAACGAGATCTTCCAGATGGCCGTTCTGGAGCCGGCGCTCGCGATCCTCGACGAGACCGATTCCGGCCTCGACATCGACGCGCTACGGATCGTCGCGCGGGGCGTGAACTCCCTGCGCTCGCCCGAGCGCAGCACCCTGGTCGTGACCCACTACCAGCGCCTGCTGAACTACATCGTTCCCGACTTCGTCCACGTTCTGGTGGACGGCCGCATCGTGCGCTCGGGAGACCGCAGCCTCGCTCTCGAGCTCGAGGACAAGGGCTACGGCTGGCTCGAGTCCGAGGTCGGCACCGCCACGTCCTGAAGGAGACGCACCCCATGGCACGGACCGAGTCGAAAGAGCGCGTCTCCCCGTCCGGTCTCGCGGCGCTTGCCGCCGGGATCGCGGCGCCCGAGGTACTGTGGCTCAAGCGCCTGCGCCAATCGGCGCTCAGGCGCTTCGAGGCTCTCGGGCTGCCCACGACCCGCGACGAGGAATGGCGGCAGACCAACGTCCAAGCGCTCGGCGAGATACGGCTCACCCGGCCCGAGGTCGCCACGCTCTCCCGTGCCGACCTCGACACGATGCCCGCGGCGGCCGGCCTGGGCTGTCCACGGGCCGTGGTCGTCAACGGGCGGTTCGACGCCTCGTTGTCCGACCTCGACGATCTCCCTGCCGGATTGCAGGTCGAAGCCCTGAGCCGGGCGCTCCGTTCCCGTCCCGAGCTGCTGGAGCCGAGCCTGGGGCGCGTCGCACCCTTCGAGAACCGTGCCTTCACCGCGCTCAACACCGCGGCGTTCGAGGACGGCACGGTCGTGTCGATCGCGCCGCGAACGATCGCCGAGACCCCGATCGAGATCCTGCACGTGGCGGTCGCCGGAGGACTCTCCCCTGCGATCCACCCGCGCACGCTCGTGGTCGCCGGGGACAGCAGCCAGGCCGCGGTCGTCGAGACCTACCTCAGCCTCGACGGCGAGGTCCACCTCACCAACGCCGTCACCGAGATCGTGGTCGGCGAAAACGCGATCCTCGATCACGCGCGGATCCAGTGGGAGAACGATCGCGCCTATCACTTCGGAGCGGTGCAGGCGCGCCAAGCGCGAGCCAGCCGCTACACGAATCACAACATCGCTTTCGGGGCCGCGCTGGCCCGCAACGACGTCGGCTCCGTGCTCGAGGGCGAGGGCGCCGAGGCGACCTTGAACGGCCTGTACCTCGCCACCGGCCGGCAGCACGTCGACAATCACACCATCCTCGATCACGCCGCCCCGCACTGCCCGAGCCGCGAGCTGTACAAGGGCATCCTGTCCGGCCGTGCCCATGTCGTCTTCAACGGCCGGATCGTCGTTCGTCCGGGCGCGCAGAAGACGGATGCCAAGCAATCGAACAACAGCCTGCTCTTGAGCAACGACGCGCTGATCCACACGCGCCCGCAGCTCGAGATCTACGCCGACGACGTCAAGTGCACGCACGGCGCGACCATCGGCCATCTCGAGGACGACGCCCTGTTCTACCTCCGGACGCGAGGCATCGATCTCGACGAGGCGCGCACGCTCTTGATCCGCGGCTTCGTCGGCGACGTCCTGGATCGTATCGCCCATGCCCCGCTGCGAGCGCGTCTCGCCGAGCGCGTCCTGGCCGCGACGGCGCCCGGGACCGCCGCGGGAGGCGACGCGTGAGGCGTGCAGGGGACTCCGTGTTGAACGGGCTCGACGTGACCAAGGTTCGGAGGGATTTCCCGATCCTCCGCCGCAAGGTCCACGGGAAGCCGTTGGTCTATCTCGACAACGCCGCGACCACACAGAAGCCCGAGTCGGTGCTGAGCGCGCTCCAGCGTTACTACACGGCGGAATGCTCCAACGTCCATCGCGGCCTGCACGAGCTGAGCGTGACGGCCACCGCGAGCTACGAGGGCGCGCGGCACAAGATCGCGGAGTTCCTGCACGCCCGCGAGGCGCGGGAGATCGTCTTCGTTCGCGGAACCACCGAGGCCATCAACCTCGTGGCCCACAGCTACGGCGCAGGCCACTTCGAGGCGGGAGACGAGATCGTCATCACCGCCATGGAGCATCACTCCAACATCGTGCCGTGGCAGCTCCTGGCCGAGCGCAGCGGGGCGAGGCTGCGCGTGGCCCCGATCGACGACGACGGCGAGCTGGTCCTCGACGAATACGGGAAGCTGCTGGGTCCTCGGACCCGGCTCGTGTCGGCCGTCCATGTCTCGAACGTCCTCGGCACCCGCAACCCCGTGAAGCGGATGATCGAGATGGCCCACGCCAAGGGCATCCCGGTGATGCTCGACGGCGCCCAGGCCGTGGCTCACGAGCGGGTCGACGTTCGGGATCTCGATTGCGACTTCTACGCCTTCTCGAGCCACAAGATGTACGGGCCCACCGGGATCGGGGTGCTGTACGGCAAGGCCGAGCTCCTCGAATCGATGCCGCCCTTCCAGGGCGGGGGCGACATGATCCGGACCGTGACGTTCGAAAAGACGACCTACAACGACATCCCGTTCAGGTTCGAGGCCGGAACGCCCAGCATCGCGGCGGCCATCGGATTCGGCGCCGCGACCGACTACCTGCGCGCGCTCGGCTTCGACCGCATCGCCAAGCACGAGTCGGACCTGCTGCACTACGCCACGCGGGCGATCGCGGCGGTTCCCGGGCTCCGCAGCATCGGCACCGCTCGCGACCGCGCCTCGGTGATGTCGTTCGTGATCGACGGCATCCACCCCCACGACATCGCCACGGTGCTGGACCTCGAGGGGATCGCCATTCGCGCCGGTCACCATTGCTCGCAGCCTCTCATGGAGCGCTTCGGGGTGCCCGCGACCGCGCGCGCTTCGTTCGCGTTCTACAACACTCGCGAGGACGTGGACGCCCTGGTGGCAGGTCTGCACAAGGTCGTGGAGGTTCTTGGCTGATGTCGGAACTCCGCGACCTCTACCAGGAAGTCATCCTCGATCACAGCAAGCGGCCGCAGAACCGCCGCAAGCCGGATTCGTTCACGCAGAAGGCGGAGGGCTACAACCCGCTGTGCGGAGACCGGGTCACGGTCTATCTCGACGTCAGGGCCGGGATCATCGAGGACATCGCGTTCGAAGGCTCGGGGTGCGCCATCTCGACGGCCTCGGTGTCCATGATGACGCAGGCGCTCCGCGGAAAGCCCGTCGCAGAGGTCGGGAAGCTGTTCGAGCGCTTCCACGCGCTGCTGACCGGCGACGACGAGCCGTCCCCGGATCTCGGCAAGCTGGCCGCGTTCTCCGGCGTGCGCGAGTTCCCGGTACGCGTCAAGTGCGCGACGCTCGGCTGGCACACCCTGAAGGCGGCTCTCGAGAGCAGCCCCAGGGAGGTCACCACGGAGTGAGCGGCATGGAGCACGAGCCCGCGGAACCCCTCGAGTCGAGCCCGTCCGCGCCTCCAGGCGACGCAGCGCAGCCGCAGGCTCCGGCAGCCAGAGGGGAGCTCGAGGGCCGGATCGTCGCGGTCCTGAGGACGATCTTCGACCCCGAGATCCCGGTCAACATCCACGAGCTCGGGTTGATCTACGGCGTCGACATCGCCGACGACGCGAGCGTGACGGTGCGCATGACGCTGACCGCGCCGGCCTGCCCCGCCGCGGGGATCCTGCCGGGCGAGGTCGAGACCAAGGTGCGCGCGGTCGACGGCGTGAAGGACGCGACCGTCGAGCTGGTGTGGGATCCGCCGTGGTCCCCGGACAGGATGACCGAGGCCGCCAAGCTGCAGCTCGGGATGCTGTGAGCCAGGCTCCTACTCGGCGTAGAGCTGGAGGTCGGCACCGATGCAGTCGGCGATCTCGAGCGTCGTCTCGAGGTCGGGGTGCCTCACGATCAGCCAGCCGTCGGACAGCAGGGTGCTGCGCCAGTCGCGGCGCGGCGTGCCGACGGGCGAGAGCTCGACGGACACGACGTGCGGGCCGTAGCGCGCCAGGATGCTCTCGAGCCCCTCGATGCGCGCCACGCGCCCCGCTCCGCGCGCACGCTTGAAAACGACCGCGGCGTTGTACTTGCGGCGCACGACCTGGCTGAATCGCCTGCGGCACGTCGCCTCGGCCCACCCCGTGAAGACGTCGATGTCGCAGGCGTAGTTCATGAGCTCCACCGATCGTGCGCCGGGCGGCCTGGCGGCGATCTCTCCGAACACCGCCTCGCCGTCGGCCTTCAGGTACCACTCCATGTGCGTGAAGCCGGTCTTGAAGTCGAGGGCCCGGAGCACGGCCTTGCCCATGTTCCTTCCCGCCGCGAGCGCGGGCTGCTCGACGTCCCGCAGCGTCACCGTCTGGGGACTGATCCACTCCACCGTTCGACCGATGAGCGGCCGCGGGCGGTACCACGCGATGTTGTAGTACAGGATCGTTCCGTCCACGCAGATCGTGTCGAAGGTGTACTCCTCGCCGTCGATGAACTCCTCGACGCTGACCTCCGGAACGTGAGCCACGAGCCCGGCGGCGCGCTCGAGCTCCTCCGGGGTGTCCACCCGGTGCGTGTCCGCCGAGCCGGCGCCCGCGATCGGCTTGATGATCAGGGGATAGCCCACGAACTCGGCGGCCTTGCGGCACGCCTCGACGGACGACGCGCGGACGTGGCGCGGAGTACGAATGTGCCAGCGGTCGAGCGCGTGCTTCATGACCTCCTTGTCGCGGAACGGGAGGGTCTGCGAGCGCGTCATCCCGACGACTCCCACCGCCTCGCGAAGTCGCGCCGCGAGGAGCATCGCCGGCTCCCACAGACACTCGACACGATGGACCTCGAGCCCCGAAGCGTAACGCCGGACCTTCTCGATGACGCGGTCCTCGTCCCACAGGCTGTCGACCTGCAGATAGGCCGAGAGGCTGTGCCGCGCGAGATCCGGAAGAGCGCCCTCCGGCTGCTCCCCCACCCCCAGGACCTTGGCTCCGATCTCCGCCAGCCCACGGGCGAAGAACGGCATCTCGCCCGGGAAACCCGGAGACAGCAGGATGACGTTCATGCCCGCGCTCGATCGCGCCGCAAGCCGGCGCGCGTCGCGCCTCGGACCGTGGCGGGGCTCATTCGTGGAGCTCGACGCGGATCATGCTCACGAGCCTCCGCAGCCCGTCCGCGACGACCTCGGTCTCGGGATGTCGCAGGATGACGTAACCGTCGCCCTCGTAGCCTCCCGACGCGGGCTGTCCGGGTCTGGGAAGCCTGGCCTCGACGACCAGGGGCCCCAGCTCGCGCTGGGCCTGCGACAGTCCGCGGATCGCCCGGACCTCCCCGCGCCCCTGGCCCCGGAGGAAGGCGGTTCCCGCGGCGAAGCGCCTCTCGGGCGGGTCGAAGGACTCGAGCACCACGAGCCTCGCCCACACGCGGTAGAAGTCGACGTCATGGGCCCAGGAGATCAGGCTCGTGAACTGCGCGCCGGGCGGCCGCGCGGCGATCTCCGAGATCGCGACGCTGCCGTCGGGTCGCCGGAACCACTCGGTGTGGCTCAGACCGGTGTCCATTCCGAGCGTGTCGAGAGCGAGGGAGGCCACGCGGCGCACGTCGTCGTAGCGCGGGTCGTCCACT
>Ga0302046_10003998_pt1 | contig 13206 bp, 10 predicted proteins | sample RVTome_11_FD_200261 | JGI IMG/M metagenome (GOLD analysis project Ga0302046, IMG submission 200261) | Soil microbial communities from uranium-contaminated site in the Upper Colorado River Basin, Wyoming, United States - RVT147D111 (version 2) ...
AGGGTGATCGTCTCGACCGCGGGGCCGGTGAGGCGCAGCGCCTGGGAGCGCTGGGCGCTCTCGCCCGTCGCCTGCACCTGCAGCGTGCGGCTCAGGGTGTCGGGGTTGTACTGCAGCGAGACGATCCGCACGACGGCCGACGACTCCGGATCGATGAGCACCAGGCCGCCCTTGACCAGCCGGGGGGAGTTGGGGAAGGTGCTCACAGCTGGTCCACGCTCTCGATCAGCTCCTTCATGAACGAGCGCCGCTCCGGGATCATCGTTCGCGGGTCGTACCCGAGCCGGATGATCTCCTCCTGGCGGTGCAGCTCGACCGTCGCCATCGCCTGGTCCATCCCCTGCGCCTCCAGCTGGCGCAGCGTGTCCAGGCCGCGGTTCTCCTCCATCTGGTAGACGCCGAGCCGGTCGAACAGGAAGGTGAGGTCCTCGCGCAGGATCGTGCCGCGTTGCGTGGCGAGCGGATCGGGCCGTCCGCCCGTCTTCCGGAGCGGTGCGTTCACGTTGACCATCTTCCCGCCCGGCCGGAGGCTGGCGATCGACACGTAGCGATCCACGAGGCCGAACAGGTGGAGCGTCTCGTGGCCGAGCGTGACTGGCTTGGTGGTGTGCGAGGGCGGGATACTCATCACGCCGCCCCCGACGGTGGGATCGGTGACCGACGTCGGGAGCCCGGCGGGCGCGCTTCCCAGGGATTGGCCCTCGAACTCCAGCGGTCCGGTGTCGGTCTGGCGCACGGTGACGAGCCAGAAGTCGAGGTTGCGGGGTGCGGTGGCCGACACCAGCTCGACCTGGGGAACCAGCTCGAAATCCCGGCCGGCGAACACGTGGCCCCGGAGCGACTGGTCCCATACGGTCCGGATTCCGGCCTCGAGCGTCGTCTTGAGCGTCGGGAACTTGCCGGAGGCCTCGGCATCGCTGAGCCCCTCGAAGCGGACCTGGAACTTCACGTGGAAGCGCACCACGTCGGGCGTCACGTCGATGCGAAGCGGCCGCCGGTTCAGCGCGGCCAGGTGGGCCCGCTCGGCCCCGGCGTAGGCTTCGCCTCCGCCGGGGTTGACGACCGCCATGGCCTTGTCCATGCGCTCGCGGGCCGCGAGCATCGGGTCCCGCTCTCGCGCGGTCGACAGCGCGCGGACGTTGCGCACGGCCCACTCGTCGAGGTAGCGCTGGAGCAGGGCCTTCCGCCGGCGCGCCCGTTCCACGATCATCCGGTCATAGGGCATCTCGGCCAGAGGCACGCCCGGCCCGGCGCCCAGGCGGGGGGCCGGTGCGGCCCCGGCGACGACCTCGGCCGCGAGCCGGTGCGCCTCGGCTTCGGCCTCCCAGGGTGGCGCCGCCTCGCCGCCGTTGAGCTGCTGCGCGACGTGGACCGCCTCGTGGGCGAGCAGTCGCCGGAAGCGTGGCGGCGGCAGGCGTGCCGCCGCGCCGGAGACGTGGATTTCGCCGCTCCGGGTGACCGCGTGGCCCGGACCGGATCCCACGGCGCCGCTCGGAAAGTAGACCGGGGCGTGGACGACCCGCGGATCGGCGTGAATGGGGATGTTGCCGAGGTAGTCACGCAACGGCCGTGGTCGGGCGCCGTCGCCGCCGAACTCCGCCCGGTCCGGCGGCGCCGGGGCCTTGGCGGGCGGACGGCTCGGCGCCGCCGGCGCCAGCCCGGCGTTGCGCGGCTGGAACTGCCGGCTCACCGCGGGTCCACCGGTCGCGTCACCTCGGCGATGAGCCGTCGCACCTGTTCCGACGGCTCGGTCGCGTAGCGTGCCGCCAGCCGGGCCGCACTCGGGCGCGCCCCGAGCCGCTTCAACGCATGCACGGCGCGATAGCGCACGGTCTCGCTCGGATGGTCGAGGAGCGCTTCCAGGTCGGGTCGGGCCCGCTCGTCACCACGGACGCCGAGGGCCACGGCCGCGGCGCCGCCGACGTCGATGTCGGCGTGGCGGAGATTTTCCAGGAGTGCCGTCATCGCTGCCGGCGCCCCGTGCAACGCCAGGGCCTGCGCGGCGTCCCAGGTGAGCGAGCGGTCCCCCCGGGCCAGCACGTCCGCCAGGAGCGCGACGTCCGGCTCGTGCCCCATTCGGCCCAGCACGTGGAGCGCGGCGCGGGTGGCGGCGCTCGGCGCCGCCGCGCGGACGAGCTCGACGAGCGCCGGCCGGCTCTCGTCGGCGTGCTCCAGGAGCCAGGTGAGCGCGCGGTCGCGTTCGTGGGGGTGCTCGCTCGAGAAGCGCCCCAGGTGCCGCTCCGCCTCACCGCTGGTCGTCATGCGCCTCACCATGGCCGGGTGCGTCTCGATGCCGCGCTCCACGTCCATTCTCAGAACGTGACACCGAAGACGACCTGGACCTTCTCGTCGAACAGTCGCCGCGCATCCTCGGTGATCCGGCTGTCGAGCGCGATGCGGCGGCGGAAGCCCCGGACGACCGCCTCGGCGATCGCCGGCGCGAAGGCCGCCTTCAGGTCCTGCAGCTTGTCCTCGACGTCCCGGGTCGGTTCGTCTCCCACACTGCCCGCGGCGCGGTACGGCAGCTCCCGCAGCTCGGCGTAGATCTCCGTCTCCATGTAGCTGTAGGCGGTGCTGAAGGTTCGAGGCCCGCTCTCGGCCAGCGCCCGCTCGCCGGCAGGAAGCGCGGCCAGCGTGCCCCGCATGATCTGCCACGACGCGGTGTCGCCGTAGTCTCGGTGCCCCCCCAGCTCGTGCGCGATGTTCTCGAAGATGTTCGCGGGATTCGCCTCCGCGGCCTCGAGCCATCGCTTCCCGACGCCGAGGACGTGGCCCCGGCGGAAGGCGGCGATGTTCGGCCCCAGCGTCTCGACGGCTTCCGGCTCCCATCGGATGCCACCGCCGGCCGCCTCGGCGGCGGTGATGAGGTCGCCGATCTCCTTGGGCGCCGCCGCCTTCACGGCGGTCACGGCGGCGTCGAACCGCGTGACCCAGGCAGCCTTCTCCGCCGGCGTGAGCGAAGGCCACCACGTCGCCGGATGCCCACCATAGGCACGGCTGGCGGCGTCACCGCGGAGAAAGGCCCCGACGCTGATGCCGGCTGCGGCGGCCCGGGCCTCCAGGTGGGTCTTCTGGGCGAGGCTCAGCTCCGCGAACGTCATGCCCGTCTGCCGGATGATCTCCAGCTCCTCGACGAATGGCAGGTTGTCGCGGCGGTCCGCGGCGCTCAGATTGTCGTAGAAGCGCTCGTACTGGAGCGCGGGAATGGCGACCACCACGGTCTTCAGCCGGTCCGGCGTCGGCCGCAGGCTCTGAAGCGCTTCGAGCGCGACGTGCGCCTCGGCGTCCGTGACCACCCAGTCGAGCACGCCGTAGGAGAGCAGGCTCTCGATGTGCGCGGCCGTCCTGGAGGCGCTGCGCTGCCGATGAATCGACTGGATCAGCGGGGCGAAGTCAACCCGGTCCCGGTCCGAGACGTTCTCGAGCAGCCGGGCGACGAAGCCGTCCCGCTCCATGGCCACCACGGTGTCGACGAGATCCGGGGCGCCGAGCCCGGCGAGGATCGTCAGTACCTCGTGGGCATCGGCGTCGGTGATCGCCCAGTCGAAGAGGCCGTAGGTGAGGGTGTCCTCGATCCTGGCGTAGTCGCCCGACACTGCCCGGCCGACCACGCCGGCGCCCTCGTGGGCCACGTGCGCCAGCTCGTGGACGAGGAGTGCGCGCCCCCGCGGCGTCCGCGGGTCGTAGCGTCCGGCGCCGAAGACGACGTCGTCGCCGACGGCGTAAGCCAGGGCGTTCTCCCGCCGTGCGGACTCGGCCGCCCGCACGTCCGTGTGTACCCGGACACGGCTGAAGTCGTGGCCGAGGCGCCGGCCGATCGCGCCACCCACGGCGGGATCCAGCGGCCGCCCGGGCCCGAGCGCCGGCTCGCCCTCCACCGCGGCCCCCACGGCGGCGCTGACGTCGCCGTCGCGCCGATCCGCCCGTCCCCGGGCCTCGAAGAGTCGGGCCGCGGTCGCGGCCCTCTCACCGCGGGCGGGTGTGAGGTCGGACGGGGTCTTGGGCACAAGCGCCTTGTCGTGCACGAGCGTCTCGTTCCTCGCTATCGCCGCTGAGGCGCCTGGCATCGTGGAATCTCGGGCGCGATCGGCGCGATCGCCCGCAGCGTGCGCGCCCGCGCCTCCCGCGACGACGTGATGTCCCTGGGAAATCCTCCGGTCGCTTGCTCGAGCCGGGCGGTCCGCGACGTCAGCTCCTCCTGGCTCACCTCCAGCGACTGCCCGAGCTGCCTGCGCGTTCTCCGAATTGACCGCCGTTCCCGGGCCGCCTCCGGCGACTCGCCGTCGGGCGGCCGCCGACCGGCCTGAGCGAAGTCGCCGCCCCACTCGCGCTGCAGCAGCGGATGGTCGCAGCGCGGCCGTGGAGTGTTCTGCACCACCACTACGGTTCTGTTCACCACGGAGCCGTCGTAGATGGTCCGGGCCATCGGCTCGTTCAGGCGCACGCAGCCATGGGACAGCGGGGTGCCGTCCACCGGGAAGTACTCGTGGAGCGCGATGTCGCGCGGATCGACGAACTCCGTCCACAACCTCACCCCGCCCCCGGTCACCGGGATCTTCTTCGCGACCGGGAAGCGCCCGACCGGGGTCCAGGCCGAGCCGGAGACCTGGGTCTGGCCGGCGGTGGGGCCGTCCGCTCCGGGCTCGACACAGCACTGTCCCTTGCCGGTGGAGGCGATGTCGGTTTCCGTGCGCCCGTCGCTCCAGTGCACGGTCACGGTCTGGGTCGTGCTCTGGTCCACGACGATCTCGCGGATCATGGGCTTCGCCGTTCGTGCTCCGCCCTGCCGCTCTGCGGCCCTTTCCGACCGCGTGGCGGCGGCCTCGTGGCGGGCGTGCCAGGCGGCGAGGAACCGATCGAGCTCGTCGGACTCGGCGAAGTGGAACTCGTCACGCAAGCGTGCCTCGCCGACGCTGTCCAGGATGACCGCCAGCTCGGCGTCCCGGGATCCTTGCAACAGGTCGAGGATCGCGCGCTCGTCGTCGTCGCCGGTGAAGCCTGAGATCATCTCCTCGATGAGGAGCACCTTGCGACGGACGGTCAGGGCGTAGCGGTCGTCGCCAGCCTTCCACCGCTGCACGATCACCCGGGCCTTGTTGTCGCTGTCGTTGTCGTCCTCGATCCGGTTCTCCACGTCCAGATACCGCAGGTAGGCGAGCAGCTCGTCGTCGCTGAACGTGCCGCTTCCGAAGAAGCGGGCGAAGAACTCACCGACCGGCACGCGCCGGATGAGGCCCGGCCCGGCCGAGTCCTGCTGGATCGTGTGGGCGAGCTCGTGGGCCAGGAGGCGGCGTCCGTCGCCGGAGCCGGGATCGTAGCGCCCGGCGCCGAAGAAGATGTGGCTGCCGAGCGTGAAGGCCTGCGCGTTGACGGCGCCGGCAAGTTCGGCGGCGCGCCGGCTCGTGTGGACCTGCACGTGGGCGAAGTCGACGCCGAAGCGGGGCTCCATGAAGGCTCGCGTGCCGGCGTCGAGACCCAGGCCGGCGCCCTGCTCGGCGTCGAGCCGCGCGCCGAACGTCGTGCCGAGGCCCGCGCCGGCCGCCGGGGAGGGCGCCGGCCGCTCCCACCGGGCGATCGTGGCAGGCGCGGACGCCGGCAACGCCGGGCGCCCGGCGCGCCGCGCCGGGCGCGACGCTGGCGTGCCCACGATCGCGTCGGCGACGCGTTCGGCCTCGTGTTCGGCCGGGTCGCTCGAGAGGCCGACCTGCAGCTTGGTCTGGAGACCCCGGCGCCCGAAGGTCCGTTCCCGGTCGCAGTCCCCGCAGCGGCCGGCCAGGCCCGCCGAGCCCCCACAGGCGCACGCGCGTTGCACGAGGCCTTGCGTCACCGATCGCCGGTTCCCGCCGGCCGACGCGCCGGGTCCCCGCGTCAGGCTCGCCGGGGCCTTCATCGCCTCATGCCCTCCTGCACCGCCCTCGCGACGGCCGCGCCGACGCGCTGGCCGCTCGCCGTCCCGCGCACCGCGACCGCGACCTCATCGACGACGGTCCGGCGCCTGGCGCGGGCGCCCGGCGTCTCGCGGGCCAGCTGCCGGGTCAGGTCCCTGACCAGCGCGGCGGTGATCGCCTTGCGGTCCCGGGGATCGACCCCCCGCAGCACGAGCCGGCCGATGTGGACCTCGATCCGACGTGGCGGCCGGGTCATGCGACGGCCTCGGCTTCTGCCTTCGACAACGGCCGGTCGAGCTTGGCGTACTCGGCGCGCGCGGCGTGGAGCACGTGCGACATGGTGATGGCCGGCTTCGCCTCCCCGGCCGCGAGAAAGGCGGCGTTCAGCGCGATGTTGCGGATGTTGCCGCCCGGGATCTGCAGACGCGCGAGGCGGTCGACGTCCAGGTCCCGCGTGGGCGCCTTCGCCGGGAACGCGCGGTTCCAGATCTGCGCCCGGGCCGCCGCGTTTGGGAAGGGGAACTGCACCACGAAGCGGAGGCGCCGCAGGAAGCTCTGGTCGAGCGCGTCCTTCATGTTCGTGGTGAGGATCGCCAGCCCGTGATAGGCCTCCATGCGCTGGAGCAGATAGCTCACCTCGATGTTGGCGTAACGGTCGTGGCTGTCCCGCACCTCGCTACGCTTGCCGAACAGCGCATCGGCCTCGTCGAAGAGGAGAATGGCGCCGCTGTCCTCGGCGGTGTCGAAGATGCGTCGCAAGTTCTTCTCCGTCTCGCCGATGTACTTGCTCACGACCTGGCTGAGGTCGATGCGGTAGAGATCGAGGCGAAGCTCGTTGGCCAGCACCTCCGCCGCCATGGTCTTGCCCGTTCCACTCGCCCCGGCGAAGAGGGCGGCGATGCCGAGCCCCCGCGGCCCCCTGGTCGCGAAGCCCCACGTCTGGTGCACGATCGTGCGGCCGCGGACGTGCGCGGCCACCTGCCGCAGCACGCCGACCTGCGCCTGGGGCAGCACCAGGTCGTCCCAGGTCGCGACCGTGTCGATCCGCTGGGCGAGATCGTCGAGCGCTCGCCGAGCCTCGATGCGACAGGCGTCCCACAACGTGGCCGGCCGCGCCCCGCTGTCCACGGGGTCTCCCACGGCCGCGCAGGCGGCGCGGATGGCGTCGCCGTCGAGACGGAACTGCGCCACCACGGCGGGCACCTCGTCGCCCAGCCCCCTCTCGTCGGTGCCGAGCGCGTGCCGCCACATGGCGGCCTGCTCCTCGGCCGGCGGTCGGACGACGTCGAGGCGGACGGAGGGCCGGCGGCGCAGAGTGACGCTCTCCGCGGCGGCGACGATCACCGGCCCGGCCAGGTCCTCCAGGAAGCTGACGAGCCGCGGCAGCCAGGTGTCGGCGCCGCTGACGGCACCGCCGTCGACCAGGAGCACCGCGTTGTCGAGCGCCAGCTCGCGCTCGCACAGCCGCGCCAGCGCCGCCCGCTCGCCGGCGCTGGCCGGGATCTCGGCGGCGGGTAGTCTCAGCGCCCTCATGCCGACGGACCGGCAGGCCGCCGCCGTGATCGCCGACTTGGCACCGCGGTCGGGTCCCGGGAGCTGGATGGCCGGCCAGAGCTCGGTCGTCGCGTGACGGCCGAGCACGTCGGCCACCCGTTCTGCGACGTCCTGGTGGGAGGGCACGAGCCGGTCGGGAGCGGGCACGGCCTCGATGAGCCCGGCCAGGCGGTCGTCGCGGTAGCGAACGCCGGTCAGGTAGTGCAGCACGCGCTCGTCGATCCGCAGCGGCCCCGCGGTCAGCGTGTCCGCCGGCGCCAGCTCGATGAGTCGCCACCGGCGCAGCGGCCGGGCGGGCGCGAGCGCGCTCCAGTGCGGGTGGTCGAGGGCGGCCAGCGCGAGCCCGAGTGTGGGATACACGCGGCGCGCGTCGCCATGCGCCTGGGCGCACAACGCGGCCAGGCGCGCGTCCAGCTCGACGCCGGCGCACAGCAGCAGGATGTCACGCTCGAACGGCGTCAGACCGAAGGTATGGCAGAGGGTCTCCAGGGCCGCCGACTCGTCGCCGGGGAGGTCGGTCGCACCCGTCGGGGGCGAGGGCGCGCCACCGGCGTCGGCGTCCTCGTCGAGGCGTCGAACGTACGCTTCGAGGCGCTCGCGCACCACGGCGAGGGCGGCGTTCAGGTGGCGCTGGTTGGCCTCGAGCCAGCGCGGGTCGTCGGCCACGCTCACGGGATCGTCACCCGCTGGGTGGGGTCGAACCGGGGCGGCGGGCTCGACCGGTCGATCAGGATGCTCTCCACGGCGTCGACGCGCAGCCGGACCCAGTGGGTCGTCCCGCCGACGAAGCCCCCGGCGGCGAACGTCAGCGTCGCATTCGACGGCGCCCCGAGCGGCTCGGCCGGCAGCTCCCGGTCGTCGACGATGAGCGCGGCCGTCTGCGTGTTCCGCACCGGCGGGCTGCAGGTCGCGGTGAAGGTCACCCGGCCGGCGGCCAGCACCGCCGTGATGGCGACGAGGCGCGGGGCGAGGGCGAGCGGCAGCTCGTTGGTCAGCCGGTCCGGTTGCCCCGCGCGCTGGACGCGCACCGAGACGTTGTAGGCGCCGGCCTGCCAGCTCGCCGGATCCGCCGGCGAACCCGGCACCACGGGGCCCGCCGGTGGATCGGGCGGCAGCTGCACGCGGACGCTGGCCGCCGTGGCGCCGGCCAGTGCCGGCAGCTCCTGCGCGCGCCGGGTGCGCGGCTCCACGAAGCGCACGAAGACCTGGGCGCCGTCGAGGTGATGGCCGCTCAGCGTGAGCACTTCCCCCAGCCGCGCGGCGATCTGCCGGTTCGCCGGCTGCAGGCTCTCCAGCGTCGGGAACGGCGGCAGCAGGCTCGGCTGCACGACGACGCCGCGATCGCGCCCGGTGCCCGGGATCGCCGGCCCCCGCGTCAGGACCGGGAGCGGCGCGCGCCGGGGCCGACGGCTCTCGATGAGGACGACGGAGACGCGATACGCGGTCGTGGTCCGGTAGTGGGTCTGCAGCGCCGTCCACAGCTTGGACATGTCGTCGACGCTCAGCGTCTCCGGCACCACCTTGATCAGCTCGACCTGATCGGCCAGGTCGGAGGCGGCCAGCGCCTGGAAGGCCGGCGGCAGCAGCGTGCCGTTCACCGCGCCGCCGGCCAGCGTGGTGCGCAGCGTCTCGCGGCCGATGACGGGTGTCTCGTGCAGTAGCTGCATCGCATAGCCGAGCAGGATCTCGCTGTCCAGCTCGGCGGCGCCGTAGGCGGTCAGCATGTAGTGCAGGTCGAGCGCGAGCCGGGGGGGCTGGACGAGGTCGCCGCGCGCGTCGCGCGTGGGCAGGTCGGCGTTCTGCCAGCCCGAGTTCGGCGTGACCTGGTGCAGGAACAGGTTGAGCTGCGTGGTGAAGGCCGTGCCGTTGCCCCCGGGCACACGGTCGGGCGGCAGCGCCGTCACGCTGACGTTGCCGACGGCGGCGCTCACGTCGTTGTCGATGAGCCCGTCGTTGAGCAGGTCCATCAGCGCGCGGGTCACGGACGCGATCGCCAGCGCGTTGCTCACCGGCGGCTCCGCCCCCGGCCACTCAGATAGTCGGCGAGCGACATGAGCGTGCTCTCGACGCGGCCGGGCGGCGGCGCCGGCGGCGGCGTGGCCTTGACCTCGACCCGGCCGATGTCGATGCGCACCACCCCGGGTTCAGGCTCCGTCTCGTCCGGCGCCACGCGGTGCTCCAGGCGCGCCGCGCGCGCGGTGGCCGGCAGGAGCCGGCGAGGCGTCCGCGGGGCCGGGGCGCTGTCGCCGTCGTCCGGCCGGGGCGGCGATGTCCGTGGGTGCCCGGGCCCCGCCCCGGCGGCGCGCCCGGACGCCGGGCGGACGACGGCCACCACGTCGACGTCCTCCGCGGGCGCGACCGCCTCGCGGTGCTCGTCGTCCGCGCCCACGTCGGCCGTGGATGCGCGGTCGGCGCCGTGCGGCGCCGGCCGCCGGCGCTCGGAGGTCTCCGCCGCCGGGGACCCGGACGCCTCGCGGGTCGTCGCCGACGCGGACGGACGCGCTCCTGCCTCGGGCTCGCGCTCGGGTGGCACTGGACGGTCGGCGGCGCGCGCCGCCGGGTCGTCGCGGCGGATGAGCCGGCGATGCTCGGCACGGGCCGCCGGGTAGGACTCCACCGGCTCCGGCGGCGAGGGAACGAACGGCGCGTCCAGCCGCGGCCGCACCGTGCCGGCGGGATGGAGGGTCCGCTCCACGAGACGCGTGAAGAAATCCGACGGCATCAGACGCCGATCTCGAGATAGAGCTGGCGCCGGGCCGGGCTCATCGCCAGGATGTCGGACTCGCGCCAGCCATACCGGCGCGCCAGGGCGTGGACCTCGTAGCCGAGCTGGCGGGCGCGGGCGGCGACCTCCGCCCAGAGGAAGCTCGCGATGTCGAAGATGGCGCCCCAGCCGTGACCGCACTCGGCGCAGGCCAGGCGCAGGGTGATGTCGGCCTGCGGATCGGCCTCGGCGATCCGTTCGACGACGGCATCGACGACCGCCGCCGGCAGCGCGTCGACCTCGACCGGGTGGCCCGCGTGCCGGGCCGCCAGGACGCAGCGCGCGACGAGCCTCCGCCGCGCGGCGTCCGCCCCTGGCATCATGACGGCATCGGCGAGATCGCCGCTGTGCGGGCAGCGCAGGCGGAAGACCCATTCGTCGAGGCTCCAGCCCCACGCCTCGGTCGGGGCCGTGGCCGGCGGCAGCCGCACCCGGCCGGCCTCGAACGAGAACTCGAGCCCCACGCCGCATTGCGGGCAGGTGGCGGTGGCGTCGAGCTGCGGGCCGAAGGTGCCCGCGCGGACCTCCAGCAGCCGGGCGTCGCGATCGCCGAGCGGGAGGGCCGGCAGCTCGTCGTCGCCGAGGTCCGGGTACGCCGCCGCCAGGATCAGCAGCGCCCGGTCGAGGAGGTGACGGTCCCGTCCTCGCTCCCACACCGACAGCACGTCCGACGCGGTCAGGGCCACGGACACCGCGACGTCTCTCAGAAGGCCAGCTCGGCGGGCTCCGGCACGTCGGGGTCGCGCTCCCAGCCCTCGTTCTCCAGCTTCAGGGTCTGGATCGCGACCGCGTTGGCGTTGGCGTCGAGATCGGGGAGTGCCTGGAACTCGGAGGCCCAGCAGCGGTAGACCTTGTAGGCGAGTGCGAGCTGGCCGGCCTCGTTGTAGACCTCGATGATGATGTCCTTGCGGAAGTCCCGGAGGGAGACCTCGCGGCCCAGCCCGGCCCCGAAGTTCCACACCTTGTTGGCCCACAGCTCGAACTCGGGGTCGTGAGTGACGCCCCGCTCCAGGGTCACCGCCTCGTACTTGGTGCGCCCCGGCGACTTGCGGCTGGTGCTCGGATCGCCGCCCTCGCGGTGCTCGACCATCTCGGTGGTCCGCTTGAGCGCGCTCACCTTGCTGACCCCGGCCACGTAGCGGCCGTCCCACTTCACGCGGAACTTGAAGTTCTTGTAGGGATCGAAGCGCTGCGCATTGACGCTGAACTGTGCCATCGCGTGTCCCTCAGGTCTGGAGCTGACCGGCGAGCTGCTGGATCTTGATGATCACGAACTCCGCGGGCTTGAGCGGCGCGAAGCCGACCAGGATGTTGACGATGCCGAGGTTGATGTCGTTCTGCGTCGTGGTCTGGCTGTCGCACTTCACCAGGTAGGCTTCCTGCGGCGTCCGGCCCTGGAACGCGCCCTGCCGGAACAGGTTCTGCATGAAGGCCCCGATGTTGAGGCGGATCTGCGCCCACAGGGGCTCGTCGTTGGGCTCGAACACGACCCACTGGGTGCCGCGGTAGAGACTCTCCTCGAGGAACAGGGCCAGGCGGCGGACGGGGATGTACTTCCATTCCGAGGCGGCCTGGTCGCTGCCGTCCAGCGTGCGGGCGCCCCACGCCACGTTGCCGTAGATCGGAAACGTGCGCAGGCAGTTGAGGCCGAGGGGATTGAGGGCGCCGTTCTGGGGGTCGGTCAGCGCGACGTCGAGCCGCTGCACGTTGCGCAGCCGCGCTTCCACGCCGGCCGGCGCCTTCCACACGCCGCGGGCGGCGTCGGTGCGGGCGTAGACGCCGGCCATGGTGCCGCCGGCACCGACCGACCGCAGGCGGAAATCGTCGAGCGGATCGCCGATCTGCACCCGCGGGAAGTAGATCGCCACGTTCCGGTGGCGCAGGGTGGCGTTGCGGTCGGCCCACGCGATGATCTCGGGCACCTCGTCGATGCCGGCCGGCGTGTCGACGATGAGGAAGGCGCGCCGGCGCTCGCAGTAGGTCGTGGCGGCCGCGATGACCGAGGACGCATCGGTCTCGCTCATGGCGTCGGGGCCCGCGCTGACGGCGATGCGCGGCAGGCAGAGGATGTTGAAGAGGTCCACGGCCTCCAGGGCGAAGATCCCCGTGCGGTTGGCGAGGCTGCCGATGAGGTCGAGGGCGCCCGGCGGCGCTCCCATGGCCCCGGCCGGGGCGCCGCCCTGGGCCGTGCTGGCGATCGCCGCCCCGGCGCCGAGCGCGTAGCTCTGGACGTTGGCCTGCGCCGCGCCGGCGTCGAGCCGCAGCTCGTTCGCGCTGGTGGCGTCGGCGGGGGCGGCGGCGAACGTGACGGTGTCGCCGGCGACGCCGGGGACCACGACGAGGCGGTTGTCGCCCCCGACCGCGTAGTCGGCCACGCGCGCGCCCGCGAACGTCGCCGCCGCGTCGGCCGCGCGGACCGCCGCCTGGAGCGCGGCGGCGATGGCGGTGAGCGTGTTGGCATTGGCGCCGAAGGTGGCCGTGCGGGGCCCGGAGCCGCCGATCGCCACGCTGACGACCGCGCCCGCGTTGACGGTCGGCACCGGGTTGAGATTGTTCGAGACCGTCGAGGTGACGGCGGTCACACCGCCCGCCCCCGTGAGCCCCAGGGTGTCGGCCGTCGTGTCGGCGCCGACGACGGCGAAGCCGACGCCGGCCCCCGGCACGCCGGCGAGCACGATCAAGCGGCTCTGGCCGGCCTCGCCGTGCAGCGCGACGCGCGCCCCCGCGAGTTCCGGCGCCGGGTCGGCGGCCCGCAGCTGGGTTTCCAGCTCCGTGCGGGCCGCGGCCGGATCGGCCATCGGCGCCAGCGTGAGCGTGAAGGGCCCGAGCGCGCCGATCGTCACGTCGACGTTGCCGGTGACCGGCGCGCCGAAGGCGCCGGCGACGTCCGCCGACATGACGCCCTGGAGCACCTGGGCACCGAGGAGCCCGAGCGACGCGGCGGTGGGGTCGGCGCCGGAGACGTCGAAGGTCACCCGGGCCGTCGTGGGCTCGGTCGGC
>Ga0302046_10004001_pt1 | contig 13203 bp, 8 predicted proteins | sample RVTome_11_FD_200261 | JGI IMG/M metagenome (GOLD analysis project Ga0302046, IMG submission 200261) | Soil microbial communities from uranium-contaminated site in the Upper Colorado River Basin, Wyoming, United States - RVT147D111 (version 2) ...
AGCTCAAGACCGTCCTCCGCCGCACCACGCTGATCGACCGCTCGCGCGCCGAGAACACCGCCGAGCACTCGTGGCACATCGCGGTCGCGGCGGTGCTGCTCGAGGAGCACGCGGTCGGCCACGGCGTCGACCTGCTGCGGGTGGTCAAGATGCTGCTGATCCACGACGTGGTCGAGATCGACGCCGGCGACACCTTCTGCTACGACGCCGAGGCCAACCGCGACAAGCTCGAGCGCGAGGAGCGGGCGGCCGAGCGGCTGTTCGGTCTGCTGCCGGCCGACCAGGCCGCCGAGCTGCGGGCGCTGTGGGACGAGTTCGAGGCGCGCGAGACCGCCGAGGCGCGCTACGCCACCGCCCTCGACCGCATCCAGCCGGTGCTCCAGAACCTCCACACCGAGGGCCACTCCTGGCGCGCCCACGGCATCGGCCGCGCCCAGGTCGTCCACCGCAACCGCCCGATCGGCGACGCCGCGCCGGGGATCTGGGAGCACCTGCTCGCCCGCCTCGACGAGGCGGTCGAGCGTGGGCATCTCGAGCCGTGAAGGGAGCCAGCGCCGAGGTCACGCTGCATAGAGGAGGCGGGCCTCGTCGAGGATGGCCTTGCGGCGGATCCAGTTGCGGCTCTCCTCGACGGCGCGGCGGCTCACGAGATCGACCGGGCGGTTGAGGAGGCGGGACAGGTCGGCCTCCAGCTCCCCGAAGTGGCCCATCCACGGCCGCTCGGCGTCGGGCTCGAAGACGACCAGGAGGTCGATGTCGCTGTCCGGGCGAAAGTCCCCGCGCAGGGCGGAGCCGAAGACGTAGAGCTCCCGGACGCGGTGCTTACGGCACAGCGCACGAATCTCGGCGACGGGGAGATCGGCCGGGGGTGGGGACTGGGTGTCGGTCGCCATCGCGCCCTCTCGGGTGAGGATTCTACCCGGCGGCCGGCAACCCACATCCCGTAGCGTCCGTTCCCGGACAGGGGGGCGTCCGCCGCCTGGTCCTCGGTCGGAGCCTCGGCCGGTGGCGCTGCACCAGGAGTAGCGGGCATCTCCGCGATCGCGTGAACCAAACCTCCCGCGATCGGTTATACAAGGGTCGGATCCAACCGCTCGAGGACGGGGAGCCCTCGAACAGGCCTCGGGATCGTCTATGGGGGTGTTCGACGCCGGCGGAAACACCTGCCGGCGTCCCTCGATAGGAGACCACCGATGGTCCCGCACTATCTCGCCCGTGTCCTCCTCTCCTGCCTCGTCTCCCTCGCCGCCGCCACCGCCGCCCGCGGGCAGACGTGCTCGGCGCCCCTGGCCTCGATGTTCCCGCCGGCGCCGGCCGCCTTCACCCACACCGCAGTGGCCGACGGCCAGTGGAACGCCACCGGCACCTGGGGCGGCTCCGTCCCGGGCAGCAACGCCATCGTCTGCATCCCCGCCGGCCGGAAGGTCACCGTCACCACCCAGGAGGGCGCCCGGCTGCGCTTCATCCAGGTCAACGGCGAGCTGCGGATGTGGATCCACGGCAGCACCCGGCTGCTCGTCGACACGCTGTTCGTGGCCTCCGGCGGCCTGTTTGTGATCGGCGACCCGGTGAACACGGTCAAGCCGAACGTGGTCGCCGAGCTGGTCTTCATCTCCTGGGACGGCAACCCGATCAACCGCGCCTGGGACCCGGAGGAGCGGAGCCGCGGCTTCATCTCGATGGGCACCGTCCGGGTCTACGGCGAGCCCAAGACCTACATGGTGCCGGTGGCCGTCGACGTGCTGAAGGGCGCGACCAGCCTGACCGCCGCCGGCGTCCCGAGCAAGTGGAAGGCCAACGACACGGTCGTCCTCACCGGCTCCTACTTCCGGCGGGTGGGCGCCTCCTCGCTCTCGTCACAGGACGAGAAGCGGACGCTCAACGCCGCGGTGACCGGAACCGCGGTCAGCTTCACCCCCGCCCTGGCCTACGACCACGTGCGGCCGCGGAGCGATCTGCGCCTCCACCTGGCGAACCTCACCCGCAACGTGGTCTGGCGGTCCGAGTCGACCAGCATCCCGCTGCGCGGGCACGTGATGATGATGCACGGCGACGTCGACCTCCGCCACGTCGCGCTGGTCAACCTCGGCCGAACCAACAAGGCGGTGCCGCTCGACGACATGGTGGTCACCGTCACGTCGACGGACTACTCGATCGTGCCGAAGACTCCGAACTCCGCGATCGCCAACCGCCGCGGCAGCTACGCGCTCCACTTCCATCTCAACGGCACGCAGCCCGGCTCGGTGCCGCCGTCCAAGGTCTACGACTGCGTGGTCAACGGCACGGTCGGCTGGGGGTTCGTCAGCCACAGCAGCCACGTCGACTTCCAGCGCAACGTCGCCTACGACTTCACCGGCGCCGGCTTCGTCACCGAGTTCGGCGACGAGCTGGGCAACTTCTTCGACAACATCGCGATCCGCGGCACCGGCGACGGCGTGTACGACAACAACCGCATCGTCTTCAACAACGCGCTGCGGCCGCAGCCGCTCGGCGACTTCGGATTCCGCGGCGACGGTTTCTGGTTCCAGGGGCCGGCGTTGCGGGCGCGCAACAACGTCGCCGCCGGCTGCGACGGCGTCGGGATGATCTGGTTCACCACCGGCTCGCCGAACGTCAAGGACCTGTTCATCGAGAACGGCCTCTCCCATGTCCGCTACAGCTCCTTCCCGCGCAGCGCGGTCAATACGGTCTACTCCCTCGCCGAGTTCCCGGACCGCGGCTCGTTCCTACCCCGCTACTGGGACCACAGCGCGACCAACGAGAAGCTGGTCATCTCCGACCTGCCGATCCTCGAGTGCGACGGCTTCGAGGGCTACGGCAACCTGATCGGCTTTCGCCCCCGGTTCAACAACAACGGCAACGTCGACTGGTACACCGACGGCGTGTTCGACTTCGAGGACCACATCGTGCCGGTGATCGGTTCGAACAAGGACGCGGCCACCCGGATGCGGCAGCGGGTGAAGAACATCAAGGTGTGGAACAACGAGGTGGGTCTGCGGCCGAACTACACGATGCGGACCGACTGGTCGGACATCGCGGTGGTCAACCGCCTCGACTACAACGCCACCAGCCCCTATGTCGGCGCGATCATCAACTTCCAGATCCAGCAGACGACGATCACGAACCTGACCATCGACGGCTACGAGGTCGCCGGATGGATCGAGAACGACAACACCAACGTCCGCAACCAGATCACCTTCTCGGGGACCAAGAGCTATCTCAACTACGTTAACTACGACATCTGGAACACCAGCCTCACGTGCGCGACGCCTACCGGGGTGACGGTCACCGGCAGCGGCACCTCGAGGACGATCTCGTGGTCCTCCAACCCCGCCCACCAGCGCTACCTGGTGCGCTACCGGGCGAGCGGCGAGCAGCAGTGGAAGCTCGCCAACACGACCGCCACCTCGGCCATGATCAGCGGCCTGGCGCTCGGCAAGACCTACACCTACCAGGTGGTCGCCGGCTGCAAGAACACCTCGACCGGAAAGGAGACGGCGCCCTCGAACTACACCGCCGCGGCGACCTTCAACACCTGACGATCGGCCGGCAGGCCCCCGCCTTCCCGATCGGGGGGGCGGGGGCCCGGCCCCCGGGCACTCGGCCGCGGCGCTATCATGCCGCTATGTCCGGCGACGGCACCCCGCCCCGGCTTGCCAGCCAACTGGCGTTCCTGGTCGAGCTGGACAAGCTCAAGACCGTCCTCCGCCGCACCAGCCTGATCGACCGCTCGCGCGCAGAGAACACCGCCGAGCACTCGTGGCACATCGCGGTCGCGGCGGTGCTGCTCGAGGAGCACGCGGTCGGCCACGGCGTCGACCTGCTGCGGGTGGTCAAGATGCTGCTGATCCACGACGTGGTCGAGATCGACGCCGGCGACACCTTCTGCTACGACGCCGAGGCCAACCGCGACAAGCTCGAGCGCGAGGAGCGGGCGGCCGAGCGGCTGTTCGGCCTGCTGCCGGCCGATCAGGCCGCCGAGCTGCGGGCGCTGTGGGAGGAGTTCGAGGCGCGCGAGACCGCCGAGGCGCGCTACGCCGCCGCCCTCGACCGCATCCAGCCGGTGCTCCAGAACCTCCACACCGAGGGCCACTCCTGGCGCGCCCACGGCATCGGCCGCGCCCAGGTCGTCCACCGCAACCGCCCGATCGGCGACGCCGCCCCGGAGATCTGGGAGCACCTGCTCGCCCGCCTCGACGAGGCGGTCGAGCGCGGGCATCTCGAGCCGTGACGTCGCCGCAGACGACGCTCTTCACCGAGTCCGAGCTCCGCGCCCTCCTCGAGCGCGAGGAAGGGCAGTTTCTGGAGTTCAAGTCGCTCTGGGACCTTTCGACCGGCAAGCGGCGTGCGCTCGAGCGGCGCAAGGCGAGGGATCTCGTCGCCGAGCGTGTCGCCGCGTTCGCCAATGCCGACGGGGGAACGCTGCTCCTCGGCGTCGAGGACGACGGAGTCCCTTCCGGTCACGGGTACCCGGAGGAGGCGATCGCCGATCTGCTGGCCGTCACGGAGCGGCGGCTCCGCCCGCCCGTGCGCTGCGCGATCCAGCGCATCCACATCGACAGTCACGAGGTCGTGGTCTTCCAGGTGCCGATCGCGCCCGAAGCGGTGATGCTGGAGGCGAACGGCTTCCCATATCGCGTCGGCGATCGCGTGTTGCGCGAGCCCCAGGAAGTGATCAACGCGCGCAAGGAGGCGTACCGGAGGGTCGGCTACGAGCAGCGGATCCGGCCGGAGGCCACGCTCCAGGGCCTCGATCTCGACTTGGCGGCCGACTTCCTCTCGCGTACGGTTTTGCGAGAGCGCCCGATCGAGGAGCGCCTCGAGCGGTATGGGCTGGTCGTCCCGCGCGCCGGCGCGCCGGCCGTCACGAACGCCTGCCTCCTCCTGTTCGCGAGGACTCCTGCGCTGCGATGGCATCCGCGCGCGGGCATCCGACTGTTCCGCGTGGCGGGCAAGGAGCGGCGCCACGGCTCCGAGCGAAACGTGACGCAGCTCGCCAGGCTGGACCTGCCGCTTGCGGCGGCGATCCCCGAGGCCCATCGGCTCGCCCGGGAGCAGATCCGCCGCTCCGAGAAGCTCCACGACCTCTTCTTCCGCGAGGTGCCGGAGTACCCGGAGTTCGCCTGGCAGGAGGCGATCGTCAACGCCTTCGCCCATCGCGACTACGAGGATCAGGCGCGCGAGATCGAGGTCTGGTTCTTCGACGACCGCATGGAGGTCAAGAGCCCCGGCGAGCTGGTGCCGCCCGTGACGCTCGATCTCCTGCGCCACCGCCGTCCCGTCCACGCGAGCCGCAACCCGCTCCTCGTCCGGGTGCTCGTCGACGTCGGGCTGATGCGCGAGGAGGGCGAGGGCATCCCGCGCATCTTCGACGAGATGGAGGCCTCCTTCCTGCGCGCTCCGGAGCTCGGGCTCGAGGCCGGTGAGTTCCGCGTGGTGCTGCGCAACGATCCGATCTTCGTCGGTCCGAGCCCGGAGTGGCGCGCGATCGTCGATCGCCTGCCTCTTTCCACCGAGCAGAAGCGAGTGCTCTTCGCGCACCCCGATGGCTTCACGAACGAGGACTATCGCCGCCTCAACGCCGTCGACCGCGACGAGGCCTACCGGCAGATTCAGGAGCTGGTCGCACTCGGCGTCGTCGGCCCCGCCGAGGCACCCGGGCGGGGGGCGATCTACCGCGTGGTTCCGCGTCTCCTGGAGAGCCGCGCGTTCCTCGAGAGACGTCTGCCGGCGCTGCGCCCATTCCTCGCGACCCACCCCTTCCTCAAGAACGCCGACTATCGGGAGATGTTCGGGCTGACGCGCGTCGCGGCGGTGCGCGAGCTCGGGAGCCTCGTCGAGGACGGTTTCTTGGTGCTCGAAGGCCGCGGTCGCGGCGCACGGTATCGGGCGGGCCCGCATCTCGCCGAGGGGGACCGGGAATGAACCGACAAATGAAACCCGCTAACTCCCTGTCCCCGCGCAAGATGCCCGGTAATGGATCGGGGAATGAATCCGGAGTCTGCCACCGCGTCACCAGTAGTCTCGCGACCGCTCCAGGCGCGGTTCCCTCACGGTTGCGCATTGGCGCTTCCGCGGAGGAAGGCGCCGGGCTGGTAGGTGGGAGCGCGGCGACGGTCGGCTTCTCGGGGGGCTTCCGTCGCCGGCGGTGACCTTCGTCGAGTTTCTAGAGATCAGCCAACGAGCGGAGCTGCGCGAGCGGCGTGCGGTGGGCCTTTTTCGCCTTCGCGCGTAGGCGATCCATGAGTGCCGGATGGCGGGTCAGTCTCTCAAGAGCGACGAGGTCGTTGTATCTATCGATCGACACCAGAGCCGCCACTGGCTGGTTGTGACGGAGCAGCACGGTCGACCGCCACGCCTCCACGAGCTTCGGCAGCTTGGATTTCGCCTCGCTGATGGAGGCGATCTGAATGTCACCGACTGTCTTCATCGAGGTGTTCCTCGGTAGCCCAGCCTGCCCTCTCGGCTGAGGATTCTACCCGGCGGCCGGCACCCACCGCGCTTGAACGTCCGTTCTCGGGCAGCCGCCGTCCGGCCGCGGGACGGCGGCGCCGAAAACGCCTGCGATTCTCGGCCTCCCGCCCCCGGGTACGCCCCTTGCTCTTGCGCCCGGGCATGAACGGCCTGCTCATCGACCTCCGCCTCGGTCTCCGCCAGATCGCCCGCCGGCCCGGGTTCGCGGCGGCGATCGTGGTCTCGCTCGGGCTCGGCATCGGCGCCAACAGCGCGGTGTTCAGCCTGGTCGACGCGACGCTGCTGCGGCCGCTGCCGGTGCCCGAGCCCGACCGGCTGGTCTCGATCTACACCACGCGGCCGGGGTCGGCGGCGCCGGGCGGGTTCTCGGTGCGCGATTTCGAGGACTACCGGGAGGCGCTGCGCGGCGAGGCGTTCACCGAGCTGATGGGCTACGGCGGGGTGCCGCTGAGCCTCGCCGGCGAGCGCGCCGCCGAGCTGGTGTGGGCCGAGCGGGTGACGGCGGGGTACTTCACCGGGCTCGGGGTCGAGGCCGCGGCCGGGCGGCTGTTCGGGCCCGGCGACTTCGCGGAGGACCCCGCCCGCCGGCTGGCGGTGCTCGCGCACGGCCTGTGGCGCGGGCGGTTCGGCGGCGATCCCGGGGTGATCGGGCGGAGCGTCCAGCTCAACGGGAACGACTACACGGTGGTCGGGGTCGCCGAGGAGGGGTTCTCCGGCGTCAAGTTCCTCGGCTACGCGCCGGCGCTGTGGGTGCCAGTCGAGGCCCACGCCGCGGTCGATCCCGGCAGCGCGGGGATGGTCGAGGACCGCGGCTGGCGCGCGCTCCAGCTCTACGGCCGGCTCGCCCCCGGGGTCGCGCTCGAGAGCGCCGAGGCCGCGATCGACGCCGTCGCCCGGCGGCTCGCCGCGGACCACTCGGAGGTCGAGCCCGGCACGCGGGTTCACCTGCTGCCCGGGCGGACCAAGACCGAGCCCTTCTTCCACTTGCAGCTCGGCGGGGTGCTCCCGCTCGGAGCGGCGGTGTCGATGGCGGCGGTCGGGATGGTGCTGCTGGTCGCGTGCGCGAACGTGGCGAACCTGCTGCTCGCGCGCGCCGCCGGCCGGCGGGGCGAGATGGCGGTGCGGAGCGCGCTCGGCGGCGGCCGCTGGCGGCTGGCCCGGCAGCTCCTCGCCGAGGGGCTGCTGCTCGGCGCCGCCGGCGGCCTCGCCGGCTGGGTGCTCGGCGGCTGGTTCTCCGAGCTGTTCCTGCTCGGCAATCCGCAGCTCGATTTCGGCATCGACTACGGGGTGGCGATGGACCGGCGGGTGCTGCTCTTCACGCTCGCCGTCTCGCTCGTGACGGTGGTGGTGTTCGCGCTCGCGCCGGCGCTGCGCGGCGCGCGGCTCGACCCCGCCGCGGCGCTCGGCGGCACGCGGGTGGTCGAGCCCGCCGGGCGGGCCCGGTTCGGCCGCCGCGGCCGGTTCGGCGCCCGCGGCGTGCTGGTGGCGGGGCAGGTGGCGCTGTCGCTGGCGCTCCTGGTCGCGGCCGGCCTCTTCCTTCGCAGCCTCGGGCGGACGCGGGCGATCGACCCCGGGTTCCGCTCCGACGGGCTGCTGGTGGTCGCGGTCAACCCCGGGGTGCTCGGCTACGGCGCCGAGGACGGCCGCCGGCTCTACCGCGAGCTGCACCGGCGGGTGGCGGCGCTGCCCGGGGTCGAGGCCGCGACCCTCGCCTCGCCGCTGCCGCTCGACGCCTACACCACGACCGTGGCGGTGGCGCCGGACGGCTTCGAGGTTCCGGAGGGCGAGCCGCCGCCGACGGTGTTCGCGAGCGCGGTCGCGCCCGGCTATTTCGAGACCCTGGGCACTCGGCTCGAGCGCGGGCGCGGCTTCGACGCCGGCGACGGCCGCGAGGCGCCGCGGGTGGCGGTGGTCAACCGCGCGTTCGCCGAGCGCTTCTGGCCCGGTGCCGAGGCGGTCGGCAAGCGCTTCCGCCTCGACGATCCCGAGCGCACGGCGGTGACCGTGGTCGGCGTCGCCGCCGACGGCAAGTACCTCACCCTGGCCGAGGCGCCGCGGCCCTACGTCTACCTGCCGCTCGACCAGAGCTACCGCCCGGAGACGAGGGTGGTGGTGCGCACGCGCGGCGACCCGGCGGCGCTCGTCCCCGCGGTCGAGGCCGAGGTCCGCCGGCTCGACCCCGACCTGCCGGTCTACGGCGCCAAGACCGGCGCCGGCTACCTCAAACGCTCGCTCGCGGCGCAGCAGGGGCTGGTCGCGATCACCGGCTTTTTCGGCGTGCTGGCGGCGCTGCTCGCGGCGATCGGGGTGTTCGGCGTGATGAGCTACTTCGTGTCGCAGCGCACCCGCGAGATCGGCATCCGGATGGCGCTCGGCGCGGCGCGGCGCGGCGGGACGTCCTGCGCCTCGTCCTGCGCCGCGGGCTGGTCCAGACCCTCGTCGGCCTGGCGGCCGGGCTCGCGCTCGCGCTGGCGGCGGGCCAGGCGCTGTCGGGCCTCCTCCTCGACGTCAGCGCCCGCGACCCCCTGACCTTCACGCTGGTGCCGCTCGGCGTCGCCGCGGTCGCGCTCCTCGCCGCGTTCCTCCCCGCCCGCCGCGCCAGCCGCGCCGAGCCGCTGGCGGCGCTGCGCCACGAGTGACCGCCGCGGCCCACCCTCTCCCCCTCCCGGCCGACGCTCCATCGCCGAGTGCGGCAAGGAGGGCCGGGGCGTGGGAGCCCCCCTCTGGAGCAGCTCTGAGCGAGCGCACGGCAAGCCCACCGCAGTGCACCGCCGTGCCGGCGCGAAGCGAAGACGCAGGCGCGAGTGCCCCCAAAGTCTCCCAGTCGAGCGCCGGTGCTCCGGAGGGGGGCTCCCACGCCCCGGCCCGGAGGTCGTCCTACGAGAACACCCTGAACCACCACCCAAAGACGGTCTTCACCAGCGGCGTCAGCTTGCCCCGCCGCCAGGCGTCGGCTGCCTTCTTCACCACCTCGCCCTGCGTGGGGTAGGGGTGGATCACGCCCGAAATCGCGTTGAGGCCGACGCCGGCGGTGACCGCCAGGCACAGCTCGCCGAGCATGTCGCCGGCGTGCTCGGCGACCAGGGTGGCGCCGACGACGCGGTCCTTACCCTTGACCACGTGGACGCGCAGGAAGCCGTCGTCGGCGCCGTCGAGCTTCGCGCGGTCGACGTCCTCGAGCGGCAGGGTGATGGTGTCGATCTCGATCCCCTTCTCGCGGGCGTCGTGCTCGTACATCCCGACGTGGGCGATCTCGGGGCTGGTGTAGGTGCACCACGGGATGACCAGGTCGCTCGCCTTCTTGCGGCCGAAGAAGAGCGCGTTCTGGATCACGATCCGGGCCATCGCGTCGGCGGCGTGGGTGAATTGCCAGCGGCCGGCGACGTCGCCGGCGGCGTAAATCCGCGGGTTGGTCGTGCGCAGGCGGTCGTCGACGACGACCCCCTGCTTGTTGGTCTCGACCCCGGCGGCCTCGAGTCCGAGCCCCTCGACGTTCGGCTTGCGGCCGGCGGCGACGAGTAGACGCTCGACGGTCACGGTGCGCCGGGCGCCGTCCCGCTCCAGCTCCAGCGTGACGGGCGCGCCGGCGCCGCCGGTCACGCGCGTGATCTTCACCCCCAGGGCGAGCTTGACGCCGTCGCGCTCCAGCGCCTCCTGGACGATCGCCGCGGCGTCGCGGTCCTCGCGGATCAGCACCTGGTCGGCGACGTCGAGCAGCGTCACCTCGGTGCCGAAGCGCGCGAACGCCTGCGCCAGCTCGCAGCCGATCGGACCGGCGCCGATCACCGCCAGGCTCGCCGGCAGCGCGGTCAGCTCGAACACGGTCTCGTTGGTCAGGTAGCCGGCCTCGGCGAGCCCGGGGATCGGCGGTGCCGTGGCGCGGCCGCCGGTGGCGATCACGGCGCGGCGGAAGGCGAGGCGCTTCCCGCCGACCTCGACCGCATCGGGGGCGACGAAGCGCGCCTCGCCGAGGTGCACCTCGACCCCGGCGGCGGCGAAGCGGTGGGCGGAATCGACCTTCGAGATGTCGGCGCGCAGCCGGCGCATCCGCTCCATGACGGCGGCGAACGTGCCGCCGCCCGCGGTGTCGGCCGGCGGCGCGCCGAAGCGGCCGGCGGCGGTCCGCACCTCGTGCCAGGCGCGGGCGGCGCGGATCACCGCTTTCGACGGCACGCAGCCGACGTTGAGGCAGTCGCCGCCCATCAGGTGCCGCTCGACCAGCGCCGCCCGCGCGCCGAGGCCGGCGGCGCCGATCGCCGACACCAGCCCGGCCGTGCCGGCGCCGAGCGCGAGCAGGTGATAGCGGCCCGTGGGCTCGGGGTTGACCCAGCCGGGGGGGTGGACGTTCTCGACCAGGCGGCGGTTGTGCTCGTCGTCGGGCCGGATGAGGGGCTCGGCGTCCTGGGCGGTGACGGGCTCAGCCATGGCTCCCCCCCGCGGCGGCCCCGGAGTCGACCCCGACCCCGGCGTCCATCTCGACCTCCTCGGTGAGCGCCGCCTTCGCCTTCCGCGTGATCAACACGGTGACCGCGACGGTCGCGACGAGCCCGACCCCGAGCAGCACCCACTCCCACACCGACTTGCCGCCCGCGCCGCCGGCCGCGGTCACCACGTCGCCCGCGACCTTGCCGTAGTAGACGTAGAGCAGCGTCCCCGGGATCATCGCCAGCGACGCCGCCAGGTAGTGCCAGAACTTGACCCGCGTCAGCCCGAGCGCATAGTTGAGCAGGTTGTACGGGAAGACCGGCGACAGCCGCAAGAGCGCCACCACCTTCGCCCCTTCGCGCCCGATCGCCCGGTCCACGGCCGCGAACCGCGGCCGCCCCTCGATCATCCGCTCCACCCACCCCCGCGCCGCGTAGCGCGCAATCAGAAACGACGCCGACGACCCGAGCAGCGCGCCGAGCGTCGCCCACAATGTCCCCTCCGCGATCCCGAACACCGCGCCCGCCGCGAGCGTCAGCAGCGACCCGGGCAAAAACGCCACCGTCGCCAGCGCATACCCGAGCACGAACACCAGCGGCCCCCAAAACCCCAGCCCCTCGACCCACTCCCGGAACGCCGGCACATAGGCTCCGCCCTGCCGGCCGAGCCAGACGACGGCGGCGAGGACGGCGAGGGCGGCGATGGCCCTGAGCGCCGCCTTCCAACGGGGCGCGGGGGCCGGTGTCTCGCGGACCACCGCCTCGGGTTGGTCAGCCATTCGAGGTCTCCTCTGTCTGGGAGCCGACCGGGCAGCGGTCGCCGCCGGCCGTCGTGTTCGCTCCTGATACGGCTGCCTCGCCGAGGTCGGATCGGTAAAGGCGGGCAGTCTAACCGGTGGACAGGCCAGGCGCGGCGGTTGACATCTGCCACAGCGACGTGGAGAGTGGTCCCATGGTCACCAAGCGCCGAGGGAACGAACCGAGCCGCCGAATCAGGGCTGCGCGCGCGGCGGGGCAAGGAGACCGTCACGGGGGGCGAGTTGCTCAGGCGACTGCGAGAGCGCGGACCGCACTTCTCGGCCGAGGAGCTGGACTGGATCGAGCGGCTGAAGGCGGACGACGAGCCACCGTTGGACAAGTGGTCGCCGTGACTCGCGGACCGTCCAGACGCTAGAGCTAGATTTTACAACGTTTCACATCCGCCGTCTTGAATCGCCCCTCCCGGCTGGGTAGGCTGCTCGCTCGAAAACCATCACGACCCGGAAGGAGCCAGACCGTGCGCCAGACCCCCTCCCGGACCGCCCTCTCCGCCGCCCTCCTCGTTCTCGCCCTCTGCACCGCCTCCACCGCCACCGCCGCCGACTGGCCGCAGTGGCGCGGCCCGCACCGCGACGGCAAGTCGCCGGAGACCGGGCTCTTGCGGGCGTGGACGGACGGCGGGCCGCCGCTCGCGTGGCGGGCGAGCGGGCTGGGGGGCGGGTTCTCGTCGCTGGCGGTGGTCGGGGAGCGGATCTACACCATGGGCGACGTCGGCCCGACGCAGTACGTGCTCGCGCTCGACCGCAAGGACGGGAAGGTCCTGTGGCGGACCGCGGTCGGAACGGCCTGGGTCGACGAGTACGGCGGGCCGCGCGCGACGCCGACCGTCGACGGCGAACGGCTCTACGCGCTCTCGACCGAGGGCCAGTTGGTCTGCCTGCGGACGAAGGACGGCGAGAAGGTGTGGAGCCGCAGCCTGCCGAAGGACTTCGGCGGTCGCATGATGAAGATCCAGGGCACCGACTGGCGGTTCGCGGAGTCGCCGCTGGTCGACGGCGACCGCGTGATGGTCACGCCGGGCGCCCGGGACGCCGCGCTGGTCGCGCTCGACAAGGCGACCGGCGAGGAGATCTGGCGGGCGAAGATCCCCGCCCTGGGGGAGAAGGGCGCCGACGGCGCGGCGTACTCGTCGATCGTCGTCTCGCACGGGGCCGGGGTCAAGCAGTACGTGCAGATCCTCGGCCGCGGCGCGGTCGGGATCGAGGCCGCGTCCGGGCGCTACCTGTGGGGCTACAACCGGATCGCCAACGACGTCGCCAACATCCCCACGCCACTGGTCGAGGGGGACCACGTCTTCGTCTCGACCGGCTACGGCACCGGCGCGGCGCTGCTCGAGCTGGTCGAGGCGGGCGACGGCGTCGCGGCGCGCGAGGTCTACTTCCTCCCCGGCGAGACCTTCCAGAACCATCACGGCAACATGGTCCTCCACGCCGGCCACGTCTACGCCGGCTCCGGACACAACAAGGGCTTCCCGATCAGCGTCAAG
>Ga0302046_10004002_pt1 | contig 13203 bp, 11 predicted proteins | sample RVTome_11_FD_200261 | JGI IMG/M metagenome (GOLD analysis project Ga0302046, IMG submission 200261) | Soil microbial communities from uranium-contaminated site in the Upper Colorado River Basin, Wyoming, United States - RVT147D111 (version 2) ...
GGCAGATTGCGCGGGCCTGGCTCAATGATGCGTTGTCCGATCCTCCAGCTCGAGCCGAATGAAGCCTGACTTCGTCGTTCGGGCCAGGGAGCTGTTCCTCTCCATTGTCGACCTGCCTCCCGGGAAGCGCGATGCTCTGCTGGCCCGCGTCGCGCAGGACGATCCCGCGATTGCGGACTTCGTCCGGAGGCTTCTTCATGGACATGATCACGCCGGACCTGTGGACGAGGTGAGTCGGCTGATCGGATCGCTCCACCACGATGAGGGAACGGGACTGGGTACGTTCGACGGGCGGTACCGCGTGCTGCGGGAGTTGGGCCGGGGCGCCATGGGCGTCGTGGAACTGGCCCATGATCAGGTTCTCGACCGGCTGGTGGCGCTCAAGCGCCTGAACCTCCCGGACTCGCTTCCGGAAGTCCACGCCCGTCGGCTGGTGGAAGAGGCCAGGGCCGCGGCCCGGTTGACCCATCCGTGCATCGCGACGGTCTACTCCGTCGAGACCGATGCGGGAGGCCGGACCGTGCTCAGCATGCAGTACTGTCCCGGGGAGTCACTGGCCGAGCGAATGGCTCGCCAACCGATCTCCCGTGAAGACGCTCTACGGATCTGCTCCAGCGTGGCCGAGGCGTTGGCGGCGGCCCATGAACAGGGCGTCATCCATCGCGACGTGAAGCCGGACAACATCCTGCTGACGGACGACGGTGGGATCCGTCTGGTCGACTTCGGGATCGCCTTGGCCAGGCGACGATCGGGCACAGGAGGAGGGACGGTGGCGGGCACTTCGGGCTATATGGCCCCGGAGCAAGCCGCCGGCCTCGACATCGACGGGCGCGCCGACTTGTGGTCCCTGGGTGCGGTGCTGAAGGAGATGCTGTCGGGCGAGACGGCGGGCCCGGATGCCCCGTCCGAACCCGGCCGGATCGCTTCGGAAAGCGCCGATCCACGCCTGGCCTCGATCCTGGGGCGTCTCCTTGCCCCGGACGCCGATGACCGGTATCCGGATGCGCACAGCCTGGTGGCTGATCTCGAGCCACTGATGAACCGAACGGCGGGCTGGGACCCGCGCCGCATCGAGCCCGTTCCGGTACCCGTGGACAGCTTCGTCGGACGAGAGCAGGTGCTGGAGGCCCTTGTCCGACGGATTGGTGAGTCGCGGCTTGTCACACTTGTCGGTCCCGGCGGCGTGGGCAAGACGCGCTGCGCGATCGAGCTGCTCCGCCGATACTCTGCCGACCTCCCTGAGCTGACGGCCTTCGTTGCCTTGGAGTCGGTGCGGGATCCCCAGAAGGTGCCGGAGGCCATGGCTGCCGCCCTGGGTGTCGCCGTGCCCTCCGGAACGGCCGTGCTTGATGCGGTCCAGGCCGCGCTCGGAAACACCGAGTTCCTCCTGGTGCTTGACAATTTCGAGCACGTCCTGGACGCTGCAGACTACCTGCTTCGACTGCTCCAGCGATGCTCAGGGGTCCGCGCCCTGGTCACCAGTCGCGAGCGTCTCAGGCTGCGCGGCGAGCGGGATCTCCTGCTGGACCCGCTCGCTTACAGTCCGGACGACTCACACTCGCCCCATCCTTCCGACGCTGCCTGTTTGTTTCGAGAGAGATCGCCGCTGTTCCCGGAGCGGGGCGTCTCGGCGGACGCAGGCCCGTACGTTGAGCGGATCTGCAGTGCCGTGGACGGCCTGCCTCTGGGCATCGAGCTGGCGGCCGCCGCTTCCCGCACCATGGGGCTCAGCGACATTGTCGACGCCATCACAGTTGCGTTGGACCTCCTCGGCGACGACGCGCGGGACAGGCCCGACCGGCATCGTACGATGGCAGAGACGGTGCGGTGGAGCTTCGAGCTGCTGGACCTCCCCCTTCAGAAGAGGCTTCTCGAGCTGTCGACATTCCTGAATCCCTTCACTGTGATGGCGGCGGCCCGAATTTGTGATGACGAAGAGCGTGCAGTGGCGGCCGACCTCGAGGTCCTGACCGACCGGAGCTTTCTCCGCCGGGTGCCTGGCCCCGGTGAGGCAACCGCATACGGTTTTCTCGATACGATCCGAGCGTTTGCCGCCGGGGAGCGACGCCGGCGGCTGGACGCACCGTCCATGGCGGATCGACATCTGGCATGGTTCGCCGAGCTGGCCCGGGAGGCCCGGGGGAAGCTCCAGGGCCCGGAGCAGGTCAGGTGGCTCGATCGCCTCGAGCGCTCGGCCGGAGATCTCCGGGCGGCCCTTCATTGGTCCACGGCTGGCGGCGATCCGAGGACCGGGGCCGCCCTACTCGGGGATGTCTGGCGGTTCTGGCTGTCCCGCGGCCGATCACAGGAGGGACGAGGGATCGTGGAGCGACTGCTCAGCGCCTCCCCACGCTGGTCGTCCCTGGAGCAGGCCAGGCTTCTGAACATTCTCGCTTCCTATGAGCGGAACAGCGGTGCCGAGGCGGCTGCCCTCGGGCACCTCGAGGAGAGCCTCTCTTTCTTGAGGCGATCGGGCGACGAGAGTGAGATTGGCGGACTCCTCAACCAGCTCAGTTGGGCCCACATCCTGAGATCGGATTTCGAGGCCGGGCGGCGTTACGCCGAGGACGCATTGGCCATGTTCCATGAGCTGGGTGCGCCGAGGGGCGTCGCTGTTGCTGCCAACAACCTGGGCTGGATTGCCAATTTCCGGGATCGGGGTGACGAAGGGCTGGCCTTTCATCGACAGAGTCTGGAGATCGTTCAGAAGGCTGGCGATCCTCGGGCGATCGCCTTCGGGACCGTCAATCTGGCTTGGTCCCACATCATCGAAGGCCAATCCGTCGAGGCGACAAGAGCCGTCGAAGAGGCATGGGAACTGTGGCGAGGCGTTCGGGATCCACTGATGGAGGGGTGGATTCGGACCGTCCACGGTATAGTTCTGGGGCGTGCCGGACGCATTCCGGAAGCCATCGACACGCTCAAGAGGGCCGTTGTGGCCGGCGAGCGATTTCAGGTCGGTCCGGGTCTGGCCTGGGCGTTGGTGGCACTCGGGGAGGTGGAGCGAAAAAGCGGCAGAGTGGTGGCAGCACACGAAACGCTTCACCGCGCCATGGACATCGGAGGGAGGGTCGACAATCACTGGGCCGCCGCCCGTGGTCGTATGGAGTTGGCGGCCCTGGCCAGGGATTCCGACGAGCGCGGTGCTGCCGAAGCCCACCTGCGGGCGGCAGCCCAGATCTGGGAGCGCCTGGGCAACGATCGGCAGTTGGACCACTGCCGCGAGTGGCTGTCGGCATAACCAGCCGGCCGCGACGCCGCCAAGGTGGCTGCTCACTCCGCCTCATCGAAATGGCAAAGCGCCTCATCGTTGTACTCGACCGTCAGCTCATGATGCACTTCGGCCAAGCCGAGCGGCGCTTCACCGCGCGCGTAGCCGATCGCGCGGTACGTCCGCAGTCGTTTCTCGAACATGCATGCGCAGCAGCACCGGCACCGCACGATCCACATCGTCGTAGATGCGGACTGGCCGACTCCGACTCCACACGAAGAGACTCGATGCGTAAAAGCGCAGCGGTGCGCTCCCGTTCGAGCTGCGCAGCCCGGTTCTGTTCACGGACAAGATCCTGCAGGATTGCGTCTCGATGTCGGTTCATGACATCTCTCGCCCCGGCGTCGTCCGGGTCTGTCGGGTACGGCTCCCTGCGCACTGGGTCAAGCCCGGCCCAGGGCCTGCGAATGGGTTGACATGCGGGGAATCGGTATTATAATACCGTTAACGGTATTATAATGCGTCCACCGGCGAGGTCACAGGATCCGCTGCGAACGCCGCTCAACGAGTTGCTCGGCGCTGAGGGAAATGTTCGCGTGCTGCGTGTGCTGGCCGCCCGAAAAGCCGGGCTCGGCCGGGCGGCCGTTGCACGCGAGGCGCGCCTGAATCCACGGGGCGTGCGCGCGATCCTGGATCGCCTGGCGCGCGCCGGAATCGTGAACGTCCAGCAGAGTGGGCGTGCGGGCATCGTCACGCTGCGTGACAATCATCCGTTGACTAGCGCGATTCGACGCTTGTTCCGCCAGGAACGGGCACTCTACGACCGCCTCGTCACCACGGTTCGCGACGCTGCAGGTCAAGCAGCACTGGATGTTCGTGCGGTCTGGGTGACGGCCGGTTCCGCAACCGGCACGGCGGATGTCGGCGTGCTGGCGTCTGCCAGGGACGTAGATCGAGCGGTGTACGCTCTCGAGCAGCAGCTCCGGAAGGCTGAACAGAGCCTGGCGATTCATTTCGCTGTTCGCGCGTACACGGATGCGGAGCGCGACATCGTCGGGGAACGGGAGACACCGGTCACCCTTGTCTGGGGATGGCTGCCGTTCGCCTGGCAGCACGGCGGTGGCGGCCCACTGCGTTCGCATCGGGATCTTGACGACCGCGCCAGGCGGCTGGGGGAGCGCATCGCGAAGCACATCGCGCAGGACCCCGCGATCATCGACAGGGCAGTTGAATGGATCGATGAACGAGAGAGGTCAGGGCCGGATCCCTCGAAGCGCGCACTCGAGGAATGGCGAAGCGTCCTCACGACCCTCTCCGCCCGCCAGGTAGAAGCATTGCTCGTAGAGGAATCCGAGCGCGCGGATCGTCTGCGGCAATCGCTGCCGTTTGTCGACGTGCTCACGCCTGAGGATCGCGCTGCAATGTTCCGTGAGGTGGCGTGACGCGTAGCGAGCTCGAGCAGGCCATTCGTGCTGCGTGTGATGTGGCGGACGATACCGAGGTGTGGGTGTTCGGCTCGCAATCCATTCTCGGGCAGTTTCCGAATGCGCCACAGGCACTTCGCCAGTCCGCGGAGGCCGACATCGCACCGCGCAACCACCCGGAACGAGTCGATCGGATCGATGGCGCACTGGGCGAGCTCTCGCGGTTCCACTGGACACACGGCTTCTACGTTCACGCCATCGAGTCGGCCACGCTGCCGTCCGATTGGCGGCGACGAACCGTGCCTGTCCCTGGACGAGGAGCTCGTGAGAGCACGGGTTACTGCCTCGAGGGACATGACCTCGCAGCGAGCAAGCTCGTCGCCTTTCGAGAAAAGGACCAGGAATTCGTTCGCGTCCTTCTCGCCGAGCATATGATCAATTTTGCCACACTGCTTGAACGCGTCGCATCGTTGCCGATTTCCTCAGCACAGCTGGTCGGATCGTTGCCTGGGTCAGAATCCTCGTACTGAGGCGTGGTAGACGACGATCCTCACGGAGCGCCCAATCCAAGTACCAAACGAAGTACCAACACCCACGAGCGCCCAGCCAGCGCCCAGCAGCGCTGCGATATCGTAAGTCGTTGATTTCCCAAGTGAACATGCGCCGAACCGGCGCTAAGATACCTTTAAGCCCAAGGTCGTGGGTTCGGTCCCCACCCGGCCCATTCCATCTAACCTGCTGTGGCTTCAGCCACTTACGATAACGGTCGCAGCGCGCCGATCTTCCGCCCATAGCACAAATGGTGTAACATTCGTGCACCCGTTTCGACCCGGAAAACCGCGAAAAACCCGGCGAGAACTCCCGCGGTTGTGCGGGTGAAGGCGCGGCGATCGGTCGAGTTCCTCAGCAGGCCCAGCAGAGATCAGCCGATCCCGAGGATGAAGAAGCGAGGCGGCTCGGGCACGTGCGATTCAAGCTCGACACACGCCGTGAGAGAGTACCCGCCGGCGGACGGGCAGCGGCGGCAGGACGTGGTCGGTGAAGTGGGCGACGACCTCCGCCAAGCGGCGCGTTGCAGGAGGGGCAGACGCCGCGGCCCTTGCAGGAGAAGGCGACAAGGCGCTGGCGGCGTCGCAGCGGCTGCGGACGAAGACGAGGAGGAACCTGGACACTACTTCGCCCGGGCGGCGCGCTCGCCGTCAGGATGCGCGCCGCCCCGTGGCGACATCCAACCGGTGCGCTTCACGAAGACCCTGGAAGCTGTCCGCGGATTGCGCCGGGCGGGAAGTCCGCCGTGTGCACGTTGACATAATAGGACTCGGGGTTGACCAGGATGTCCCGGATCAGGTCCCGATCCACGCCGGATGCGCAGCCGGCCGCAGCGCCGGCGGCATCGGGGGCCGAGAGGGAGAGGACGATCGGTCCTCGAACGCCCGGAGCCGCCTGATGGATGTGAGAGGCCGTTGCCGGCAGGGTGATGTTGGAGACGTGCAGTTCCCAGCAGACCTCGCCCTGGCCGTGATTGAGTGTGATGAGCGCCGAGCCGATGCCGTCCGGGTCACCGGCCCACACCGGAGCCGATGTGACCTCCTGGGTCATGTCGGTGGAGAGAGGCCGGCCGCCATGGTCGGCGCCCGCGATCACGGTGAGCTGAACGGCCGGCGCCATCGGATTCGGCGCATCCTGGCTGCACCCCGCGACGACCATTGCGGGCGCGAGCGCCAGGGCAGCCACGACGCGTGGCGAGCGACAACGACTGGACATGGTCTGTTCCCTTTCGATTGGTCGCGAGGGGTCCGTGGGCGGGCGCCCGCCTCCCTTCTCGCAGTGATGATGCGCGTATATTAGCCGGGGGCTCTGAACCGAGGCTGCCAGCAGAATGAACCGTTCATGAACTCCGCCCGGAGGTTCAGGGTGGAGCTCTTCGGGAGCACGGCCATCGTGGGGGAGGACGGCGTCGCCCTGACCGGTCGCGCCGTTCAGCGCCACCGCCTTGCCCTGCTCGCCCTCATCGCCCTCGCTCCCCGGCGACGCCTGAGCCGCGACAAGCTGATCGGCTTGCTCTGGCCGGAAACGTCCACCGAGCGCGGGCGCAGCCTCATGAATGCCTCGGTGTACGCGCTCCGATCGGGGCTGGGTGATGCCGCACTCCTGTCCCGGGGCGATGATCTCTGCCTGAATTCCGACGTCGTCCGGGCCGACGTCATCGCGTTCGAGAGCGCGCTGGAACGGGGCGAACACGAACAGGCCGTTACGCTCTACAGGGGCCCGTTCCTCGATGGCTTCTTCCTGAACACAGCGCCGGAGTTCGAGCGCTGGGCAGACGGTCAGCGGGAACGCCTCCGGCGCGCGTGGGCGAAGGCCGTGGAAGAGCTGGCTGAACGCGCAGCCACACACAAGGATGAAGCAAGGGCGGCGGAATGGTGGCGCCTGCTCGCAGCAGACGATCCGTACAACTCACGGGTCGCGCTTTGCCTGATGAGGACGCTCGCTGCATCCGGGGATCGGGTCGGGGCGATCCGGCACGCGCAGGTGCACGCCGTACTGCTCCGTGAAGATGTGGGTGCTGAACCGGACCCCGAGGTGGTTGCGTTGGCCGAAATGCTCAGGACGGGGCCCATCGCCGAAGCAGACAGACCGCCGGAGAGCGCTGAGGCACGGCACGACGTGCACCGGCCTCCCGCGGCGAACGAAGGGCCGCCCGACACCCTGAACCAGCTTCGTGACTCGAGTCTGCCGAGCGCGCCGCAGCCGGCCACCTCGCCGCCATGGATCCGAGCACTGCGGCGCCGCTCGCTGCGCCTGCCGGCCTTCATCGTCCTCGGCGCCATTGCCCTGCTGGCCACGGCTCAGCGGTTGTGGTTCGCGGAGCCGGCTCCTTCGAATGCCTCTGTCGCCGTTCTTCCGTTCGTCAACATGGGCGGCGACCCGAATGACGACTACTTCAGTGATGGCATGACGGAGGAGTTGATCCACGCACTCGCCGGCGTGGATGGCCTGCGCGTCACAGCCCGCACGTCCGCGTTCCAGTTCAAGGGGCAGAACGTCGACGTACGGGAAGTCGGACGACGCCTGGGCGTGGCCTCGCTGCTGGAAGGCAGTGTGCGGCGGAGTGGGAACCGGCTGAAAGTTACCGTTCAGCTCGTGAGCAGCCGGGACGGCGCGCATCTGTGGTCCGGTGCTTTTGAGCGAAGACTCGAGGACGCGCTGGCGCTCCAGGAAGAAATCGCCCGATCGATCGTGCGTGCACTCCGGCAACGATTGTCGGGAGGCGTTCCGCTCGTCGCGGACCACAGCAAGGACCTCGAAGCTTACCATCTCTACCTCAAGGCGCGCTACGCCGCGAGCCGGCGGACTCCGGCCATGCTGAAGCAGGCGATCGAGTACTTCGAGCTGGCGATCGCTCGAGATCCGGATTACGCGCGCGCCTGGTCCGGCCTCGCGGACGCTCGTGCCCGGCTCTACGACGTTGCCGGCGACGCACCCGGTGCGCTGGTGCCCCGCATACGGGGCGCGGCGATACGTGCTCTCGAGCTGGATTCGACGCTGGCGGAGCCGTACGCGATGCTCGGCTGGATCCACACGCACACCTGGGAATGGGCGGAAGCCGAGGCGGCCTTCGAGCGCGCCATCGCGCTCGATCCCAATGATCCCGACACCTACCAGGACTACAGCGTCTACCTCGACAACAGGGGGCGCTTCGACGAGGCGCTCGAGGTGTGTCTGTTCGCAAAGGAACTCGACCCGCTCTCACCCCGCGTCGCCTACAACGTGGCCGGTTCCTATCTGCACCTCGCGCAGTTCGAGCCCGCGATCCAGGAAGCGCGCGCGATGATTGCGTTGAACCCCGACCTTCCACTCGGCTACGACGCGCTCGGGTGGGCCCTGGTCGACTCGGGCCATCCCGCCGAAGCGATCGAGCCGCTCGAACGCGCGGTCGCGCTCAGCGACGGTCGATGGCTCGCACTCGCCAACCTGGGCAGGGCGTACGCTTTCGTTGGCCGGGAAACGGATGCTCGCGCCGTACTGGCGCGGCTGGAGCGTGACTGGGGCCACACGGGATTCGGCCATTTCGCAACAGCGGCCGTGTACCTCGCACTCGGGGAACGCGTGCCAGCCCTGCAACGACTCGAGCAGGTGTACCGGTTGCGCTTCGCCAAAGTCCCGCACGAGAGACAGTGGTCCGCCTTCGAGCCGCTCTTCCACGATCCTGACTTCCTTCGCATCGTTCGGGAGGCCGGTTTCTGATACTGTGCCACACCGCTGGAACGCGTCGCATCGCAGCCGCTTCCCTCAGCACGGCGCGATCAGATCGCCAAGTGGGTCCATGCGGTGGGCCGCATGAAGCCATCACGGTGATCCGTGGTGGACCGGATCACGGGGCTCCGGAACAGCGCGAATCCACGTACCAAACGAAGTACCAAACCCCACCAGCGCCAGCCAGCGCCCACCAGCGCTCCGATGCTGTAAGTCATTGAGTTTTCGAGGGAAACCGCGTCGATTCGACGCTCGGAGCTGCCCTTTTAAGCCCATGCTAAACCGATGCTAAACCCGGAAGAACCTCAATTCATACTGAAGTACCAAGGGGAGTTCCATTAAGCTCGGAACGGCAGCACAAAGATGGAAAATTCAGAGGAACGCACCGCACCGCCGGAACCACCGCGGCCGCGTCGGCGCCGACGTGGCTCGCGTCTCTTCGTGCGTGTTGGTCGTGATGGCATTGCCCGGTGGTATGCAGACCTGCGGAGCCCTGGCGGCAGTCGTGCCGAGGCGATGAAGGCCGAAGGGCGCGACGTGCCACGACCGATCTCCTCGCGGCCGAGAAACTGTTGGCAGATCGAGTACGCGAGCTCCTGAGCGAGCGCGTACACGAGGACCGCGTTGGAGCAGGCATCGCCAAGCCGCGAGCGGCGGAATTGGGGGCATTCGCGTCGGCACATCTCGTCGCAAAAGCAAAGGTGGCCGCGTAACCACCCGATGGTTGGCACGAACCGAGCAACGGCTGAGTCTCGCGGTCGAGTTCTTCGGCGCGAGTCGTCCGCTCGATGAGATGGATGCGCAAGACGTCGAAGCGTGGATCAAATGGCTGCGACGTCGCAGCCCGCGACGCGAAAACGTCGGCCTGGGTCCTGCCGCCGTTCGGTACTACCTGAATGCTCTCTCCAATCATTATCGGTATGCCGAGTTCGAACGGGTGGTCGCACCAGGCTACAACCCGGCCGCGACCGTGCGACAGCGTACGCGAGTGGACCTGCATACACTCCGACGCGGAAACCGACAATCCGACTTCTTCGAATGCGGTTTATGCGTTGCACATTTCACGCGCCGCCGCATGGATGGCCGTCGCCGAACCGCCAGCGGATGCGCTCTACTCTGCCAGTCGATGTGTCGGGTGCCGAGCAACTTCAGGAAGGCTTCATGCACCAGCGCCGTCGTGTTCAGCGTCTCGGCGCCCTCACAGCGTCGCTGCTGATGCTGTGTGATGGTCCGCAACTCTTCGTAAATCAGCGCAAACAGCTGCTCAGTTGCCGACGCATCGCCGCTTCGCGCCTCCTGCAAGAGCTTCGTGACGTGGTCTTCGTGCGGATCGCTCAGATCGCGCCGAATCGGATCCATCGCCGCGGCCGGAGGTCCGGGGATCGTCCGTTCCCATCATGAGACCGCATGCTCCTGAAAGCCAAGGGAGCAAGGATAGCAGCGCCTCACGTGGTTGATCCAACTCGGCCGCGTTTCCCGTTAACCAGTTGAAGGCCGCCACAGCGGCGTTGGCTAACAGACGCAGGAGGAGTCCATGAGAAAGACGACATTCACGGTACTGGCGTTCGCAAGCGCGGGAATGATCACCCTCGCCGGAACGGCTGCCACGCAATCCAAGGTGGTTTGGACCATGAACGCGATGGCCTGTTTGCCTGCAGGTGCGCCGATCATCTCAAACCGGCATGATGCGCTGGCTGGCGCCGTCAGGTTCCGCGACGGTCAGACCGGCAACATCGCCCTGATCTGTCCGATCCCGGATGACCTCGGCGGTACGCCGTTACGTAGTCTGCGTTTGACGTATCGGGATGCCGACGGCCGTCAGGGACCCTCGAAAGTCAGCGCCGCGATCCGCAGGATCAGGCGCTCAGATGGACATGTAGCCACACTCCCGAACGGCGACGTGAGCTCGAACGACACCAATGCGACGAACAGCGGCCCGAACGGCTGGGCCACCCACCAGTCAGGGAGCCCCGGCAACGTGCTCAGCCACGCGATTGACGCCGCCAACTTCTACTACTACGTCCAGATCAACCTGCAACGGACGGATGCGGCCGTCCCGCTGGGGGCAATGGGTGTGCATCTGATCAATTGACGGCCGTCGTGAGGCAGGTGCGCGACGCAACTCATCCGGCCCACAGAGATGTGCAGGCGAGCCGTTGCGGGATTCTCGCGCTGGATTGCCGCGAGTGTGGCGCCCGGCGTGTGTCGGAGGACCTCGGATCGGCTCATCCTGCCGGCCGCCACGAGTCGCACGCCACCAGATCGTCGAGTCGGATTTCTTCGCCAGCATGTCGATCGCCGGCGCTTCTTCGAGCCACTCGGTGAGGCCGAGCGATCGTTGGTCACAACCGCGTCGATTGTTCCGTTTCCGGGCCCGCCGGACCGACGATCCATCCGCCACATGTCCGCGTTCCCTACGACACCGGCACCCGCGGCAAGGCGAGGCTTGACCGGCCTCACACTTGATCCCATCGTGCAGCCAGGCGTGGTCACGCCGTCTGGATTGTCCTTCCTGCAGGCACACCTCGATGACTCTGAAGCGGAAGCGCGCGCTCATTGCCGCGACAGTGACAGGGCTCCTGTGCGCCGGCTGCGGCGCGAGCCCGAGCAGTGCACCGACCTGTACGGTCTCGGGCGTGACGGTTGCCGCCAACCCGGGCACGATCAACAGCGGTGGGACCGCGACACTGGCGGCCACGGTCAACGCCAACGCGTCCTGTGCGACGGGCGTGAGCTGGAGTGTCACTCCGGCCGGCGGTACGCTGACGCCCAACGGCAACGCCGCGACGTTCTCGGCGACCACGCCGGGCACGTACACCATCACGGCCACGAGCACCGCCGACCCCGGCAAGAGCGGCACGGCGACGGTTACAGTGACCGCGCCGGCGGTCGCCTGCGGGCAGCCCAACGGTACGGTGGTTACCCACCCGGCCAACGTCGCAGCGAGCGAAACCTGGGCTGGCAACGGGGTCACGCACCGGGTGCCGAACAGCATCTCGATAACGGGGAGCGCGACGGTCACGATCGAGGCGTGCGCGATCGTCGCCATGGGGCAGGGCGCGACGATTACGGTCCGGGACAACGCCAGGCTCGTATCCGCCGGCACGAGCGGCACGAGCTAGGTGATCCAGGGATCGCGAGGCATCGGCGTCTTCCTCGACGCCAACGCCGCCTTCACCACTGACTCGCGGCAACTGCAGATCACGGGCTCGGGCGGTCGGCCGGTACACACGACGATGATGTCGCTCGGCTCGCTCCCCACCGGCACATACACGGGGAACACGATGGACGAGATCCTGATCCACGGGCCGGGCGCAAACGTGTTCGGGGACATGACCGTCCAGGATCTCGGAGTGCCGGTGCGCATCCCGTTCACCGGCTTGTACATCGGGCCGGCACCCCCCGCCACCTCTCCCGTGACGCTCACGCTGCGCCCGGGCGTCACCTTCAAGTTCCCGCAGGTGGGGGGACAGCCCGGCGCGCGCATGACGTTCGGCACCAACGGCAGCGCGCCCAACAACCTGCTCGGTGTGCTCAACGCGATCGGGACCGCGGCCAATCCGATCGTTTTCACCTCGGGCGAGGCGAATCCTGCGCCGGGCGACTGGGTCGGCATCTGGCTGAACACCGCCAACGGCTCGCGCCTCGACTACGTCGAGATCAGTTACGCGGGCGCACCCACCGGCATCCAGTCGAATAACTGCCGCATCACCGACACACGGGACCAGGGGGCGCTTTTCGTCGGCAGCTTCTCGGACCAGTACGTACCGCCGAGCAACCTCGTTACGAACAGCCGGATCACCTTCAGTGCGTACCACGGGATCAACGCGATGTGGCAGGCGTCGACGCACAACGCGCCGGACCTGACCGCCACCAACATCTTCCAGAACAACGCGCGCTGCCGGCAAACGTTCAACGGGCTGCTGCCACCCGGCGCATGCCCGATGGGTGGGGGATGTACGGCGAACTGATGAGCGCGGCGGAGAAACGGGAACCGATCTCGCGCTCGCGCACCATCAGATGGCGGCGTCGACGAAACGACAGGCGAAGGCGGGTGCGAGCTGCTGCGTTTCGGCCGAAGCCCAACGCGAATGGCGGTTCTGACGGCGCAGAGGCACACCCTGACGGCCCATGAAGAGGCTCCGAATCGACCTCCTCATACCCCGAGGTGTGCGCCGCCGGCATCGCTGCCGCCCGCGGCATGGAGCGCAAGAGCGACGTCGGACCGGTAGAGCCTGGGACTCTTGATCAGGCGCTTCGTGCGGTTCACGGCGTACGCCGGCACGCGCTAAGAGATCCCAGCGCCTGGGG
>Ga0302046_10004003_pt1 | contig 13202 bp, 10 predicted proteins | sample RVTome_11_FD_200261 | JGI IMG/M metagenome (GOLD analysis project Ga0302046, IMG submission 200261) | Soil microbial communities from uranium-contaminated site in the Upper Colorado River Basin, Wyoming, United States - RVT147D111 (version 2) ...
GTGTAACGCGCATTTCATATTCGCTTGGTACTTACTCATATCAGTCCATCGATGTAGTTAAGGGGCAGACCATGCACAGCTTCCGCAAAGTTTCCATCGAACAGATAGTCGCAACCGTCGTCCTTGCCACGGGTTTTCCTGCCGGGCAAGCCATGGCACAACAAGAGGATACCGATACTGAAGACACGCGCAGGAACCTGTACCTTGAAGAGGTCGTCGTAACCGGACGGTCGGGAGCATCGGAAAGAACGAAGCTCGAAACGAGTTACTCGATTACGACTCTGACGGACTCCGACATTCGTGAATATGCTCCTCTCAGCGCCACCGATCTTCTCAAGACCGTGCCCGGCTTCTGGGTTGAGGCATCCGGCGGCGAATCGAACGGCAATGTAAGAGCCAGGGGCATTCCGCTCGACGGATTTGCGACCATTGGACTTCACGAAGACGGCATACCGCTGCAACATGATCCGGGCATCGGCTGGTTGAATGCCGACCAGGTATTGCGCATCGACGAGACCATTGAGCGCGTTGAAGTGGTTCGTGGGGGTCCATCGGTCATCTTTTCGAGCAACGCACCGGGGGGACTGGTCAACTTCGTGACCAAGAAGGGCACGGATGTGCCGGAAGGACTGATCAAATATACGATCGGCGACTATAACCTGCAGCGCGCGGACTTCTTCTACGGGGGCCCGTTGAGCGACGAGTGGAAGGTTGCTTTCGGCGGATATTATCGGCGGGATGACGGCATTCGCGAGCCCGGTTTTACCGCGAATGACGGCGGGCAGTTGCGTCTGACCTTGTCGCGCGAATTCGATGACGGCCGCCTCGATGTAAGCCTGCGAAAGCTGAACGACCGGACGTTCTTCGCCTTGCCGCTGCCGCTGACGTTCGATGACGGCGGGGGCGTTGCCGAGGTTCCCGGATTCGATGCAAACAGCGACACGACGCTCGGGCCGGACGTGCTCAATTTCGACATGAAGACGCCCGGGGGTCTCCGACAATTCGACCTGTCGCGCGGAACCCATGTCGACCTGACGGCCCTTACAATCAGCTTCGAGAAATCGTTCGAGGACTGGACGTTCTCCAACAAATTCCGCTACCGGGATTCGGATGTGCTGAGAAACTCCGCCTTTCCGAACTCGCCGATACCGGCCGGCGAGCAGCTGGATGCAGTTCGCGCGGGCGCCCTGGCGGCCTTTCCGGGCGCCGTCGATGTCACCCTGCTGTTCGCCGGATCTGGCGAAGCGTTCGACATTTCCAACGAGAACGGCAACGGCCTTGCGATGACCCACAACTTCACCGACGTGCATACGCCGCTGCGCGAAGTGATCAACGATATACGCGTGAGCCGCGTGTTCGATGCCGGCACGCAGTCACATGACGTCACGTTCGGAGCGTATTTCGCAAACTACGATGTCGAATTCGACCGCCTTGCTTCCCTCTACCTGACCGAAGTGCGCGGCCAGCCGCGTAACCTGGATATTCACGCGGTCGACGCGGGCGGAAATGTGGTTGGAAGGGTCACGGATACGAACGGGATACTGCGTTACGGCTCCAATTTCCAGGAGGCTGACGACGAAGCGCAGACCTGGGCTTTTTACGTTACCGACGAATGGCAGATCACGGACCGGTTCAGGCTGGATGGCGGCTTGCGCTGGGAAGAAATCAATACGCGCGGCACCGCCCAGCAGGCATCGGAAGTCGACCTCGGCGACCCGACGACGCTTGCGGACGACGCCGTGCTGGACGGAAACGGCGTCTTTATGCCCTTCGACCGTACTTTTGATGACCTTGCGTATTCCATCGGCGCCAACTTCAACATCAACGACGACTCCGCCGTCTTCGGACGGTATACGTCGTCGTTCCTGTTGCCGGACAGCGGAACCTTCCGGTTGGCTCCGGACCGCGAAATTACGGGCGTGGACATCACGCAGATCGAAGGGGGATACAAACTCCTGTCCGACAGGTTTGCGCTGTTTGCAACCCTGTTCTACACGAAGTTCGAGAACGTGGAGTTCACGAATACCGTAGCGGATCCGGTAACCGGCAGCCTGACGGAGCAACGGGAGTTTGCAGACACGGAGACCACAGGCATCGAATTCGAAGGTTTCTGGAATCCGGCGGACCTGTTCGAATTGTCTGCAACCTTTACCTGGCAGGACGCGCAGTTCAAGAATTTCGCGTTCAACGAGTTATCGAACGGCGTACTGGTCCCTGTGGACTTCTCGGGCAACCAGCCGATCCGCATTCCGGAGCTTGCGGCCAGCATCCGGCCGACGCTGGTATTCCTGGACGGAAGGCTGCGTGTGTACGCGGAAAGCCAGTACTATTCGAAACGCTACGGGGACGCAGCCAACACAGTCGAATTGCCGGATTTCACGGCGGTCAATGCAGGCGCGACGTATTTCCTCAACGACGCAGTGGAGATTACCGTGAGCGGCCACAATCTCGGCGATGAGATCGGCTTGACGGAAGGCAATCCGCGTGCGGGCCAGTTCACCAGCGGTGACGCTGACAGCGAGTTCTACCTGGCGCGGCCGATCTTCGGTCGTTCCCTGCGGGCCTCGTTCGCATATCGCTTCTGAAACGAGCGGCGGGAACCGGCTCCGTCTGCCGCGGGCGAGATTCGACAATGTGAAAATTGCAACATTGATTCCGGTCTTGCTCGCGGCCCTGCCTGCGTTTGCGGATTCGCCTCCGCGTGACGTCGTCCTCGAGGGCAGCGTTTCGCGTAATGATCATCAGACCTATATCCTGCGGGAGTTCGAGGTACCTCAGGGCATAGAGGGGATCACTCTCGACTTCGAACATGACGGCGCGAAGGATCGCACCGTCATCGATCTCGGGCTTATGGATCCGGAGGGCTTTCGGGGCTGGACGGGTAGCAACAAGAGCCGCATCGAGATATCCGCGTTTGATTCGACGCCGGGTTATCGTAACGGCCCAATAACAGGCGGTACGTGGGCGCTGCTGCTCGGCGTGCCCAATGTGCGCGAGGGCGTGGAAACGCGCTACAAGGCAAGCATAAAGCTGCACGAGAAATACGACCTTTCCGATGCCCTTCTCCCCGGGGATGAACCGATCGACGCGAGCGCGCGCTGGTATCGCGGCGATCTGCACACGCATACCGGGCACAGCGACGGCTACTGCCTGAGCGGGAAACGCACGTCGGTGCCATGCCCGGTCCACCTGACCGTAGAGGCGGGCGTTGCCGCCGGGCTCGACTTCCTGGCAATTACCGACCACAACACGCTTTCCCACCACCAGTCCTTACGCGAGTTGCAACCGCACTATGACGACTTGCTGCTCGTGCCGGGACGGGAGATTACGACGTTCTTCGGTCATGCCAACCTGTTCGGTGCATCGGATCACCTCGACCACCGTGTCGGTCCGACCACCGACCGATCGGTGGCGGATCTCCTGGACGATGTGCGCGATCAGGACGCGTTGTTTTCGATCAATCATCCGACGTTGCCGTCGGGCGAAGCCTGCATGGGGTGCGGCTGGCGGCTCCATGACGTCGATTTCCGGCGCGTGGACGCGATAGAAGTGATCAACGGCGGCAGCAGCAAATACTTTCAGGGCGCTCCGGAAGCCGAGGAAGGCGTCGCGTACTGGCAGGCGATTCTGGATCGAGGCCTTCGCGTCACGGCGGTTGGCGGCAGCGACAATCACGATCCAAAGCTGTCGAGAGACGACCGGCAGTCGCCTGTCGGCGTGCCCACAACGGTCGTGTACGCGAACGACCTGTCCGTCGACGGGATTTTCGCCGGCATTCGTTCCGGCCGGGTGTATGTAGATCTGAGTGGCGACGCGGACAGAGGCGTCGACTTAAGCGCATCCGCCGGACAGGCAACAGCCGACATGGGCGGAGGCCTGTCGGTGGACCGGGGTGCCACCGTGAGTATCGAGATTCGTATCCTGGGCGGGGAACCCGGGGACACGATAGAGCTGATCTCACGAAACGGGAAACGGCTCCGGCTCGAAGACCCGCAAATCAGATCATCGGACGAAGCCAGGTCCCTTCGATACGCGTCGGATGGAGGCTATGACTGGCTCCGCGTAAACCTGCGAGGCAGCGACGGCAAGCTGCTGTTACTGACCAATCCTGTCTATCTGAACCTGCCAGGCGAGTAGGACCGGCGCCGAACCGAGGCAGCTACTGCCCGCCCGCCATGCCCGCCGACCGTTTCATGACGCCCCATTCGGGCTTGTTGCCGCGCAACCAGCCATAAAGTCCCTGCAGCCGCCAGAATACGGTCAATTGCCGGTAACCGAAGTTTTCGATGATCGCCGCCAGGAACAGGCGGAACAGGTCGAGCATGCGTGGATACACGTGAAAGGACATCTCCTCCAGCAGCAGAGCGCTGGTCGAAAGCAGCACGCCGAGGCCCACCGCGAGACAGAAGAAAATCGCGGTAACCTCCCAGGAAATCCAGCCGAGGATCGCCGCGCCCGTCATGAACACGTAACCGACGATCTCCACGGCGGGGCCGAGAAGCTCGAATATGTAGAAGAAGGGCATTGCAAGCCACGAAACGGCGCCTCCGCCGCGGCGGAAAAAGAGGCCTTTGTGCAACGTCAGGCTCTGCGCAAGACCATGGTGCCAGCGGACACGCTGCTTCTTTAAGGTGGCAAGGTCCTCCGGTGCGTCGGTCCAGCAGATCGGGTCCGGCACAAAGGTGATCTTGTAGCGCCGCTTTTCATCGCGCATCAGCCGGTGGAGGCGCAGAATCAGCTCCATGTCCTCGCCGATGGCATTCGCGTTGTAGCCGCCGACCCTGACGACAGCCTCCTTGTCGAAGACTCCGAATGCGCCCGAGACTATCAGTACCGCGTTGAGGTAGTCCCAGCCCATGCGTCCGAAAAGGAACGCGCGCAGGTACTCCACGACCTGAACGCGCGCCAGGAAGTTTCGCGAGAGCCCCACCTTTTCGAGAAAACCCCCGCGCAGCTTGCAGCCGTTTGCAATACGCACGGTGCCGCCGGCCGCAACCACGTATGGATCCTCGAGGAACGGACGGACGGCCCGGCGGAGACTGTCGAGCTCGAGTACCGAGTCAGCGTCGACTGCACAGAACAGCGGATAGCGGCAGGCATTTATGCCCGCGTTCATCGCATCGGCCTTGGAACCGCCGTTTTCCTTGTCGATTACCCGCAGCGAGGGATAACGCAGCGAGCGATACACGCCCCGGACCGGTTTGCAGGGAACCCGCTGCCGGTACGCTTCCGGAAAAAGCTGCAGGTTGAATTCCTTCTTCAGCTTCTCCAGCGTGTCATCCTTCGAACCGTCGTTGACAATGAGAACTTCGTAGTCCGGATACTCCAGTTGTAACATCGCCCGAGTCGCCGTGATGATGGTCGACGACTCGTTGTACGCGGGCACAATGACGCTGATCGGCAAATCGAGGGTAGAGAATACGTTGTCGGCATCCGTGAGGCTGGCGATGTGCAGGTAACGGCGAATCTGGATCATCGCCATGACATTCAGGCCCGCGTACACCGCATATATCAGTATGAAGTAGCCGAAGAACAGCCACTGGATGCCCAACAGTATCGCGTGGAAACTCATGCCAGACCCTTCTCGGCCAGAGCCTGTTGCAGGATATCGCGCGCAAACTGGTCTCCCTGCCGCGAGGCGATCCGGCGTAATGCGTTCGGTCCGAGAAAGGGCGATGCCACCAGCGCCTGCGCGGCCCGGTAGCGAACCCACCATTCGCGGTCGCTCAGCAATGGCTCGAGGGCTGCCAGGTCTTCGAAGGTGCCGGCGCGGCCAAGGAAGGTCGCTGCCTGCATGCGCACGTACCAGACATCGTGCCGGGTCAGCTCGACGACTCGTTCGGGACAGATCCCTCCGCGTGCCGCCTTGAGCGCTGCGGAAAGAACTGCCGGCTCCTGACGGCTTTTCAGCAGTTTTTCTGCGACGGTATTGATGTCCCCCGCGAATGCCGAATCCGCAAACTGCAGCAGCAGTATTGCGGCATCGGGGGGCGCGTCCGCAATCTCCCGACACAGGCGTGTTGAAACGATATCCGGGCCCGCCCGGTTGAGTATGCGACCGACCTGCGTGCGCGGCCATCGCACGAGCTTGCCGATGAGCGGAATGACGCGAGGAATGGCCCTGTCCGGATCGATGTCCGTGAGGGCCGTCGCCGCAGTCACCGACAACGCGATATTCGGGTCCAGAACCGTTGCGTTGATCGCGTCCCAGCTATCGCGATCCCTCAGCTGCCCGACCACCTGCAGTCCCAGCAATCGACTGGCGACCGAACGGCGGTTCATGTGCCGCCTCGCCAGCGACAGCATGTCGAGCCTTGCGGCAAGCGTGTTCAGGCTGATCGTCGCCTGCCCCATCACCAGACTGCGAAACCGGCTCCACTCCCTGAGCAGCATGTGTTTCTGCCAGAACCTCACCGGCGGCAGCGCCGCGTCGGCGGCAAACTGTTCCGATGCGGCAGTTTCCGCGAATATCGGCCACCACGTCGCTCGCAGTTGCTGCAGGTGCCGCTTGTGCAGGATGTGAGAGACGCGAAGCCCGAGGACGATCGTGAATAACATAAAGGCCATGGTCGCGGCCGCAAGCGCGGCAATTGCGGCCGCATTGTCCGGGATACTAAAATTCACCGGCCACCGACAGTCCGACGCTGTTGCGCCGGTAGATGGACCCCTGGCGATGCGTGCCGACCCGCCACAGAATGCTCAGGCGTTCGCCGAACGGATGTCGCCCGCCCAGGGATACGGCGCCGATGTCCATTTCAAGCAGCTGGCCCGGGGCAATGATTTCGACCTCATCGCCGGCAGCGACCGTCAGACCGTACTGGCTTCCGGATTCCGCGTAGTAGTTGAGTACGCCGCGATGCATGAACGACGATGACGTTGACAGGCGCGTATTGCCGATATGGTAGGCCGCCCGGAAACCGCCGAAGTAGCGTTCGACATTGAGTCCCCATGTGTTGACGGTATCGTCCGGGTACTGTCGGTAACGCAGATCGACGCCGGCCAGCCAGCCGTTTCCGAGTTGTTTTCTTGCGCCCGCGTCAACCACGACCTCCGCAAGAAAGTCCGCATCGGGACTCAATCTCAGTGCGCCGTCGACCAGCCATGAACTGGAGAACCTGAACGCACCGCCGACGGCAACTTCATTGTCGACAAGTGAGAACCGGCGGTGCTCGGTCAGCGTAAGCGCCATGAGGTTGCCGTCTGCGGAACGGCGGTCGATGTACGCATAGATGTTCTGCCAGTCGGCGGCTCCGTTATCCAGGGACTCGCGATTGATGCCTGTCTCCCACCGCAAGACCGCCGCATCGGCAGCCTCTTTTTCACGCAGCCACGCGGCGCCCGGGAACCTGGCGTTGGCCGCGCGTTTGAACGACTCGAGTCGGGATGCGTCGATCTGTGCTTCGCTGCCGGGTTCACGCATCGCCTGCAGTACCCGGTATTCGAGCTTCCATACGTCTTCGTAATCCGGCGCGAGGTGCCGCGCCCGAGATGTGAGATGAAGGGCGCACTCATTGTTGCCGGACCAGAATCGAACCTGAGCCTCGCCGAACATGTAGTCAACGTTGTCGGGGTGCTGCAGGGCAAGCTGGCGATACTCGAGGATGGCGGCATCGTATTCGCCGTTCCCGGTGAGCGTGCGAGCGCGCTGATAAATCTCCCGCGCGTCGAAGTCAGCCGCCTGCCCGGCGTACGGGAGCGCTACAGTGGCATCGCAGACGTCACTGTCCGCCCATGCTGCCGTACAGAAGCACAGGGCGGCGAGAACTGCGAAATAAGCGCCGCTGGGTCCCGAGCGCCTGTCTGCATCGGTCATTTGCATTGCGGGATCAGCGATGCTTCGTGTTGTTGATACAACGGCGGATACGTGCGCTCAGCTCGAGCGGCTTGTATGGCTTCGTAACGAAGTCGTCCGCGCCGAGTTCGATCGCGCGAACTATGTCCCGTTCGGATACTTTTCCTGAGAGCACTACCACCGGAACCTTGCGCCAGGTCGCGCTCTCGCGAATCTGTACCAGCAGCTCATAGCCATCTATGTACGGCAGCATCAGGTCGAGAATGACGACATCCGTGGCTTTCGATTCGGCGATGTATTGCTGCGCGTCCCGGCCGTTGCCAAGCGTCTGGACGGCATAGCCGTCACGCCGCAGCATGTACTGCAGAAGGTAGGCGACGTCGGCGTTATCTTCGATCAGCAACGCGGTATTGACGGCCGCGACGTCTCTCAGAGTGGCATCAGCATCCATAAGGGGCTCTCGTCAGCCCCGGGAACCTATTATGGAAAACCGGCTATGACTACGTGTTTACGGCGGATTTGCGACGCAGTTTTGACTTAATAAGGGGGAATTTCGACGTATTTCGCAGTTTCGGGGGCTGACGCGACCTGCCCGCGAGGGGACGGGCCGACCCGCTGACTCAAGCCGGAGAATCGCTGAACTCCGGCAACGCCGTCGCATCGCAGGACCAGCCCGTGCGCGAGCCCGTAAAAACCCGGGCCTGCGGGGTGATCGAGGGCTCGACATCCAGCGATCCCGCCGGTATGAAAACCATGCCGATCTTCTCGATGAACCGCGGCAAGCGCGAGCCGCAAGTGCGGCAGAAGGTTGTGGTGAATCGTTCCGCCTCCGGCACTTTGTAACTCGCGATCCGGTCTTCGCCGCTCAACACCGTAAGGCTCCCCTTGACGAACAGGTTGCTGGCATGGCCGGTACCGCTTGCCTTGCGGCAACGCGAGCAATGGCAGTGATAAAAGCGCACGGCCTCGCCGGTCGCCGTATAACGCACAGCGCCGCACAGGCAGCTGCCGGTCAGGTCTTCCATGTTCATGGCTCCAATCTCCATCGAGATTCTTGAATAGCCCTCTATTCAAAACACGGCGCAATCATAAGCCATACGTTGCACGCAGTGCCCGGTTCCGTTTAGGCTCGTCTGCGGGGACAGTTCTACGTCCCGCCGGATTCGGAGCACCGCTGCCCGCGAGCAACCGATGAGTGACGTTTTCTATCTTCGGCCGATCGATCCTCCGGTCGCGCCGACGGACCTCGAAGCGATGTCCCGCTATGCCGCGGGATGCTTCGATCTGCACCGCGTCGACTGGCTGTACAGCTTTCTGGCCGCAGACGGCAGGCGGATGCTTTGCTGGTACCGCGCCCCGGATGCGGAATCTGCACGAATCGCGCTAAGGCAGCTCGGGGCGGACATGAAAGCGGTATGGCCGGGCACGATCATCGGTGATCACAAGGCCGGCCCGCCGTTGTCGGACGCCGGGATGCTGGCCGAGTTTTGCTTCGAGGAACCGCAAAGCAATGACGCCGTCGAGGCCAAAATAAGCGACGCCGCCATGTTCGGCCGTCATGGGGTCATATTCGTACGCGGCTTCGTTTCGACCTGCGGTACCCGGATGGCTGGCCTCTTCCGGTCGCAGCGCGAAGCGCAGTTGCGGTCAGCGCTGGAAGACGTCGAACTGTCGGCCGGGGCGATCTGGGCGTGTATTCCGCTATCGCCGAATGCGGCTGCCGCGTAGAACTCCTACCGGAACTCGAAGCCCTGGTACCCCTCACGGGCGACAGCGTCGCAGCGCTTGCGGAAGGCGACGGCTCCGCCCGCATAGATCACTACGCTGCGCGCCTTTCCCGGCGTGTTGGCGCCGAAGAACCAGGACTCGGTCATTGTGTTCAGGAGCCTTGCGGCGGCGGTCTCCTGTACGTGTCGCGTCCACGCAGCCTCCGCCTCGGCGGTAGGAGCAATGCTCACGAAGCCTTGCCGGCGCATGTGATCCATGCAGCCGGCGATCCAGTCGACGTTCTGCTCGGTGCAGCGGACGGCATTGCAGAGGCTCGCCGCATTGTGCGGACCTGCAATGGTAAAGAGGTTTGGAAAGCCCTCGACTTGCAGTCCGAGGTAAGTCTTCGGCCCGTCGCACCATTTGTTTCGAAGTGACGCTTCATTCAGGCCGCGGATGTCGATCCGGTTCAGGGGACCCGTCACTGCATCGAAACCGGTCGCGAAGATGATGGCGTCCAGGCTGTGATCGCTGCCGCTGGTGCGGATACCGGAGTTGCGCTGCGGTATGCAGTAGTTGGGTGTGCGTTGAAACACTGTCAGGTGGCTGACTTCTGCTGCGATCGTCTGTATTACCTGCACGCCTGTCGCGCCCGTGCCGATGACGCCAACGCGTTTGCCTGACAGATCAACTCCATCCCTGGGCAAGCGAGCCGTGTGAAAAGTCTCTCCCGCGAAGTCCCCGAGGCCTTCGATGTCCGGCAACTGGTGAACGGACAAGCCGCCGACGGCAGTGATGAGGAAGCGTGATCGCACCGGCGTATCCCCGTCGGTCTCGATCAGCCATCCGCCGTGCCGCGCATCGTAGCTGGCGGCAACGACACGAGTGTCGAAGCGGATATCGCGGCGCAGATCGAAACGGTCGGCGACGTGGTTCAGGTAACCGAGGAGTTCTCTACTGGTTGCGGCACGTCGGCCGGTTCGGGATTACTATGCCGCGCCGGCCCTGTTATTTCACCCCGGTCTGCCTCGGCGTGTCATACAGCAGGACGTTCAAGGTTTGGACAGGAACAAGAGACTCCATGAACATCGTGTTACTCGGCCATCGGGACATTGCAAGCAACATTGCCCTGTCATTGCTGGTCACGGCGATGCCGCAGCATCGCCACAGCATCATGTTGTCCGGAGAGGTGGCGTCAGGTTCCGAGCCGGTTGCCGCGCTCGCGGAGCTTGCGGCGCTCGAGCGGAAGCTGTGCGATGACCTGGCGGCGCGCGGCGACTCCAGGCTTCTGGCGTTCGGCGCACTCGCAAGACGAGCTGGAACCGACTTGCAGGTTCTCGCTCAGCCGAATTCTCCCGCCGGACTCTCACTGCTCGCAGCTCTCCGGCCTGATCTTGTCATTTCAGTGCGCTACCGGCGCATTCTGAAAAACGCGGCTATCTCGATACCAAAGTTCGGCGTGCTGAACCTGCATTCCGGCGTGTTGCCGGCGTACAAAGGGATGATGGCGACGTTCTGGGCGATGCTGAGCGACGAGCCGACGATTGGTTCGACTCTTCATTACATCGTTGACGGGACAATCGACACCGGACCGGTGATCAGCCAGGCATGCATGACTGCAGACAGATCGCGTTCCTACCTGGCCAACGTGCTGTCTTTGTATCCGGAAGGGTGCCGGATGATCATCGATACCGTTCATCGAATCGGGCGCGGTGAGGAGATTGCCATCCAGGTGCAGCCGGCTGCTGGAAGGTACTATTCAGCACCGCGTGGCGGGGACGTCATGCGCTTTCAGGAGGCCGGCCTGCGTCTCTTCGATGGCGATGAATTGCAGCGCTTTCTGGACGAGATCTGACCGGTCGCTGGTTGCGGCGCAGCGGCAATCGGGACTGACCATCGATGTGGTACTTCAAGTCGTTCGAGTTCGAGCCGCGGAACGGCCGCTCATACCTGCTGCACTTCGGCGGCATCAACTACATCGCCAACGTCTGGCTGAACGGCAAATTCCTCGGACGCCACGAAGGCGGCTTCACACCGTTCCAGTTCGAGGCTGGTCCCGCCTTGGCGAAGGGCGAAAACGTCATCGTCGTCAAGGTCGACAATCGCCGTGAGCGCGATCAGGTACCCACCGTCAACACCGACTGGTGGAATTACGGCGGCATCACCCGCTCCGTCAGGCTCATTGACCTGCCTCAAGCGCACATTGCCGACTATCGAATCGGTCTGTCGGCCTCCGGCCGGATCGAGGGCTGGGTGCGGGTCGCAGACCGCGCGAGCGGGCCATCGGTAACCGTCTCGATTCCCGCGCTTTCCATCGCTGCCGAGTTTTCAGTGGGCGGTGACGGATTCGCGACCTTCTCCTTCGATGCCGAGCCGCAGCGATGGAGCCCGGATTCTCCGTTCCTGTACGACGTAAACATCGCCTACGCCGAAGACGAGGTCGACGACAGGATCGGGTTTCGCAGCATTGCAGTCCGCGGCGAGGACATCCTGCTGAATGGCGTCCCCGTCTTCCTCAAAGGTATCAGCCTGCACGAGGAAGCGCTGTCGCGACCCGGGCCGGGCGTGGAGCTACGAGGATGCCCGTGAGCTGCTGCAGCGCGCTCTGGACCTCGGCACCAACTTCGTTCGACTTGCCCATTACCCGCACAACGAGAACATGCTGCGCGCCGCGGATGAAATGGGCCTGATGGTTTGGGCGGATCATCGACGACCCTCTGGCGAGCAGGATCGATGTCATAGGCATCAACAGCTACTGCGGCTGGTACAGCGACGCCCCGGAAGATTGCGCACGGATCCGCTGGGTCTCCGACTACGGCAAGCCCATCATAATGAGTGAGATGGGGGCCGGTGCATTGCAGGGAATGCACGGGGATGCGGGGCATCGCTGGACCGAGGAGTATCAGGCGCGGGTTTACGAACACAACCTGACCATGCTCGACAACATCGCCGCGCTCCGCGGACTGTCGCCCGGATTCTCAAGGACTTTCGCTCGCCGCGCAGGCCGCTGCCGGGTATCCAGGACTTCTGGAACCGGAAAGGACTGCTCTCGGAGACCGGCGAGCGGAACAAGGCCTGGTATGTGCTCAGCGATTACTACCGGAGGTCCTCTGGTCGGCCGGGTCCGGGGCAAAGCCGATGTCCTGAAGCGCCTGCGGGATCTCCGGATTCGCCATGAACAGGTCCCACAGAAGTCCGCTGCGATGGTTCTCGATCATGACGATGATGGGTGCCTGGTTCAGTCCCAGGAAGACCGGCGACACCCAGCCCTCGCTCAAGTTTATTGCGTCGCGAAAGCCGTAAACGCCCCACAGCTTTTCGCCGAGATCCCGGTAGAAATGCCGAAGAGCGGCCATCGATGCTTCCGGCGTATAAGGGAACGAGGCGAGTGCCCCTGTCGGTGCAATCGTGCCCAGGTCCTGCCGTGGAATCGCCATGTGCACCGCGTATCCCGAAGGCCCGTCGCTTGAAGTAAGTCCCCAGGCGTCCGGGCCGTAACCGGCGTATTCCCGCGGGTTGCTGACACTGTAGGCACGGCTGATCTCGGCAATGCGACGGTTGTTATCGAAGTAGTTGGCGTAGCGGTCGCGCCTGTCGCGCGGATCGAATCCGAGAAAGGAGTAATGAATGAAGAAGAGCGGGCCGCCAACTCCCACACCCACCGGCACCTCGATGTCGTAATAGCTGCGGCCGTTGACATACC
>Ga0302046_10004004_pt1 | contig 13200 bp, 8 predicted proteins | sample RVTome_11_FD_200261 | JGI IMG/M metagenome (GOLD analysis project Ga0302046, IMG submission 200261) | Soil microbial communities from uranium-contaminated site in the Upper Colorado River Basin, Wyoming, United States - RVT147D111 (version 2) ...
CCTCGCGACGCCGATGTGGCTCTCGGGCGCGTCCCACGCGGCTTCGGTGGGCGTGCGGATGATCTCGGCGCCGAGCGCCTCGAGCACGACCTGCTTCTCGCGGCTCATCTTCTCCGGCATCGTGATGATCATCCGGTAGCCGTAGACCGCCGCCGCCACGGCCATGCCGATGCCGGTGTTGCCGCTGGTGGGCTCGATGAGCGTGTCGCCCGGCTTGATGCGGCCCTTGGCCTGCGCCTCCTCGACCATGCGCTTGCCGATGCGGTCCTTCACCGAGCCGCCGGCGTTGAGGAACTCACACTTGGCGAGCAGCTCGCAGCCGGTGCCGCGACCGACGTTGCGCAGGCGGACCATCGGCGTGTTGCCGATGGCTTCGAGGATCGATTCCTTGATCTCGGTCACGGTAGAGCTCCGGAAGGGAGGAGTGGAGCGGGCGGCGGGCATTCTAGAGTGCGTCCATCCGCGGCACGCGCCTCCAGGCGGCGAAGCGGTCGAAGAACCTCGCTGCTCGGCGTCCTTCCGCTCGCCCGGCGCGGTTGCGACAATCCGCGCCCGATGGCCCAGGAAACGCTCGTGCTGAAGCTCGACCCGACCGAGCAGCGGGCCCTCGAGGCGCGCCTCTCCGCCGGCGTCTTCGAGCACCGGCGCGTGCCCCACGCCCGGTTCTCCGTGAAGGGCGAGGGGGTCGTGGCGACGCTCTACGTCTCCGGCAAGCTGGTCGTGCAGGGCTCGGACGCAGAGGCCTTCGCGCAGCGCTTCCTCGGCCGCGGGGGAGCGGCGCCGGGCGCGAGCGGGACGCGCGCTCCGGGCGACCTGGTCCCCGCCGGGCGCGTCGTGGTCGGCAGCGACGAGGCCGGCAAGGGCGACTACTTCGGCCCGCTGGTCGTGTGCGCGCTGCGCCTGCCGGCGGAGCAGCGCGAGGGAGTCGCGCGCAGCGAGGTCACCGACTCGAAGCTGCTCACCGACGACAAGGTGCTGCGCCTCGCGCCGGTCCTGCGCAAGACCTTCGCCTGCGGCGTGCGCGTACTCGCACCTTTGGCCTACAACCAGCTCCACGCGCAGGTGAAGAACCTGAACCCGATGCTGGCGGATCTGCACGCGCAGGCGATCCGCGAGGTGGCCCGGGAGGGGGACGTGGTGCTGGTCGACAAGTTCGCGGACGAGAAGCTGGTCGCCTCGCGCCTGGCGGGGCTCCCGATCGATCTGATCCAGCGCACGCGCGCCGAGCGCGACCCGGCGGTCGCGGCCGCGAGCGTCGTGGCGCGGGCGGAGTTCCTGATCTCGCTGCGCGAGCTCTCCGCGGAGTTCGCGGTCGACTTGCACAAGGGAGCCGGCGCTCCGACCGACGCCGCGGCGCGGGAGTTCGTGCGGGTGAACGGGTTCGACGCGCTGGCGAGCGTGGCGAAGACCCACTTCAAGAACACGGCGAAGATCCGCCGGCGCTGAGGACCCGGGAGATGGGCATCTCCGAGGCGCTGCTGGACGTCGTCCTGCTGCTCGGGGCGGGCGCGCTCCTCGGCGGACTGCTCGTGCGACTGCGACAGAGCGCGATCGTCGGGTTCCTCCTGGCGGGCGTCCTGCTCGGCCCCAACGCGCTCAACGTCGTGCAGCACGAGCGGGAGGTGATGTCGCTGAGCGAGCTCGGAGTCGCCCTGCTCCTGTTCGTCATCGGGCTCGAGTTCTCCTGGTCGCGTCTGCGCGCCATGGGGCGGTCGGTCCTGAGCGGCGGTGCGGTCCAGGTCGTGGTCACGACCCTGCTGGCGGCGCTGGTCGCATGGTACGCAGGGCTCGACGTGGCCGCCTCGGTCTGCGTCGGAGCGGCCGTGGCGCTCAGCAGCACCGCGTCGGTGCTGCGCGTGCTCACGACGCGCGGCGAGATCGAGAGCGTCCACGGCGAGCGCGCGCTTGGCATCCTGCTGGTGCAGGACATCGCCGTCGTGCCGCTCGTGCTCTTGGTCACGATGGCGACCGAGGGAGGCACGCCGATGGAGGTCGCGCTCGGAGCGGGCAAGACGCTGGCCGTCGCGGCGCTGCTCGTGGCCGGGCTGTTCGTCGTGTTCTTCCTGCTCGTGCCGCGTTTCCTGCGCGCGGGCTCGGTGCACGCGAACCGGGAGATCTGCCTGCTCGTCGCGGTCGTCTCGGGCCTCGGCGCCGCCATCGCCGCTCACGCGGCCGGGGTGTCGCCCGCGCTGGGCGCGTTCCTGGCCGGGATGCTCCTGGCCGAGTCGCCCTTCGCCGTGCAGGTGCGCGCCGACGTGGGCGGGCTCAAGACGCTCCTCATGACGCTCTTCTTCGCCTCCATCGGCATGCTGGCGGACCCGGCCTGGATCTGGCAGCACGCGAGCACCGTCGGCGCGACCGTCGGCGCGGTCGTGGTCGGCAAGGCGCTGATCGTGCTGCTCGTCCTGCGCGGCTTCTCCACCGGCTGGCCGGGCGCGATCGCGGCCGGGCTGTGCCTCGGCCAGACCGGCGAGTTCTCCTTCGTCCTGGCCCAGATCGGCCGCGGCCACGTGCTGGACGAGGACACCTTCCTGCTGGTCGTCTCGACCACCGTGCTGACGATGATGGCGACGCCCTACCTGGTCTCCCTCGGGCCGTGGGTCTCCGCGCGCGCCGCGCGCCTGCGCGGATCGGCCCCGGCGGCGCAGGATCGGTCGCGTTCGAGGACCGACGCGCTCGTCATCGGGTTCGGCCCCGCCGGCCGGCTCGTGTGCGACCGCCTGTCCGAGGGGCGGACCGTGACCGTGATCGACCAGAACCCGCAGTTCGCGCCGGTGGCCAGGGCGCTCGGCTACCACGCGGTGACCGGCGACGCACGCAACGCCGAGGTCCTCGAGCACGCCGGGATCGAGCAGGCCGCGCTGATCGTGGTCACGGTGCCGACGCCCGACGCCGTCGTGGACATCGTGCGTCTCGTGCGCGAGCTGTCGCCGCCGACGCGCGTGCTCGCGCGCGGACGCTTCCAGCGCTCGACCGAGGCGATCCGCGTGGCCGGCGCGCACGTCATCGCGGACGAGGAGCACGAGGTCGGGCGCTGGCTGGCCGAAGCCGCGCTCGAAGAGCTCGAGCCGCCGGAGGAGGCTGCGGACCCTCCGCGTTGACCGGCGCTACTCGGCGAGCCGGCGCTCGGCGCGCGCGACGAGGTCGAAGAGCAGCACCGCGGTCGCGAGGTGCGGTCCGCCGCCGATCACGAGCGGCGTGAGCGGTCCGGCCGGGAGGAGCGGCGTCGAGCCGGTGCTCCCTTCGCGCGGACCGCGGCGCGCGAAGGCCAGGCTGCGCGGTGCGTCCAGGCCGCCCGCGACGATCGTGCGCACGTACGCGCCGGAGGCGTCGAACTCGACCACCTGGTCGAGCGAGTAGGAGGACGAGAAGAGATGTCCGCGCTCGTCGAAGGCGAGCCCCTGCGGGACCATCAGGTCCGCGTGCGTGATCTGGCCGAGGTAGGTCCCGTCCGTCCGGAACTTGACCAGGTTGTTCGACAGCCCGCCGGCCACGTAGAGGTCGTCGTTCACGTCGCGCGCGATGCCCATGGGACTGTCGAGCCCGCCGCCCGTGAACTCCTGCACGAACGTCTCGGCCGGAGTGAAGGCGAAGAGCGAGTCGCGGCTCGCGCTCGAGACGAAGATCCCACCGGCGGCGTCGAACGTGACGCAGTTGGGGGTGGAGAGACCCGGCGCGGAGTAGACGCGCTCGAACCCGCTCGCGAGGTCGAAGACCAGGACGCGTCCGTTGTTGAAGCTGGCGACGTGCAGCTCTCCCGCCGGCGACAGCGCCATGCCGGTCGGGCCGTCGAGCTGCGGATGGCCGAGCGTGCCGAGCAGCGCGTGTCCGCGCGAGAAGAGCAGGACCGTGTCCGTGTTCTCGCTCGCGACGCAGAACCTGCCGTCGGGGAGGAAGCAGATGCCGCGTGGACCGTCGAGCCCCGCAGCGCCGAAGGCGCCCTGGTAGGCGCCGCCGGGGTCGTACACGACGACGCGGTCGTTCTCGAAGTCGCCGACGTACAGGTCGCCGGTGCGCCGGTGGGGGAGCTGGGCGTCGACGGGAAGGGTCACCCAGCACAGGAACAGGGCCGACAAGGAAGTGCGCGTGTCCATGGTCGCCATGCTATCGCGATCGCGCGGATCCGGAGGCGCCGCGCGCTTCCGCTCCCCCGCGCCGGCTGCGACAATCGCTCCCGGTGTCCGTCCCCCTCCTCCTGATCGCCGCGACGGGCAATCGCTTCGCGCTGCTCGATGCCTTCGCCGGCCCGCCGCCGGTGGACCCCGGGGCGCTCGCCATGCGCCTCGGCGAGCAGGACGAGCTGGCGGTCGACGGGTTGTTGCAACTCCTCCCGCCGAGCGAGGGCGGCGACTGCCGCATGGTGGTCCACAACGTCGACGGGAGCCGGCCGGAGGCCTGCGGCAACGGGCTGCGCTGCATCGCGCGCGCGGCGATCGAGGCGGGACACGTCGTCGGTCCGGTCGTGCGCGTCGAGACCGATGCGGGACTGCGCGCGGTGGAGATCCTGAGCCGCGGCGCCGACGTCACGCTCGCGCGGGCGAGTCTGGGCCGGCCGCAGATCGTCGACCTCTCGGTCCGGCTCGACGTGCACGAAGGAGTCGTCGAGGCGGCCGTGGTCAAGCTCGGCAACCCGCACTGCGTGCTGTTCGTGCCCGACACGACCACCGCGCCGGTGCGCTCGGTGGGCCGCCAGCTCGAGCACCACTCGCGCTTCCCCGACCGCGTGAACGTGGAGTTCGTCGACGCGCGCCGCGACGGGCTGGTCGTGCGCGTCTGGGAGCGCGGCGTGGGAGAGACCCGCTCCTGCGGGACCGGCGTATCGGCCGCGGCGGTGGCGGCCATCGTCCTGGGCCGCGCGACCTCGCCCGTGCGCGTGCGCACAGCGGGCGGCTCGCTCGTCGTGCGCTGGGACGGCGAGGGGCACGAGGTGCTCCTCGAGGGAGAGGTGTCCGCGCCCGAGCGCTCGCTCGACCCGGCGCTCCTGTCCTAGCCGCACGTGGGCTCGATCCTCCAGATCCTGCTCGCGCTCGGGACGCTCGCGCTACCGGAGCTTCTCGACCTCGACGGCTCGCGTTCGGGTTGGCTCGCCCTGGGTCTGGTCGGGCTCCTGCCGGTGCCGCACCTGGTCGCGGCGCTCGTGCATCGGCTCGCGCTGCGCGGGCGGTTCAGGCTCGCGACGCTGTGGGAACGAGTCCTCGGCCTCGTCCCGCTCGCCGGCCAGGCGTTCTCCGTGCTCCTCCTCGGCTGGCCGGACGCGCTCGAGCGGCTCGGCGTCGAGGGCGCCAGCCTGACCGGCTGGCCCGGGATCGGGCTCCTCTCCGGGATGCTCCCGTTCCTCGTGCTCACGTGGCTCGCGATCGACGCGCGCGCACGCCTGCACGCGTCGACCGTCGACGCGATCAGCGGAGTGCGAGCCTTCCACGTGCGCCTGTTCCTCTCCGGCTTCCTTCCCATCGCGCTCTACCTCTTCGTTTCCGGGCTGGTGGGGAGCTCGGAGAGCTGGCGCGTGCACCTCGAGGAGGTCGCGGCCCTCTCCGCGCTCTTCACGACCGCCTTCCTCGCGCTCTTCGTGGTCCTGATGCCGCGCCTGCTCGCGGCGACCTGGGACACGGCCCCGATCGAGCGCGGGCCGCTGCGCGACTTCCTCGAGGTCTTGGCGGAGCGCGCGCGCTTCCGTTGCCGCGACCTCTTGGTCTGGCGCACGGGCGCGCAGGTGGCGAACGCCACCATCGTCGGCTTCACGCGCTGGGGACGGATCGTGCTGTTCTCCGACGTGCTCCTCTCGACGCTCCAGCCGCTCGAGGTCGGTGCCGTGTTCGGCCACGAGATGGGACACGCGCGTCGCAAGCACGCCGTGATCTTCGCGGCCCAGGCGATCGGCGTCCTGCTCGCGGCGGACCTCGCCGGGACGACCTTCGCGGGCGACGATCCGGTGGCGGGGCTGTGGATCCTGGCGGGCGCGATCGTCCTCTTCGCGGCGAGCTTCGGATACCTCTCGCGCCGCTTCGAGCTCGAGGCCGACCTCGAGAGCCTGGAGCTGATCGGGACGAGTCGGCCCCTGATCGGCGCGCTCGAGAAGGTCACCGGCGCGCACGCCTACGAGCGCTCCTCCTGGCGCCACTTCTCGACCGCCGACCGCGTGCGCTTCCTGCGGGCGGTCGAGCTGGATCCCGAAGTCGGCCGCGCGTTGCGCCGCCGGCTGTCGCGCTGGAGCCGGCTCGGCTTCGTCTTCCTCGCCGCCGTGCTCTTGCTCCAGGCGCGCCAGCTCGCCGCCACCTGGACGGAGGACGGGATCCTGGTCGACCTGCGCCTCGGGCGCTACGAGCGCGCGGCCGAGTCCGTCGAGCGCGCGCGCGACGAGGGCGTCGCGCTGGACGAGGAGCGGCTGGAGGAGTGGGTCGAGCTCGCGACGACGCTCGCGCCCGAGGCGCGCACGCCGGCGGAGCTGGACCGGTCCGCGCAGGCGGCCTTCCGCGAGAAGGAGCTCGAGCGCGCGCTGCTTCTGCTCGAGCTCGCCTACCTGCGCGGGAGCGTCGAGCTGGGACCTGTCCTGGACGCGCTCGAGGCGCTCATAGACGGCGAGCGCGACGCGGAAGCGGAGGAGGACTGCCCCGCCGTCTGGCGCGAGCTGCTCAAGCGGTTCGGCGCGTGAGCCGGACTACTTCAACAGCAGCGCGTTCACCGCGTCGATCTGCCGCTGGAGACCCGAGCTGCGCCAGCGCTCGAGGGAATCGGCCAGGATCGGCGTGAGGTAGCGGTTGACCTTCGCGGTGAGGGCCTTCGCCTCGTCCAGGCGCCCGAGCTGCGCCAGCGCCTCCACTTCCATGAGGTCCGCCTGGGCGAGCTGCAGGGGAGAGAGCCCGCGCAGCCGCGCCAGCTCCTTGCTGATGCGCAGCGCGTCCTCGGGCCGATCCTCGAGCAGCGCGAGCAGCCCCTCGATCAGGAGTCGCACCCACTCGATCTCGGGCACCGCCTGCACCTTCGGCGCCTCGGCCAGGATGCGCGCGACCAGCGCGAGGTCGCGCTCCTCCTCCGGCAAGAGGAGCATCATGTGGGCGGACATGAGGCGCGCGCTCGGGCCGCCGATCGCCACCAGACGCTGGTCGAGCGTCCTCACGTCGATCCGGCCGGTGAGGTAGCGGCACCCTTCGAGGACGATCCGCGTGCCCGTCTCGCCGGCGGCGACGCCAGCGAACGACTCGAGGTAGCCGAACGCGCGCTCGTACTCGCCCAGCGTGAAGTGGCTGATGCCGGCGAGCGCGCGCGCCTGCTGGTCGTCCGGATTCGAGGCGAGCACGCGGTCGACCGAGCGCAGCGCCGCCGGGTGGCGATCCAGCCTGTTGAGCAGCCGCGCCTCGGCGATCGCGAGCGCGCGCGAGCCGGGCTCGATGGCCGCGGCCGCGCTGGCGTGGCGCAGGCCGATCTCCCACAGCTCGAGGTCGTTGGCGACGAGCGCCGCCGACACGCGCAGGCGCAGGTCGCCCGGGTAGAGCCCGGTCGCGTCGCTGAACAGGGCCAGCGCGAGGGTGGCGAAGGAGATGTCCCCGAGCGCGAAGCGCAGGTCGCGCAGGGCCTTGCCGAGGACGAGCAGGGTCGAGGCCTCGAGCTCGAGCGTCGCGGGATCGAGGGCCATGCGGCGCAGGCTCTCGGCGTCGCGCTCCATCAGCGCCTCGCGCAGGAAGAGGCGCGTCGGATCGGGGTCCAGGTCCGCGGCGAGGGACGACATCGCGTCCGCCTCGAAGGAGCGCCAGCCGTGCGCCACGCGCCGGACGGTGGCCCAGTCGTCGAGGGCCGGCGCGAGCTCGTCCGCGATGCGACTCGCCCGGAGGGTCTGGAGCGAACGCTCGAGGTCGAGGTCGACGTCGAGGCCCCAGGCGCGGAACGCCTCGCCGAAGGCTCGATCCGTGGCCGCGTTCCGGTCGGCGCCCGAGGCGTCCGCGGCCTCGAGCCGTACCTCCTCGAGCGCGGCGAGCAGCGCGTCGTCGCGCTCGATCTGCTCCCGCTCCTCGCGCGCGCGCGCGGCCTGCGCGGCGACCTGCGCCAGGAGGGCATGGGCGCGCGACGCGAGCGGGTCCTCCGGCGCGCGCCCCTCGACCAGCACCGTCGCGCCCGACACGGCGTGCACCGCCTCCTCGATCCGCCCCTCCGCCAGGAGTCCCTGGACGCGCAGGTAGAGCTCGTCCAGGGAGCGCTCGATGCGCGCGGTCTCCTCGCGCTCGGTGCGCTGCCGGTAGGCCCAGCCGCCCCCGGCGAGGAGGAGCAGGCCGAGCACGGAGGCAGCCAGGGCGAGCGTCAAGCGGCGCGCTCGACGCTCCGCGGTCGCGTGTACGCGCGCCTCGACCGCCTCGAGCTCCGCGGAGTGCGCGCGCTCCTCCACGGACTCGAGGTGCGCGCGCACCTTCTCCGCCACCACGCCGGCGTTGCGCGGGCGCGCCGTCTTCGCCGCCACCAGGCAGTGCCGCGCGATCTTCACCAGCTCCGGGTCGGCGTCGCAGGCGTCGAGCCGCTCGAAGGCGGGCTCGAGCACGGCCTGCGCGGCCTGCAGGATCGTGTCGTCGTCCTTGCTCGCGTAGGGCGGCGCGCCGGTGAGGATCTCGCACAGGATCGCGCCCAGCGCGAACACGTCGGAGCGCTCGTCGAGACGATCGACCATGCCGGTCGCCTGCTCGGGCGGCATGTAGGACGGCGTCCCGAGCACCTGCCCGACCAAGGAGTCCGTGCCGGTCGAGCTGCCCGGGCGCTTCGAGGCCGGGCTGCGCACGGTCTCGAGCAGGGTCCGCTCTCCGCGCTCCTCGCGTGCGCGCTCCTCGTCCGCCTTGCCGCCGCGCGCCAGCACCTTCGCCAGTCCCCAGTCGACCACCTGCACCTCGCCGAAGGCGCCGACCATGATGTTGGCCGGCTTGAGGTCGCGGTGGATGACGCCGCGCGAGTGCGCATAGGCCAGCGTCTGACACACGGACAGGAAGAGGTCGATCATGCGCCGTCTGTCCGATGCGGGCGTCGGGCGTTCGGCGAGGAGCATCGCCAGCGTGCGCCCCTTGACGAGCTTCATCGTGAAGTACGGGCGTTCGTCGGCCATCAGCCCGAGCTCGTACACCGGCACGATCCCGGGGTGCTGGAGCTGACCGCCGATCTGCGCCTCCTCGACGAAGCGCTGCACGACCTCCGGCCGGTCCGCCAGCTCCTTGGCCAGGACCTTCAGCGCGACGTCGCGTCCCAGGTCCATGTCGTGACCGCGCAGCACGACGCCCATCCCGCCGCGCGCGATCTCGCCCAGGATGGAGTAGGCGCTTCGCCCGTCGGGGATCGACAGCCGCTCGGTCGAGCTCGGATCGATGGGCGGTGACCCGAGCGAAGCCGAGTCGTCGTCGCGCAGGGAGACGCGCGGAGCGTCCCCGGTCTTCGCGCCGATCACCGTCAGCACGGAGCGCTGCGCCTCGCCCGCCAGCGACCGGCGCGGTCCGCGCTCGATGGAGCCCGGATGCCCTTCCTCCTCTTCGTCGTCCATGGACGGAGGATACCCGGAGGAGCGAGCCCGGCCGCGGCGCGGCGTCCTCGTCAGTACGAGAGCCCGTTGCGGCGCACGTGCAGCGAGGGCTCGCCCTCGCGCAGCTTCTCGCCCGCGGTGACGCGGCCGAACACGACCACGTGGTCCCCGGTCTCGTGCTCGCCCGTGACCTCGCACTCGAGCCAGGCCAGGGCGCCGGCGAGGAACGGGAGGCCGCCCGGCGTCGTCCCGGTCTCGACCTGGTCGAAGGCCGACCCGCTGCCCTCGTGCTTGCGGAAGAACGCGCCCATCAGGCCGGAGCTCACGGCGTCGAGCACGCTGACCGCGAAGCGGCCGGAGGCGCGGATGGCCTTCAGGTGGTCGCGTCCCTTGCCGACCGCGACCGAGAGGATCGGCGGATCGAAGCCCTGCTGCATCACGAAGGACCCGACGAAACCGAGGCGTCGCTCGCCGTGCACGGAGGCGACCACGTAGAGGCCGGAGGGTACGCGGCCGAGGGCCTGGGCGAGGGGGGAGAGCGTGGTCGACTCGACGCCGTCGGACATGGTTCGACCAGCCTCCCGCGCGGGTCCCGCGAGCACAAGCTCGGCCTGCGAAGCCTTCCCCTAATAGATGCCGGTCGGTGGATTCGAGGCCGCGGGGCGGCGATAATCGGCGCCTCACCCCAGCTCCTTCGAGGGACGCCCCGACGCCTCCGACGACCCTCGGCGGACCCCTCGTTCCGCTCTCCCCGGGGGTCGCACGAGCGTGAGATCGAGCGCCGCCCCGTGCAGCCGGCCCGGTGCCACTGGGCCACTGGGCCACCGGGCCGGAGAAGGGTCCCCGTTCCGCACGAGCCATCCGACGATGACCGACACCGACCAGGCGACTCCCGCACCCGAGCGAGCAGGCGGCCGCATCACGCCGCGGCTCATCGAGCGCGAGATGAGCGAGTCCTATCTCACCTACGCGCTCAGCGTCATCCACGCGCGCGCCCTGCCCGACGTCCGGGACGGTCTGAAGCCCTCGCAGCGGCGGATCCTGGTCGCGATGAACGACCTCAAGCTGCGGCCGAGCGCGAAGTACCGCAAGTGCGCGAACATCGCCGGCCACACCTCGGGCGAGTACCACCCGCACGGCGAGTCGGTCATCTACCCGACCCTGGTGCGCATGGCGCAGCGCTTCTCGCTGCGCTACCCGCTCATCGACGGACAGGGCAACTTCGGCTCGATCGACGGCGATCCGCCGGCCGCCATGCGCTACACGGAGGCGCGCATGGACGGCACGGCGGTCGAGATGCTGGCCGACCTGGAGAAGGAGACCGTCGACCTCCAGCCGAACTACGACGAGCGCTTGATGGAGCCGACGGTGCTCACGTCGCGCTTCCCGAACCTCCTGTGCAACGGCTCCGACGGGATCGCGGTCGGGATGGCGACCAGCCTGCCGCCGCACAACCTGCGCGAGATCGCCACCGCGATCCGGGCCGTTCTCGACGACCCGCGCATCGAGCTCGGTGAGCTCGTCCAGCTCGTCCAGGGGCCCGACTTCCCGACCGGCGGCACGATCATGGGCCGCTCGGGCATCCAGCGCGCCTACGCGACCGGCCGCGGCCGCGTGATCGTGCGCGCCAAGAGCCACGTCGAGGAGGTGCGGACCAAGGAGCAGCTCGTCTTCACCGAGATCCCCTACCAGGTCCGCAAGTCGCTGATCATCGAGAAGATCGTCGAGATCGTGCGCGACGGGCGCGTGCCCGGCATCTCCGACCTGCGCGACGAGTCCGACCGCGACGGCATCCGGCTCGTGGTGGAGCTGAAGAAGGGCGAGGACCCGCAGGTCGTCCTCAACCAGCTCTACCAGTTCACGCCGCTCCAGACGACGCAGAGCATCATCAACCTCGCCATCCACAAGGGACGGCCGAGGACGCTGACCCTGCGCGGGCTGATCGACGCCTTCGTCGAGCACCGCTTCGACGTCATCCGGCGGCGCACGCGCTTCCTCCTGCGCAAGGCGGAGGAGCGCAAGCACATCGTCGAGGGCCTGCGCATCGCCATCGGGCGGATCGACGAGGTGATCCGCATCATCCGCGCCGCGGCCGACACGGACGCAGCGAAGGAGGGCCTGATCTCGGCCCTCCAGCTCTCGGCCGCCCAGGCCCAGGCCATCGTCGACATGCGCCTCGGCCGTCTGACGGGCCTGGAGCGCGAGAAGCTCGAGGAGGAGTTCAACAAGCTCGTGGCGGAGATCGGGGACCTCAACGACATCCTGGCGCGGGACGAGCGCGTCTCCGCCATCATCCGCGCGGACATCGACGAGCTGGAGGCCAAGTTCGGCGACGAGCGCCGCACGGTGATCTCGGGCGAGGAGATCGAGGGCTCCTTCGACATCGAGGAGCTGATCACCGAGGAGATGATGGTCGTGACGTTCAGCCACGCGGGCTACGTCAAGCGCACCTCGCTCGACGAGTACCGTGCCCAGGGCAGGGGCGGCCGCGGCGTGAAGGGCTCGACCTCGAAGGAGGGAGACGTCCTGAAGTCGCTGTTCGTGGCGAACACGCACGACTACCTGCTGTGCTTCACCAACCGCGGGCGCGTGCACTGGCTCAAGGTCTACCAGCTCCCCGAGGGAGCGCGCACCTCGCAGGGGCGCGCGATGAAGAACCTCCTGCCCCTCGAGGACAAGGAGGAAGTGCACACCGTGCTGCGCGTGCCGAGCTTCGACTCGGAGAGCTCGGTCTTCTTCGCGACCCGGCGCGGGACGGTGAAGAAGACGCTGCTCGAGGCCTACTCGCGTCCGCGTCAGGGCGGCATCTGGGCCATCCAGCTCGACGACGACGACGAGCTGGTGGGCGTCGGGCTGTCTCGGCCGGGCGACACGATCCTCTTGGGAACGGCGAAGGGCAAGGCGATCCGCTTCGACGAGGCCGCGGCGCGCGCTATGGGGCGGCAGGCCTACGGCGTACGCGGCATCAAGCTGCTCGGCGACGACCAGGTCGTCGGCATGGTCGTGGCGGGCGACCCCGACGGGACCGTCTTCGCGGCCTGCGAGAACGGCTACGGCAAGCGCACGCCGCTGGAGGAATACCCGGTCAAGAACCGCGGCGGGCAAGGCGTCATCAACATCAAGACGACCGAGCGCAACGGCAAGGTGGTCGGCATCGCCCTGGCCGTGGAGGACGACGACGTGATGTTCATCACCCAGAGCGGGATGATCGTGCGCTCGCCGGTGGAGGAGATGCGACCCATGGGCCGCGGCACGCAGGGCGTGCGCCTGGTCAACCTGCAGGAGGGCGACCGCCTGGTGAGCACCGAGATCGTCAGGTCCGAGGACATCGACGAGGAGGAGGCGGAGCAGAGCGCGCGGTCCGCGCGGGCGACCCCGCCGATAGAGGACATCCAGGAAGGCGAGGACGACGAACTCGAGCCGGACGAGGACTTCGACGACGAGGAGGAGGACTAGGCGTGCCGCTCAACGCGAAGCTCCAGGAGGATCTGAAGGTGGCGATGAAGTCCGGCGACGCGATCGCCCGGCAGTCGATCCGCATGGCCATCGCGTCGCTGAAGAACAAGCGCATCGAGCTCGGTCGCGAGCCCGACGAGGGCGAGGAGCTGGCGGTCCTCCAAAAGGAGGTCAAGAAGCGGCAGGACTCGGCTGCGCAGTACGCGGCGGCCAATCGACCGGAGCTGGCGGAGATCGAGACGGCCGAGATCGCCGTG
>Ga0302046_10004005_pt1 | contig 13197 bp, 8 predicted proteins | sample RVTome_11_FD_200261 | JGI IMG/M metagenome (GOLD analysis project Ga0302046, IMG submission 200261) | Soil microbial communities from uranium-contaminated site in the Upper Colorado River Basin, Wyoming, United States - RVT147D111 (version 2) ...
ACTGCTTTATTTGAGCCTGCCGGTGTGCTTGAGTGGCATTTGTTGAACTGGGTTGTTCAGATCCTTCGTCAACCTCCTCAGAGAGGTCAATTGGAAAAACGTCGGCTCCCCGCCTCCCTCTATAACTCTCTCAGCGGGGCAGGCAGGATGACATGCCGTGGTTTGGTGTGGCATGGATAACAAATTCTGGAAATCCTTTAATTCTGTTCCCGCCACTCCCGCTATAAATCAGCGGGACACCAAGAACGTGAAAGCGGCGGGATTCACACAACGAAGAATCCTGATTCTGACACTTCCGCGTCATGAGACTGTCTAATCCTCTTAATCCCTCAAATCCTGTGAATCCAGGTTCTGACAATATGGTAAACCCTTGAAAGGGTTTGACTCCTTTCTTTTTGCCGTCGTACCCACGGCTAAAGCCGTGGGAATTTCCAATTCTGCATCCTCAATCCGAATTCCGCAATCCCGTTTAACACCCCCCTTCTCTTTTTAAGAGAAGGGGCCGGGGGATGAGTTCCGCTTCACGCAGTCCGAAATCACCAATCCGTCCCGCCAAACAACGGCGGGATCTCCGCTTCGCTCCGACAATCCGAAATCCTCTAATTCTGATTCTGACACAACATGGCTTGTACCCTGTTTACAGCGTCACTCCGCCAGTGACACCAACGCTCACAATCGAGCTGTTCAGCCTTGGCACCATCGCAATGTGGGCCTCGGGGGAAATCGAGATCCCTATGGGCAAGTCGATCATCAGCCCTATACCCAGGTCCACTCCCGCGTCCGTCACGGACGGTCTTTGAATCGTGGAGGTCGACGGCGTCGTCTGGCCGGAAGGAATGCTCGTGATCCTCACATCACCGAAGCTCTTTGCATACCGACCAACACGGCCGGCAACGAAGAATGGACCAAGATACAAACGTGCGCCCGCGGAGAACTCCAGAACCCCCAGCGCATCGCCCCCTTGACTGATCAGCGTTTCAGTCGGATCGATCTCGGTGCCTTCATAGGCGAAGCTGTGATACTGAACGTGCGCCGTGATGCCGACCAGGCCAACGAGGCGGAATTCCCCTCCGATCCCGGCCTTCCATCCGCTTCCCCATTCCGACATATCACTGTTCTCCGTCGCTGCAATCGCCGCATACCCCGCAGTGGCGTGAACGGAGAATGATTGAGCGCCAAGTCCGCTCACAGTCATCAAAACCATGACCACCACAAACGATGTGCGGATAGATTTCCTGGCTGGTGCTCTCATGTGGTTTCCCTCCATTCCGCTTTAATTCTGGAAATCCTGGTAATTCTGAAAATTCCGGTTCAGAAATCGTCGAATTCTGATCCGCCAAAACGACGGCGGGATTCACACAACGAAGAATTCTGATTCTGACAACCCTGCATCGGCATCTCAGCGCATCCGCTTGAGTGCTCTATTGACGGACTTCAGGTCAAAGAATTCAGGATTGTAGCGGCCAACCCACTGCACAAGCTCGCGGTCCTCCTGTGTTTTCGGTCCCCTTAGCGCTTGCAGAATCATTTCATATCCCGGAATGCTTCCGCAATCTTCTGGAGGACAGGCACGGCTCCCGTCCACACATACGGGATACAACTTCCCTTCTTCCGGCTGGACCAACTTTTCGAACACCAACTCATGTTCCCAACTGTCTCCGAAGTCATACGTGTAAACGAATCTCTCACCCTCCTTTAGCGCCTCTCCAATGGTGACTTTCTTGTCGCTCTTTTTATTTTCGCCAAATCCGTCATCGGAAGGGCCAAACGTTTCACGCCCGATCCGGAATTCGTACAAATGACAGTTCTCCCATCCCATGACCGTCTGGAGTACCCGATGAGTTTTCTCAAGCGTGAAGTCCGCCGGCACAAGAAACCTCCTCCAAATCGGGGGTCGTATGCCCCTCAGGGTTGCCTTTATCTGATAAAAGCGGACCGGTACAAAAAGCGAGTTCTTCTTCATTGCTTCCCTGCAATCAGATTTATCACCAGTTTCACCATCAGCTCCTTGTGCTTCGGATTGCTTTCGGCGACAGCCATAAGGGTATTTCCACTTTCTCTTCGAAAGTGGTTTTCGTTCGTTGGGAAGTCATTGATTGAACCATTGATCGGCTATGGCCCTTCGGGGAGTTACTTTCTTTTTGAAAAGTCCCGCCTTCCGGATCCCGCTTCGAGGCGGGATCCAAGAGCGGGAAAAGTAACCAAAGAAAACATTCCGAAATTGTCCCAAAGGGACCCCTCTCTGGAAATATCGTTGGAGGGGGAAACGCACCTCATGTCACCCACCGCACACCTGGGATAGAGCTTAAATGATCCGAAATTCCGCCGCTCGAATTACTCCCGGATCTGAAAGATCGATCAAGTTGCGGCGGAATTGAACGCACTGCATGTGAAGACCTCCCCGCACCGCTGCAATTTCGGGGCTTTGGGCAATTGTCAGGCAGATAGTGTGAAGAGAAAATCATCGAGCAGTCTCCCGATGATACTGCTTTTGTATTTCTTCACGCCCCTTGAGGGGCGTTTCTTCGAACAGCGGTTCCATTTATGGAACCGCGTGAAGGCGGAATTTCCGCCAGAGGCTGATGAGCCTTCGGCTCAAAACGCACTGTAAGGCCGTCCCCCCGCACCGCCGCAATTTCGGGGGCAAGGGCAAACGCGCCCCGTGCCTCATCCTTATGAGACGGCCGCCGGCCGTCTCCACGAGAATCTTCCTATCACCTATTACCTATTACCTATCACAATGCTCAACAAAAGAAAAACCCATAGCAAAACCGCGCAATCGCGATTCTCCTATGGGTCGTTCCCGTGTTCCCAAATACCCCTCCCGGTTAGTATTCGTTTATACCCCTGTACGCTCCTTTATCAGCCCCAAACTGCTTTCCTGAGCTTAGGGAAAATTGGAAAGAAAGTAAATAGCTGAATTTGGGCTGGTGAATAGTCCGCCTACGCTGAAAAACCGCTTCCGCCAAACAACGTGGCGGACAGGTCGGCGGATAAATGAATCCTACGGGACTGTTTGTTGCTTTCTGCTTCCCCACCGCTGACCGCTGACCTCTGTCTCCTTCCAATCCTGTAAATCCCGGTCATGAACGCAAAAACCCACAGGCTGGTCGCTTGACTTTCATCCCCAACCGGCGTAGATTGACCTCCCCTCGTTTCTGATCATCCTGGGGCAACGCGGATGCACCCTCGCCCTGTGCCTATACTGTCAGAAGTAAACTTCATCGCTTATCCGTCACCAAACGGCGGATGCGCCTCCTCATCCCAGAACGCAACTCACTGATCGTCCACTTTACCCGGAGGAGCTATGCTCAACAAACTTTCGCGATACGTGGCACTTATCGTGCTCGTGCTGCTCGTCGCGCCATCGGAACTCGCGCTCGGACAAAGCGGGGAGATCCCGATAACGACCCCTTCCGAGGATGCCCGGAGCCTCTTCCTGCAGGGAAGGGATAAGTTCGAAAACATTGAATTCGTCGCTGCCGCGGGCTTCTTCGACAAGGCAATTGAAAAAGATCCGAATTTTGCCCTCGCCCACTTTTACCGGGCGCAATCAGGAGGAGGAACAGCAGTCTTTCAAAAGCATCTCAACAAAGCGGTTGAGTTGGCTGCAAAATCCTCTTCCGGTGAGCGTCTCATGATTCTCGGTGTGAAAGCCAACGCGGATGGCGACCGCGCAACATTCAAGAAGAACCTCGATGAACTCGTGAAAACCTTCCCGAACGATGCGCGCGTGCGGAACATGATGGCCATCTATTACGCGGGAGAGGGCGATACCAAAACCTCCATTGAATGGTACCGGAAAGCAACGGAAGCCGACCTGAAGTTTGCCTCAGCCTACAATTCCCTTGGGTATGCCTACAAAACGATGGGCAACTACGCGGAAGCCGAGGCGGCATTCAAGAAATACATGGAGCTGGCACCGAACAGTCCGAATCCGCCGGATTCCTATGCAGAACTGCTCCTCAAAATGGGACGCTTCGATGAATCGATCCGATACTACCGCATGGCCTACGAAAAGGATCCTTCATTCACGGGTCCCCTCGGGGGTGTCGGTTTCAACTACATGCACAAGGGGGAGTTTGCCAAGGCGCGTGAGTCCTTCGAAGAACAGCATCAAAAATCCACGCAGGTGAACGCAAAACTCGCTGCGCTCGCGAACATCGTGTATTCCTATCTGCACGAATGGGATATCCCCGGCGCACTCAAAGCCGCCGACCGTCACCGTGCGTTCGCAGAAAAAGAAAATCCGCCCACCGCGATTTTTGCCAATGTTGTCGCTGGATGGATTAATGTCGAATCGGGGAATCCGGAGGGAGCAAAGGGACATCTCGACGCCGCAAGGAAGCTGAACGAAACGGTTGCGCTCTCTGCTTCAGCAAAAGCGGCCAATCAGGTCAACCTGAATATTCTCGAATGCTATATCCTCATGCGGGCCAACGACCTGGCGGGCGCAAAGATGCAGGCGGAGAAGTGCAGGATGATGGTTGAAAAGCGAAATATTCCCTTTGAGAAACGCTTGCTCAATTTCACGCTCGGCGACCTTGAGTGCGAGCTCGGGAACCACGCAAAGGCGCTTGAACACCTCGACCAGGGTCCCATTGATAACCCGGGTGTGATGTTCTCCAAGGCCCGCACGTACGAGCGGATGGGAGACAAAGCAAAAGCGATGGAATGGTACAAGACGGCTGCAAACTGGAATTGGACCGGACTGCAGTATGCCCTGGTACGTGCTCGGGCAATGAAAAAGACAACGATGTAGAGTTAAGACTGTCGCCGCCACTGAGCCCGACCGCGAACAATCCGGCCGGGCTTTTTGTTGCCCTTTCTTCCGGGCTGGCAGGGTAATTAATCCCCGCCACAAAGCGCGGCAGGCAGGCGTGATTTTTCTGTCAGGTTCTTTCTCCGATCTCTGACCTCGGATCTCCGTCCTCCGACCTCTTGCCCTGAGCGAGTCCCGCCGCTTCGCGTTTTTTGTTCCGCTTTCCAGAATCCCGCTCATAGCGGAATCCAGAAGCGGGACGAGTCGAACCTTTCGGCACGTTCAAGGTTCGACCCTGAGCGAAGCCGAAGGGTCGAAGGGATCTACCAGGGAGAGCCTGCCCGCCCCGCACGACGGGTCGGGCGGGCCCGACTGTGATCGGACTTCAGACGGTCAGGCGCCAGCCCGCCATGCGTTCTGGCGGGGGGAGTCCCGACCGACACCTTCCATCCCCATTTTACATTTACCCGTCCCTACCTCCTCTCACTCCACGCTTTTTTGATGGCCGTGCCGAAAACGTTCTCGATGCTTTTGATCCGATTGGCGAGCTGCGCCTCGGTCCACGCTCCGGCTTTTCCCCGTTGTTCCAGATCGCTCTCCAAAGCCTTCCGGATGTTGCTGATCAGCCCCGCCGTTTCGCCGCCCTCTTTCCCTTTTTCATACTCATACGCCTGTGCCAGCCGCAATCGAACCGACCAGATCCATTCATGATCCGGCGGATCCTGCATGAACGTTTCATACAGCATCACCACCTCGGGCTTCAAATCCGTGAGGTTCTTGTACGTGGTGAGATCCGGTTGCGGAATGATACGCTCGGTGGTCGTACGCTCCGGGACGGTGCAGGCGGAAACTAATATGAGAAGAAGTGTGAATTTGATCTTCATTGAAGTGTGGGTTGTGAAATTTTGATTGTGATGGTCCCAGTTCCCCGAAGGGGATAAATATTTAACCCTTTCAGGGTAATTTGATTCATTGCAAAGGGCCTACCCGCCCGACCAACTTAAAAACATTAGGGCGGTCGCTTGTCCCTAGGGGACCCCTTCGGGGCCCGCCGTTCTTTCACGCCTTTTGTTCCGCTTTCCAGAATGCCGCTCAAAGCGGAATGCCAGAAAGCGGCATGTCCGCCGTTGTTTGGCGGATTGGCGGGTTCGGGCGGGCGGCCCGACCTAATATATCTGACCCCCGCCTGCCTCATTGAATCCCCTGAGGCGGGCAGGCCTTCGGGGTCAGTGCGACCGTTTACCGTTTATCCGCCACAAATCGGCGGGACATGAAAAGCATGCGGTTCACCATGCTCTACCAAAGCAAAATCCCGCAAGCAGAGCAACCAGATCGCCAATTACCTATCGCAAACTGCCAACTGCCACCCCTCGGTTGGAAATTGACAATTGAAAATTGGGAATCCGGCGTTCTCTCCCTGCGGGATCGTCGTCTCTTCTGTCGTCAAAGAATCATCCCCCCGTGATGGAGTGACGTTAGGGAAAATTGGAGAGAAAGTAAAGTGGGGGAATCTCGCCCACAGAACCTCGGGGAGCCGTGTGACCAGGCTCGTTGACCCCCAGACAAGGATTGTGTATCTTGGCTTCGATATTACCTTTCACCAGATTTTTCTTTCCTCTGGAGGGACTCATGAAACCAAAAATGCTTCTCACTCTCGCATCGATTCTCTCGATGCTTGTTCTGTTTTCGGCTTGCACCAAAGAGACCACAACCGGCCCCGGAGGTGATCCCACTCAGGCCGCGACCAAGGCCGCTCAGGGCCACGATATTCTCATTCCGAAAATCATCCTGCTCGTGAACTCGGGCGGTACGGATACCACGATTTTCGATTTTTCCAGCGCCGCCGCCCTCTACACCGAGGCGATCGGACTGGACCCGTCCAATGCAGATGCGCATTTCGGCCTGGCGATCATCGATCTCCTTTCCCTCGGCGGGGATCCCGTGATTCGCAACCTGGCTTCGGGTCAGATGGGATCGTTTCAACCGGTGTTCATTGAGTCTCTCATGAACCCGTCTTCCGGTACGGCCGGGATCTTCACTCAATACGGAACGGTCCTCAGGGACAGGTTTGCCGGTTCATTGAACCGGCAAATCAATCTGGCGCTTGGCAAAGGAACACTTGCCGGAAACCCGATCTCCTACTACCAGGACATCCTCGAGACGGCCATTCTATCGAAACTCATCAGCGCAATCAGTCATCTGAACGTCACGCTGGCGAATCCTGCCTATGCCCTGCTGATCACTCCCGCAATGACAGGCGGAAACACAACCGAAATCTACCGCATCGATGCGACGGAAATCAATCTGCTCAGGGCACTTCTGCAATTCATCACGGCGGACATTTCCGCACTCGTGGCGTATAACTTCGACTACGATCCTTCGGATTCTGCCGGCGTGTACGCGGCCTGGCAGCCGTCATCGCCGTTTCTTGCATTCCGCCCGAACGGCAGCCAGCGCATGAAATACGTGCGCTCTAATTTCATGGGCGCGGCAACAAGCATCCAAGGCAGTCTGAATTACCTGATGAACGAACCGCCGAATCCGGAAACGGATCTTATCAATTATAATCCGGCCGACTTCGACACGTTCACGGAAATCATTGCGATCATGGATTCCGTCAAGGATTACCTTACCGGATCGTTTACCATTCCCGCCGGGCCGACGGTAAATTTCCAGAACTTCTTCGATGATGCGATTCCGAATTACAAGCAAATGATTCCGCCATACACCGTTTCCGTGCAGGAAAGCCTGACGCCGGGAGCCTATGAAGCGGTCCTGACCTTCACGGCGGCAACGTTTAATGATTGGATCTTCCCGGACCCAACGATGCGCGGATTCTTCCCGGGAATGACCGACGCAGATTTGAAGGTTTTGCTGGACCTGACTGTCGATAACTGGCAGCAATCGGTCACCATTCCCGGAACGTTCTGATCTGCATGATCCGATCCGGACTACTCGCCGCGCTGTTGCTGATGTTCCCGGCTGCTGAAGCACAGGATCTCTCCCGCTTGTTCCTCCCGGGCGATCCTGCCTTTCAGCTCATGGGCGGCAATCCGCTGTCTACGATAGAAGCGGATGCCGGATCAAACCTCATTGTGCGCTATGATTCCCGATTCGACAATTATTACCGCGAAGAGAGGCGCGATGGAAGTTCACCGAGCCTCGGAGGCGCAGTTCACTCGATCGAGGCCGCCGTCGCTTTTCCTTCCGGATCAACCCTCAATCTGCTCGCGCAATCCGAATATCTGACCTCCCAGGCCCGTAGTTCATCCGACCAAATGATGGACTACAGCAACAATCGCAGGTTCATGAGACTTGCCTACGGAATGCCTCTGACCGGAGGACTCCAGTGGACGGTCTCTCTGGGTCATTCTGAAGCTTCCGGCTCTATTTTCCAGGACATCGGCACAAACATCGCGTTTTCCCTTCCGCACGGAGCGCTTTCTCTTGGCCTGGAGCGGACGACAAGCGCCCAACAGATGGGCGTCATTGTTTCCAGTATCCGCGGAACTCTTCCGCTGAACCACCAGAACCTCATTTCACGCATCGCCCTTTCCAGCGGCATTGAATCCGTCCGGTTTACGCTTGCTGCATCGCAGACTGTCGTCAGTCCGCACTACGACCAGCGCAACGACAACGGACTGCGCTTCGAGCCGGCGGGATATGTACGGCAATGGCAATCACGGATTGAAGCCGGCTTAAGTGATTCGTGGAAGATGGTGATGAAGGCGGAGGGAAATGTGTTTGAAGGGCGCGGGGCGTTCACCTCGAACGGATCGGGGTACGGGATGCTTGAGAGAGCGGATTATGAGGAAGTATCGGTTTCGGGAGGAGTGTTGAGGGAATCGGGGGGATTCTCGTTCGTGAGCGACGTGAGCTGGACGCGAATCATCGGATCATTGGACGGGCGCGTGGAAAGCTGGCCCTTCGTGAGCGTCCTGCAATCGCCGTTTGCACAACGGGCAAATTTCGATATCGAGGGAACATTCCGGTTACTGAAGGTCCACACAGGGGCGATCGTGCAACTTACAGATTGGTTCAAAATGGGTGGGGGAATTTCAGTGCTTCGGTTGATACCGGATCTTCGGATTGAAAGCTGGCAGCCGGGATTTTTGGGGATTGGACGAAAGGCATATACAGATCGACGGCTTTCAGTGGAGCAGTTGGATGGCGGAATGATCTCAGCGGGGTTTCAGATGAAATTGGGAAATGTTGCGATCGATTATTCGGTGAATCAGTTCATTCCCATAAATCTGCAAAAAACCTCGCTCCCTTTGGGGGCGTCGGGCATCTTCACGGCTCCGCAGGCAGGGGCGGTAGTGAGGAGTTGGGGAGGGATGTTTCAGAGAGTTAGTGTACGGTGGGGAATTTGAGAAATGTCGAATGTCGAATTGGATGTTGAACCTTGGAAATAGGACACGGGAAAAGCGGATGGAGACTGCGAACGGGGAGGGTAACGCCTGGGCGGAAGCGCAACATCTCACTTCTCACATTTCAAATTTCACTCCTTGCTTAAAACGTGTTTGTAGGCATTCATTCAGATGGTGGTGAGATTCCCCTCTCTGGAAGACTCCCGGAATCTCCCTGAGAGTCCTCTATGAGATTCCGGGAGTCCAATAGGTTGGGGGAATCTCACCTCAGTAAACGCTCATCTCCCGCCTCCCTCATCACTCTACCTCAACCCTTCCCACCAATCCCTTCTGACTCCCTCCAACAGTAATCTCAAACACACCGGGCTCGATCACCTCATTTCCATTCTCGTCGATCACGGACAACTGTGAAAGACTGAGATCAAACCGCACGGTTTTCGTTTCTCCCTTTTTCAGATGTATCCTCTTGAATCCCTGAAGAGAGCGGATTGGAACGGGTACGGAGGCCTTGACGTCTGAGACATACATCTGCACAACTTCATCCCCATCCATACGCCCGACATTCTGAACCTCCACCTTTACCACTACCTTTCCTTTTCCTGCCTTGATATGAGCCGGCACATTGAGGTTCTTGTACGCAAACTCCGTGTAACTTAATCCATAACCGAATTCATACAACGGATTCCCCCTGAAATAGCGGTATGTCCTTCCCTGCATGCGGTAATCAGAAAATGGAGGCAACTGATCGATCGACGAATAGAACGTCACCGGTAATCGGCCGCCGGGATTTTCATCGCCGAAGAGCACGTCAGCCAGGGCATCGCCTGCGGCCTGACCCGGATACCAGGCCTCGACGATCGCCGGAATGGATTTTACCGCGTCACCCGGAACTACGGCGCTGCCATTGAGGAGCACCAGCACAACTGCTTTGCTGCCGGCAACACGGACGACATCGTTCATCAATTCACGCTGGACGAGAGGAAGGTCAAGGTTCGTCCGATCCCCGCCTTTGAATCCGGGAATTTCCACAGGCATCTCTTCGCCTTCCAGCCGAGGCGACAAACCCATGACCATGATAACGGCATCGGCCCTCCGGGTCGCCTCGAGTGCTTCTTCCTTCAGGCGGGGATTCGGAACGGACCACATGAGCTCTGCACTGGCATCAGGCCGGCGGTCCCAGTATTCGATCCGGATTTTCCTTGCCTCACCCTGCTTCATGACTACACGCGCCCATTGGCCCAGGGTGACGTGCCGGTCGGAAAAACTTGCCGCAAGCGTATCATCAATGAACAACCGGAATCCGCCAAACACACGCACTCCCAGCACATACGTACCGGAGACCGGCGGGAGGATCAATCCGCTCCACCGCACTCCGAAACTATCGGCATTCATTCCGCTGATTGGAGCCTTCTGCCACCAGTTGAAGGCGACGGAATCATCGATGCGGGAAACGAACGGTGTTCCCTTGAAATCCTGATTGTTGAAGTAATCGGCTTGCAATCCAAGATTGCGCTTGCCGCCAACCATATGCCCGAGAGCGGCGGCAGGGACGCGCTCGACGGAAGTCATCTGTTCCGCTACATTGCATCCGCGCGCGTAACGCACATTTGCGCCCTTGAGCTTTCTTCGTATTCCGGCCAGCGGCGTGACGGGATCAGAAGGGGTTCCGTTGTAGTTGCCCAGCAACACCTCCACGTCGTCCGCATTGGGACCGATAACGGCGATAGTTTTGAGATTCTTTGATAGCGGAAGAACATTCCGGTCGTTTTTCAGGAGAACGATGGATTTACGGGTTGCCTCCAGTGCCAGCATGCCGTGTTCTTTGGAATCATTTGTACTATACGGAATGGCGGCATACGGGACGCGGGAAGGCGGATCGAACATGCCCAGGCGGAATCGGGCGCGGAAGAGCCGCTTGACGGCAGTATCGACAAGAGCTTCGCTCACAAGTCGCCTGCGCACGGCAACGGCAAGGCTGTCGTACGTCACTCCGCAGTTCAGATCTGTGCCGGCCTGCAGAGCAACGGCCGCGGCGTGAGGTGCATTCGGCGACGTTTTGTGAAAATTATAGAAATCCATGATGGCCCAGCAATCCGACACCACGTAACCTTCGAATTTCCACTCATCCCGCAGAATCCGCTGCAGAAGCTCGCTGCTTCCGCAACACGGTTCACCGCGGAAGCGGTTGTAGGCACACATCACGGAATACGCCTCGGCTTCAACCAGCGTCGCCTTGAATGCCGGAAGATACGTTTCCCGCAGATCCCGTTCATCCACGACGGCATCAAAGACATGGCGGTCCGGTTCGGGACCGCTGTGGACGGCAAAGTGTTTCGGAGTTGCGATTGTTTTGAAATATTTCGGATCGCTCCCCTGCATCCCTTTGACAAACTCAACACCGAGTCGTGCCGTCAGGTAGGGATCTTCGCCAAAGGTTTCCATACCTCTGCCCCAGCGCGGATCCCGGAAGATATTGATATTCGGCGACCAGAAGGTAAGGCCCTCGTAGATCCCGTGTCTCCCCTTGCGGATGGAGTCATGGTACTTTGCGCGGGCTTCGTCCGAGATCGCCGTCGCGACACGAAACATCAGATCCGTGTCCCACGTGGCCGCCAAACCGATGGCCTGCGGAAAGACGGTCGCGCGGCCGGCTCTTGCGACTCCATGAAGAGCCTCGTTCCACCAGTTGTACGCCGGTAGACCGAGGCGTTCAACCGCGGGGGCATTATAGAGCATCTGGGATGTTTTTTCGTCGAGCGTCATTCGCGAAACCAGATCGGTGACACGCTGCTCGAGCGGAAGATCAGGATTGAGGAATGGGAAACGGGATTCTTGTGCTGTGGCTCCTCCTGCTAAGGAGATAAGGAAAACAATGACCATTGCCGGACGAATGTGCATGGTTGGTTGAGATTAGTGTGTTGCCAGCTTATCCATTCGAACTTCGCTCCATTGCCTTGGGTTGTCAGCGATATAGTATCGAATTCGATCCAATTCTTCCTGGTCGCGAATGATTCGGTCCCAATATCGCTCTTGCCATTGGAAACTCCTGTTGATTGCATGGATTCGTTTTGTGCAGGCAGATTTGAATCCTCGTACAATCGATGGGAGGTCCGAATTTGTTGGGGGTTGGGGATTGGGATTCTTTTGATTCTTGTGGAGACGGACGGCCGTCCGTCTCCACAGTATTAATTCCAAGAACAATCATTGACTTATCCCAATCTACAAATGGAATCAGACCGGAATCGGCTGCTGTTTCTGATTCATGAATCATGACAATGCCATGAAAATGATCCGGCATGACTTGGAAAGCATCCAGTGTTACATTTCGCCGGACCAGCAAGGTTGAAAGCCATTCTTCCACAATGATTCTCCCCGGCTCTGATAACTCCATTTTTCCCCCCAAGATAACACCCAGGTGACGGGCTCTCCACTTCGTTACAAGTGTGATGAAGTATGAACCCGGTGAAGAATAGTCGAAACCCGGCAATCGAGTTGTCTCAACGCGGTACTTCCCCCGAAATAGCATTTCTCATCCCCCCCATTTTCTTGATTCAGATTGGCAATTTCACAGACCTGAGACGGACGTCTCCACGGATTGCACTTATTTCTTCCCCAGCTTCTCAGACTGAGACGGAGGCAGTCCGTCTCCACGGATTGCAACTACTTCTTCCCCAGCTTCACAAATCCCGCCTTTTCGCTGACTTTCAGATAAGCAATCAGATCCTCTATCTTGAGCGGATCGAACTCGCCGGAAAGGAAATCGCGGATCTGGAGGGCGGTGAGATTCTTACCGATGAGTATAGTAAGCTCGGCTGTCATGTGCTGCGGCACTTTTGAGAAGACGGCACGTTCTTCCTCGGTAAGTTTTTGCATGGCGGCTCGCCGTGTTGCAAATCCACCCTGAGTTTCCACTCGTTCGACGATAAGCTGAGATGCCTCGCGCTCAGCAGCGGTCATTTTCGGCTCGGAACCACTGACCTTCAGCCGCGAAGCTTGAAGCGCAAAATAGGCCTTCACAGCATCCTGCGCAGATTCCTCAACGCCATCATAGCCTTTGGCCAGACC
>Ga0302046_10004007_pt1 | contig 13193 bp, 12 predicted proteins | sample RVTome_11_FD_200261 | JGI IMG/M metagenome (GOLD analysis project Ga0302046, IMG submission 200261) | Soil microbial communities from uranium-contaminated site in the Upper Colorado River Basin, Wyoming, United States - RVT147D111 (version 2) ...
CGGTCGCATCGTTATCTCCGCGCCTGCCCGCGCCAACCCGGAGCTTCGCTTCGGCGGAGGCCGGCAAGCGGGATCTCTTTGCAGCGAACATGTGGATTCCCGCTCCTGAGCATGTCGAAGGGCGCGGGAATGACGTGTTGGTGGATGCGACCCGGCGACTTCTCTGTGCCTCTGTGCCTCTGTGGTTCACTTCATACGGACGGGCGGGCTTGAAACCCGCGCTTACGAATATGATTCGGCCGGATCAGCCCTTCGGCGCGGTGCTTGCGGCGTGGGCGATCACCTTGCGCAGGAAATCCTCGCACTGGGCGAGCTGGTCGAGCTCGACGTATTCGTCGGGCTTGTGCGCCTGGTCGATCGAGCCCGGGCCGATGATCACGGCGGAGACGCCGGTCGACTGGAAATGCCCCGCCTCGGTCGCGAAGGCCACGGTGCCGGCGCGGTTGGCGCCGGTGAGCTCGCGCACCAGCGCCTCGGCGGGCGAGGGATCGGTGGGCACCAGCGGCGGCGCGGCCGCGCCCTCGGTGGTGACCACGGCGGCGTCGGGAAAGCGCTTGCGCATCCGCGGCAGCAGGTCGTTCTCGGTAAACTCGGCGATGCGCGCCTTGATGGCCTCGGGGTCGGCGCCGGGCACGGGGCGGAACTCGTAGCCGATGCGGCAGGACTTGGGGATGATGTTGATCGCCGTGCCGCCCTCGATGAGGCCGACGTTGAAGCTGGTGTAGGGCGGATCGAAGTCGCGCGCGAAGGGCCCGCGCGCGGCCATCTCGTCGGCCAGCGCGCCGAGGAAGGCGATAAGCTCGGCGCCGTGGAAGATCGCCGAAACGCCGATATGCGTGGCGCTCGAATGGGCCTCCAGGCCCGTCAGCTCGGTCTCGAAGGCGAAGATGCCCTTGTTGGAGTTGACCAGCTGCATGCCGGTGGGCTCGCCGATGATCGCCATCGCGGGCTTCGGCAGCGACCTGGCGATCTCGGCGATCAGCGTGCCGACGCCGATGCAGCCGAGCTCCTCGTCGTAGGAGTAGACGAGGTGGAGCGGGGTCCTGGGCTCGGCCTCCAGCATCTCCGGCACCAGCGCCAGGGTGGCGGCGATGAAGCCCTTCATGTCGCAGGCGCCGCGGCCGTAGAGCCGGCCGCCCTTCTCCACCGCCTCGAAGGGGTCGGTCGACCAGTCTTGTCCCGCCACCGGCACCACGTCGGAATGGCCCGAGAGCGCGATGCCGCCGTCGCCGGGCGGGCCGATGGTGGCGAAGAGGTTCGCCTTGGTGCGCTCGGCGTTGTGGACCAGCGTCACCTCGACGCCGTGGTCGCGCAGGTAGTCCCCGACGCGCTCGACGAAGGGCAGGTTCGAGTTCACCGAGGTGGTGTCGATGGCGATCAGCTCGCGCAGCAGCGCCGCGGTCGATGTCGGATCAGCGGTCATCGGCGCCCGGCTCGCATGATAATTGTCATATCAATGGTCATCCCTGGAGAGCATATATCCGGCGGGCCGATTCAGGTGACAGATGATGCCCATTGCGATGGGAAACATTTGTCACCCTCGAACCGCTAGCCGCGCCAGAAGGCGCGGGTGAAGAGGACGAGCACGGTGAAGAGCTCGAGCCGGCCGAGCAGCATGCCGGCGGAGAGCGCCCATTTTGCGGCGACGGGCAGGGTCGAGTAGTTGCCCTCGGGGCCGATGATGGGTCCGAGGCCGGGGCCGACATTGGCGAGCGCGCTGGCCGCGCCCGAGATCGCGGTGTCGAAGTCGAGCCCGACGGCGGCGAGCACGAGGGCGAGCGTGGCGAAGCTGCCCACGAACAGGAAGAAGAAGCCCATCACCGAGGCGGCGACCTCGTCGCTGATGGGCCGGCGGTTGTAGGTGGCGATGAAGACGCCGTGGGGCTGCAGCAGGCGGGACAGCTGGGTGCGCGCGACGGCGTAGGCGACCTGGAAGCGGAACACCTTGATGCCGCAGGTGGTCGAGCCGGCGCAGCCGCCGACGAACATCAGCGCCATGATCGAGATCAGCGGCAGCCCGCCCCAGGAATTGAAGGCGGCGGTGGCGTAGCCGGTGCCGGTCATGATCGAGACGATGTTGAAGCCGGCCTGGCTCACGGCGATGTCGGGCGGCATCCGGTCGACGATCCAGAGCCACATCGTCACCCCGACGATGCCGGCCGTCAGGATGGCCAGGAACCAATGGACCTGGGAGTCGCGGAGCAGCGAGCGCGGCCGGCCGCGCAGGGCGTCGACCAGGAAGACGAAGGGCAGGCTGCCGATCACCATGGCGGCGGTGATGATCCAATCGATCGTCAGGCTGTTGAAATGGCCCACCGAGGCGTTCTTGGTCGAGTACCCGCCGGTGGCGATCGAGGTCATGGCGTGGTTGACCGCATCGAAGACCGGCATGCCCGCGGCCCACAGCGCGATCAGGATGGCGCAGGTCAAGAGCACGTAGGCGCCGCCGATCGAGAAGGCGATCTGGGCCGCGCCCGGCAGCACCTTCTCCGGCGTGTCGAAGGCCTCGATCTTGAAGAGCTGCATGCCGCCGACCTTGAGGATCGGCAGGAAGGCGAGCGCGAAGACGATGATGCCGATGCCGCCCAGCCATTGCAGGATCGAGCGCCACAGCAGGATGCCGATCGGCGTGGTGTCGAGCTTGGTCATCACCGTGGCGCCGGTGGTGGTGATGCCCGACATGGCCTCGAAGAAGGCGTCGGTCACCGACAGGCCGAGGTTGGAGACGGCGAAGGGGATCGCCCCGAAGGCGGCGGCCGAGAGCCAGGCGAAGCCGGTGAACAGGAAGGCCTGGCGCAGGTTGAGGCGCATCGTCTCCATGCGGCTGGTCAGCACCATGGCGCCGCCGATGAACAGCGCCAGCAGCGAGGAGAGCGCGAAGGCCTTCCAGGTCTCGTTGCCGGCGACGGCGTCGGCCGACGCCGGGATCAGCATGATCGCGCCGAGCGCCGCGATCAGGATGCCGCAGAGGAAGGTGACCGGGCGGAGATCGAGCACGGAGGCTCCGGCGTTGTGAGCGCGCGACCTTGTCGAAGGCGCGCCATGATCACGCGCCCGCGCCGTGGGTCAAGGGGAAAGCGATTGCCCGGCCGAGGGCCCGCGACCATGGAACTCGCGGGTGGGCAATGCCTGGCCCCTCCGCCTCCGAAAAGGGGGGGAAACTCGGCCGGCGTGCGTGGAACAAGCCGAGCCCGAGGCCCGTTACGTGTTCGACAGCCCGCGCCGGCCGGGGTCGCCGATCATGGCGAGGAACTCGCGCCGGGTCTTGTCGTCGTCGCGGAAGGCGCCGGTCATGTGCGAGGTCAGCATCGTGGTGCCGGGCTTGTGGATGCCGCGCGTGGTCATGCACTGGTGCGCGCCCTCCACGACCACCGCCACGCCCTTGGGCTGGAGCACGTTCTCCAGGCATTGGGCGATCATCGCCGTCATGCGCTCCTGGATCTGCAGGCGCTTGGAGACGATCTCGACCAGGCGCGCGAGCTTGGAGATGCCGACCACGCGGTGGTCGGGGATGTAGGCGATGTGGACGGTGCCGATGATCGGCGCGATGTGGTGCTCGCAATGCGACTCGAAGCGGATGTCGCGCAGCACCACCATCTCGTCGTAGCCGTTGGTCTCGGTGAAGGTGCGCGCCAGGATCTCCTCGGGATCCTTGTCGTAGCCGGCGAAGAACTCCTCGTAGGACTTGACGACGCGCTTGGGCGTGTCGGCGAGGCCCTCGCGGTCGGGGTCCTCGCCGGCCCAGCGCAGCAGCACCCGCACGGCGGCCTCGGCCTCTTTTCTGCTTGGGCGGCCCGTCCGCTGGTCCGGGGAGGTGCGCGCCGGCGCTTCGTCGTCGCGGCCTTTGCTGCTGCTGTCATCCACGCGTGTGCTCCTTGCGGGCGGCGCCGGCTTTGCGTCAGTGCAGCTGGCGGGCGATGTGCGGCGAGTCGAGCGAGAACATCGGAATGGCGACGTCGAAGCGCTCGCCGTTGCCGCTCTGCATCTCGTAGCTGCCGACCATGAAGCCCGAGGGCGTCGGCAGCGGGCAGCCGCTCGTGTACTCGTAGATCTCGCCCGGGGCCAGCACCGGCTGTTCGCCGACCACGCCGGGGCCGCGCACCTCCTCGATGCGGCCGTTGGCGTCGGTGATGCGCCAGTGTCGGTTCAAGAGCTGCACCGTCTCGGTCCCGTCGTTCTCGATGCGAATATGGTATGCCCAGACGAAATGGCCATCTTCGGGTGAGGACTGGTCGTCGAGATAGCTCGGCTCGACGACGATCGTGATCGCTCGCGTTGTTTCGATGAACATGGGATCTACTCGCATTGACACCACTTGGATGCACTGGCCCGGCAAGACCGCGCGCGGGTCCGGACGGGCCGGGGAGCCACAGCGCGCGAATTCTAGGCGCGGGCGGCGATATGTCTAGCTTTCTGGCATGCCAGGGTTAACCGTCCGGCCGGCGCGGCGCGCAAGCCGGTAGGGACCGCGGCCGTCCTTCGAGGCTCGCTGCGCTCGCACCTCAGGATGAGCAACAGTGAACTTCAAGAATAGATGCTCATCCTGAGGTGCGAGCGTCAGCGAGCCTCGAAGGATGGCCGCATGCACATCACCTGACGTCGTCACCGCAAGCGGATGGTGACGCGGCGGTTGTGCGGGTGGCCGGCGCCGTCGCCGGCCGCGCCGCTGCCCTCGCCGCGGGCGAAGATACGCACGCGGTCGGGCGCCACGCCGGCGGCGATCAGCGCGCCGCGCACCACCGTCGCCCGGCGCAGCGAGAGCCCGGTGTTGTAGTCGGGCGCGCCGACGCGGTCGGCGTGGCCGGTGACGGTGACCAGCGTGCCGCGACCGGCGCGCGCGGCAAGCGCGGCGGCGGCGATCTTGGCGTGCTCGCCGGCGCGCAGGCGGTCCTGGTCGAAGCCGAAGTGAATGGTCCAGACGCCGGCGGCGGGGGCGATGCGGGCCAGGCGCGCCGCCTCAGCGGCCCTTGCCCGCCGGGCGGATTGCGCGCGGGACGGCGCGCGCTTGGCGGTTTGCGCGCGGGCCGGCCCGCGCTTGGCGGTTTGCGCGCGGGACGGCCCGCGCTTGGCGGTCGTGGCGGCGCGGTCGTTCCTGGCGACGGTGCGCGCCGCGCGCGCCTTGCCCTCGAGGTCTTCGAGGGCGGCGAGGAAGGCGCGCCGGCAGGTCTCGACCGCGTCGGGCCTGGCGCGTCCGGCGGTGCGCTCGACCCAGCAGTCGAAGCGCGCCTGGGCGACCGCCGCGCGGGCGGGCAGGCGGTCGCGCGCGCCGCCCGCGAAGGCGCCGAGGAGGCGGTCGCGATAGGCCGCGAAGGTCGGCACGTCGCGGCGCGAATGGAGGTTCCAGCGCCCGAGCGGCTCGGGCGGGACGGCGTCGTCCTCCTTGGCGCCGGCGGCGCGCAGCCCCTTGCGGGCGAAGTGGCGCGCGCTGATCCAGTCCTTGCGGCCGCGCGCCTCGTGGTCGGCATAGGCGAGGTACTCGCGGGTCAGCGCGCGGGTGAAGCGGCTGCCGGCGGGCAGCGGCATGACCGCTCGCTCCAGCAGCGCGATGAGCGCGCGGTGCTGGTCGCGGCAGCTCAGGGCGGCGGATTGCGCGAAGCGGCCGCGGACGCGCTCGGCCCAGCAGTCGAACTTGGCCTGGGCCTTGGCGGCGAGGGCGGGGACGCGGCGGCGCGCGCCGCGCTCCAGTGCCGCGATGAGGCGGCTCCGCGCCTCGGCCAGCGCCACCCGGCCGGGACCGGCGAGGCCGAGGGCGGCGGGGTCCTCGGGCGGCACCGCGCCGCCGGCCGCGGCGCGGCGGGCCTTGGCGGCGAAGTGGTCGGCGCGGAAGCGGCCGTCGCGCTTCTGCCGCTCGCGGCGGACGAACTCGGCGTACTCCTCGGCCAAGGCCGCACCGAAGCTCGCCGCGGCGGGCGGCCTGGCCGGCTCGACCGCTTGGGGCGGCGTGGCGGGCGGCGCCTTGGGCGGGTGCCGCGTGATGACCGGCCGCGCGCGCTCGCTCGAGCCGCTCGGAAAGCCCGCCAGCAGCAGCAGGACCGCGGCGAGGCCCGCGGCGCCGGCTTGGGCGAGACGTCCCGGTCGCATGCTCCCGATCTCCGTTTCAGCGCGGCGGCGAAATTGCCTGCCACAACAACATGGTATGTTGTGGGCTCGCGCGGAACCAATACCAGATAAGGTATGGTATCGGCGATTCGAATGCACGCGGAATCGGCGTCGGGGCCGCCTTTGCGGTGTGGAAAGCCGCCGCCGGCGTCGGGCTCAGAGCGCGGCGAGGGCCTGATCGAGATCCTCGACGATGTCGGCCACGTCCTCCAGGCCGACCGAAAGCCGCACCAGGCCGTCGGCGATGCCCTGCTCGGCCCGCTCCTCGGGGGTCAGGCGCTGGTGCGTGGTGGTGGCGGGGTGGGTGACCAGGCTCTTGGCGTCGCCGAGGTTGTTGGAGATGTCGATCAGGCCGAAGTGGTCCAACAGCGTGAAGGCTTCCTCCTTGCCGCCGGCGATCTCGAAGCTGACGACGCTGCCGCCGGCGCTCATCTGCCTGGCGGCGAGCGCGTGCTGGGGATGGCTTTCGAGCTCGGGAAAGAGCACGCGCGTCACCTTGGGATGGTCCTCGAGGTAAGCGGAGACGGCGCGGGCGTTCTCCAGGTGCCGGTCGACGCGGACCGGCAGGGTCTCCAGCCCCTTGAGCAGCGTCCAGGCGTTGAAGGGGCTGAGCGCCGGCCCGGTGTGCCGCATGAAAGGCATCAGCAAGTCGTCGTGGAATTCCTTGTCCGACAGGATGACGCCGCCCAGGGTGCGGCCCTGGCCGTCGATATGCTTGGTGGCCGAGTACATGACCACGTCGGCGCCGAACTCGAGCGGCTTCTGCAGGAGCGGCGTGGCGAAGACGTTGTCGACCACCAGCCGGCCGCCCGCCGCGTGGGTGAGCTCGGCGACATGCGCCAGGTCGATGATCTCCAGCGTCGGGTTCGACGGCGTCTCCAGGAAGACGGCGTTGGTCGGTTTCGACAGCGCCGCCCCCCACTCGTCCGGCTTGGTGCCGTCGACGAAGACCGTCTCGACGCCGAAGCGGGGCAGGATCTCGGCGATGATGTAATGGCACGAGCCGAACAGCGCGCGCGAGGCGACCACGCGGTCGCCGGCGCGGAGCTGGCAGATCAGCGAGGTGAAGACCGCGGCCATGCCGCTCGCCGTGGCGAAGGCGGCCTCGGCGCCCTCGAGCAGGGCCATGCGCTCCTCGAACATGGCGACCGTCGGGTTGCCGTAGCGCGAGTAGATGAAGCGGTCGTTGCGGCCCTTGAAGGCGTCCTCGGCTTGGGCCGCGTTGTCGTAGACGAAGCCCGAGGTGAGGAAGAGGCCCTCGGAGGTCTCCGCGAAGCCCGAGCGCTCGGTGCCGCCGCGCACCAGGCGCGTCGCCTGGCGCCACTTGGCTTTGCCGGCGGACCCGCCGCCGGTCTTGCGCGCCGCGGGCTTGTTGGTGAGGGGCTTGTTCATGGCTGTCCGTCTCCCGAAAAGCAAAAAACCCTGCCCCGCGTTTCGGGTCAGGGCTTCTTTCGGAAGCACGCCGACCTTTTAGCGGTTTGTTTTACGTGGCCGCAAGCCGGTCGGGCTCAAATCACCACGTGGCTCTGTAATACTTGCGCTTTGCACAGGCGTCAACGGGGAATTGTGGTTAACCGGCCGGCCCCGCGCCCGCCCGCCCCGGGCGCCTCCGTCGAGCGCCCTTGCGGCGCCGGGGGCGTGGAATTAGCTTAATCACAGCAATTGGCCGTTATTTTTGGTGGATGGACTTGGGCTCCTCAGGCACGCCAGCGGCGACATTGGCCGGCAAGCGGGTGCTGCTGGTGATCACCGGCGGGATCGCGGCCTACAAGTCGCTCGAGCTGATCCGGCGGCTGCGCGAGCGCGGCTGCGCGGTGCGCTGCGTGCTGACCCGGGGCGGGGCGGCGTTCGTGACGCCGCTGTCGGTCTCGGCGCTCAGCCATGAAAAGGTCTATTGCGACATCTTCTCGCTGACCGACGAGGCGGAGATGGGCCATCTCCGGCTCTCCCAGGAGGCCGACCTCGTCGTGGTCGCGCCGGCGACCGCGAACGTGCTGGCCAAGATGGCGCAGGGCATCGCCGACGACCTCGCCTCCACGGTGCTGCTGGCGACCGACAAGCCGGTGCTGGTGGCGCCGGCGATGAACCACCGCATGTGGGGCAACGCCGCCACGGCCGCCAACATGGCGCTGCTGGAGGCGCGCGGCGTGCGCCGCATCGGGCCCAACGCCGGCGCGCTCGCCGAGGACGAAAGCGGCATCGGGCGCATGGCCGAGCCCATGGAGATCGTCGGCGCCATCGAAGAGTATTTCGGGGCGCAGGCGCCGCTCGCCGGCCGGCGGGCGCTGGTGACCAGCGGGCCCACCCACGAGGCGATCGACCCGGTGCGCTTCATCGGCAACCGATCCTCGGGCAAGCAGGGCCATGCGATCGCCGCCGCCCTGGCGCGGCTGGGCGCCGCGACGACGCTGGTCGCCGGGCCGACGGGCGAGGCCGACCCGGCGGGGGTCGCCACCGTGCATATCGAATCGGCGCGCCAGATGCTGGAGGCCTGTCTCGCGGCGCTGCCGGCGGACGTCGCGGTCTGCGCGGCGGCGGTCGGCGACTGGCGCGCGGACGCGACGGCGGCGCAGAAGCTCAAGAAGAACGCCAAGGGCGCGCCCGCCCTGAAGCTCACCGAGAACCCGGACATCCTGAAGTCGCTGGCGCAGGCGGGGAACCGGCGGCCGGCGCTGGTCGTCGGCTTCGCGGCCGAGACCGAGAACGTGGTCGCGAACGCGCAGGCCAAGCTGAAGAAGAAGGGCTGCGACTGGATCCTCGCCAACGACGTGGCGCCCGAGACCGGGACGTTCGGGGGGGCGGAGAACACGATCCACCTGGTCCGCGCCGAGGGCGTCGAGGACTGGCCGACCATGTCCAAAGAGGGCGTGGCGGAGAGGCTGGCCGGACGCATCGCCGATGCGCTGGGGGCGGGGGAATGAGGGTGGCGGTGGCGGTTTCGGCCCCCATCCTTCGAGGCTCGCTGCGCTCGCGCCTCAGGATGAGCAATCGAGGCTCACTGCGCTCGCGCCTCAGGATGAGCAATCGAGGCTCGCTGCGCTCGCACCTCAGGATGAGCGGTGGTGTTGGGCCCCCAAAATTGGAGGCTCACCCTGAGGTGCCCGCGCCAGCGGGCCTCGAAGGGCGGGCCGGGCCGAAGAGGCGCACGCCATGACCGCCGTCGAGGTCGCGATCCGGCGGCTGGCGCACGGCGCGGACCTGGCCCTGCCGGCCTACGAGACGGCGGGGAGCGCCGGGCTCGACCTGCTGGCGGCGGTGGATACGGACCTGATCCTTCAGCCCGGCCAACGTGAGTTGGTGCCCTGCGGCATCGCCATCGCCCTGCCGGCGGGCCACGAGGCGCAGATCCGGCCGCGCTCGGGGCTCGCCGCCAGGCACGGCATCACTCTCCTGAACGCGCCGGGGACGATCGACGCCGACTACCGCGGCGAGATCGTGGCGATCCTCGCCAACCTCGGCGCCGAGCCCTTCACCGTCACGCGCGGCATGCGCATCGCCCAGATGGTGGTGGCGCCGGTCGCGCGCGTCGTCTGGTCGGCGGCCGAGACGTTGGACGCGACGGCGCGCGGCGCCGGCGGCTTCGGCTCGACGGGGACCGGCTGATGCTCGGCTTTCCGAGGAAGCTCGTCTACGCCATCGAGGCGGTGGTCGACATCGCCTACAACGCCGTCGACGAGCCGGTGCAGTCGGGCGAGGTGACGCGGCGCCAGGGCATCCCGCGCCGGCACCTGGAGCCGGTGCTGCAGCAGCTGGTGCACGCGGGCGTTCTGGCCGGGGTGCGCGGGCCGCGCGGCGGCTACCGGCTCGCCAAGGAGCGCAAGCTCATCACCCTGGGCGACATCGCCCGCGTGGTCGGCATGCTCGAGGGCGCGGACGACAAGGCCTCGGGCCACGGCAGCGCCTCGGAGATCGGCCGCAAGGTGGTGCAGCCGCTGTGCCGCGAGCTGCGCGCGGAGACCTTCGAGCGGCTCGACGCGATCACCGTGGAGACGCTGTGCCGGCGCGCGCGCGGCGAGGGCGTGCCGAGCGAGGCCGCGCGGCGGCTCGACTACAGCATCTAGAAGACGATGTTAGTCCTGACCACAGCAATGACCGGGGGCATCCGGCGGACGCCATGAACGACTTCAAGACGAAAGCGGCCAACGACACCGGCGGCGTCGAGTTCCGGGGGCGCGTCTACGACAGTATCGTCGATACCGTCGGCGCGACGCCGCTGGTGCGCCTGCCGCGGCTCGCCGAGCGCGCCGGGGCGCTGGCCGATATCGCCGCCAAGCTCGAGTTCTACAACCCGCTCGGCTCGGTCAAGGACCGCATCGGCCTCGCCATGGTCGAGGCGGCCGAGCGCGAGGGGCGGATCGGGCCGGAGACGGTGCTGATCGAGCCGACCTCGGGCAATACCGGGATCGCGCTCGCCTATGTCTGCGCCGCCAAGGGCTACCGGCTCATCCTCACCATGCCGGAGAGCATGTCGATCGAGCGGCGCAAGATGCTGGAGCTGCTGGGCGCGCGGCTCGAGCTGACCGCCGCCGCGCGCGGCATGAGCGGGGCGATCGAGCGCGCGGAAGCCCTGGTCGGGACCCTGCCCGACGCCTTCATGCTGCAGCAGTTCTCCAACCCCGCGAACCCGGAGATCCACCGCAAGACCACCGCGGAGGAGATCTGGCGCGACACCGCTGGCGCGGTCGACGCGGTGGTCTGCGGCGTCGGCACCGGCGGCACGCTGACCGGCGTCGGCAGCGTGCTGAAGGCGAGGAAGCCCGAGGTCAAGATGATCGCGGTCGAGCCCGACGCCTCGCCGGTGCTCTCGGGCGGGCTGCCGGGACCGCATCCGATCCAGGGCATCGGCGCCGGCTTCGTGCCCGACAACCTCGACGTCGCGCTGATCGACGAGATCGTGCGGGTCGACAACGACGACGCCTTCCGCCAGGCGCGCGAGGCGGCGCGCCTGGAGGGCATACCGGTCGGCATCTCCTCGGGCGCGGCGCTCGCCGCGACGCTGGACGTGGCGGGCCGGCCGGAGATGCGCGGCAAGCTGATCGTCGTCATCCTGCCGTCCTCGGCCGAGCGGTACCTGTCGACGCCGCTGTTCGAGTATTTGTGAAAATCCAAATGACCATCACCGACGCCCAGCTCCACCGCTACGCGCGGCACGTGATCCTCGACGAGGTCGGCGAGGAGGGGCAGGAGAGGCTGCTCGCGGCCAAGGTGCTCGTGGTCGGCGCGGGCGGGCTCGGCGCGCCGCTGCTGCTCTACCTGGCGGCGGCGGGGGTCGGCACGCTGGGGGTGATCGACGACGACACGGTCGAGCTCTCGAACCTGCAGCGCCAGGTGATCCACACGACCGAGCGCCTCGGCGCGCCCAAGGTCGACAGCGCCGTGGCGGCGCTCGCGGCCGTCAACCCCGACGTCAAGGTCGAGACCTTCGGCGAGCGGCTGACGGCGAAGAATGCCGCCGGGATCATCGCGGGCTTCGACCTGGTCGCCGACGGCAGCGACAATTTCGACACGCGCTACCTGGTGAACGACGCCTGCTATCTCGCCAAGGTGCCGCTGGTCTCCGCGGCGCTGCTGCGCTTCGAGGGCCAGCTCTCGACCTTCCGGGCTTATGAAGGCGCCGGAGAGAACAGGGGACCTTGCTACCGCTGCATCTTCCGGGCGCCGCCGCCCGAGGGCACGGTGCCGCGCTGCGAGGAGGCGGGGATCTTCGGCGCCGTCGCCGGCGCGGTCGGCTCGCTGCAGGCGGCGGAAGTGCTGAAGGAGATCCTCGGCCTCGGCGACACGATGTCGGGGCGGCTCCTGCTCTACGACGCGCTCGGCACGACCTTCCGGGTCATCAAGGTCAAGCGCGATCCGAGCTGCCCGCTCTGCGGCGACGCGCCGACGATCACGGACCTTTCGGGGCACGCTTGAGCCAAGGCGCAATCGGATCGGATCGCGGCGTCAGTTCGACCGAGGCGGCGTCTCGAAGGGCGCTCGGTCGAAATGACGCCTCAAGTCGGTCGGGTTGCGCTTTAGATCGCGAAGGCGCGCAGCGCCATGTAGAGGCCGAGCGCCAGCATGCCGAAGAAGAAGATCTGCCGGAAACGCGCCTCGGGAATGCCCCGCCGGATGCGCTGGCCCGCCGCCATGCCGGCCAGCGCCGGGATGAGGGCGGCGAAGGATAATATTCCCATGCGCGGCGGCATCATGCCGTGGCCGACCAGCGCCACGCCGAGCGCCAGGGTGATGCAGGTGAAGACGATCCCCATGGTCTGGACGAACTCGTCGCGCGCCTGGCCGAGCGCCTGGAGGTAGAGCGAGCCCGGCACCACGAAGGAGCCCATCATCCCGGCGATGAAGCCCGAGATGCCGCCGAGGATCGGCGACATCCAGGCCTCGTGCCGGCCCGGCGGCGGGATCTGCGGCATGGTCAGCGCGATGACGCTGTAGAGGCAGAGCATGACGCCGAAGAGGCCGGAGATCACCTTGGCGTCGGCGCCGGCGAGCACGCCGACCCCGAGCCAGACCCCGGCCGCGGCGGTGACGATGAAGACCGCGAGGCGGCGCAGGATGCGCTTGAAGTTGCCGCCGGTCACCGCCTGCCAGACGTTGGTGACGAAGGCCGGGACCACGATGAGCGCGAGCCCCGCCTTGAGGTCGAAGGTGGCGGCGAGCAGCGCGATCGAGATGGTCGGCAGGCCGATGCCGATGACGCCCTTCACGAAACCGGCCAGCAGGAAGACGAGCGCGGCGACGGCGAGGAATTCGGAGGTCCACATGCGGATCGGCGGCAGGGTCGCTGGCGGCTGACGGGCGGCGCATCCTAGAGGGTTTCGCCCTCGTGCGGTGGCGCGAATTGGGACGGTGCTGATTGCGGGGCGGGTGCGCGGCCCCCATCCTTCGAGGCTCGCTGGCGCTCGCACCTCAGGATGAGCAGCTTGTTTTGCGCTACCACACTGCTCATCCTGAGGCGCCCGCGCAGCGGGCCTCGACGGATGGGGGCCGGCGACGACCGTGCCGGATCGCCGGCTCGGCGCTCAGGATGAGCGATTTGTTCTGTCCAACCACACTGCTCATCCTGAGGCGCCCGCGCAGCGGGCCTCGAAGGATGGGGG
>Ga0302046_10004008_pt1 | contig 13190 bp, 5 predicted proteins | sample RVTome_11_FD_200261 | JGI IMG/M metagenome (GOLD analysis project Ga0302046, IMG submission 200261) | Soil microbial communities from uranium-contaminated site in the Upper Colorado River Basin, Wyoming, United States - RVT147D111 (version 2) ...
GGAGCGGCGGCGGGCAAGGGCCGATGGTCGAACCCCACGCACCTTGACGGACATCGACTACCTGCTCGCCGTTGCGGATCTGACACGGCAAGGAGCGTTTCGGTTCGCGCGATCGGAAGGTGCGGGATTCCTCGCCACGGCCGACCAGGCAGCCATTCCGCCGATGGTCGAGCTTCCCCGGCTCATGGTGGCGGCACAGGGCTTCCTGGACGACCCCGACAGCGAAGAGGACCTGCACGTCCTGCTGGCTCCAGGTTCATCGCTTGGAGGCGCCCGCCCGAAGGCATCGGTCCCCGCCCCGGACGGGCGGCTTGCGATCGCGAAGTTCCCCAAGAGCGATGACGCCTACGCGGTGAACACCTGGGAGCACCTGTCGCGCTGTCTCGCTCGCGACGCCGGCATCCGCACCGCCGAATCGAGCCTTCTCGTCATTGAAGGCCACGACGTTCTCCTGACGCCGCGCTTCGATCGGGCCGGTGAAGAGCGCATCCCCTTTTTGAGCGCGCTGAGCATGGTGGACGCCGTGGATCAGGAGGCCCGGAGCTACCTGGAGATCGCGGAGGCGCTCCAGCGCGTCGGCTCCTCGACACGGGAGGATCTTCGCGAGCTGTTTCGGCGCGTCGTCTTCAACGTGCTCGTTTCCAACACCGACGATCACCTGCGCAACCACGGGTTCCTTTATGCAGGCAACGGCGGTTGGACCCTTTCGCCCGCCTATGACCTGAATCCGATGCCGGCCGAGCTGAAGCCCCGGTTTCTTTCGATCGCCATCGGCGAGGACACCGACGACACGAGCGCCTCGCTGGCCATCGCCATGGGGGTTGCCGAGTACTTCGACCTCGAAGAACAAGAGGCCCGCGGGATCGCTTTCGAGGTCGCGGCCGTCACCGCGACCTGGGCCGAGCGGGCCCGGGCGCTGGGCATCGCGGCCGCCGAGATCGACCTCATGCGCTCGGCCTTCGAGCACGAGGACCTCGGGATCGCGCTGAGCTGCTAGCACCACCGCTTGCCAGCGGCTACCTTCTGACCCGCGGCGCGGAAAGGATCATTGTCGATGGCCCAAAAGACATGCGGGTGGCCGGGGGGCGACCCGTTGATGATCGCCTATCACGATCACGAGTGGGGGGTGCCCCTCCACGATGATCGCTGCATCTACGAGTTCCTGGTGCTGGAGGGGATGCAGGCCGGGCTCTCCTGGAGGACGGTCCTGCACAAGCGGGAGAACTTCCGCAAGGCGTTCGCCGGGTTCGACCCGGAAAAGGTGGCGCGGTTCAACCGCCGCAGCATCGAGCGCCTGCTGAACGACGCCGGGATCATCCGCAACCGGCAGAAGGTCGAGGCCGCGGTCACCAACGCCCGTCGTTTCCTGGCGGTGCAGGAGGAGCTCGGCTCCTTCGACGCCTATATCTGGCGCTTCGTCGGCGGCAAGCCCATCCGCAACCACCGGCGGAGCCTGGCCGACCTGCCCGCGACCAGCCCGCAGTCCGACGCCATGAGCCGCGACTTGAAGGCGCGCGGCTTCAAGTTCATCGGCTCGACGATCTGCTACGCCCACATGCAGGCAACCGGGATGGTAAACGACCACCTGGTTACCTGCTTCCGGCACGCGGAGGTGGCCGGATTGCGCTGAGCCGGCCGTGGCGAGCGAGGCCCAACCAGGTCTTGAGCCGCTGGCGCTGCGCGGCCGCCACGATCAGGAAGCGGCCGTCCTTTGCCGGTCAGGGCGGTGCCTCATGGCGTGCCGGCCCGGAAGCTCGTCCGCTGCGTTCGATATAATCCCCGGCGAATCCGACAGCCCATCCCACCCCATTCGGTTTTTTCAAGAGGAGGCACCATGAGGCTCCGGCTACCTCTTTTCCTGAGCGTGCTGCTGCTCACTCCGGTCGTGGCCGCTTCCCAACAGGCGGCCCGGCAGACCGAGCCGGTCGAATCGCTGCGGGACAACGACCCGGGAGTCCATGCCCTGCGGGGGGCCACGGTGGTCGTGGCACCCGGAACGACGCTGCAGGGCGCCACGCTGGTCATCCGCGACGGCAGGATCGAGGCGCTGGGGGCCACCGTCGAGGTCCCCGCCGACGCCACCGTCTGGGAGATGGCCGGAAAGACCGTGTATCCGGGCTTCATCGACGCCCATGCCGACCTGGGCATCGACGAGGCGCCGGAGGACGGTGATCCGGGACCGGTCTACTGGAACCCCCAGGTCCGCACCTTCTTCGACGCGGGCGCGGCGTTCCGAGTCAACCAGGATCGCACCGAGGCCCTCCGCAACCAGGGCTTCACTCTGGCGCAAGCCGTCCCTCGTCTGGGGATCTTTCGCGGCCAGACCGCCATCGTCAGCCTCGGGAGCGGCTCCGCCCGCGAACGGCTGCTGCGGGCCGGCGTTGCCCAGTCCGTCTCCTTCAGCCGCGACACCGAGCTTGCCCCGAGCTATCCCAACTCCCCCATGGGCGCCATCGCGCTGATCCGCCAGACCCTGCTCGACGCCGATTGGTACATCCGCGCCCAGACGGCCTACGAGCGCGAGCCGCAGCGCGGCCCGCGGCCGGAGACCAACGCGGCGCTGGCCGCCCTCCAGAGAGCGGTACGGGGCGAGCAGCCCCTGCTCTTCGAGGCCCGGGGGGAGGAGGAGTTCCTGCGCGCCCAGAAGATCGCCGAGGAGTTCCCCATCGAGCTCTGGATCCGCGGCAGCGGCGAGGAGTATCGCATCGTCGACGTGGTCAGCGGGGCAGGGCTGCCGCTCATCGTGCCCCTGGCCTTTCCCGAGGAGCCCGAGGTGGAGCGACCCGAGGATGCTCTGAACCTGAGCCTCGGCGCGCTCCGCCACTGGTACCTGGCGCCGGAGAACCCCGCCCGCCTGGCGCGGGCGGGGGTGGAGTTCGCCCTCAGCGCCGACGGGCTCGAGGATGCCGATGACTTCCTGCCCAACTTGAAGACGGCGGTGCGCCGCGGGCTCGACCGCGAGGTGGCCCTCGCCGCCCTGACCACGATCCCGGCCCGGCTCCTCGGCGTCGACGGCACACACGGGACGCTCGAGGCCGGCAAGGCGGCCAACCTGGTGGTGGTGGAGGGCGACCTCTTCGCCGCCGACGCCGCCGTCCGGGATGTCTGGGTCGACGGCGTCCGCTTCGAGGTGAACGCGGCGCCGCGTGTCGATCCCCGCGGCGAGTGGATCGTGTCGTCGATGGTGGACGAGCGCCTGGAAGGGCGTCTCACGGTAGAGGGCCCGCTCGACCGTCTCGGCGGCATGATCCGGCTGCGTGGGCAGGACGTGCCTCTTGCCTCCGCCAGCGCCCGCACCGAGGCCGGGCGGTTGCGCGCCGCCTTTCCGGGCGAGGTCCTGGGTATCGAGGGGGTCGTCCGCGTCTCCGGCTCCGTAGCCGGCGACGAGATCCACGGATGGGCCGAGCTTCCCGACGGGACGCGTCCCAGCTGGCGCGCCGAGCGAGTGCCGGGGACATCGACGGCGGCCGCGGATGGTTCCAACGGCAACGGCGCCTCGCGGAGCGCCCAGGCGACCCTGCCCCGGATCGAGCTTCCGGATATTCGCCCGGCCATGGAGTACGGGCGGGAGGGGCTCCCCGAGCAGCCCGAGCAGCTGCTGGTCCGCAACGCCACGGTCTGGACCATGGGCCCCGAGGGGATCATCGAGAACGCCGACCTCCTGGTGCGCAGCGGCGAGGTGGTTGAGGTCGGGCGTAACCTCGAGGTCCCCACCGGCGCCACCGTGGTGGACGCCACCGGCAAGCACGTCACGCCGGGTCTCATCGACGCCCACCTCCACTCGGGCACCGACGGAGTGAACGAGAGCGGCCACGCCATCGTCCCCGAGGTGCGGCTCGGCGACGTGGTCACCCACAACAACATCTGGATGTACCGCCAGCTCGCCGGCGGCCTGACCACCGCGCACGTCAAGCACGGCTCCGCCAACCCCATCGGCGGGCAGAACGTCTTCATGAAGATGCGCTGGGGGGGCCTGCCCGACGAGCTGGTGCTCGAGGGGGCGCCCCGCACCGTGAAGTTTGCCCTCGGCGAGAACCCCAAGCGGCGGGAGGATCGCTACCCGGACACCCGCATGGGGACTCACCAGATCATCCGGGACCACTTCCAGGCGGCCCTCGATTACAAGCGGGCCTGGGAGGATTGGGAGCGGACCGCGGAGGGAATCCCGCCGCGCCGGGACCTGCGCATGGAGGCCCTTGTCGACATCTTGAACGAGGACCTCCTGGTGTCGTCGCACGGCTACCGCCAGGACGAGTTCCTCATGCTGGTGCGGCTGGCCGAGGAGTTCGGCTTCCGGATCCGGACGCTGCAGCACGGGGTCGAGGCCTACAAGATTGCCCCCGAGCTGGCCGCCAGCGGCGTCGCTGCCGTGGTCTGGAGCGATTGGTCGTCCTTCAAGATCGAGGCCTACGACGCCACCACCTACAACGCCCGCATCCTCACCGAGGCGGGTGTGCTGACCTCGCTGCATTCGGACAACAGTCAGCTCGCCAGCCGCATGAACTGGGAGGCGGCGAAGATGCTGCGCACCGGGATGAGCGAGGAAGACTCCCTGGCGCTGGTGACGATCAATACCGCCAAGATCCTCGGAATCGACCACCTGGTGGGCTCCCTGGAGCCGGGCAAGGATGCCGACTTCGTCATCTGGAGCGGCCACCCTCTGTCGCAGTTCACCCGGGCGGAGCAGACCTGGGTGGACGGCCGCAGGTACTTCGACCTCGAGGAGGACCGCATGCTGCGCCGGCAGGTGGAGCGGGAGCGGGCGCAGCTCATCCAGCTCGTCCTCAAGGAGGAGAGGTGAGGGCCGTGTCGACCGCTGGTGGATATCGATCGAGACAGTCGAGGGCCGTGGAGAGCCGCCGCGAAATCGGTCGGCGTGAGGCCCGGGAGGAACAGACCATGAGAATCGAACGCAGCGAGCCGAGACATCGAGGAAGCAGGAGAGGAGGAGGCCCCGGGGCCCGGCTGCTGGCGGCCGCGCTCGCCCTCCTCGTCGCGCCGGCATTGCAGGCCCAGGTGCCCGCGCCGCCGCAGGACGGTCCCGTCGCGCTCGTCGGCGGCACCATCCACCCGGTGAGCGGGCCCGCCATCGCCGGCGGCACCCTGGTCTTCGACGGCGGGGTGATCACGGCGCTCGGCGCGGCCGTCGAGGTCCCGGCCGGGGCCGAGCGAATCGACGTCACCGGGTTGCACGTCTACCCCGGGCTCATCGACGCCTACAGTGCCATGGGGCTCTACGAGATCGGCGCCGTCGACGTGACCGTAGACCTCAACGAGCTCGGCGACGTCAATCCCAACGTGCGGGCCGAGGTGGCGGTGAACCCGGAGAGCCGCCACATCGGCACGACGCGCTCCAACGGCGTGCTGGTGACGGTCACGACGCCGTCCGGCGGGCTCGTCTCGGGGTTGTCGGCCGCCATGATGCTCGACGGCTGGACCTGGGAGCAGATGACGCTGCGGGCCCCCGCGGCGCTGAACGTCAACTGGCCATCACCGGGCGACGAGGATGGTTATGAGCAGCAGCTCGGGCAGCTCCGCGACGTCTTCGCCCGCGCCCGTGCCTACCGCACCGCGCGCCGGGCGGCGGCCGGCGACAATGGTCCCCAACATCCCAGCGACTCGCGGTGGGAGGCCATGCTCCCGGTCCTCGACGGCGACATCCCCGTGGTCGTGGGGGCCGACGAGCTGCGGCAGATCCAGGACGCCGTCGCCTGGGCCGAGGCGGAAGGCGTGCGCCTGGTGCTGCGCGGCGGCGCCGACGCTGGCTACGTGGCCGACCACTTGGCGCAGAGCCGGGTCCCCGTGCTCCTGACCGCGGTGATGAGCGCCCCCAGTCGCAGCTGGGAGCCCTACGACGGCGCCTACGCCCTGCCGGCCCGCCTGCACGAGGCCGGGGTGAGGTTCGCGATCACCGGGGGCTCGAGCGCCCCGTACGCCAACCGCCTGCCCTACGAGGCCGGCGTCGCGGTGGCTTTCGGCCTCCCCGAGGAGGAGGCCCTGAAATCGGTGACCCTGTACCCGGCCGAGTTCCTCGGCATCGACGACCGGGTCGGGTCGCTCGAGCCAGGCAAGGACGCCACCCTGATCATCGCCACCGGCAACCCCCTCGACTACCCCACGACCATCGAGCGCGCCTTCATCCAGGGGCGTGACATCGACCTGATGGACATCCACCGGCAGTTCTTCGAGAAGTACATGGAGAAGGTCCGGCAGGCGAGGGGTTCGTCGGGGGAGGATGCCCGATAATCGCGAGCTGCTTGACTCGGCGGCGGTCCTATATACGGAAACAGGTATATGAGCAGGAAGACGATCGCAGTAGACGCCCGCGTTTACGATCGGCTGGCAGCGGCCAAGAGAGACGGCGAGTCCTTTTCGAAGGCTATCGACCGGCTCTTGACGGAGTTTGCGGCCGCCTATACGGGTGACGACATCCTGAGCGGGCTCGCCACCATCGCACCACTTTCGGTTGCGGACGCCGAGGTGTTCATGCAGGTCGTCGCCGAGAACCGGGCCCGCGAGGGCCAGGGCGAGCGTGATCTGCGTTGACGCTGATCCGTTATTGACGCAGCCCGTCCAACCGCCGCGAGCTACCGGGCAGGTAGTCGGCGGCGCTATGATGCGCGGCGGCATTGCCACAAATGGTGGGTCGAGGATGCGCGACCGCAGCGGCGGGGCCGGGTCCAAGGTGGCGGCGGAGGGAATCGCGCTCGACGCTCGGGTCGAGGGGCTCGCCCCTTCCGCGACCCTGGCGATGAACGAGCTCGCCGCCCGGCTCATTGCCGAGGGCCGGGAGGTCTTCCACCTCGGCTTCGGGCAATCGCCCTTCCCGCCTCCGGCCGAGCTGGTCGCGGCGCTCCGCGACAACGCGCACCGCTGCGAGTATCTGCCGGTGCGCGGGCTGCCGGCGTTGCGGGAGGCGGTCGCCGCCCACCACTCGCGCCTGCACGGGGCGCCCGTCGATGCGCGCAACGTCCTGATCGGGCCGGGCTCCAAGCAGCTCATGTACCTGGTCCAGCTGGCGCTCGACGCCGTCACCATCGTGCCGACGCCGGCCTGGGTCTCCTACGCGCCGCAGGCGAGGCTGGCCGGGCGTCCGTGCGTCACCGTGCCGACCGCCTTCGAGGACGGTTGGCGACTGACGCCGGCGGCGCTCGAGGCGGTTTGCGGCGAGCTCGGGGGGCGGCGCGGCCTGCTGGTCCTCAACGACCCCGGCAACCCGACCGGCACGACCTACGGCGAGGCGCATCTCGCCGCCCTCGCCGAGGTGGCCGAGCGGCGTGGCCTCCTCGTTCTGTCGGACGAGATCTACGGCGACCTCGACCATCGCGGCCGCCACGTGTCGATGGCGCGCTTTCATCCCGAGGGCACGCTGGTGACCTCGGGGCTCAGCAAGTGGTGCGGCGCCGGCGGCTGGCGTCTCGGCTGCCTGCTGGTGCCGGATGTGCTCGCCGGCCTTCGCGACGCCGTGGCGATCGCCGCCAGCGAGACCTTCAGCTCCGCCAGCGCGCCGATCCAGTACGCGGCCGTCTCGGCCTATCGGGAGAGCGCCGAGATCTCCGCGGCGCTTGAGGCCCAGCGGCGCATCCTCGCGGCGCTGAGCGGCTGGTGCGTCGAGCGCCTGCGCGCCGCCGGTGTCCGCGTCTGCGGCGCCGACGGCGGCTTCTATCTGTTCCCCGACTTCGGCCCCTTCGCCGGCCGCCTCGCCGAGCGCGGCATCACGACCAGCGCCGAGCTGGCCCGCCGCCTGCTCGCCGATGACGGCGTCGCGACGCTGCCGGGCAGCGCCTTCGGCCGCCCGGCCGAGGAGCTCACGCTGCGCCTCGCCTACGTCGATTTCGACGGCGGCGCCGTCCTGCGGGCGGCCGCCGGCCGCACCATCGACGAGCCTTTCCTCAAGCAGCACTGCGGTCGCGTCCTGCAAGCGATCGAGAGGATCTGCGCGGCCGCCACGGGGTCCTGACCCGGCGCAAGCCCGGGTGAAAATTTCGGGTCATCCCGCCGTTGTGCGCGGCCTGGGAATCGTGATACACGCGCTTGCAGCGCTCGCGGACCAGGTGCCCGGCCGATCTACGGTTCCGATCGAAAGGCTGCGAAGGCTGCAGCCATGGTCGACATCGGCGCGCTGTCGAGCTCGGGAACCGGCACCTCTTTCCGGCGAAGAGGCGAGCATGTCCCCAGCTTGGCAGACCGTCCGGGTCTTCATCTCGTCCACCTTCAAGGACATGCACGCCGAGCGCGACCATCTGGTCGGCGTCGTGTTTCCCGAGCTGGCCGAGCGGATGGCCGCGCGGCGCCTTCACCTCCGGGCGGTCGACCTCCGCTGGGGCGTCCTCGAGGAGGAGGACTCGCTGGACGTCTGCCTGGGGATCGTCGAGGAGTGCCGGCCCTTCTTCGTCGGGCTCCTCGGCGGCCGCTACGGCTACGTCCCGCCGCCGCCGCGCGAGATCGAACGTCAGGCGTTCGAGCGCGCCTTGGATAGCGCCGAGCTGACGCCGCAGGAGGCCGGGCGGCTCCGCCGCCTCTACCGCTACGACCCCTACCTCGAACGGTACCGCCGAGCCGAGCTCACTTCCGGCTTGGAGGAGGAGCTCGGTGCACTCCTCGAGCGGGCCGCGGTCCCCTGGGTCGGGGAGTCGATCACCGCGCTCGAGATCCACCGCGGCGTCCTGGAGGACGCCTCGCAGCGGATGGTCAGCCGCTTCTACTTCCGCGACCCCGTGGTCACCGCGGCGATCCCTCCGCCTCACCGGGCCGACTATGTCGAGGAGCCAGCCGACCGCCGGGAGGCACTGGAGCGGCTCAAGCAACGGATCGTCGAGGCGGGGCTGGAGCCCCGCGTTTACCGCTGCCGGTGGGACCCCGCGCTCGAGCGCCTGGTCGACCTGGAGGAGCTCGGCCGGATGGTGCTGGAAGACCTGTGGGCCGCGATCGCCGAGCGCTACCCGGCCGATCCGGGACTCGGAGAGGACGCGGTCGCCGCCGAGCGGCGGGCGAGTGATCACCTTGTCGAGACGCGGCTCCAGCATTTCGTTGGCCGGCATACCCAGATCGACGAGCTGTGGAGCTTCGCCCGGGACCGCTCGTGCGGGGGGAACGGACCGGGGACGCTGTGCGTGACCGGCGAGCCCGGCGTCGGCAAGACCGCGCTGCTCGGCTCCTTCTATCGCGACTGCGCCCGGGCGCATCCCGAACAGGCCGTGGTCGGCCACTTCGTCGGCGCGAGCCCCGCGTCGACCAATGTCCGCGAGATGCTGACGCGGGTCTGGCGCGAGGTGGACAGGGCGGCAGGCACGGGGGAGGAGCCGCCGGCGTCGCATTCCGAGATCGTGCGGGCGCTGCCGGAGTTCCTTGCCCGGGCGGCGGAGACGCGGCCGATCTGCCTGGTGATCGACGCGGTCGATCAGCTCGAGGCGACCCACGATGCCCACGACATGCGATGGCTGCCCGAGGTCCTACCGGAGCGGGTGGCGGTCGTCGTGAGCGCGCTCGACGGGCCGGCCCTCGCGGCCCTCCGTCGCCGCCGCGTGCCGCCGCTGGAGCTCGAGCTGGGGCGGCTCGGGGACGAGGAGGCCCACGCCCTTGTGGACGGCTACCTGGCCGAGCACTCGCGCAAGCTCGGGCCCGAGCAGCTGGCGGCGCTCCTGGGGAAGCCCGCCGCCCGAAACCCTCTCTACCTCCTGGTCGCGCTGGAGGAGCTCCGGGCAGTGGGGCGCTTCGAGGCGCTCGATGACCAGATCCGCGACCTCCCCGGGACGATCCCCGACCTCTATCAGGATCTCCTCGAGCGCCTCGAACGCGAGCATGGGGAGGATCTCGTACGGGACTTCACGGCGCTCGTGGCGGTCGGCCGGGGCGGGCAGATCGAAGAGGACCTCCGCGCCATGCTCCGCCCGCCGGGCGAGCTCCGGCTACCAGACCTCCCGTGGGCAAGGCTCTTCCGCTCGCTCGCCTTCCATCTGCTGCGCCGGTCAGAGCTCGTCGACTTCTACCACCGTCAGCTCCGCCAAGCGGTGGAGGCTCGATACCTGGGCAGCGGCGCGCGCGAGCGCTACCATGCCCGGTGCGCCGACCACCTCGCGGTTCGCGGCCACGACTACCCCCGCACGCTGAGCGAGCTGCCGCACCACCGGTCCGAGGCGGGTCAGGCCGAGGCGCTCTTCGCGCTCCTCGATCCGCCGGAGTTCCGCGACCGGAAGCTCGCCGTCACCCGTTCCGTCCACGCCTTGTGCGAGGACCTGGTACTGGCCGTCGACGCCGCGCTCGCCCAGGAGGACCTGCCGCGCCTGGCCCGATTCGCATTCCTCCACGCCGACTACGCCGAGGGGCGGTTCGGAACGGGGGATTTGCTCGACGCGGCCCGGGAGCGCGGCGAACGGTTGCGGGACGCCCGGTTCCTTCGCGAGCGGCCGCGGTTCCGCGCGCTCGTCTTCCTGGCCGGTCGCGACGCGGAAGCGGGGCAGACCGAGGCGGCGGCCGAGCTGATCGCCGAGGCGGCGGCGATCCGCGGGATCGAGCTGCCCGGCGGCGACGTTCCGTTCCTCGCGGCCGCGGTCCGGGATCTGCTCCGGGCCGGCTGCCAGCGGGCGCCGGAGCTCCTGGTCGCGGCCTTCGGGCCGTTCGAGGCTGCGCGCGCGGCCGCGGTCGCGGCCGAAGGCCTCGACGACCGCGGCCGGACGCTCGTCCTGGAACCGGCCATCGGGTGGCTGGACGCATCGACGACCGTGGCGGGGTCGGGAGAGAAGCTGGTGAACGCCTTCGGTGCCCTCGCCGACGCTGCGGCTGCGGTCGAGGACGTCGGGCTTCGGGAGGCGCTCTTCGACCGACTGGAGGAGCTCGCCGGGTCGGTCTGCACGCTGCTCGACAAGGCGATCGCGGAGCAGGACGTGATCCGCGGGGTAATGGGCATTGGGATCAGTCTCCTGGAGGGAGGAGGAAGCGGCTCGGGCGCGCGGCCGGCGATCCGGGCCCGCCTGGGCGCCGCACGGGTCCGGAGCGTGGGCGAGGGGCGGGCGTCGGGCGATTCCCGTCGAGCCGCCGACGAGCGGGGAGGTCGCCTCATGGAGACGGCGATCGAGGAGTGCGCGGCGCCGATCACCGATTCGTCTGCCTACCGGGAGATCGTGCGCGCCTTGCGGTCGATTCCACCGCCGCGATCGATCGAGCTCTTCCGGCGGCTGGCGGAAACGGTCGAGCGGTCGGGGTCCGGTTCAAGGTACCGCGAGATTCTGGCGGCCCTCGGCGAGCCGGGGCCGACCGACGGGCTCGGCGAGATGGTTGCGATCGTCGGGCCGCGCGTCGCAGCCCTCGGAATTCGCGAGCGATCGCCGCTTCTGCGCCCGCTCGCGCTCGCCCACGCGCGCGCCGGTCAGGTGGCGCAAGCCCGCTGGCAGGCCGCTTTCCTGACGGTCGGGCTCTCCCAACTGCGCTTGATGGCCTGGAACCCCCTGATCGCGGCCCGCCACAAGCTGGCGGCCGTCCGCGGGCAGGTCGAGCTGGCGGCGCTGAGCGGGATTCGGGGGCCGGATTGGACACGGATATGGCTGCTCCGGCTTGGCCGGTGGATCGGGCGGATCGATTCGGAAGGGGAGCGGGTGGACTCACTTGTCGGGCTGCTGGGGCTTTCCTCGGCCGTCGGCGACGCGGATGCCGTGCGCGCCGGGTTTGCCGTGATCGACGCGGTCCGGGACGACGACCTGCGGGCGAAGGCCCTGGTCGGGATCCTGGGCGCGGCGGGCGCCCTGGACTCGCCGCACTCCTCCGAGCTCAGGTCAGCGGCGCTCGAGCGCGCCACCGACTTGGCGGTCGAGTCGGCCCGGCGCGAGGTGTGGGCACGCTGGCTGGAGGACGCCCCGCCCGGGGAGGCCGGCGCGGTCGAAGAGGTGGAGCGGCTCGCCGCCGGGCTCCGCGATCCCGGGATCCGCGCGGAGGTGCTCGGCCGGGTGGCCGGGACCCTCGCCCGGCTCGGCGCCGGCGAGTCGGCGTCTCGGGCCTGGGCAGCGGCCACGGCGGCCGACCAGGAGGCGGCGGCGCGGCCGCCGGCGTGCGCGGCGCGCGCGGCCGCAGCGGCGCGCGCGCCCGACGAGCGGGACTGGGCGGAGGTCCTGGACGCCGTGGCCTCCCCGGACCCCGAGGCCGCGGCCGCCCTGGTCGAGTCGGCGGCCGGGAACGCGACGGATCTCGGGCGCCTCGCCGCGCTCGAAGAGCGAGTGGCCCGCGTCCCGCAGGACCCGGCCACTTCCCGCTGGCGTTTCGAGATGGCGCTGGCCGTCGCCCGCGGCTGGGAGCGGGTCGGCGAAGCCGGGCGGGGAGCGCGGCTGGCGCGACGGGCGCTCGCCGCCCGGAAGCGCTTGGAGGAGGCCGATTTCCGTCGCGCCGTCGCCCTCGCGCGGCGGCTGGCTCCGCATCCGGCCGGCGCGACCGCCGTGATCGATCTGGTGCCGGTCGTGGCGGACTCCGCCGACCCGGAGGTAGGACGCTACTCCCTCGTCGCCCGGGCCGCCGCGGCGATCGAGGACCCGCGGGCTCGAGGGACCGCGCTGGCCCACCTGCGCCTGGCCGCGCTCCAGGTCGAGTTCGGCTCCCGGTGGCGGAGGGTCGAGGCCCTGGCGCGGATCGCGACCGAGCTGGCTTCCGCCGGCCACCCGCGGGAGGCTCACGACCTTCTCACCCGCGGACCGCTTGCGAACCGCCCGGTGGAGACCGCCGAAGGGGAGCTTCTCCAGCCGGGCGCGAAGGCGAGCGCGCTGGCCCAGCTCGGCAGGGCGTTCGCGGCCGTGAGCTGCAACGCCGGGCGCGAGTTCGGCGAGGAGGCGGCGCGGGCGCTCGTCGACGAGGCCTTGGAGGCCGCGGAGCAGGTGAGCGGCGCCATGGGCCGGCCGGAGTCGTGCGCTGCCGCGGTCGAGGCCTGGGAGGCGGCGTGGCGGGCCCGTTTCCCCGGGTCGGAGGCGTGGCGAGTCCGAGTGGAGGCGCTCGTGCGGTCAATGGCTGAGGACCTCGGCCCCGAGCTCGGCGACCGGTGGAAGGGAGTGGCCGCGCTGGCGCGCGCCTTCGCCCGCACGGGACGCGGGCCCGAGGCGCTCGCCCTGGCGGACGAGATCGAGAAGGACGCCGACCGCGGGACGCTCCTGGTCGAATTGGTCGACCTCCTCGTCGACCGGTGGCCCGATGACGCGCTGCGGGCGTGGCGGGCC
>Ga0302046_10004009_pt1 | contig 13189 bp, 14 predicted proteins | sample RVTome_11_FD_200261 | JGI IMG/M metagenome (GOLD analysis project Ga0302046, IMG submission 200261) | Soil microbial communities from uranium-contaminated site in the Upper Colorado River Basin, Wyoming, United States - RVT147D111 (version 2) ...
GCTCACAGCGACTCCAGGAAGCGCAGCAACGCCGCCCGCGCCGGCGCCGTCATGCGCCGAAACGCCGCGCGCGCGCCGGCCGCCTCGCCACCGTGCCAGAGGATGGCCTCCTCGAGCCCGCGCGCGCGGCCGTCGTGCAGGAAGAGATCGTGGCCGCTCACCGTCGGCACCAGCCCGATGCCCCAGAGGGGCGGCGTCCGCCATTCGCGGGGGCCGGCGTCGAAGTCGGGGCGCCCATCCGCGAGCCCCTCGCCGAGGTCGTGCAGGAGGAGGTCGGTGTGCGGATGGATCACCTGGTTGCCGAGGGCGGGGATCGACGGGAACGGCCCGGTCGCGAGCGTCGGCACGTGGCAGGCGGCGCATCCGGCCGCCGTGAAGAGCGCCTCGCCGCGGCGCACCTCGGGGTCGTCGACGTCGCGCCGCGCCGGCACCGCGAGGGTGTGCACGTAGAAGGTCACCAGGTCGACCTTGAGCTGATCGGCCTCGGGCGTGCCGCCGGTCGGCGCCGCCGCGCACGCCGATTGGCCGGGCGCGCAGTTCTCGGCGGGGAAGAGCGGCGTGGTGATGCCGATGTCGCCAACGAACGCGCCCGCGGTCTGCTCCTCCAGCGACGCCACGTTCGCCTTCCACCCGAAACGGCCGAGCCCGGGCGCGTCGGCGAGCGCGTCCCAGACCGCGTTCGGCCGCCCCGAGACCCCGTCGCCGTCGGCGTCGTCGGGATCGGCGAGCGCGAGCAGGGTGGCGTCGGGCACGGCCGCGAGCAGCCCGTCGCCGAAGATCGCGGGCGCGACGCGCGGCGAGATCCGCGTCGCGGGATCGAGCGGGCCGAACGCCAGATCGGCAAGTGCCACGTGCGGGTGGCGCAGGACGAACGGCACGCCGTCGGCGAACGCGCCCGACACCTCGTCGTAGGTGATCGTCACGGCGCCCTCGCCCGGCACGCCGAGGATGCCGAAGGGGTTGAGCTGCAGGCCGTAGCGCGGCTCCGGCACCGCCCCGGCGAACGGGTCCTCGCCCGGGACGCTCAGGCGCACGAGCAGCGACACCGCGGGCTCGCCGGGATCGACGGGCGGGCGCCCGCGCCCGTCGCGCACGTGGCAGGCGGAGCACGAGCGCGCGTTGAACACCGGGCCGAGGCCGTCGATGCCGTCGGTGGACGCGGGCGCGGTCACCCAGTTGCGGTTGAAGAGCGCGTTGCCGGTGAAGAAATCGCGGCGCTCGTCGTTGGTGAGCCCGGCGGCGGGGAAGCCGAAGGCGTCGTCCGAGAGCGCGAAGACGGTGCTGTCGCCGCCCGAGCGTGGATCGCCGGGCGGCGCCAGGACGGGCGCGCAGGCCTGCGTGCTCGGGAGCCCGGCCGCCGTCCGGAGCGCGTGCACGACGTCGACGTCGCCGAGGACGCCGTCGCCGTCGGCGTCGCACGCGTCCGGATCGCAGACCGCGGGCAGCCCCGTCGCCGCCCGCAGCACGCGCACGGCGTCGGCGTCGTCGATCCGGCCGTCGCCGTCGGCGTCTCCGCAGGCCGCGAGACCGGGCGCGCCGCCCGCCGTCGCGAGGAGAGCGAGCGCGATCACGCCCGCACGAAGCGCGTGCCTCGAGGGCATCTCCGGGAGCCTCCGCTCACAGGGTCGTGCTGATCTCCAGGCCGAGGGCCTCGGCGGCGGCCGCGATCGAGTCGGTCTGGTCGAAGAGCGCGTCGATCGCGACCGCGACCGCCTGGCGCCCGGGCGCGTCGTCGGTGCCCTGGATGGCCTGGTCGAAGGGCCGCGGGATGGCCTCGATCGCCGCCAGGCTGGCCGCGAGCTGGCTCGAGAGCGTCGCCTCGCGGGCGGGATCGGCCTGGTGCAGGAGGTCGTCGATGCCCGGCCCGTCGGTGCCGTCGAAGCGGCCGAAGTAGGCGTTCATGATGCCGATCTGGTTGTGGCGGTGGTCGACGTGGGTGTTGTCGGCGAAGCAGGAGTGCTCGTCCTCCTGGTCGCGGGTCTCGAAGGCGACGCTCATGCGCTCGCCGGCGAGCTCGCCGCCGCTGAGGGTGCCCATGCCGGTCATGATGCGCCCGAGCGCGTCGGCGGGATCGGCGGCGCGGAAGGCGGCGCGGAAGCTCCCCGGGCGGCCCGGCTCCCACTCCTCGATCAGGCTGCGCACGTCGGCGAGCAGGAGCGCCGTCGCCACCTGGAGGTAGCGGCCCCGGCGATCCTGGTTGGCGACCGTCCCCGAGCCGTCGGTCACGTAGTCGGTGAACGGGCGCACACCCGGACCGTCGGCGCTCAGGTCCTGTCCCCAGAGCAGGAACTCGATCGCGTGCCAGCCGGTCGCGACGTTGGCCTCGCCCCCGACCTCGTTGGCGCCGGCGATCACCTCGGCGGTGATCTCGGGGAAGCCGGCGGGATCGTTCACGATGCCGGAGTCGGGCGCGCCCTCGACGTAGTCGACGTAGCGCTCGTCGAGCGGCCAGGCGTTGATCTGGCCTTCGGGGCCGTCGACGGGGTCGTCGATCGGGCCGTCGTAGAAGCGCGCCATCTCGCTCTCCTGGTAGGCGGGCCGGGCCGCCAGCCAGGCGTCCTTGGCGGCCTGGTGCGTCGCCGCGCTCGGGCTCGCGACGAAGGTCTCGACCGCGGACTGCAGGTCGACCACGCCGTCCTCGATCGCCCGGTAGTTCGCGAGCAAGAGGTCCGCGTAGCGCTCCACGACCTCGGCCTCGGTGACCGCGGTCGGCTGCCCCGAGCCGTCGCCGCCGTCGCCGTCACCGCAGGCCGCGAGCAGGGCCAGGGCGCTTCCGCACAGGATCGCTCTCGTCGTCTTCGTCATCGGGTCCGCTCCTTCATCTTCGGGACGCTTCAGTGGGTGACGGTGCCGCGACGTCGCTCGAGCTCCCGCAACGCCGACAGCAGGTTCGCGGTCAGGAGCTCGCACGAGTCCGGCGCCATGCGCACCGTGACGTGCCCCATCGTCACGTGCAGGGCGCCGCACTCACAGACCTCGATGCGGAACGGATTGTCGCCCGCGAGGATCTCGCGGCGGGCGCCGGTCCGCCCGGCGGGGAGCGGGCTCGCGTTCTTCGCGTTTTTCATCCACAGGTCCAGTTGATAGTGATAGTCATTCTCAATACGTAAGCGGTCGGCGGCCGTCAAGGGGCGGCCGCAGGCCTCAGGGCGCCTCGTCGTCCTCGGCGGGGGCGCCGCTCCGGTAGTCGTTCGGCTGGGCGGTCGCGAGCGACCACAGCACGGCGCCCACCATGACCGCGAGCGTCGTCTGGAGGGTGAGGAACGCGGCGATCTTGAGGTACGCGAAGCCCGGCGCCGCGTAGCGGACCAGCCAGCCCGCCCCCTCGTCGGCCAGCGCCGAGGCGAAGGAGAGGCTCACGATCCACGCCTTCCAGCGGTTCGGCATCGGCACGAACAGCACCAGGTGCGTCATGGTCAGCACCAGGATCCCCATCGCGAAGAGGTGAAAGTGCGAGATCTCGAGCAGGACCTGGAAGCTCCGCGGCTGCAGGAAGGCGGCCTCATCGCCGCGGTAGTGGCGCACCACCGACGACGGCGTCAGGCCCATCTGGCCGAAGTACAGCAGCGCGTTCGTGATCCAGAGCAGGGCCACGAAGACCAGGAACCAGACCAGGACGAGCTTGAGGAGACGGTTGTCCCGCCAGTCCGAGGAGACCGTGAAGCGCATCTCAGCCCTGCCCCGCCGGGGTCGGCGCGGCGGGGGTCGGCCCGGCGCCGCCGACCGCCACCGCGAAGAGCGCGAGCGCGCGCCGCACCCCCGCGGTCATCGCCGTCGCGCTCAAGGTCGCGCCCGTGATGCCCTGGATGCCGCGGCGGAGCGCCAGGTCGGCGTCGAGGGCGCGGCCCTCGAACTGCGCGATCCAGCGCCCCGAGGGCATGTACTCGGGGGGCTCGTAGAAGGCCAGGATCTCGACGCGCCGCACGGCGCCGTTCGGCTCGAGCACGACCATGAACGCCTCCGGAAGGGTGCGAACCACGTGGGTGTCGATGATCGCGTAGCCCAGGACCGCGCCGCCGCGCCAGCCGACGTGGATCGTCCAGAGCTGCGACTCGAGCGCCGATCCGGCGCGGCGCTCGACCTCGGCCTTCTGCGCCGCGGTGAGGAGGACGACGCGCTCCTCGACGCGCTCGGCCTCGGGAAAGGCGAGCGCCAGCGCCTCGTCCTTGGCGAGCAGCACCCCGGCGCCGGCGTCCCGTGCGGCACACCCGACCACGAGCGCGGCCGCCGCGAGCGCCGCGGCGACGCGCGGCCCGCCCGCCCTCAGAAGATGAACCCCGCGCCGATGTTCAGCTCGTCGGGGAGGGCGTTCCGGGTGCCGTTCTGGAAGTTCCGGTAGTCGAGCTTCAGCACCACCTGCGGCAGCGGCTTGTACGAGACGCCGACGGCGTACACCTGTACGTCGCGCCCGGGCACGCGCGCGAAGCCGCTCGGGACGTCGTCCTGGGTGTCGTAGATCTCGTAGCGGAAGAAGGGCGCCAGGTAGTGGGTGGTGTCCGGCAGCAGGAGCGGCAGGACATCGTAGGCCGCCTCGGCGTAGAAGCCGAACATGCTCTCGGCGATGGTGTCCTCGAGGGCGAGGCTGAGGACGTCGGCGTCGTCGACCTCGACCATGGTGCCGAGGGCGCGGAGCCACAGGCCGCGGTACTCGACCTGCGCGTGCGCCTCCCACAGCAGGGTGAAAGCGCCGGGCTTTTGGCCCATGAAGTCCTCGTTGCCGCCGGTGTTGCCGGCCCAGAACGACGCCCCGACCTGCGTGCCCACGACCGGCGTATAGTCCAGCCGTACCGTCCCCGCCAGGTCGTCGAAGTCGGCGCGGTTGCCCTGCTGGCGGCCGCCACGGACGCCCTCCGAGCTGAAGCCCTCGGCGCTCAGGCTCCCCATGAGGTAGGCGCGGTAGTCGAGGCCGGGGGCGAGCGTGCCGAAGAAGCCGACGCCGCCCTCGCGCCATGTCGTCGGGATGATCTGGCGCTCGACCGAGGGACGGATGTTGCCGAAGAAGAACGGCGGCTCGTGCAGCTCGTTCAGGAACCCGACCGGCACCAGCAGCAGGCCGGCCCGCACGTTGAAGGGCTCCCACAGGAAGAAGTCGAGCGCCGCGAACTCGACCGAGATCGAGCCGTCGCCCGACGTGACCGTCGAGCTCGAGGTGGCGTGCTCGAACTCGATCTCGCTGTTCAGCACGATGCGGTCGCTGAACTTGTAGCCGGTGTAGAGCACGAAGCGCAGGAAATCGAACTGGTCGCTGCGCCCACCCTCGTCGGCGACGAAGTTCTGGTAGTTGAACTCGCCGTAGCCACCGATCGAGAGCCCGCGCTCGACCTGGTAGACCTTCGAGGCCGCCGGCCCGAAGCCGTAGAGGCTCTTGTACTCCTTGCCCTCCGGGAGCACGAGGCGGGTCTTCAGGCGGTCGAGCTCGCCGGCGAGGATGCCGATCTGCTCGTCCTGCGCGGCGTCCTTGGCGGGGGCGGCCTCGGGGGCGGCGACCGCCGGAGCGGCGGCGGGCGGAGCGGGCTCGGCGGCGGCGGCCGGCGCCGCGCCGCGCTCGGCCTCGAGCGCACGCAGCCGCTCGCGCAGGTCCCGCATCTCGCGCTCCATGGCGTCGAGCCGCTCGCGGTAGGCGCGAACGACGTCGTCGTCCGCGGCGCGCGCCGGCGGCGCGAGGGTAGTCTGACAGAGCGCGAGGCCGAGGGCGACGAGGGCGGCACGGCGCGAGGGTCGAAGCATCAGAGTTCCTCCATGGTGGCAGATGACCGCGGGCGCCAGGCCCGCGGCAGGTGTCCGTGGACGGCAATGTCGCGGCCGTCGGCGAAGAGCGCGCCGGCGCCGGGCACGCGCGCGAGCACGCGCGGCGCCGCCGTCGGCCCGAGTACCAGGAGCGCGGTCGAGAGCGCGTCGGCGGTGGTCGCATCCGGCGCCCACACCGTCACCGCGAGCCGCGACAGCACGGGACGGCGGGTGCGTGGATCGTAGACGTGGCTCGGCGCCCGCCAGCCCTCGGCGGCGAAGTCGCGCGCGTAGTTGGCCGAGGTCGCGACCGCGCTCGCCGCCGGCAGCGCGACGACGCCGAGGGTCGCCGCCGGCCGCGCCGGGTCGCGCACCGCCACCTCCCATCCGGGCGCCGGACCGTCGCCGACGAACGCCAGGTTGCCCCCGAGGTCGAGACGGGCCCGTCTGACGCCGCGCGCGGCGAGCGCCGCGCGCGCCCGATCGAGCGCCCACCCCTTGGCGATGCCGCCGAGATCGAGCGCCATGCCGGGCAGGAGGAAGCGCGCGCTCCGCGCCCCGGGGTCGAGCAGCAGCGCCGGAAAGCCGACCGCCGCCGGATCGCCCGCCTCGAGGTGCGCGAGGTCGGCATACGCCCCCCAGGCGAGGAGCAGCGGCAGGACGGTCGGGTCGAAGGCGCCCTCGGTAAGGGCGCTCAGCTCCCGCGCCCGGACCAGGAGCGCGAAGAGGTCGTCCGGAAGGGGCTCGGCGTGGCGGCCGGCGTGGGCGTTCAGGCGCACCAGGTCGCTGTCGGGACGGTACAGCGACATCGCGTGGTCGACCGCGCGCAGCGCCGCGAACCCGGCCTCGTAGGTCGCCGGGTCGCGTGGTCCGGCGACGATGGCGACGCGCGCCACCGTGCCCATGACGAGCTCCGCGCGCTCGGCCGGCGCCGGGAGGCGCCCGGCCTCGCCCGGGGCCGGGCACACCAGGAGCGCGGCCGCGGTACAACTGAGAATGAATTTCATTTTCGGGAGGACTTCTACGGAACCGCCGCCCGGCTGTCAAACCGCCCCGTTTGACCGGCCGGCGCCGCCGTCGAAGGGCCCGACCGCCTCCCGACGCCCCTCAACCAGCACCTCCCCCGCTGACGCGGGGGGCCCGCACTACGTCTCGATGACGCCGCCGCGCCGCGCAGCGCGTTCCGGGCGCCGCGCGCGCTTGCCGGCGCGGCAGGCGGCGCAGAGGCCGTAGAGCTCCATCTTGTGCCGGCTGATGACGAAGCCGAGCTTGGCGGCGACGGTCTCCTGCAGCTCCTCGATGCGGTCGTTGGTGAACTCGACGATGCGCCCGCAGCGCTCGCAGATCAGGTGGTCGTGGTGATGCTCCTGCTCGGCGTTCTCGAAGCGCGCCTCGCCGTCGTAGAAATGGCGCTCCGCCGCCAGGCCGCACTCGCGGAGCAGCTTCACCGTACGGTAGACGGTCGCGTACCCCACCCGCGGGCTCACCTTGCGCACCTCGTTGTAGAGCTCCTCGACGCTCACGTGCCCGCTGGTGGCGAAGAACACGCGCGCGATGTCATCGCGCTGCGAGGTCGACTTGAGGTTGCGCTCCTTGAGCGCCTGCTTGAACGCCGCGAAGCGCTCGGCGCGGATCCGGAGCGCCGCGCTCATCGGCTCATCCGGCCGCCGGCGCCGCGGCGCGCGCGGCCAGTCGGGCGCGGAGCGCGGGCGACAGGAACACACCCTCGAGATCGCGACCCGCGAGCGCGGCGCACAGGATCTCGATGCGGTCGCGGCCCGGCAGGCGCCGATCGAGCACGACCACGGTGCGCTCGCCGACCCGGCAGATGCCGCTGTGCGCGCGGTAGCCCACCTCCCGCATGATCTCCTCCTCCCGCACCTCGAGGCCGAGCTCCCGCGCCGCCCGGCGCAGCTCCTCGAGCGTCGCCTCCACCTCCGGCGGCTCCTTGCGCTTCATGATTGGCGATCATAGTGGTAAACGACCCGGTGAGTCCATGATCAAGAGCATCCTCGTCGCGCTCGACGGCTCGGAGCACGCGCAAGCGGCGTCCCGCTACGCGATCTGGCTCGCCGACCGCATGCAAGCCACCGTCGTCGGGCTCCACGTCGTCGACGTGGTCTCGATCGAGGGCTCGGGCTCGTTCCTGCACGACGTCTCCGGATCGCTCGGCTTCGAGCCCTACCTCGACTTCTCCTCGAAGATGCGCGAGGTGCTGCACGAGCGCGGCCGGACCCTGCTCGACGGCTTCCTCGAGAGCTGCCGGGAGGAGGGGGTGCGCGCCGACAGCCGCCTCGTCACCGGCATCGTCGCCAACGAGGTGTGCGAGCACGCGCGCACCGCCGACCTCGTCCTGGTCGGCCACCGCGGCCTGAACGAGCGCTTCTCGACCGGGCTCCTCGGCAGCACGACCGAGAGCGTCGCCCGCAAGTGCCCGAAGCCGGTGCTGGTCGTGCCGATCGAGTTCCAGCCCATCACGCGCCCGTTGCTCGCCTACGACGGCAGCCAGCGCGCCGCCGCCGCCATGCACCACGCCGCCGAGCTGGCGTCGATCCTCACCCTGCCCCTCACCGTGCTGCACGTCGGCAAGGACGACGCCGCCGCCGCGCGCACGCTCGAGGAGGCGCGGAGCTACGTGACCTCCTACCGGGTGGACGCCGAGTGCCTGGCGCGCACGGGCTACGCCAACGAGGTCATCGTCGACGTGATGACCGAGGGCGGCCACGACCTGCTCTTCATCGGCGCCTACGGCCACAGCCGCATCATCGAGATGGTCCTCGGCAGCACTACCGAGTACGTGCTGCGCAACACCACCGCCCCCGTCTTCCTCTGCCGTTGAAAGCACGACGGCCCGCAGCGCCGCGAGACGCTACGGGCCGGTAGGTGGCCGTCAGCCCGCGAACCGCGCTTCGCGGGCTGACGCCCATCGGAGCACGGCGCCGCAGGCGCCGCGCGCACGGGGGCGAATCAGAATTGCCAGGCCCGCGAACCGCGCTTCGCGGGCCGACGCCCATCGGAGCACGGCGCCGCAGGCGCCGCGCGCACGGGGGCGAAATCTAATTAATGCCCGGACTGGATCAGCTCGGCGATCGTGAACTGGTCCTCGGTCGTGCCGGCCTTGTCGCCCTGCGACCAGTACCAGCCGGGCTCACCCGGAAAGCGGTGGCTCGGCAGCGACGCCTTGGTGGCGTGCTCGAGCTGCATGTCGACCATGATGATCGACGGCACGAAGAGGGTCTTCTCGTCGTACTTCAGGGTCGAGCCCGGATAGGCCTCGGTGCGGTGCGCGAAGTTGTTGATCCAGATCTTCCAGAGCTCGCCCGCGCGGTCGTACATGTCGGAGTACGGGCACTCGAAGGTCTCCTTGTCGATGTACAGCACGCGCTTCGAGAACGCGTACTGCGGGAGCTTGGAGATGCCCTCGAGGATGTAGCCCTCGCGCTTCTCCCACTCGCCGTCGAACGCCCAGTCGGCGGCGCCCTCGGCCCACTTCACGGGATAGGACTGGGTGTGCATGGCGGCGAGGATCGTCTGGGCGCCGAGGAGCTTCCAGTCCATCCAGGCGACCTGCCCGGCGTAGCCGCCGTAGCTGTCCTGGTCGGTGTCCTGGCCGAACAGCGCATCCGAGCGCTGCGCCGACGAGAGCCGGCGCACGCGCCGGAGCGACGGCAGGTACAGCCAGCTATCGTCCTGCTTGGAGGGATCGAGGTAGCGATAGTAGGTGAACCCGACGCCCTTCAGATCGAACGGCTCGATCAGCGGGTGGAGGGTCTCCTTGTACTCGAAGCCCTCCTTGTTGGGGATCACGGGCTTGGGATCGTTGTAGAGCCGGCCGACGTAGCGCAGGCGGCGGAAGTGGTCGATCAGGAAGTGCCGCTCGACCTGCAGGGGCCGATCCTTGGAGATCGGGCCGGTGTCGGCGTCGAAGTTCCGGAGGTCGAGATCCTCCTCGAAGTTCGGCCGGAACGCGAAGTTCCACATCAGCTTGATCGCCGCCCGCGGGTCGTTCGAGTCCGTGTTCGGGAACGGGAAGCCGGCCACGTAGCCCTCGACGCCGTTCGCGTCGGTGAGCTTCACCTGCGAGGAGTACTTCTCGGTGGCCTCGCGGTACGCCGTCTTGATCGGCATGGGCTGCGGCTCGACGATCTTCATCGGCAGTCCGTACTGGACGGCCCAGTACAACCCCGGCGAGATCAGGTCCTTCACCTTGTCGGCGTCTGCCGGACCGATCACGTCGCCGACCTGCACGTCGGCACCGACCGGAGCCGACGGGATGAGACACGCTAGTGCGGCGACGAAGACCGTGCTGCGTAGCAGATGACGCATAGCGACATTCCTTTCGTCCGTGATTGTAGTCGCGTGAACGACGAGGGGCGCTCCCGAAACCCTCAGATACGCCTGGGGCACGGGCGGTGTCAACGGAACCTGCCGCCGCGATCGCGCTCCGGCGCGCCCCGACTCGGCCGGGAATGCGGGGCACCGGCACGGCCACCGCTCAGCGCTCGGAATCGCCGCTGTGAGGAGGCTCGACCTGCTCGCGCCGCAAGCGCGCGACGCGCTCCTCGAGCTTCTTGATCGAGCGCTCGATGCGGCGGATCTCGTGCTGGAACGCGGGGTGGCCGGTGATCCGGCCGACCGACGACTTGATGCGCTCGTCGATCGAGCGTTGCAGCGCCTCGAGACGACGCTGCGGCGCGGCGAGGAGATCGTCGAGCAGCCCCTTGCCGGGCTCGGGAGGCGGGACGTCGTGGCCGCGCCGGTCGCTCTTCACCGCGCCGGTCATGATCTCCGAGACCCGACGGCCCGCCTTCTCGCCCATCTCGCCGATGGCCTCGACGCCCTTTCCGACCCGCGAGCGGAGCTCGGCGAGCGCGTCCTCGCCGTGCTGCACGAGATCGCGCAGGAGGCCGATCGACAGCACGCCGGTGTGCCGCTTCTCCTCCTCGAGGATGATCTGGGCGAGCGTGATCGCGGTCAGGTCGTCGCCGTTCTCGTTGTCGATGACCTTGACGTCGCTGCCGGCGCGCACCAGCCGGGCGATCTCGTCCAGGGTGATGTAGCGGCTTTCCAGGGTGTCGTAGAGCTTGCGGTTGCCGTAGCGCTTGATCAGCCTGATCCCGTTCGCCTCGTTCACGGCTGCCGCCTCCTGCAATGGGCCGTGACTGTGTCGGTTGCGAGCCCGCCCACGGTTTGACGCGCAGTACCATAGGCTCCGTCGCGCGTTCAAGCTGGCGCGGCGCGGGCTCCCTGGCCGGCCGATCGGTGCCCCGTAAGCATGCGACGGCGCTCGGTTGTCGGTGCCGGGGCCTCTGCTAGACTCGCGCCCGATGCGGGCCTTTCGCGCGGCTGTGGTGCAGATGAACGCCGGGGCGGAGTGCGGCGCCAACCTGGAGCGGGCGGCGGCGCTGGCGCGCCGCGCCGCCGCCGAGGGTGCCCGCATGGTCGCGTTCCCCGAGGTCTTCGCCTGGCGCGGCGAGCGGGCGCGCGAGGCCGCCGAGGCCTGCGCCATTCCGGGACGGATCAGCGAGTTCCTGTCCGCGCTCGCGCGCGAGCTCGGCGTCGTCCTGATCGGCGGATCCTTTCTCGAGCGCGGCGCGGACGGCGGCAAGGCGTACAACACCGCGCTCGCGATCGACGCCGACGGCACCATCCGCGGCGTCTACCGCAAGATCCACCTCTTCGACGTCGACCTGCCGGGCCGGGTCACCGTGAGCGAGTCCGACACGCGCGCCCCGGGCGGCGCGGTCGTCACCGCCGCGACGTCGCTCGGCACGATCGGCCTCAGCATCTGCTACGACCTGCGCTTTCCCGAGCTCTACCGCGCCCTCACGCGCGCCGGCGCGACCATCCTCGCGGTGCCGGCGGCCTTCACCGCCCACACCGGGGCGGCGCACTGGGAGACGCTCCTGCGCGCGCGCGCGATCGAGAACCAGGCGTACGTGCTCGCCCCCAACCAGACCGGCATGGGTCCGCACGGCATCGCCGACCACGGCCACTCGATGATCGTCGATCCCTGGGGCACCGTGCTCGCCGCCGCGGGCGACGGCGAGGCGGTGATCGCCGCCGAGATCGATCCCGCCGTCATCCTCCGCGTCCGCGCGGAGATGCCGTGCCTCGCGCATGCCCGCCTGCTCGACTGACGAAAGGATGCCCGATGCCCACCCGGCGCCCCCGCTCCGATCCCCACACCGGACGCCCGAGCCGCTTTCCGCTCGTCACCTGCGACCAGGCCTGGGCGGCGCTGCGCTGCTTCACGCCGCTCGCGACCGAGGTCGTCCCGGTGGAGGAGGCGGCCGGCCGCGTCCTCGCCACGGCCGTCCGCGCCGGCCTCGACGTCCCCCACTTCACACGCTCGTACATGGACGGCTACGCCGTGCGGGCGCGCGACACGCGCGACGCGAGCGCCGCCCGGCCGGCTCACCTCCGCATCGTCGGCAGCGTCGAGATGGGACACCCGGCGCGGCGCCGCGTCGGACGCGGCGAGGCGCTGCGGATCCCGACCGGCGGCATGCTGCCGCCCGGCGCCGACGCGGTGGTGATGGTCGAGCACACCCACGAGCCCGGCGACACCACGGTCGCGGTCGAGCGCGCCGCGACTCCCGGCCAGCACGTCATGCGCCGCGGCGAGGACGTGCGGCGCGGGCAGATCGTGATGCGGCCCGGCCGGCGCCTGCGCCCGCACGACGTCGGCGCACTCTCCGGCATCGGGCTCACGCGCGTGCGCGTGCACCGCCGGCCGCGGGTCGCCGTCATCGCGACCGGGGACGAGATCGTGCCGCCCGACGTGACGCCGCGCCCCGGCCAGGTGCGGAACGTCAACCACTACGCGCTGCGCGCGTTGATCGCGGCCGAGGGCGGCGTCGCGGTGGACATCGGCGTCCTCCCCGACGACCGCGCGGTCATCGCGCGCGCCCTCGCGCGCGCGCTCCGCGACGCCGACGTCGTCCTGATGTCGGGCGGCAGCTCGGTCGGGGTGAAGGATCACACGCCCGCCGTCGTGCGCGGCCTGCGGGGCGCGCGCGTGCTGGTGCACGGGATCCGCGTCAAGCCCGGGAAGCCGACGCTGATCGCGCGCGTCGGCCGCCGCGCCGTGCTCGGGCTCCCGGGCAACCCGACCTCGGCGCTGGTGATCTTCGAGCTCTTCGGCGTGCCGCTCCTGCGCCGCGTCGGCGGCGAGCCCTGGGGGCGGGCGCTGGCGCCGCGCCCCCTGGTGAGCGCGCACCTGGCCGCGGCCGTCGCCTCGCAGCCCGGACGCGAGGACTGGATCCGGGTCGCGCTCGCGGAAGGTCCGGACGGCCGCCGCCTGGCGCGCCCGCTCGCCGGGGGATCGGGGGAGATCTTCAGCTTCGTGCGCGCGGACGGGCTGCTGCGCGTGCCGGCGGAGTCGCGCGGGCTGGCGGCCGGCGCGCGGGTCGAGGTGCGCCTGCTGGTCTAGGAGCCCGTCCGAGTAATGCACGTTCTG